>Ga0307320_10000847_pt1 | contig 10996 bp, 10 predicted proteins | sample ER_DNA_369_FD_194495 | JGI IMG/M metagenome (GOLD analysis project Ga0307320, IMG submission 194495) | Bulk soil microbial communities from the East River watershed near Crested Butte, Colorado, United States - ER_DNA_369 | ecosystem: Environmental > Terrestrial > Soil > Floodplain | place...
GGCCGCGGGCAGCCGCACCGGCATCACGAGGTAGGTGAACCCGTCGCTCTCCCCGTGCACGACGCCGGGCTTCAGCCCGTCTCGCACGTCCAGATGGATGGACTCCCCGTTGGCGGCCGTCAGTCCGTCGATCAGGTATTGCGGGTTGAACGCCACCGTCAGATCGTCTCCCTCGTAGCGAGCTTCGACCGTTTCGACGGCTTGACCGAGGTCCGGGGAGCTGGACGAGAGTTTGACGCCGAGCGCGTTGAACTCGAGTCGGACGGGCGTGGTGTCGCGAGCGAGCAGTCCGACGCGGCGCACCGCATCCAAGAGCTGCTGGCGTGACACGGTCAGTCTGCTCTCGTGGGTGTCGGGCAGGAGCTGGCGGTAATTCGGGAACTCCCCTTCGATCAGCCGCGAGGTGAGTGTCAGCCCGCCGGCGCGGAACGACACCTGGGCGTCATCGACGAGGATCTCCACCTTGCCCTTCTCGTCACCCGCGGCGGCACGCCCGGCCTCGGAGAACGCACGCTCCGGAACGATCGCCTTCGCCTCACCGTCCGCGCTGGCCACCAGGTCGCGCACGGCAAGCCGGTACGAGTCGGTCGCCACCAACACGCAGCCCTCGCGACTCACCTCGACCAGGACACCCGTGAGGACCGGTCTGGCCTCATCACGGCTGGCCGCCCGCGCGACTTGCGACACGGCCTCCGCGAAGGCGCCGGCATCCGCCTCGACGCGAGTGCCCCCCGGCTCCTGCAGGCCCGGGAAGTCCTCGGCGGGGAGCAACCGGAGTGCTCCCTCGTAGGCCGCGCACCGGATCCGCGCCTGCGACTGGTCCGTCTCCACGTCCACGGGCGCGTCGGAGAGCGACTTCACCGTGTCGGCCAGCAGCCGGGCCGGGATCAACGCGATCCCCGGCTCGCTCACCTGGACGTCGATCGTGAGCCGGGCCGAGACCTCGAGGTCGGTCGTCGTCATGGTCAGTCGTCCCTCAGCGACACCGTCCAGCAGGACCCCCGTGAGCGCCGGGATCCCGGGCCGCGACGACACACCGCGCTGAACGATCTGCAAGGCCTCGGACAGCGCGTCTCGATCGCATCGGAACTTCACCGTGCACACCCCCTGTATCGGTTCCTGTTCTTGAAGAAGACCTGTAGTGGTAGAGCCGGTGGAACCGTGGATAACCCGGTCATCCGTGCAGCGTAGTAGCCATGTCAGACATGGGGACGGTCGGTGGATAAGTCGTGCCGCTGTGCTTCCCGCCGACGTGGACCGTCCGGCGGCTCGGGGTCATCAACATCGTTGTCCACACGTCACGAGGTCCCTCGCACGCGCCCTCGGACGATCCTGGTCAGGTCCTGGACCTGGCGGAACGTGGCATCCCGCTCCCGCATCTCATCCTCGACCTTCTTGATCCCATGCAGGACGGTGGTGTGGTCGCGTCCACCGAAGATCTCGCCGATCTTGACCAACGACAGTCCCGTGCATTCGCGCATCAGGTACATCCCGATGTGGCGGGCTTGGGTGAGGGGGCGCGACCGGGACTTCGATACGAGATCTCCGGTCGACAGCGAGAAGTACTCCGCCGTCTGCTCCATGATGAGCTGTGGGGGGATCTCGTGGTCGGTCTGCGGGATCAGGTCCTGCAAGGCGCGCTCGGCCAGCTCCTGATCGATCGATTGCGCGGTGAGCTCCGACCAGGCCACGACCCTCACCAGGGCGCCCTCCAACTCGCGCACCGATTGATCGAACTTCGACGCCACGAACTCGATCACGTCATGTGGGATCGTCAGACGTTCCCGCTCCGCCTTGAGCTGCAAGATGGCGATCCGAGTCTCCAGGTCGGGCGGTTGCACGTCGACACACAAGCCCCAACGGAACCGGCTCACGAGGCGCTCCTCGAGACCGGAGAGCTCGTGTGGCGGCCGGTCGGACGCGATCGCGATCTGGCGCCCGCTGCCGTGAAGATGGTTGAACGTGTGGAAGAACTCGGTCTGTGTCTCTTCGCGCTTGGCGAGGAACTGGATGTCGTCGACCAGCAAGACGTCCACCTCGCGGTAGCGGTGGCGGAACTGGTCGCCCTGACGTTCGCGGACCGCCTTGATGAATTCGGTGACGAAGCGCTCGGAGGTCACGTACTTCACGCGGATCCCCGGGTTGACGCGATACATGTGGTGACCCACCGCGATCAACAGGTGCGTCTTGCCCAGACCGACGCCGCCGTAGATGAACAGCGGGTTGTACGCGGTCGATGGCGGCGCCTCCGCGACGGCCATCGCAGCGGCGTGCGCGAACCGGTTGCTCGGACCCGGCACGAACGCTTCGAACGTGTAGTTGGGGAACGGGAGGCCGGGTGCGCCGAGCGAGACCGCCGTGGCACGCCGACGGACCGCTTCGCTCGGCTCCCCGATCGGGGTGTGCGAGGCCGGCGCCGCAGGCGTGGCGTCGGGGACGGGAGTCTCGTCCAGAGGATGACGGATCCCCTCTTCGACCTCGAACTCGATCTTGACCGGACCTCCGTACGAGGCTGCAACCGCCTCTTCGATCAACGCGAGATGGTTGTGCTGCAACCGCTCACGGACCAGGGGGCTCGGAACGGCCAGCGTGAGGACATCGTCGACGAGGCCAGCGGGCCGCACGTCGGAGAACCACATCACGAGTGTCGTATCGGGGAGCTCTGCTCTCGCGCGGGCCAACACACCTGACCACGCCTCGAGCGCCGCATGCTCCGGGTAGGCCGTCACCATGCCTATTCCACAGGACCTTTCCACAACGGTGGAAAACCCAACGGAGGGGTCCTCCGACAACGGAGACGCGACCCGGTCACGCGCCCCGGGGGGAAGGCGGGCTGGAAGATAGCACGGCGGTTTTCCACACCGCACGCGTGCGGAGGGGTCTTGACGTTCTTTCTGTTGTCAAGAGCCTTGGCCAGCGAGGATGGACGCCCCGTATACTGCCCGCTCGACCGGCGTGAGCCCGGTTCCCGATCGAGCGAGGTTCGTCACCGATGGCGAAAGGCAAGCGGACGTACCAGCCGAACAATCGGCACCGCGCGAAGGTGCACGGTTTCCGGCACCGGATGCGGACCAGAGCCGGTCGCTCGATCCTGGCGGCTCGACGCCGCAAAGGGCGCGCACGGGTCACGGTCTGACCTGCGCGAACGAGGTCGCGGTGCGATCGCTCGACGTGCGGCGTGTCTTCGATGAAGGCCGGCCGGTTCACGGGAATCGGGTGGTAGTGTTTCTCGCGCCCGGGACCGGGGCGGCGGCATACGTCGCCGGTCGCAAGGTCGGCAACGCGGTCAAGCGGAACCGAGCTCGGCGCATCCTTCGAGCGGCGTGGTTGGAGGTCGCTCCGAGGATCGGGAACGGACACGACGCCGTCCTCGTGGCCCGCGAGGCCATCCGGGGGGCCAAGACGCAGGACCTGGTGGCCGAGATGAGTCAGCTCCTTCGCAGCGAGATCACGCACCCATGAACGCCGTGCAACGCAGCCTGCGCAGCGCGGGAGCCCCCGTCCGGATGATCCTGATCGGGTGCATCAAGGTGTATCGCGTCGGTCTCTCGGGCTGGCTCGGTGGCCAATGCCGGTTCTATCCGAGTTGCAGCCGGTACGCGGAAGAGGCGATCAGAGTGCACGGCGCCGTCCGAGGGTCGTCGATGGCTCTTTGGAGGGTCCTACGCTGCAATCCATTCGGCGCGGGCGGCATCGATCAGGTCCACGGGAGACGTGATCCCGAATCGTATGACGACGTTGTACGCCGCGCGTCCGACCAGAAGGCGCGGGTGTAGGGCTTGGTCGCCAACGTCCTCTGGCAGGGCCTCCTGAATGCGCTGGGTTCGGTCCTGGCCTGGATCTACGACATCATCCCGAACTACGGCATCGCGATCATCGTGCTGACGCTCGCGATCCGACTCCTTCTGCTTCCCCTGGGCATCAAGCAGATCAAGAGCATGCAGCACATGCAGGCCCTCCAACCGAAGCTGAAGGAACTTCAGAAGAAGTACAAGAACAACCGCCAGAAGCAGCAGGAAGAGCAGATGAAGCTCTACAAGGAGGCCGGGGTGAACCCGCTCGGCGGCTGCCTCCCCATGCTCCTCACCCTGCCCTTCCTCTTCGCGATGTATGCGGTCATCAGGCCTCCGACGGTGACCCCGTCCCAAGATCCGCTGCACAAGGGCGCCTTCATCGTGGCCAATAACCACCTTCCCGAAAACAGCGCCCTTTTCCAGAACGTCCTGACGCACCAGAACACCGACTTCTTGTTCATGAACCTGCAATGCAACCTCGTCGGGGCCGGAACCCAGGTCGAGATCAAGTACAAGGATCCGGCCGACGGGCAGACCAAGCAATTGCCCGGGGTCGGCAATCCGACGGACCCCACGCCCGCCCCGATCCTGGGCAAGGGCGGCACCGCCTTGCCGTTCGCTGCCGAAACCCGGGGAACGTTGGACTGCGGGAATCAGCGGTTCCCCGACATGATCCCGTACATCCTCCTCCTTGCGATCATGGTGGGATCGACGTTCTTCCAGACCTGGCAGATGCAGCGGGCGAGCCCGAAAGACTCGCAATCGTCCCAGCAGCAGGCGATCACTCGGGTGATGCCGCTGATGTTCGCCTTCTTCGGGCTCCAGTTCCCCGCTGGGCTGGTTCTCTATTGGACCGTTTCGAACGGTCTCCAGGTGGCCCAACAGACGTACCTCCTTCGCGCCGGGCATATCGGTCCTGAGGCCCTCGAGCGCCGCATGGCCGAGCAGAATCAGAAGGCCGCGAACCCGCCGAAGCGCGGCGTGATGAGTTGGATGACCGAGCGTGCCCAAGCCGTCCAGAACCAGCGAGGTCAGACACCGCCGAAGCCGAAGTCCAAGGGAGACGGCTCAACGCCTCAGCGGAAGAAGCGGCCGAACCCAGGCCCGAAGAAGCCGCCCAGCGGCGGGTCGTCGCAGATCGCCAAGCCGCCCGCGGCAGATCCGGGCCGCCGCCGGAAGGGCGCGGCGCCGGGGAACCAGCTGAGGCCCAACCCGAAGCCGGACCAGCGGGAGGATGAGACATGAGCAACGACCCGCCGGACGACATCGACCTCGAGGAACAGGCTGACGCGGTTGCGGACTTCGTCGAGGAACTCCTCGGCCAGATGGACATCGACGCGATCGCGGAGCCGGCCCAGCAGGGTGAACGGTTCTATGTCGACATCCTCGAAGGGCCGCCGGAGGACCTGGCCTTGTTGATCGGCAAGCACGGACAGACGCTCGATGCGATCCAGGAACTGGCCCGCCACGTCGTCGGGCGTCGCCTCGATGAACGTATCCGGGTGCTCGTCGATGTCGAGGACTACCGCAAGCGGAGAGCCACGCGGCTTGAAGAACGCGCACGCGAAGCGGCCGAGCGAGCGCTGGCGACCGGCCAAGAGCAGGAGCTCGAGCCGATGGACGCCCTCGAACGGAAGATCGTCCACGACGCGGTCGCCGGCATCGACGGGGTCCAGAGCGGTTCTCGGGGCGAGGATCCGAATCGATTCGTCGTCATCAGCCCGCTCGATTGAAAGAACGGTCGCCCCCGTCCGTAGGGGATGTTTCACGTGAAACATGAGGCTTGGGGTCCGTGGGGCGAGGTTCTCGGCTTTCGCATCGATGCTCCGATGGCCCATGGGCTGGACCGCTACGAGCAGCTGCTCCTTGAAAAAGCTCTCCCTTTGGGCATGATCGGACGCGGCGATCGAGGGCAGCTCCGCGAGCGCCACGTCGTCGATTCACTCCGGGGTGCCACTCTCCTGGGTCCTGCACCGGGCCGAGTGGTGGATCTCGGCTCCGGTGCGGGCCTGCCGGGGATCCCGCTCGCGATCGCGCGGCAGGACCTAACCTTCTGGCTGGCGGACCTCCGCAAGCGCCGCGTCGCCTTCATGGAGCTGGCGGTCGATAGCCTCGGGCTGAGCAACGTATCGGTCTTCGCCGGCAAGGTCGAACAACTCACCGGTCCGTTCGATGGGTGCCTCTCCCGAGCCTTCGCCGAGGTCGACCGAGCGTGGACGATCGCTGAGCGATTGCTTTCACCCACCGGCAAGCTCCTGTTCTGGGCCGGTCGGAGCTTCGATGTCGGCGCAGGAGCGCCTGCGGGAGCGCGCATGTCGGTTTCTGCCGCTCCCGGCCTTGCGGATGCCGGGCCTGTCGTTATCATGAGCCGGCAGTGAGCAAGCCTTCTCCCGGAGCTACTTCGTCGTCCCCTCGTTCTGACAAGGGCACCCAAGGCCCGGCCACGGGCAAGGACCAAGGTGGGAAGAAGCAGGCGCCGAGCGCCCCGGCAGAACCGGGCGTGGCGCGGATCGTCGCCATCGCGAACCAGAAGGGCGGCGTTGGCAAATCAACCACTGCCGTCAGCCTCGGAGCGGCTCTCGCCGAACTCGGCTTCCGCATCCTCGTTGTCGATCTCGATCCGCAGGGGAACGCGTCCACCGGCATGGGGATACGTCACGAGGCGCGCGGCGTGACGGTGTATGACGTCGTCCTTTCGGAGGCGCCGGTCGAAAGCGCCATCGTGCCGACCTCGGTGAAGCATCTGGACGCGGTCCCCTCCACGATCGATCTTGCCGGGGCGGAGATCGAGCTGGTCAGCCACTTCTCCCGCGAGACGCGCCTCAAGAAGGCGCTTGCCCCCGTAGGGGAGGGCCGCTACGACTTCATCTTCTTGGATTGCCCGCCCTCCCTCGGCCTGCTCACGATCAACGCCCTCACGGCCGCGGATGAGCTGATCGTGCCGATCCAGTGCGAGTACTACGCCCTGGAGGGCCTGGGACAGCTCCTTCGGAACGTCAACCTGGTCCAGCAGAACATCAACCCGGAGCTCAGACTCACGGGCATCGTGATGACGATGTTCGACCCGCGGACGAAGCTTTCGGAACAGGTGGTGGAGGAGGTCCGCCGCTTCTTCGGGGAAGTCGTGTACGACGTCGTCATCCCGCGCACGGTTCGACTCTCCGAGGCGCCGGGCTTCGGTCAACCCATCACCGTCTACGACCCGCGCTCGAAGGGTGCCGAGTCCTATCGGCAGCTGGCCCGGGAGGTCGCAGCCCGACCGCGCCCGGACAGCCCGATGCCCGTCTTCGACGATCTTCCGTCCGTCGTGGTCCAAGCTCCATCCGGCGATGCCGGTGGAACGCCATCGGACGAGATCCCTGAGGAGACGCAGCCGGACGCGGAGCCCGACCCAGCGCCCACCTCCCAGGTGGAGGTAGTTGCCGAAGCCGAACCTGCTTCGGACCCGGATCCACAGCTGAAGCCGGAGCTCGCTCTCGAGCCAGACCCGGAGCCCGAACCAGGGCCCGAGTCAGCGCCCGAAGCGGAGATGGCCTCAGCCCCAGCGGATCTGGGGTCCGACCCGCTTCCGGCCCCACCTGCACGGGCCCCCGAGATGGACCCGCAACCGGAGCGACCGAGCGAGATCGGGTGGACCGAGGAGATGGAGGCGGCGGCCGAGCCGCGGGTTCGGCCGCCGCGACAGGTGCTGGCACCGGGTCGGCTCCCCGAACGACGCGTCGTCGTGATCGGCGAGGACGCCGAGATCGATATCGAAGCCGCGACGGAGCCCTTGGTCCAGGTGCCCCAACGCGTCGGCCCGCCAGTCGATCGCGCGAGCGACATCGGGGAGACGTTGCAGGATGAGGACGCGCCGAAGCGCCGATGGCGGTTGTTCCGCAAGGGAGGCCAGTGATGTCGAAGCGAGGGGGGCTCGGTCGAGGGTTGTCGGCGCTGATCCCTGGAGCGCCCGAGGCGGGTGAGGCGGCGTCGGGACTGATGGAGGTGCCGGTCAACGCGGTCGCGCCGAATCCGAAACAGCCACGGACCCGGTTCGACGACGAGACCATCGCGACCCTCGCAGCGTCGATCAGGGAGGTCGGGATCCTGCAGCCGCTCGTCGTGCGTCGTGCGGGGGACGGGCGGTACGAGCTCATCGCCGGCGAGCGACGTCTCCGGGCCGCGAAGGCGGCCGGACTGGCGAGCGTCCCCATCGTCCTTCGGGATTCAGAGGATGCCGACCTCCTGCGTGAAGCGTTGATCGAGAACATCCACCGGGAGGATCTGAACCCGATCGAGCAAGCCGAGGCGTTCAAGGCGCTCCTCGGGGAGCTCGGGCTCAAGCAGGAGGAGCTTGCCGATAGGGTCGGTGTGTCGCGGTCACACATCGCGAACACGATCCGGCTCCTCGCGCTTCCTTTGGACGTTCAGCAACTCCTGGCCGACGAGAAGATCACCGCCGGTCACGCGCGCGCGGTGCTTTCGCTGGGCGACAAGGAGGCGATGACGTCGCTGGCGACGCGGATCGCCGCCGAAGACCTCTCCGTTCGCCAGACCGAGGACGTCGTTCGACGCTTCCTCGAGGTTCCGCAAGCGACCGAAGACAAGAAGCGCGTCGCGGAGTCCATCACGGCGAAGCCGGACGCCAACCTCGCCGAGGTTGAGGAGATCCTCTCGGAACAGCTCGCCACGCGGGTTTCCATCCAGATGGGAGCGAAGCGGGGGAAGGTCGTGATCGAGTTCGGGTCGCCGGACGATCTGGAGCGCATCGTTTCCGAGATCGTCGGATCCGGCCCCGGCCTCGCCCCCGATTAGGTCCGAGCCTCGACCGACCGTAGGACGATGTCACACAGATCGCTGAGGGTGAGTCCGCTGGCCTGGGCGGCCATCGGTACCAGTGACGTCTCCGTCATGCCGGGCGAAACGTTGACCTCGAGCACCCACGGCTGCTCGCTCGGATCCACGATGAGGTCGACCCTGGTCAGATCCCGGAGGCGGAGGGCCGAGGCCGCGGTCGCGGCCGCCCCGGCGACGGCGGCAGAAGCGCCCTCCGAGGTCCGAGCCGGGCAGAAATACTCGGTGGCGCCGGCCGTGTAGCGTGCGGCGTAGTCGTAGATCCCCTCCTTCGGGACGATCTCGACGAGAGGCAATGGCTCGAGGTCCGCGCCGGCGAGCGCTGCCGCCACCTCTCGACCCTCCACCTTGGCTTCGATCAAGGCCGCCCCGCTGAACGACAGCGCAGCCATCACCGCCTGAGGAAGGTCGGCCTCACGCTCGACGAAACTCATCCCCAACGCAGACCCGCTCCTTGAGGGCTTGACGACGCAGGGAAGGCCGATGCGTTCGATGGCTTTACCAAGTGCGGCGCCCCCGCCGAGATCGCGGAGGGCCCACCCCTCGATCACGACCCACGGAGGCGTCGGGACGCCGGCGCGTCGGAGCGCGTCTTTCGCCAGGACCTTGTCGAATGCAACTTCGCAATCGAACGCCGCGGTGCCCGTGTAGGGGATCTCCAAAAGGTCGAGAAGGCGTTGCACCGTTCCGTCCTCACCTTCCTTGCCGTGCAAGGCAAGCCAGCATAGATCGGGCCGACGCTCCGCTAAAGCCTCGACCAGCGGCACCTCGGCGGGATCGAGCAGCCACCCCTCGTGCCCGAGGTCTTCGAGTGAGAGTGTCATACGACGTCCGCTTCGGAGGGAGACGTCCCGTTCCGGCGTCCGCCCCCCCGCCACGATCGCGATCCTCATGATCCGTGCAGGCTCCGGTACAGACGCGCGTCATCCTCGAGGAGGGTGGCGAGCCGGGCGACGCCCTCACGTATCCGACCCTCGGTCGGATAGCAGTAGGCGAGCCGCATCCGATCCGCGCCCCGCGCGTCGGGATAGAACGCAGTGCCGGGGACGTAGGCGACCCGTCGCTCCACCGCTGCCGCGAGCATCGCGGTCGTATCGGACCACTCGGGAAGCGTGACCCAGACGTAGAAGCCCCCTGACGGACGGGTCCACGTCGCCGTGCTGGGGAAGTGCTCCTCGAGGGCATCGAGCATCGCATCGCGGCGCGAGCGATACGTGTCGACCAACCCGGCGAGCGCGGTCCTCCATCGCGCATCGTCGGAGAACCATCGCTCGGTGATGAGCATCGTGAAGTTCGAGCCGCAAAGATCAGCCGCCTCTTTCGCGAGCACGAGGCGCTGGATCACCGAGGGATCAGCGAGCGCCCATCCCACGCGCACACCTGGTGAGAACGTCTTCGAGACCGTTCCGAGGTAGATCACGTTGCGAGGATCGAGGGAGCGAAGACAGGGCAGCGGCTCACCATCGAACCGTAGCAACCCGTACGGGTTGTCCTCGATGATTGGGATCCCGGTCTCGCGACACAGCGCCACGAGCTGCTCCCGGCGGCGTCCGGACATCGTGACCCCGGCGGGATTGCCGAAGTTGGGGACCGTGTACACGAACGTTGGCCGCTCGCCGCGCACGATGGCTCCCTCGAGCTGTTCGACGATCATCCCTTCGTCATCGAGCTCGATCGTGAGGAATCGCGGCTGGTACGCAGCGAACGCGGTGAGTGCGCCCACGTAGGCGGGCGCTTCCACGGCGATCGTGTCCCCGGGGTCGATGAAGATCTTGCCGAGCAGATCGAGCGCCTGCTGGGCGCCCGTCGTGATCACGACGTCGTCGGGGTCGGCGTTCACGCCCTCCTCGGCCATGAGCATGGCCGCGCGCTCGCGAAGGGCGAGTTGTCCCTGGCCGCCTCCGTACTGCAACGCCGTCGGTCCGAGATCGCGGACGACCTCGGTCGCAACCTCGAGCACACCCTGGGCAGGAAGCGCTTCGACGTAGGGCATCCCGCCTGCCAGGGACACGACCTCAGGGCGTGAGGCCACCGCGAAGAGCGCCCGTACCTCGGATGCGGACATCCCGGAGGTCCGTTCGGCGTACCGGTCGACGAAACGATCGATCGAGAACTCGGCCATGGGGATCGAAGGAAGACCTTCAGCCTAGCATCCGCGTTGGTCCGGACCGAGGACCGCGGTCAGATCGTGGAGGGTGGCGGAGGTGGTGGCATGCCGACGGCTGGCGGTCTGGTGCCGGCCTCCGGCCGACCGATGACGAGGTAGATGATCGCGCCGATCACCTGGGTTAGCGCGATCACGATGATCCAGATGAGCTTCGTCCCGCTCCGGTACATCGAGTCATCTGGGACGCGGATGCAGTCGACGA
>Ga0307320_10000848_pt1 | contig 10992 bp, 9 predicted proteins | sample ER_DNA_369_FD_194495 | JGI IMG/M metagenome (GOLD analysis project Ga0307320, IMG submission 194495) | Bulk soil microbial communities from the East River watershed near Crested Butte, Colorado, United States - ER_DNA_369 | ecosystem: Environmental > Terrestrial > Soil > Floodplain | place: USA...
TGCCGCTCCGGAAACCACCGACGACGCGATCCGCGCGGTCGCGACCCTGGCTGTGTTGTCGGGGGCCATCCTGCTCGCTGCCGCCGCCCTCAAGCTCGGTTTTCTCGCGGACTTCATCTCGCTGCCGGTACTCGCGGGGTTCAAGGCGGGCACCGGGCTGCTGATCATCTCGGGGCAACTCGGCAAGGTGCTTGGAACCGAGCAGAGCGGCGACAACTTCTTCCAGAAGACGTGGTCGGCGATTACGCATTTGACGGACGCGAATGGGGGCACGGTGCTGCTCGCCGGCCTGACTCTCGCCCTGCTTGTCGCGATCAAGCGCTGGGCGCCAACCGCTTTCCCGGGCGCTCTCGTCGCAGTCGCGTTCGGGATCGTGGTGAGCAGTGCGCTCGACCTGGAAGAGAAGGGTGTGGCGGTGGTCGGGCCTGTGCCGGCCGGACTGCCGGGTTTGGGGCTCCCCGACCCGGGGCTCCTCGAGGCGCTCCTGCCCGCGGCAGCCGGGATCGCGTTGATGTCGTTCGTCGAGTCGATCGCGGCGGCACGCGCCTTCGTCCGGCCTGCCGACCGGGCGCTCGACGCCAATCGTGAGCTGGTCGCGCTCGGGGCGGCGAACATCGGCTCGGGCTTCTCCCAAGGACTCCCGGCCGGAGGGGGACTGTCCCAGACCGCGGTGAACGACGCCGCCGGCGCGCGGACGCCGCTGGCGGGCGCGGTCACAGCCGGTGTCGCCCTGCTTACCGTGCTCTTCCTCACCGGCCTGTTCGAGGCTCTTCCGCAGGCGAGCCTCGGCGCGGTCGTCATAGTCGCGGCCGCCGGGCTCGTCGACATCGAGGCGATCCGGGCGCTCGGGCGCATCCGCGGGTCGGCGATCGTGCTCGCCTCGGCGACCGTCTTCGGCGTCCTGCTCCTCAACGTCCTCGACGGCGTGCTGATCGGCGTGCTGCTGTCGATGGTCGGCCTAATATCGAGGCTCAATCACCCGGACCTCGTCGTCGTAGGGGAGGGAGGCGACCGCCTTGTCGTGCGGGTCCTCGGCCCGCTCTACTTCGCCAACGTCGGCAATGCCCACAGCCGCTTGCTCGAGCTCGTGGACTCGCGCGCCGATCGGCCCCTGACGCTCGTCCTCGACCTCGTTGGCGTTCCTGACGTGGACGTCACGACGCTTCTGAAAATAGTGGAGCTCGAGCGGAAACTCGACGAGCGGGACATCGCACTCCGGTTCGACAACGTTTCACCGCGGGTGGTCGAGCTCGCGCGCCGCACTCCAGGCCTGGCCGAGAGATTCGCCTAGCTAGTCGAGCAAGGTCAGCGCGAACGCGACGCCGAAGCCGAGCGTCGTTAGCAGCCCGACCAGCTTGCCCCCATGCTCGAAGGCCTCGGGCATCATCGTGTCGGCGAGCATGGTCAGGATCGCGCCGCCCGCGAAAGCGAGGACGAACGCGAGCGCCTCGGGGCCGGCAGAGTCGAAGACTGCGTACCCGAGCAGGGAGGCCAGCCCGCTGATGAGCGTGACCAGGATCCACAGGCCCATGATCCGGCCACGCTTCCAGCCGCCGGCCGACAGACCGGTCGTGGCAGCGATCGCCTCAGGCAAATTCGAGAGAAACACCGCGGCGATCACTGCGACGCTCACTCCGGTGCCCTCGAGCAAGCCCAGCCCGATCACCGCCGACTCGGGGATGCCGTCGAGGACGATCCCGAGCACGATCGCGAGGGCGGATCCTGCTCCGGCGGTCCGGTGCATACTCTTGCGCCCCTCGCCGCCCATCCTGTCGACGAGCAGGTCGCCGACGAAGAACGTCACGGCGCCGGCCGAGAGCCCGAGCGCGACGCTGCCGCTCCCGGCGGAGGTCTCGTACGCCTCCGCCACCAGCTCGTAGGAGACGGCGCTGATCAGGACGCCGGCGCCGAACGCCATGATCAGGCCGAGCAGGCGCTCCCGGATCGGAAGCACAAGGGCCAGCAGTCCGCCGAGGATCAGCGACGAGCCGGCGAACAAACCCCAGCCGAGTGCCTCCCACATCAGAGCGCGGCCTCCACGGCGGCACGGACGGTCGGGTGCAGCGGGATCCCGGAGAGTTCGGCCTCAGCGAGCCGATTCGCCAGCGGGGTCTTGGCGCGGGCGAGCGAGAGCTCAATGCCCTCCTTGCGCAGCTGGTCGACCAGCTCCTCGAGCGCGGCGAGGCCGGTGGCGTCCACGTGCGTCACGGCCTCGGCGTCGAACACGAGCGAGCGAGTCGGCGTGGGCGCGCCCCGAACGGCTTCGAGCACCCGACCCTTGACGTAGCTGGCGTTCGCGAAGAAGAGCCGGTCGTCGAGCCGATAGACCACCACGCCCGGTGTCACTCGAGCGGAACGGTGAACAGCGGCATCGCCGTAGCGCCCGAGCTCCTCCACCCACCCGAGTACAGCGTCGTCCGGCCTGGCGCTCCGCCGGACGACGTCTACGATCGACAGGCCGACGGCAAACAGGAGCGCCTCGAGCACCCCGACGGCGACGACGCCTACGGTTGTTACAGCGGCAATCGCCAGCTCCACGTGATCGGTCGTCCAGAGCACACGCCAGACCTTCGGGTCGACGAGCCCGATCGCGGCGGCGATGATCACGGCGCCGAGCACGGCCTTTGGCAAATACGAGATCGGGGCGGTCAGGAAGAGCAGGACCAGGAGGATCGTGCCGGCCGCGACGAGCCCTCCGATCTGTGTCCGCACGGCCATCGAGTCATTCACGGCAGTGCGCGAGCCACTTGCGCCGATCGGAAATCCCTGTGTCAGACCGGCAGCGACGTTGGCCGCTCCCATTGCGAGCACCTCCTGCTCGGCCCGCACGTGCTGGCCGTGCTTACCGGCGAAGGAGCGGGCCGTGAGGATCTCGTCGGCGAAGCTCACGAGGAAGATGCCGACAGCCGCGGGCAGGAGGAGCAATGTGTCCCCGCCACCTGGAATAGGGATGTCCAGGGCCGGGATTCCGCTCGGGACGCTCCCGGTCACCGAGACCCCGCGCTCCTCGAGGTCGAGCCACCAGGAGGCGCCAATCCCGCCGACAACGACGAGCAGCGCCGCGGGAAAGCGGCCGGCGAGGTAGCGCAGGGGAATCAGGACGGCGAGCGCAGCCACGCCGACGGCCAACGTGGCGCCGCTCGTCTCGCCGAGCTCCTGTACGACCTCGCCGAGTTGCCGGAGAGGGTCGCGCGCATCGATTTCCAGACCCAGTACTTTGCCCAACTGAGAGATGACGAGCACGATGGCGACGCCGTGCAGGTAGCCGATCAGGACCGGCCGCGAGAAGTAGTCGGCGAGCCAGCCGAGGCGTAGAGCTCGGGCGGCGAGGAAGAACGCGCCGACCAGAACGGCGAGCGCTGCCGCCAGCTCGACTGCGTCGTCGCTACCGGCTGCGGCGAGCGGCAGGATCGCAGCGGCGACGAGCGCCGAGATCGATCCCTCCGGTCCGATGACGAGCTGACGCGAAGAGCCGAGCGCGACGTAGACGACCGTAGGGAGGAGCAGCGTATAGAGGCCGTTGACGGGCGAGAGCCCGGCCAGCTCTGCGTACGCCATCGCTGAGGGAAGGGCCAGCGCGGCGACGGTTACCCCGGCGAGCAGGTCCCGCTGGGCGTGGCCGCCCCGGTAGGCCGGGAGCTCCTGCGAGACCGGAACCGCGCGTTCCAGCAGCGGGGCCTTCTGCTTCGGCTGGAAAGGCGATGCGTCCGCGTACGCCTCCTCGCCGAGTTTCCCGCCCTCCCTCAACTCCGAACGACGCAGCGAAACCCGATGTGGCTCGTGGACGTGTCGATCGTCTCGCCCTGACGGGCCGCCGGGCGGTAGCGCAGGCAGTAGTTCGGGGCGCAGAGGTGCGACCCACCCTTGATCACCTTGCGCGGGAACCGCTCGCCCGAGATCGTGGGTGGGGCGCAGCAGGGGCTCGCCGCTTCGGAGCTGTCGGCCCTGAACCAGTCGCTGGTCCACTCCCACGTGTTGCCGGTCATGTCATAGAGCCCGTAACCGTTCGGGGGGAAGCTTCCGACCGGCGAAGTGCCCTCGAAGCCGTCGAGCTTAAGGTTCTGCCAGGGGAACTCTCCCTGCCAGCTGTTGGCCATCGCCTTGCCCTCCGGGAAGTGCTCGTCGCCCCAGGCGAACGCCGTCGCCTCGAGGCCTCCCCTGGAGGCGTACTCCCACTCGGCCTCGGTCGGCAGCTCCTTCCCAGCCCAGGCTGCGTAAGCCTCGGCGTCCTCGTAGGCGACCTGTACGACAGGGTGATTGTCCCGGCCGTTGATCGTGGTTCCAGGCCCGCCTGGCTTCTTCCAGAGGGCGCCCGGAACGTACTCCCACCAGCGGTGGACGTCGTTCAGCGGCACGGGGCCGGCCGTCCGGCGGAAGACGAGCGAGCCGGGCACGAGCAGGTCGGGCTCGGCGTCGGGGTAGTCGGACGGATCCAGCGGCCGCTCGGCCACGGTGACGTAGCCGGTCTCTCGCACGAAGCGACGGAACTCACCGGCGGTAACGGCGTGCTCGTCGATCCAGAAGCCGTCGACCTGGACCGTGCGGACGGGTCCTTCCTCGGGGTAGAAGTCCTCGGAGCCCATCAGAAACTCGCCGCTTTCGATCCGCACCATGTCCTGAACGGGTGTGCGACGCTCAGCGGTCGGCATGGTTCGAGTGTCGCACAGATTCGACGGCATCCTGCATGGTCGGGTACACGCGGCGGATGACGCTACTCACGCGCCAGGAGTGCGTGCGCCTCCTTCTCGAGGTCGAGGTACTGGTCGTCGCCGATGCTGACCTCGACCTGCAGGATCGTCCCCCCCTTGAACGTTGCCGGCGCGGTGTACTCCTTGCTGACGGCGTCCCCCGAGTCACGGCCCACGCAGAGCCCGTCGCCGCAGAGCGTGAAGAAGGCAAGTTGCGTCCGCATCGGCCCTTCGACAACAACATCCTCGTCCACGTAGAGCTTCGTGGTGCCGAGCGCCTCCCCCCGCTTACCGGTCGACTCCTTCGTGAACTCCATGCCGAACACGTACTTGCCGGGCTCGAGGCGGTCCGACACGAACTGCTGCTCGGGTGGAAGGCCGAGGAAGTTGTAGACGTACCAGAGCTTCTGGTCCTTGAGGAAGAGGGCGTGGCCTCCGAAACGAGAGCCGTGCGCGAAGATGACGCCCTCGGCGTCCGGGCTCGTGAGCTCGACGTCGGCGAGGATCTTGTAGGAGCGGCCACGCGTTGACGCCGCGACCACCTCCGGGACCTCGGCGGTCCCTGGGTAGTAGACGTATGTGTTTCGCGGCTCCTCGGGTTGCGGCCGCGGGTCGTTGAGAATCTCGGGCGGAAAGCGGTCGTCGAGGGGGAGCACGTTGTACTTGCCTGCCTCCTCGAACCAGAGCTCGACCAGCTCCTTCAGCCTTTCCGGCTGCTCCTCGGCGAGGTTCCTCGCCTCCGCGCGATCCTGCTCGAGGTGAAACAGCTCCCACTCATCACGGTCGTAGTTGCCGATTCCCGAGAGCGGACCGTGGACTGCGACCGCCTTCCAGCCCTGGTCCCACATACCACGCGTGCCGAGCATCGCGTAGTACTGGCGCTTCTTCTCCGTGGGCGCCTCCGGCTGGTCGAAGGAGTAACGCATCGACACGCCTGCCAGTGGCACCTGCTCGTGCCCGTTCAGCGTGCTCGGGAACTCCAGGCCGCAACACTCGAGGATCGTCGGGACGATGTCTGTCGCATGGTGGTACTGGTGGCGCACCTCGCCCTTGGCGTTGATTCCCGCCGGCCAGTGGATCACGAGCGGGTCGCAAGTCCCACCGGCATACGAGTAGCGCTTGAACATCTTGAACGGCGTCGAAAACGCCACGGCCCAGCCGGTCGGATAGTGGTTGTACGTGTTCGGGCTGCCGAGGTCGTCCATGTGCTTGAGGTTTTCCTCGATCTCATCGGGCCAGCCGTTGAAGAACAGGTTCTCGTTGACCGAGCCATTTGGGGTTCCCTCGCCCGAGGCGCCGTTGTCCGCGCAGTAGAGGATGAGTGTGTTTTCGAGCTGCCCCGACTCCTCGAGATAGTCGATGATCCGTCCGACCTGGTGGTCGGTGTACTCGGAGAAGCCGGCATAGACCTCGGCCATCCGCGCGAAGAGCTTCTTCTCCTCGTCAGAGAGCGAGTCCCACGGGCGCACCTCGTCGTTGGGCGAATAGGTACCCTCGGGCATCGGGTTGAGCGGGGTCAGCTCGGTGCCTTCGGGCATGATGCCCTTCTCGATCATCCGGCCGAGCACCCACTCGCGGTAGGCCTCGTAGCCGTCGTCGAACTGGCCCTTGTACTTGTCCGCCCATTCCGTCGGGACGTGGTGCGGAGCGTGGTTCGCCCCCGGGCAGAACCAGGTGAACCAGGGCCGCGAGGGAGCCGAGACCTTGACGTCGCGGATCATCTGGATGGCGTTGTCCGCAAGATCTTTGGAGAGGTGGTAGCCCTCCTCCGGCTGATACGGCTGGTCGATCAGGCGGTTGTCCTCGATCAGCGTCGGATACCAGTTGTTCGTCTCGCCTCCGAGGAAACCGTAGAAGCGGTCCCAGCCCTGGTGCAGCGGCCAGTTCGACTTCGGTGCGCCAGCGTGGGTTTCCTCGACCGGCACGTTGTGGTTCTTACCGAGCCAGAACGTGCTCCAGCCTGCCTGGCGCATCACCTCGGCGAGAGTTCCGCACTCCGGCGGGATGTGGCCGTGCGAGCCGGGAAACCCGGTCGATGCCTCGGTGATGCAGGCCATCCCGTTCTGGTGGTGGTTGCGGCCGGTCAAGAAACAGGAGCGCGTGGGTGAGCAGAGGGCCGTCGTGTGCCATTGCGTGTACGTGAGGCCGTCGTCGGCGAGCCGTTGCAGGGTAGGCATCTGGATTCGCCCGCCGAACGGTGACCAGGCCGCGAGGCCGGTGTCGTCGTAGAGCACGATGAGGACGTTCGGCGCCCCTTCGGGAGCTTTCGGCGGGATGAACGGCTCCCAATCCGGAGTGGAGTCGCGGATGTCCGTGTTGATGACTCCCTTGAACGGCTTATCCATGAGCTGCGCCTCCTCGGTGTTCGCGTAGGCGTTGATAATCAGGGCCTAGACGTTGGGCCGCATCGTCCAGGGTGGATGAAAGACGCACAAAATCACCCGATCCGCATGATGACCCGGCGTGGCGGTCGCTAGAGGCTGGCGGAAGCCCCGCAGTACTCCCGTACTCGAACCTCAAGGAGGCCAACGATGGTGCTTGCAGCCGATTACCCGTTTCTGGACGTGCTCTGGACGATTCTCATCTTCTTCCTCTGGGTCGGTTGGTTCATGCTGCTGTTCCACGTGCTCGGCGATGTGTTCCGCCGGCGCGACATAAGCGGCTGGAGCAAGACACTGTGGCTGATCGTGCTGCTTTTCGTCCCGTTTCTCGGCGTCTTCATTTACCTGATCGCCAACGGCGATGAGATGGCGCAGCGGAACGCAGAGCAGGTGGCAGCAGCGCAGGGCGAAGTGGACAGCTACGTCCGGTCAGTCGCCGGCTCGTCCGGCGCGGCGGGCGAGATCGAGCGGGCCAAGGGGCTGCTCGACAGCGGCGCCATCAACCAGCAGGAGTTCGACGCGATCAAGGCCAAGGCCCTGGCGTAACGAGAGGAGAACCAGATGACCGAGATCGGACCAGTCGACTATCTGATCGTCGCGTTCCCAGGGAACGAGTTCCGCGGCGAGATCGCACCGGCGCTGGCAGACCTCGTAGAGGCAGGCACGATCAGGATCATTGATCTGGCCTTCGTGGGCAAGGACGCGGAGGGCAACGTGGTCGCGCTCGAGCTCACTGATATCGACCCGGAAGTCCGTGAGGGCTTCGAGAAGGCCGGCGTCGAGGTCAACGGCCTCTTCAACGAGGAGGACCTCGCAGCAGTTGGCGAGGAGCTCGAGCCGAACTCGTCGGCCGCGCTCCTGGTCTGGGAGAACGTCTGGGCCCAGAATGTCGCTCAGGCCATGCGCGACGCCGGCGGCGAGGTACTCGACTTCGACCGCATTCCGCACGAAGTCGTCCAGGCGGCCCGCGAGGCCGCCCTCGCCAACGTATAGAGAGGGAGGAGAGCGAAATGCCAATGATGCGCAGAGGCCCTGGCCTCGTTCGCGGTGTGGCGAGAACAGCAGTGGTCGCCGGGACGGCGACCGCGGTGTCCGGACGGGTGGCGCGACGCCAGCAGCAGAAGTACGCGGCGGAGGAGCAGCAGGCGGAGCCTCAGGCAGCCCCGGCGGCTGCGGTTCCCGCCGAGCCCGAGTACATGGCAGAGCTCGAGCAGCTGGCGCAACTCCGCGACCAGGGCATCCTCAGCCCGGAAGAGTTCGAGGCGAAGAAGAAGCAGATCCTCGGCCTCTGATCACAATCTATGTGCCGCTGGCTCGCATATTCCGGCTCGCCCGTGCTCCTCGAGGAGCTGCTCTACAAGCCGAAGCACTCGCTGATCGACCAGAGCCTGCACTCGCAGCTCGGAGCCGAGACGACGAACGGCGACGGGTTCGGCATCGGGTGGTACGGCGCCGGTGACTCGCCCGGCGTCTTCCACAGCGTCGAGCCGGCCTGGAACGACCGCAACCTGCACGAGCTCGCAGGGCACGTGAGTTCGCCGCTCGTGTTCGCGCACATCCGAGCCTCAAGCGGCACAGCCGTGCAGCAGACGAACTGTCACCCGTTCCGGCACGGCAAGTGGCTGTGGATGCACAACGGAATGATCAGCGACTTCCACCTCGTCAAGCGCGACCTGGTCTCTGCCGTCGACCCCTCGCTGTACCCGGAGATCGAGGGCTCGACGGACTCCGAGACGTTCTTCTACCTCGCGCTGACGCTCGGGCTCGAGGACGACCCGGCCCGGGCGGTCCAGGCTGCCGTCGGTCTGATCGAGGCGACCGGACGGCAGCGCGGGGTGGAGCATCCGATTCAGATGACCGTCGCGACGACGAACGGCGACAGCATCTGGGCGTTCCGCTACTCGAGCGAGGGCAAGTCGCGCTCGCTCTTCTACAGCACGAAGCTGGAGACGCTGCGCGCGCTCTACCCGGAGAACTCCCAATTGCGGGAGCTCGGCGACGAGTCCAGGCTGGTCGTCTCCGAACCGCTCGGCACCCTCCCAGGGGCCTGGAACGAGGTGCCTGAGTCGAGCTGGGGCGTCATCCAGCCGGGGCAGGACGAGATCCAGACGTTCACGCCGACGTCGGTGACCGCGCCGGTCGCATAAGCGGCGCCGTCCGCTTCGCGTTCAGGGCTCCACGTTCAGTGATGGAAGCTCGTCGCGTTGCCCTCGTGCATGGGAGCCGGTTGCTTCTGGAGCCGCGGGAGCTGTCGCTTGACATCGGCGACCAGCAGATCGGCGACGTCGTGACTGAAGCCGCGCTTGACCACCACGCGGAGCGCGGCCAGGTCGGTCCGGTTCTCGGGGAACGTGTATGCGGGGACGAGCCAGCCGCGTTCCCGGAGCGCGTTCGAGACGTCGAAGACGGTGTAGTTGTCGACGTCGTCGTTCAGCGTGAACGCGAAGACCGGAAGCTCGTCACCGCGCGTGATCAGCCGGAACGGTCCCAGCTCCTCGATCTGCGCAGAGAGGCCCGTGGCGACCTCGCGCGCGTACGCCTGCACCCGGGTGTACCCGTCGACCCCGAGCCGCAGGAAGTTGTAGTACTGCGCCACGACCTGCGCGCCCGGACGCGAGAAGTTGAGCGCGAAAGTCGGCATGTTGTCACCGAGGTAGTTGACCCAGAGGACGAGGTCGTCGGGGAGAGCCTCCTGGTCGCGCCAGAGCGCCCAGCCAACGCCGGGATAGACGAGCCCGTACTTGTGGCCCGAGGCGTTGATCGAGGTCACGCGCGGCAACCGGAAGTCCCACTCGAGATCGGTGTCGATGAACGGCGCGACGAAGCCGCCGGATGCGCCGTCGACGTGCACCGGCACGTCCAGCCCGGTCCGGGTCTGGAGGTCGTCGAGCGCATCGCAGATCTCCTTGATCGGCTCGTACGAGCCGTCGAAGGTCGAGCCCAGGATGGCAACGACGCCGATCGTGTTCTCGTCGCACAGCGCGACGGCCTCCGCGGCGGACAGGTGGAAGCGATCGCCCTCCATCGGAACGAGCCGCATCTCCACGTCCCAGTAGTTGGCGAACTTCTCCCAACAGACCTGCACGTTGATGCCCATGACGAGGTTCGGGCGGTCGGTCGGCTCGCCGGCGGCCGCACGGCGTTTCTGCCAGCGGCGCTTGAGGGCGAGCCCGCCCAGCATGGCTGCCTCGCTCGAGCCGGTCGTCGAGCAGCCCACTCCCTTGTCAGGCCCGTGCCAGAGGCGGCTCAGCATGTTGACGCAGCGCACCTCCAGCTCCGCGGTCTGCGGATACTCGTCCTTGTCGATCATGTTCTTGTCGAGGCACTCGGCCATCAGGGTCTGGGCCTGCGGCTCCATCCACGTCGTCACGAAGGTCGCGACGTTCAGACGTGCGTTCCCGTCGAGCATCAGCTCGTCGTGGATGATTTGATAGGCGACGTCAGGCGGCAGCTCGTCCGTCGGCAGCTCGTCGCGCGGTACGCGGCTTCCCTCGAGCGTGAAGAGGGGTGCATCCTGCATGACCATCATGGAGGGCTCCTTCGAATTGTGGTCCGGCTCGACCCTCTCTCCAATCGAGAGCACGCGCATCGTCCATTCGGGGTGAGCGCGTAGGCGCTGTGCCGTGAGACGCGGTGCGCTTGCGACCTGGTGGATGGCGGTCCTGTTCGCAGGCGGCTCGGCCTGCTTCGTCGTCGCCTCGCTTCCCGGCTTCGTGCAGCTCGTGGGGTCGGCCGTTGTCGGGGTCGTGTACTTCGTCGGCTCGCTCCAGTTCACATCGGCCGCGGCCATCCAGTGGGGGCTGACGATCCGCCGGTTCGGGCTCGACTGGTGGGCCGGCGCGATCCAGTTCGCCGGAACGCTCCTCTTCAACCTCAACACCTACGACGCCATGCAGGAGGGTCTGGACGCGGCTTCATATGAC
>Ga0307320_10000849_pt1 | contig 10988 bp, 10 predicted proteins | sample ER_DNA_369_FD_194495 | JGI IMG/M metagenome (GOLD analysis project Ga0307320, IMG submission 194495) | Bulk soil microbial communities from the East River watershed near Crested Butte, Colorado, United States - ER_DNA_369 | ecosystem: Environmental > Terrestrial > Soil > Floodplain | place...
GTCCGAGATCGCGAGCACGGGTGTGCTCGCGTTCATGCTGTTCGGCGTCCCCGAACGCAAGGACGCGGAGGGTTCGGAGGCGTGGAACCCGGACGGGATCGCGCAGCGGGCGCTCCGGGTGCTGCGCGAGGAGCTCGGCGACGATCACGTGGTGATCGCCGACCTCTGCCTGGACGAATACACGGACCACGGCCACTGCGGGGTGCTCGACGAGCACGATCAGGTCGACAACGACGCGACGCTCCAGCGATACCGCCGGATCGCGACCGCGCAGGCCGAGGCCGGGGCCCACCTGGTCGCACCGAGCGGCATGATGGACGGCCAGGTCGCCGCGATCCGTGACGAGCTGGACGCGGGCGGGTTCGAGCGCGTGGGGATCCTCGCGTACGCGGCGAAGTTCGCCTCCGCGTTCTACGGTCCGTTCCGCGACGCGGCCGAGTGCGCGCCGCGCTTCGGCGACCGGACGGGTTACCAGATGGATCCGCCGAACGCCGACGAGGCGATCCGCGAGATCGAGGCCGACATCGAGCAGGGCGCCGACGTCGTGATGGTCAAGCCCGCGCTCCCCTACCTCGACGTGATCCGCCGTGCCAAGGACCGGACGCGGTTCCCGATTGCCGCGTACAACGTCTCGGGCGAGTACGCGATGGTGAAGGCGGCCGCGCAGAACGGCTGGCTGGACGAACGCGCCGTCGTGCTCGAGGTGCTCACGTCGATCCGGCGCGCCGGCGCCGACCTGATCCTCACGTACCACGCGAAGGACGCGGCCGACTGGCTGTCGTCCTGATCCGCTCGTGACCCGCTCCGAGGAGCTGTTCCAGCGGGCCAGGCGCGTGATCCCCGGCGGGGTGAACTCGCCGGTGCGCGCGTTCGGCGCGGTGGGCGGGACCCCGCGGTTCGCCGTCCGGGGCGAGGGCGCGTACCTCGTCGACGCCGACGGCCGGCGCTACGTGGATCTGGTGCAGTCGTGGGGCGCGCTGCTGTTCGGCCACGCGCGGCCCGAGATCGTGGGGGCGGCGAGAGCCGTGGCGGAGCGAGGGACCACGTTCGGCGCGCCCACCGAGCTCGAGGTGGAGCTCGCCGAACGCATCATCGCCGCGGTGCCGTCGGTCGAGATGGTCCGGCTCGTGTCGAGCGGCACCGAGGCTGCCATGAGTGCGATCCGACTGGCCCGAGGATGGACCTGGCGGGATCTGGTCCTCAAGTTCGAGGGCTGCTACCACGGGCACTCGGACGCGCTGCTCGCGAAGGGAGCCGGGAGCGGCGTGGCGACGCTCGGGATCCCGGGCTCGCCGGGCGTGACCGAGGGCGCCGCACGCGACACGCTCACGGTGCCCTTCAACGACGTCGAGCAGGTGGACCGCGTCTTCGCCGAGCTCGGAGACCGGATCGCCGCGTCGATCATCGAACCCGTCGCCGCCAACATGGGCGTCGTGCCGCCCGAGCCTGGCTTCCTCGAACGCCTGCGGAAGCTCTGCTCGGGGAGCGGCGCGCTCCTCGTGTTCGACGAGGTGATCACGGGCTTCCGGATCGCGTTCGGCGGGGCGCAGACCGTGTACGAGGTCACGCCGGACCTGACGATCCTCGGCAAGGTCATGGGGGGCGGGTTCCCGTGCGCCGCTTTCGGCGGTCGGCGGGACGTGATGGAACAGCTCGCGCCCGTCGGCCCCGTGTACCAGGCCGGGACGCTGTCCGGGAACCCGGTGGCGGTCGCCGCGGGGATCGCGGCGCTCGACCTCGCCGAACGGCTCGACCCCTATCCGGAGCTGACCGAGACGGCCACCGCGCTCGCCGACGGCCTGACCGAACGCTTCGCGCAGCGCGACATCCCCGTCACGGTGAACCGAGCCGGATCACTCTTCAGCGCGTTCTTCTCGCGAGGGCCCGTGCGCGACTTCGCCGGCGCGAAGGCCGCCGATCACGAGCGGTACGCGCGGTTCTTCCACCACATGCTCGACCGTGGCGTCTGGCTGCCGCCGAGCGGCTATGAGCTGTGGACTCTCGGCACCGAGCACGGACCGGACGAGGTCGAGAAGGTGACGGACGCGATGGCCTCGTTCGAAGGGTGAGGAAGCGAGACCGCCCCGGCCGTCGCCGGGGCGGTCCCGAGAATCAACTGGAGAGAGCGGCTACGAGTTCGCCGCGGCGAGGGCGTCCACCACCCCATCGCCGTAGAACCCGTTGAACTTCGCCTTGCCCTCGCATACCGCATCGAACGGTACGTTCGGATCCGCACCAACGAGGTCGGGATAGACGAACGCCGTCGGCGGCACCGGACAGAAGTCGCGCCAGTCCTCACCATTCGCGGCGAAGAACAGGTCCGCATCCGTGGCGGTCTTCCGCAAGGCCTTCTCCACCTTGACCGGATCCATGCCGAAACCGGCGCCCGACCCCGTTCCTCCGGCGCTGATGATCAGCGCGGCCACGCCCACGGCGTGCGGCGACGCCATCGAGGTGCCCTGCAGGTACGCGTACACGGCGCAGCCACCTCCGGACGTGTCAACGACCGCGAGCGGGTTCAGGACGTTGCAGCCCGCGTCGATCAGCCCGTCCGAGATCGCAACGGCCTTCGGGTACGAGGACAGCACCCGGGTACCAGGTGTGTTGTACTGCGGCGTCACGAAGAAGTCGCGACGGTCACCACCGGGCGCCGAGACCACCGTCTGCTCGAGACCGTAGTTGGAGTAATACGACTTTCGTCCGCTCGGCCCGAGCGCGCTCACCGAGATCACGTGGTCGCCCTCGGTCGGGATCACGAGGCAGTCGTTGTCGATGTTGTTGCGGATCTTCGCCGTGTCCGGCGGGTAGTCCGGGCTGATCGCGTCGTAGGTGGGGTTCCCCAGATCCGTGTGCTCGTTGCCCTCGGCCGCGATCAACGTGACGCCGTGGTTGTAGGCGTAGTTCAGCGCCAGGTTCGACGAGTCGATGATCGTTGCCTGCTCCTGCTGCTCGACCGGTGTGTCCAGGGGATTGTCCCGACAGTTGGCCCACCACGGATCCGTGAAGTAGCTCATGTTCACGACGTCGATCCCGTTGTTGGCCGCGTAGACGTACGCCTGCAGCGTCTCGAACAGGAAGAAGAACCCCGAGTCCTGACCGGCCCGCAGGTTCACCAGGGTCACGTCCGGCGCGATGCCGGCGATGCCGATCCCGTTCAGCGCCGCGGCGATCGTCCCCGAGACGTGGGTCCCGTGGCCGGCCTCGTCGACGTTCGCGGGGTCCGTGCACAGACCGTCAGGATCCGAGGCGCACGTCCCGTCGATCAGCGGGTCGTCCACGGTGAAGTTCCGGCTGAGGGCGGCATCGAAGTTCGGCGCCAGGTCCGGGTGAGATGCGTCGATCCCCGTGTCGATGATCCCCACGAGCACGTCCGGGTTGCCGGTGTCGACCGCATAGGATCCGTCGGTGGTCGCATGGATCATCTCCATGTCCCACTGCAAGCCGGCGAGCGGCTCGGCATCGACCGCGGTGACGTCCTCGGCCGTGGTGGTCCCCTTGGCGTCGATCAGCGCCTCGACGTCGTCGACCTTCTCCCGCTGGGCCGGCTCGGCGAACCCGATGATCTGGTTCGGAGCCGCACCGGCGAGGGCGGCCTCGCCCAAGACGTCCGCCTCGAACGAGGGATTGCTGGTCCGAACCTTCGCGAGGCCGATCTGCGAGATCTCCTCGACGATCGAGCCGTCCAGGCTCTCGATCGCGGCGTGAGCGTCCGCGACCGACGCGCCGTCCTCATACAGGACGACGTACTCCTGTACCTTCCCGTCGCTCGCTGCACCCGCAGGAACGACTGCCAGCAGCCCACCGGCCACCAGCGCCACCACTGCAGCGATGACCATGCGTTTGCGCATGGCAACCCCCTTTCTCCGCTCGGGCGCTACCCACCGGCGGGCGGCTCAAACGTGGCCCGGTGGTTCGCGCCAGCCCGGGCGTAACGTTCGTGGGGGTCGGATGGACAGTAGGGTTGAACCCATCCGAAGGAGGGATGCTCAGCATGTCCACCGAGACCGCGACGTTCGGCGCCGGGTGCTTCTGGGGCGTCTAGTACGTGTTCGAACGTGTCCCAGGGGTCCTGTCGACCGAGGTCGGCTACGCCGGCGGCCACACGGAGAACCCCACCTACCGCGACGTGTGCTCGCACGGGACCGGCCACGCCGAGGTGCTCCGCGTCGAGTTCGACCCCTCGGTCGTGAGCTTCGAGCAGCTGCTCGAGGTGTTCTGGGCGATGCACGACCCGATCCAGGTCGACCGTCAGGGTCCCGACGTCGGCGACCAGTACCGGAGCGCGATCTTCACGAACTCGGACGAGCAGCAGCGGGCCGCCGAGGCCTCGCGTGACGCCGCGCAGGCGCGGTTCGACCGGCCGATCGCGACCGAGATCACGCCCGCGGGACCGTTCTACCCGGCGGAGGACTACCACCAGCGGTACTACGACAAGAACGGCCACGAGCCGTACTGCCACGTGATCCCGTGGTCCACCCTGCGCGAGCTCGGCCTCGTGAAGGCCGGCGCCTAGCCGAAACCGTCAGCCGGCCGGGCCCGCAAGGGCCCGGTCGGCCTTGGCCGCGAACACGAAGTCGGCCTCGTGCAGACCGTCGATCTTGTGCGTCCACACGGTCAGCCGGACCTTCCCCCACGCGAGGTAGATGTCCGGGTGGTGATTGATCCGCTCGGCGAGCTCGCCGACGCGGTTCGTGTAGGCGAGCGCCTCCTTGAAATCCGCGAATCGGAACTCCTTCTCGAGGTGGTGGTCGTCCACGACCCGCCACTCGTGTCCCAGATCGGCCAGGTACGACTCGATCTCGGCCCGGTCGAGCGGCGGAACCCCGCCGCGACACGGGACGCATTCCATCGATGCGAGGTCGCGGCCCATCAAGGCCTCCCCGGAGCCAAGCGTTCCTCGACGATCGCATCGGCCGCCACCGCGGTCGAGATCCCCCGCCGCTCGGCGAGCGCGAAGACCTCCATCAAGGTGTCCCCGATGCCCCGCAGGCGTTCGTCGCGGGCGGCAACGTCCTCGCCGAGCATCTCGAGCGACGCGAGGTGGATCACCCCGCCCGCGTTGACCACGTAGTCGGGCGCGTACACGATGCCGCGCTCGGCGAGCCGGTCCGCGTCCTCGGGTTCGGCGAGCTGGTTGTTCGCGGCGCCGGCCACCACGCGGCTGTGGAGCCGAGGGATCGTCTCGGCCGACAGCACCCCGCCGGTCGCGCACGGCGCGAACACGTCGCACTCGGCGTCGTAGATCTCCTCGGTGCCGGCGGTCTCGGCGTCCAGCGCCTGTGCGAGCTCCTTCGCGCGCACGTCGTCGACGTCGGTCAAGACCAGGCGCGCCCCGTGGTCGGCGAGCTCGCGCGCGAGCGGTTCGCCCACCGCGCCCACGCCCTGGATCGCGACCGTCCGCCCGCCGAGATCGTCGTCCCCGAACGCGTGCGCGGCGGCGGTCCTCAGGCCGTGGAACACGCCGACGGCGGTCGCAGGCGCGGCGGACCCCGAGCCACCGGCCGCCTCGGTCTTGCCGAACACGGACGAGCACCGCTCGCCCACGATGTCCATGTCGGCGGACGAGGTGTTCATGTCGCACGCGGTGCGGTAGGTGCCGTGCAGCGACTCGACCAGGTCCCCGTAGCTGAGGAAGAGATCGCGTCGGCGCTCGCCCGTCGGGATCTCGGGGACCGCGAGCACCGCCTTGCCGCCGCCGAGCGGGAGCCCGGCCATCGCGTTCTTGCTCGTCATCGCCGAGGACAGCAGGAGCCCGTCCTGCAGTGCGTCACGCGGCTCGGCGTACACCTTCATGCGCGTGCCGCCAGCTCCGGGACCGAGCACCGTCGAATGCACGCAGACGAACATCCACGTCGCGCTCGGCTCGTCGAACCGGACGACGACCTCCTCGCCGCCCCAGGCCGGGAGCAGGTCCTCGAACACGCGCTACTCGGACCGCGCGGTGGACTTCTTGGCCTTCTTCGCCGCGCGTTTCTCCTTGATCGACTTCTGCGCGGTCTTCTTGGCTTGCTTCTCGCCCTTGTCCTTCGCGTGCGCCATGACGGGACCTCCGTTCGGTCGGCGCGCCCATTATGACGCTCCCGGGTGTACGTTCGCCGCGTGGGATGGGGCTGGTGGATCCTCGGCGGGATCGTCGTCGCCGCCGTCATCGGTTGGCTCGTCTACCTCCGCAGCCTCCGTCGGTGGCGGGACACCGAGCCGACGACTCCGGAGGCGAAGCAGGCCGAGGCGCGACTCTGGGCGACCAAGACCATGGACCAGCGCTAGACCAGATCGGCGAAGGCTCCGCGCACGTCCTTGCGGATCCCCGTCACGAACGGGACCTCCACCTTGGTGAACCGGCGGGCCTGCGCCTCGCGGAGCCGGCGGATGCAGTCCACGATCCGATCCAGCTCGTCCGCCTCGAACGCCAGGATCCATTCCCAGTCGTTGATGCCGAACGCGCTCGTGGTGTTCGCGAGCACCTCGGGGAACTCCCGGCCGGCCTCGCCGTGCTCGCGCAGGAGCGACGCGCGTTCGTCCGACGGGAGCAGGTACCACTCGGGCGTGCGCACGAACGGGTACGCGCACAGGTAGCGTCGGGGCGCCTCGCCCTTGACGAACGCCGGTGCGTGGTCCGGGGTGAACTCGGCCGGCTTGACCACGCCCATGAACGTCCAGACCAGGTCGAGCTCGCGTCCGGCCCGCGTCCGCCGGAAGGCGACGAGCGCGTCCTGCACGGCATCGGGGGTCGGCCCGACGAACCAGAGCATCAGGTCGGTGTCCGCCCGGAACCCGACCGTCGAGTACACGCCCCGAACGGTGACCGCGCCGTCCCACTCCTTGATCAGGTTCTCGACCTCCTGCGCCGCGTCGTCCGGGTCGAGATCTCGGAAGCCGCGCGTCGCCTTGAAGCACGCGTACAGCGCGTAGACGGTCTCGCTCATCCCACGTTCTCCGATCCGCTCGGTGCCCGTTCGCGGCTGCGCGCGTCCCCGGGGTCTCCCCCGGCGGGTTCGCCCGCGAGGTGGGCGCGGACCCGTTCGGCGGTGACCCACGCGCTCCGGACCGCGTCGGCGACGCCCACCCCCTGGTACGCGTTGCCGGTCACGAAGATACCCCCCGGCAGGGAAGCCTCGATCGCGCGAACGCGCTCGAGGTGCCCGACCTCGTACTGCGGCATCGACCTCGGCCACCGGATCACCGACGAGGCGGTCGCGCGCTCCGGCAGCGGGAGGAAGGCCGCGAGGTGTCGGCTCACGGCCTCCACGATGTCCTCGTCCGCCTCGTCCAGCACGTCCTCGGACCCCACGGCCCCGACGAAGCAGCGGACGACGGCGCGGGTCCCGAACCCGGCCTCGGGCCACTTCCGGGAGACGAACGTCGCCGCGGTCATGGGCGCCCGGCCCCGCGGCACGACGAACCCGGTCGCCTCCGGGAGCGCCTCGGCCGTGTCCTCCGGGTAGACGAGGTGCACGACGCCGGTGCTCGCGTACGGGATCGCGACCAGGTTTCCGGCCGCCGACGCGTCGATCCCTTGGACCAGGCCGGCCGCGACGAAGGCCGGCGTGGCGAGGACGACGGCCTCGGCGTGCAGGGCGTCCCGGGCGGTGCGCACCACGAACGCCTCGCCGTCGCGTTCAACCGAGGTGACCGGCGTCCCCAAACGGACGCGAGGCGGGCCCACGCGCTCGAACAGCGCCCGCGGGAGCTCCCCGACGCCGGCGCCCGGCCGCAGGAACATCGGCCCCGCGTCGGCGGCGGCCCTCGACGCCGCGCGGGCGCCGCGGATCAGGCTGCCGAACGCTCGCTCCCACCGCGCGAGCTCGGGGAACGCCGCGTCGACGCTCAGCCGGTCGACGTCGCCGGCGAACAGCCCTCCGAGGAGCGGCCCGGTCAGTCGCTCGGCCACCTCGTCGCCCATCCGCCGGCGCACCAACGAGCCGATCGACTCGTCGGCCTTCGGCGCCCGTGCCTTGCGCACGAGGTCGGCGAGCGCGCGTACGCGACCCCGCCGCGACAGGCCGGGCCAGCGCGCGATCTCGTCGAGATCCGTGGGGATGCCGAGCGCGCTCTCCGGGAGCGGGACGAGCCCGCGCTCGGTCCAGATGAGGGCGTCGCGGGCGCCGGGTTCGGTCAGCTCGAGACCCAGCTCCCGGCACAGGTCCACCGCCCACGGCTTGCGGGCGACGAACGAGTCCGGACCGCTCGCGAGCTCGAGGCCGCCCACGGTCGCCGTCCGCAGCCGGCCGCCGACGTCGGGCCCGGACTCCAGCACGGCGAGGTCGAGCGCGGGATCGGCCTCGAGCAGCCGGTGCGCCGCCGCAAGGCCCGAGACCCCGCCGCCCACGACCACGACCCGCATGGCGGTCCGCCCCACGACCGTCAGGTCCTCGAGGCCGCGAGCCGCTCGCGGACGACGTCGGCGAGCACCCGGACGAACGCGGGATCCGCGTTCGGCATCTCGGTTCGCACGAGACGCATGCCGGCCTGCTCGGCGAGCGAGCGCGCCTCGATGTCGAGGTCGTACAGGATCTCGAGGTGGTCGGCCACGAACCCGGCCGAGCACACGACCGCGGCCGGACACCCCTGCGACGCCAGGTCGGCGAGCACGTCCTCGATCGGCGGACCCCACCAGGGGTCATCGGTCCGGCCCGCGCTCTGCCACGCGATCGTGTGCCGATCGAGGCCGAGCTCGGCCGCCACCAGGTCGGCGGTCTCGGCGAGGCCGTCGCGGTACCGGCACGCGTCCTCGCAGGCGTGGCATCGCAGGCACCGGAGCGAACCGTCCTCGACCGTCCGGGTGGGCAGGCTGTGCGCGGAGAAGATCACCGTCGCGCCCCGGCGCTCCTCGGCGGTGAGCCCGCCGAGGGCATCGGCCACCCGCGCCGCCAGGAACGACACGAAGCGGGGTTCGTCGTGGTACGAGCGGACGAAGTCGAACGCGGGCGGGCCGCCGCCCACCTCCTCGCGGACGCGGTCGAGGTAGCTCTCGACGGACATCCCCGACCAGTGCGGCGCCATGACGATCGCGATCGCCCGTTCGATCCCGTCCTCGCGCATCCGTCCGATCGTCTCGGCGATGAACGGGGGCGAGTGCTTCATCCCCAGGTACGCGCGGAACGCGCCCACCTCGCCGCGGTTGAGCTCCCGCTGCAGGCCCTGGGCCTGCTGCCTGGTGATGTCCAGCAGGGGGAAGCGGTTGCCGATCGCCGCATAGCGATCGCGCAGCTCCTCCAGGTGCTCGGGCGAGGGACGCCGTCCGCCCCGGATGTCCGTGTAGTAGCGCTCCACATCCTCGGGGCCGCTCGCGGTGCCGTACGCCATCACCAGCACGCCGATCGGTGGAGCGCTCATCGGGCCGTCCGCTCGTGCACGAGGTCCACGAGGCGCTGGAGGTTCTCGACGGGCGTATGCGGCAGGACACCGTGACCGAGGTTGAACACGTGGCCGTCGCGCATCGCGGCGCGGTCGAGGATCTCGGTCGCGGCGCGTTCGACCGCCTCCCACGACGCGACGCAGACGGAGGGATCGAGGTTGCCCTGGATCGCGCGGTGGGCCCCGATCCGTTCCCACGCCCGATCGAGCGGGACCCGCCAGTCCACCCCGATCGCATCGCCGCCGGCGTCGCGCATCGACGTCAGGAGCTCGCCGGTCCCCACGCCGAAGTGGATCGATGGCACGGGCAGGTCCGCGAGCACCCGCGCCGACCACGGCCGCACCGAACGCTCGTAGTCGCTCGGTGCGAGCGACCCCGCCCACGAGTCGAACAGCTGCACCGCCTGTGCCCCCGCCTCGACCTGCGCGAGCAGGTGGGACCTCGACACCGCCGAGAGGGCGTCCATCAGCGACGACCACACATCGGGCTCGTCGTGCATCAGCGCCTTGGTCCGGGCGTGATCGCGCGACGGGCTGCCCTCGACCAGGTAGCTCGCGAGCGTGAACGGCGCGCCGGCGAAACCGATCAGCGGGACCCTGAGCTCCTTGCGGAGGAGGCGGATCGTCTCGGCCACGTGGGGCTCGTCCACGTCGGGTTCGAGGGCCCGGAGCCGGGCGACGCCCGACGCGTCTCGGATCGGGTCGTCCACGACGGGGCCGACCCCCGACTCGATCCGGACGGAGACGCCGATCGCGGCCACCGGCACCATGATGTCGGCGAAAACGATCGCCGCGTCGAGCGGCATCCGCCGGAGGGGCTGCAGGGTCAGCTCGACGGCGACCTCCGGCTCGCGGATCGCGTCCAGGATGTCGCGGTCGCCGCGGAGCTCCCGGTACTCGGGCAGGTACCGGCCAGCCTGGCGCATGAACCAGACCGGGGTGCGGTCGACGGGTTCGCGCCGGAGCGCGCGAAGGAATCGGTCGCTCACGGCCCCAGGATACGGACGGGTACGGTGGGAGACGGACGGCCCCGGGGCGACCGATCGGGCGGCATCCGGACGTGACGTGCCGATCGGCACGAACGCGCGGCCATCCTCAGGCGTAGAACCTACTGACGAACGCGTACGGGAGGCCGATGGCGGGCGCACCCAGACGGAACCGCGGCACGCTGAGCGACGCCGATCCACTGTGGTCGAAGGCCCCGCTCGTCCTGCTCCGGTACCCCGGGCTGTTCGTCTCCATCGCGGTGGGCGCGCTCCTGCTCGCGCTCGCCGCGTCGGCCTACCCGTTGTTCATCTCGTCCTCCGCGAGCGAGCTGGTCGCGGCCCGGATCCACGACCCCGCGTACACGCGCTGGGGCGTCGGGATGATGTACCGCAACGGGGCGTTGCCCCTTCCCGGGCCGGACCGGCACGGCGACATCGAGCCGAGGGTCGACGCGATCCTCGAGGGACTCGTCGCCTCGAGCCCGTACCTCGGCGACCCGCTGGAGTCGGCGCTCGGGCCGGTCACGCCGATCTCGGTCGTCGGCGAACACGAGCAGCGGGACACCCGTCTGTTCATGGGGGAGCAGGCGGCGGACCACGTGGTGATCCTCGAGGGTTCGGCCCGGGACGGGATCCTGGTCCCGG
>Ga0307320_10000851_pt1 | contig 10974 bp, 10 predicted proteins | sample ER_DNA_369_FD_194495 | JGI IMG/M metagenome (GOLD analysis project Ga0307320, IMG submission 194495) | Bulk soil microbial communities from the East River watershed near Crested Butte, Colorado, United States - ER_DNA_369 | ecosystem: Environmental > Terrestrial > Soil > Floodplain | place...
TCCCTCCCCTGTGAGGGAAAAACTATTGTAAGTGCAACTGTCTTGGCCGCAAGAGGGATCGCATCCGGGTACTCGCCAGGGCAGCCCGCTAGTCAGCCGCGGCGGCGGGCCTCGTCGGCGGCCTCGGCGAAGGCGGCGGTGACCTGCCTGGCCCGCGCCCGCGGGCCCTCCGCCGGCTCGGCCTCGGCGGCGGCCCTTGGTCGCCCCGGCTCCTTGGCCAGCTCCTCGGCGACCATGTCGGCCAGCTTGACGAAGTCCTGGAAATACTCGGGGATCGGCGGCTCGACCGCGGGCAGCGCCGCCTCGGGCGGCGCCAGGACCGCCTCCCTGGTGGCGGGGGGCGTCGGCGGCAGGTGGCCGGAGAGGTCGGGGACGTCGTCGGCGGCTCGTGGCTGGTCGCGGCCGAGCAGCGTGTGGAACGGCCTGGCATGCCGGTCGCGGTTGGTCAGCGGGTCCGCGTCCGAGGCGAACAGCGCCCGCAGCGTCGCCGGGACGCTGGAGTGGTCGCGGACCTCGGCGCTGACGGTCCCGGCGTCGATCCAGGGTGACACCACCACGGCCGGGACCCGGGCGCCGAGCACGGTGAAGTCGAACGACGCCGCCTTGCGGCGGAGGAAGACGTCCTGCAGCCGGCCGAAGAACCCGGGGTTGGGCCGGTCGCCGGGCGGCTTCGCGTCGATCGGCGGCGGCACGTGGTCGTAGAGGCCGCCGTGCTCGTCGTAGGTGATCAGCAGCAGCGACCGCTCGAACACCGCTGGTTTGGACCGGAGCGTCTCGTAGACGGCGGCGACCAGCTGCTCGGCGCGGAAGTAGTCCTCGTCGCCGTGGCCGCCCTGCGGGTAGCCGTCGTAGTCGGCGTTGCCGACGCGGTTGTTGCCAGGGTGCTGGCTGTTGGAGTGGCTGCCAGGCTCGCCACCGCCGGGCGACACGTGGATGGGTGGGCGGTGGTTGGGCTCGATGAAGGAGTAGTGGGGGAGCCGGCCCTCCCTGACGTGCTTGGCGAACTCCCCGAACACGAACCAGTTGCGCCGCCGGTTGCCCTCCCACAGTTTCTTGAACGCCCAGATCTGCGGGGTGTCGTCGTGGTAGACGTGCCAGTGCTTCCCGCGCTCCTCGAGCAGCTCGAAGATGGTCGGGTCGCTGTAGAAGCGCAGCACGATGTTGGTGGTGCCGTCCGAGGTGGCGGCGTGCAGGAAGTTGCGGTTGGGCCAGGTCTCGCCGGGCACCGACGCGAACCATTTGGAGCAGACGCCGAACTCCAGCGCCAGCGTGGCCAGGACCGGCACCCGCTCGGGCGCCTGGCAGGCCATGACCAGCCCGCCCCGCCCCTCCACCACCCGCTGCCCGGCCTGGCGCCGGAACCACCAGTTCGCGATCGGCCCGAGCAGCCCCTCGAACGTGGGCGCGGCGATGCCGCGCCCCTTCTCCTCGTAGCTCGCCACGAAGCCCTGGTTGGTGGGGCGGCGCGCCGGCCCGCTGCCGCGGATGTCGAGCTGCTGCATCACCGCGTCGTGGGCGTGATCCGGGTCGGCCGGCAGGACCGGCTTGGCGTCGGCGCCGGCCGTCACCGCCGATCCCTGGTTGCGCCAGGGCGGGTTGGTGTAGGGCCCGCCCTTGGTGAGGCCGTCGAACGCGGCGTCCGGGTGGGGCACGAACCCGAGCAGGTGGTCGAACGAGCGGTTCTCGAGCACGAGCACGATCACGTGATCGATAGATGCTGGCATGCTCCCCCCAGATCCCGGCGGCCTCGACGCACCTCGACGCACCCCGACGCCGCTGACATACTCGGGCCGATCGGATCATCTTGGATCTTCGGTGTCAACGGCTCGGACGGGTGCACCTGCCCGGCGTGAGCCGGCCGATCGGCGGCCGGAGGGGGCGCAATGGACAAGCGGGCGCTGTGCATCGGCATCAACGATTATCCGGGCACCGGCAGCGACTTGGCGGGCTGCGTCAACGACGCCAACGACTGGGCGGAGGCGCTGGCGGGCCGGGGCTTCGAGGTGGCGGTGATGCTCGACGCCGCCGCCACCCGCGAGGCGATGCTCGACGACATGGGCAAGCTGGTGAGCGCGGCCGACTCCGGCGACGTGGTGGTGATCACCTACTCCGGGCACGGGACCTGGGTGCCGGACACCGACGGCGACGAGAAGGACCTCCGCGACGAGGCGCTCTGCCCGCACGACCTGCGCGCGGCCGGAGCGATCACCGACGACGCGCTCTTCGAGCTGTTCAGCGCGCGCAAGCGCGGGGTGCGGGCGGTGCTCGTCTCGGACTCGTGCCACTCGGGGACCCTGCAGCGGCTCGCGCCGCCGATCGGCGACAACCCGGTCAGGGTGCGCTTCCTGGCGCCGGAGGTGTTCCTCCCCGCCGACCAGCGGGCACTCGCCGAGCGTGCCAGCGTCGCCGAGCGGGCGGGCAGGCCGCGCCGCTCGGCACTGGTGCTCGCCGGCTGCCGCGACACCGAGTACTCCTACGACGCCTCCTTCGGCGACCGCCCGAACGGCGCCTTCAGCTACGTCGCCTTGCAGGCGCTGCGGCAGCTGCCGGCCGGCGCGACCTACCGCGACTGGGTCACCAAGATCCGCGAGCAGTTGCCGAGCGCGGACTACCCGCAGACGCCGCAGCTCGACGGCACCTCGAGCCAGCGCCGTTGGGCCGCCCTGGCCTAGCCGTTGACGGTGCGCCGCACGGTGTCGGCGAGGCGGTCGACCGAGGGGACGACCGCGGCTTCGAGGTTGGCGGCGAAGGGGAGCGGGACGCACTCGCCCGCCACCCGCGTGACCGGCGCGTCGAGGTCGTAGAAGCCCTCCTCGGCGACGATCGAGGCCAGCGTGGCGCCCCAGCCGCCCTGGTAGGGGTTCTCCTCGACGATCACCAGCCGGCTGGTCCGCGCCACGCTCTCCAGCACCGTCCGCGCGTCCATCGGCACCAGGCAGCGCAGGTCGATCACCTCGGCGGAGACGCCGTCGCCGGCCAGCCGCTCGGCGGCCTCGAGCGCGGTGGGCACGGTGGCGGCCAGCGCCACCAGCGTGACGTCGTCGCCGCGCCGCCGCACCGTGGCGGCGCCGAGCGGCACCAGGTGGTCCTCGCCGGGCGCCTCGCCCTTGCTGGCGAGCAGCTTCTTGTGCTCGAACATCAGCACCGGGTCGTCGCTGCGGATCGCGCTGGCCATCAGCCCGACGACGTCGTCGGGGGTCGACGGGGCCACGATCTTGAGCCCGGGGACCGCCAGCCCCCAGTTCTCCACCGCCTGGGAGTGCTGGGCGCCGAAGCCGAGCCCGCCGCCGTTGGCGGTGCGGATCACCAGCGGCACCGTGACCTGGCCGCCGGTCATGTAGCGCATCTTGGGGATCTCGTTGGCGACGTAGTCCCAGCAGCAGGCGAGGAAGTCGGAGAACATGATCTCGGCGACCGGCCGCAGGCCGGTCATGGCGGCGCCCATGGCGGCGCCGACGATCGCCTGCTCGCTGATGGGCGTGTCCCAGACACGCTCCGGGCCGAACTCGGCGAACAGACCGGTGGTCGTCTTGAAGACCCCCTCGGCGGCGCCGATGTCCTCGCCGAGGCAGACCACGGTGGGGTCCCTGCGCATCTCCCGGGCGATGCTGGTGGCGACCGCCTCCCGGTAGGTGATCACGTCCGCCATTGCGCACCCCCGTCCGCCCAGACGTCGGTGAACGCGGTCGACGGGTCGGCCGGCGGCGCGGCCTTGGCGGCCTCGACCGCCTTGGCGACCAGCTCCTGCGCCCGCCCGCGCGCCTCGGAGACCGCCTCCTCGCCGACCCCGCGGGCTTTGAGCCGCTCGGCGAGCAGGATGAGCGGGTCGCGGGCGAGCCAGGCCTCGACCTCCTCCTTGGGCCGGTAGGAGGCCGGGTCGGCGCGGGAGTGCCCGTACTGCCGGTAGGTGAGCGCCTCGATCACGGTCGGCCCGCCGCCGGTGCGGGCCCTGGCCGCGGCGCGGGAGACGGTCCGCAGCACGGCGACCACGTCGTTGCCGTCGACCAGCTCGGCGGGCAGGTCGTAGGCGGGGGCGCGGTCGGCGGCCGGCTGCGCCACCGCGGTGACCGACTTGATCGGCGTGTACTCCATATAGAGGTTGTTCTCGCAGATGAACAGCACCGGCAGCCGCCAGACCGCGGCCAGGTTGAGGGCCTCGTGGAAGGCGCCGATGTTGGTGGCCCCGTCGCCGAAGAAGGCGACCGCGACCTGGTCCGAGCCGCGCAGCTTGGCCGACCAGGCGGCGCCGCAGGCGATCGGGAGGTGCGAGCCGACGATCGCGTAGGAGCCGAGCATGTTGTTCTGCGCCGAGGTGAGGTGCATGGAGCCGCCCTTGCCGCCGCACAGGCCGGTGGCGCGGCTCATCAGCTCGGCGAGGCAGGCCTCGGGCGTGGCGCCCCTGGCCATGGCGTGGTGGTGGCCGCGGTAGGTGGCGAACACGTAGTCGTCGGGGCGGAGCGCGGCGCTGGCGCCGACGGCCACCGCCTCCTGGCCGGAGGCGAGGTGGGTGGTGCCCTTGACCAGCCCGCTCATGAACAGGTCGTAGGCGGCCTTCTCGGTGGCGCGGATCACCGCCATGTCCTCGAAGAGCTCCAGCAGCAGCTCGACCGTCGGCTCCTCCTGGCCCTCGGGGACGCGCGGTGCGGGCATGTCGTGGGCGACGCTCATGACCTCAGCTCCCCTGGCCCGCGCCGCCCGCCGGGCGGTTGCGGTGGGACTCCGCCTCGCGCACGGTCGGCAGCGGGCCGTCCACCGCCCAGTAGCGCTGCCCAGCGATCAGCAGCTCCTCGGCGGGGAATTTGGTGACGATCTCGCAGCCGTCGGCCGTCACCACCACCTCCTCCTCGATCCGTGCGGCCGACCAGCCGTCAGCAGCCGGCCAGTAGGTCTCGAGCGCGAACAGCATGCCTTCCTCGAGGACCTCGGGGTGGTCGAGGGAGACCAGGCGGCTGAAGATCGGCTTCTCCCAGATGGACAGGCCGACGCCGTGGCCATACTGGAGCGCGAAGGCGGCCTCCTCGTCGGGGAAGCCGAACTCCTCCGCCCTGGGCCAGACCGAGACGATGTCGGCGGTGGTGGCGCCGGGTTTGACCAGCGCGATCGCCTCGTCCATGTAGTCGCGGCAGCGGCGGTAGGCGTCGCGCATCGCCGGCGAGGCGCTGCCCACCGCGAAGCACCGGTAGTAGCAGGTCCGGTAGCCGTTGTAGCTGTGCAGGATGTCGAAGAAGGCGGGGTCGCCCGGCCGCAGGATGCGGTCGGAGTAGACGTGCGGGTGCGGCGCGCAGCGCTCGCCGGAGATGGCGTTGACCCCCTCGACGTGCTCGGAGCCGAGGTCGTAGAGGACCTTGGCGACCAGCCCGACGCACTCGTTCTCGCGCACCCCCGGGCGGAGGAAGCTGTACAGCTCGTCGTAGGCGGCGTCCACCATGGCGGCCGCCTGGGTCAGCAGGCCGATCTCGTCGGAGGTCTTGATGCGGCGCGCCTCCAGGAAGACCTGCTGCCCGTCGACCACGGTGAGCCCGGCGGCCTGCAGCGCGGCCAGGACCGGCATCTCGACCAGGTCGACGCCGAGCGGCTCGCCGGCGAGGCCGTACTCGTCGAGCACGCGCTTGATCTTGCGGGCGACCTCCTCGGCGATGCCGGCGTCCGGGTTGAAGGCGCCGCGCAGGGTCGAGATGCCGGCGCGGGCGCGCCCCAGCTCGGGCTGGTCGGTCCGGCCGTCCAGCCAGGGGTTGTAGAGCTGGTGGTGCCTGGCGGCCGAGCCGAAGTCCCAGGCGACCGGCTCGCCTCCACGCGGCAGCAGGGCGAAGCGGATCAGCTTGTCCATCGCCCACGTGCCGATGTGGGTGGAGGTCATGTAGCGCATGTTGTGAAAGTCGAAGGTGAGCAGCGCGCCCAGGTCCGAGTCGTCGAGCGTGCGCTTCAGCCGCGCCAGCCGGTCCCTGCGCAGCCGGTCGAGGTCGATCCGCTGCTCCCAGTCGACCGCGTTCGGTCCGTACGTGCGGATACCCATGGGCCCTCATCCCCGCGATCTTGGTCGCTGGCTCGTCCCAGTCCTCCATCGATGGCGGCGAACCCGTCCGATGGTAGTCGCCGCGCTCCGCAAAGCTGCGAGGAATCCCGCCGGGCTCCCGGCATGGCCGGGGAACGCCCGCTGCTGGGCTGTTCAGTCCAGCTTACGAACGGCCCGCGAAGAGCGTCAAGTAAAGCAAAACAAACACGCTGGTCAGTGGGCGTGCCGGCCGAGCACGCACCAGATCGCGTGGGTGGGCTCGGTTCCCGGGTTGCCGAGCCGGTGCGGGGTGGTCGCCGGGAAGCTGATCGAGTCGTCGGCGCCCAGCTCGTAGGTGTCGAACCCGACGTCCACCACCAGCTTCCCGTCCAGGACGTAGCCGAACTCCTGGCCGGCGTGGCGCATGAACGTGCCCTCGCGCGAGGAGCAGCCGCCGGGCGCGTAGGTGACGTGCAGGAACTCGACCCCTGGCAGTGAGCCGCCGGTCAGGCGGCGCCAGTGCACCCCGGATTCGAGCTCCAGCGTCTCGTGCTCGCCGGAGCGCTGGAAGGAGAAGAACCCCTGGGCCTCGCGGCTCAGGAGCACCGCGGCCGGGTCGACAGGGTCGTCGGGCACGTGGCCGGCGCCGGTCACCCGCTGCGCGGGCTCCCCGGCGAGCAGGCCGTCCAGCGAGGTGTTGAGCAGGTTGACGATGTCGAACAGCTTGCTCACCGAGGGCTGGGCCTTGCCCGTCTCGATCTGCGACAGGGCGCTGGCGCTGACCCCGAGGCGCCTGGCCATCTCCCGCAGCGACATCCCTTGGCGCAGCCGCTCCGCCCGCAGGCGCGCCCCGAGGTCCAGCGCTGGGACGCCGGGCGCCGTGGCCGCGGAGTCGCCCTGCTCGCTCGGCTTCATAGCCTGAGTGTACAGCCAGAACGATGCTGGATGGCCCTACTGTTCACCTTGAGTGGACAAGCGTATTCTCCTGCTCGACATTGCGTTGGCTGCGTTCCAGCGAAGGGGATGGCCATGGGTGATCGCCTGCTGCTCCGTGGTGGGCACGTGCTGACCGTCGACCCGCAACTCGGCGACCTCCCGACCGGTGACGTCCTGATCGACGGCGACAAGATCGAGACGGTGGCCCCCAGCGTCGACGCCGACGCCGAGGTGATCGACGCGACCGGCAAGATCGTGATCCCCGGCTTCGTCGACACCCACCGCCACACCTGGGAGGCGGCGATCCGCGGCTGCGCGCCCGACGCCACCCTGGACGACTACTTCGTCGAGGTGCTCGACACGTTCGCGCCCGTCTACCGGCCCGACGACGTCTACGCCTCCAACCTCGCCGGGTCGCTGGAGTGCATCAACGCCGGCATCACCACGCTGGTGGACTGGTCGCACATCAACAACACCCCCGAACACCCCGACGCCGCCATCAGCGCGCTCCAGGAGACCGGCATCCGCGCCCAGTACGCCTACGGCAGCGCCAACACCTCGCTCGCCGACTACTGGTACGAGTCGAAGATCGTCATCCCCGCCGACGACGTGCGGCGGGTCCGCGGCGCCTACTTCTCCACCGACGACCAGCTGCTGACCATGGCGCTGGCCACCAGGGGGACCGGGTTCTGCATCGACGACGTGGTGCGGGCGGAGTGGGGGATGGCCCGCGAGCTCGGCATCCCGATCACGGTCCACGTCGCCATGGGCCGGGTCGCCGGCCGCTTCGCCATGGTGAAGAAGCTCGGTGAGCTCGGCCTGCTCGGCCCGGACACCACCTACATCCACTGCTGCTACTTCTCCGACGAGGAGTGGCAGATGGTGGCGGACTCGGGCGGGACCATCTCGATCGCGCCGCAGATCGAGGCGCAGATGGGGCACGGCTGGCCGCCGGTGATGAAGGCGATCTCCTACGGCCTGCGCCCGAGCCTCTCGATCGACGTGGTCACCACCGCGCCCGGCGACATGTTCACCCAGATGCGCTCCGCCTTCGGCACCGAGCGGGCCAGGGTCAACGCGGTCACCTGGGAAGCCAACGTCGACGCCCCGGAGAACATGCTCAAGGCGCGCCAGATGCTGGAGATGGCCACCATCAACGGCGCCCACGTCGCCGGCCTCGAGGACCGCACCGGCTCGCTCACCCCCGGGAAGCAGGCCGACGTGGTGCTGATCGACGCCACCGCGATCAACGTGACGCCGGTGCACGACGCGGCCGCGGCGGTCACCCTCTGCGCCGACGTCTCCAACGTGGACACGGTGATCATCGGCGGCCAGGTCCGCAAGCGCGACGGCAAGCTCGTCGCCGACGTGGGGCGGGCGCGGAACCTGGTCGAGTCGTCCCGCGACCACCTGGTCGGGCAGGTCGAGCAGAAGAAGCAGCAGCAGGCATGACGTCGAGGCACCTCGTCCGCCGGGCCGGCGAGCCCGGCCCGGCCGGCGAGGCCGAGCACGCGCACGGGTTCCGCCGCCACTCGCTGGTTGACGAGGCGGCGGGGGCGGTCCACACCGGCTTCGGCATCTGCGAGCTGGACCCGGGCGGCTCGGTCGCCGCGCACGTCCACTCCTTCGAGGAGAGCTTTCACCTCCTCGAAGGCGAGGCGGTCGTCGAGACCGCCGAGGGAGCGGTGCTCCTCCGGCCGGGCGACTACGGTGTGCTGCCCCTCGGCGTCGCGCATGCGTGGAGCAATCCCGGCGCCGCCACCGCCCGCTGGGCCGACATGCTGGCGCCGCAGCCGCGCGCCCGCTTCGGCGACGACACCTACCACGTACCGCTACCGAAGACGCTCGGCGAGCCGGTCGCCGTCGACGTCCGCGATCCGAGGACCCGCTGGTTCGGCCACATCGACCCGGCCGACATGGACCCGACCGGGCAGAGCCTGGAGCAGGGCGCGGTCTCCGCGAGCATGCGCACGGCGCTGCTCGTCTACACCAGCGGCGGGATCACCGTGAAGATGATGGTGGACACCGACCTCGGCGCCCTGCTGTCGACCATGTTCATGGTGCAGTACCCCCCGAGGGGGTTCGCCGGCACCCACGACCACCCCTTCGAGGAGACCTACCTGATCCTCGACGGCGAGGTCGACGCGAGCTTCGACGGGGAGCAATACCACCTCGTCGCCGGCGACGCCGCCTGGGCGGGAGTCGGCTGCGTGCACGGCTTCTCCAACCCGGCGGACCGCCCGGTCCGGTGGCTGGAGACGCAGGCGCCGCAGCCGCCGTCGCGCCACTCCTACCGCTTCACCCGCGACTGGGAGTACCTGCGCGAGGCACTGTCCTAGGACCGCACCGGAAAGGAGCGACGACGGATGGCGGAACCCACGAGCGTGGTGGTCGTCGGGGCGACCTCCGGGATCGGGCGCGAGGTGGCGCGCTTCTACGCCGAGCGTGGCCACGACGTGGTGCTCTCGGGCAGGGACGCCCGGCGCGCCGCGGCGGTCGCCGCGGAGATCGGCGGCCGCACCACCGGCATCGCGCTGGAACTGGCCCGGCCGGAGGAGATCGCCGGCGCCCTCGGCGGGATCGGGCGGGTCGACCGCCTGGTGCTGGCCGCCATCGACCGCGATCAGAACTCGGTGCGCGACTACGACTTGAAGCGCGCCACCTACCTGGTCACGCTCAAGTTGCTCGGCTACACCGAGGTGGTGCACAGGCTGCTGCCCGGGATGCACGACGAGAGCTCGATCGTGTTGTTCGGCGGGCTGGCGATGCTCCGCCCCTACCAGGGCTCGACCACGGTCACCACGGTGAACGGCGGGGTCAGCGGGCTGGTCCGGACGCTCGCGGTGGAGCTCGCGCCGATCCTGGTCAACGCCGTGCATCCCGGGTTCGTCAGCGACAGCCCGATCTGGAGCGCCAAGCCCCAGGCGCTGGAGGCGCCGAGGAGCCGCACCCCGCTCGGGCGCCTGGCGACCATGCAGGACGTGGTCGGGGCGGTCGACTTCCTGCTCACCAACCGCGCCGTGAACGGCGTCGACCTGCCGGTCGACGGCGGCTGGCTGCTGCTCTAGCGCCCCGGTCGAGGAGGCACACCGGATGGAGGGCACGCCGAAGGTCGCGGTGATCGGCACCGGGCGCATGGGCGCCACCATGGTGGGCACGCTGCGCCGGGCGGGCACCGAGGTGGTGGTGTTCAACCGGACCCGCGACAAGGCCGAGGCGGTCGCGGACCGGACCGGCGCCACGGTGGCCGGCAGCGCCCGCGACGCCGCCGCGGGTGCGGCGGTGGTGATCAGCTCGCTGGCGGACGACGCCGCCGTCGAGGCCGCCTACGCAGGGCCCGACGGCCTGGCCGCCGGGCTGGAGCCAACGGCGGTGGTCTGCGAGACCAGCACCGTCCACCCGCGCACCGTCCACGCCGTCGCGCCGCTGGTCGCCGAGCGGCGCGCGTCGCTGCTGGACACCCCGGTCTCCGGCAGCGTCCAGCTGGTCGAGCGGGGTGAGCTGACGATCATGGCCGGCGGTGACGCCGCCGCGCTCGAGCGGGCACGCCCAGCGCTCGAGTCGCTCGCCGCGCGGATCTTCCACGTCGGCGCGCTCGGCACCGGCGCCACCATGAAGCTGGCCGTGAACACCATCGTGCACGGCCTCAACCTGGCGCTGTCGGAGGCGCTGGTCCTCGCCGAGAAGGCCGGCGTGGAGCGGGCCGCCGCCTACGAGGTGTTCGCGGCGAGCGCGGTGGCCGCCCCGTTCGTGCTCTACAAGCAGGCGGCCTTCGAGCACCCGGAGAACACGCCGGTCGCCTTCAGCCTCGAGCTGGTCGCCAAGGACCTGGACCTCGTCCTCGACCTGGCGGGGCAGGCGGGCGCCACCATGGAGCAGGCGGCCACCAACCGGCGGGTGGTCGGCGAGGCAGTCGCCGCCGGCCTCGCCGACCACGACCTGAGCGCGCTCGCCAGCTTCCTCCGCCGCGACGTCCCCCACTGACCCCAGGGGTCTTCCCCCACGGACTCGGCATCGGTCACCCCGGCGTCGCGGCGCTAGCGGGC
>Ga0307320_10000854_pt1 | contig 10967 bp, 13 predicted proteins | sample ER_DNA_369_FD_194495 | JGI IMG/M metagenome (GOLD analysis project Ga0307320, IMG submission 194495) | Bulk soil microbial communities from the East River watershed near Crested Butte, Colorado, United States - ER_DNA_369 | ecosystem: Environmental > Terrestrial > Soil > Floodplain | place...
CGCACACCTCTCGACGGCCCACTTCAGCCGCGAGTTCCGTCGCGCGTTCGGAGAGACCCCGTACCAGTATCTGCTCACGCGCCGACTGGAGCGGGCGGCGGAGCTGCTGCGCAATACCGACTACTCGGTCGCCGAAATCTGTCTCGCAGTCGGGCTGACCAGCGTCGGTTCGTTCACGACGAGCTTCGGCCGGGGGTTCGGCCTCTCCCCCACGGCCTACCGTGCCGCCCACCCGCCGGCCTCCACGCGCATCCGGATCCCCACGTGCACGCTCCGTGCGTGGGCGCGCCCGAAGTCCAGCAGTTTTCGAGAAGACAGACGGAAAGCGCGCGGTTAACGTCGCCTGCGTAAACCACGACATCGGAGGACACACGATGCTGAAGCAACTGACCAACACCCAGGTCTGGGTCCACGACCAGGACGAAGCCCTGGCTTTCTACACCGAGAAGCTCGGGCTCGAGGTTCGCGAGGACGTAACGGTGCCGGAGCTGGGCAACTTCCGCTGGCTCTCCGTCGGAGTGCCCGGCCAGTCGGACGTGTCGATCACGCTCATGGCCGTTCCCGGCCCGCCGGTCTTCGACGAGGAGACCCGCAAGCAGATCCTGGCGCTCGTGTCGAAAGGCGCCGCCACGGGGCTGTTCTTCTCCTCGGATGACGTTCAAGCGACCTACGAGGACTTGAAGGGCCGCGGCGTCGAGTTCCAGCAGGAGCCGACCGAGCAGCCGTACGGCATCGACGCCGGCTTCCGCGACCCGTCTGGCAACTCGATGCGAGTCGCGCAGTTGAAATGATCGGGCGGGAAGCCCGTCTGGAGGCCTAGGATCCCCGCGTGAGCTTCGACGACTGGATGCTCGCGCTCCACGTGCTCAGTGCGTTCGCGCTCGTCGCGGGGGTCATCTTCTTCTGGGTTTTGATCGTCGAGGTGCGGCGAACGGACACACCTGAAGGGACGCTTCGCCTGGGACCCCTGTCGCGCGTTGCCGAAGCCGCGGTCGGCATCGGGATGGGTGGCACGATCATCCTCGGGATCTGGCTCGCGTTCTCCGTGGGCGGGTACGACATCTGGGACGGGTGGATCATCGCGGCGCTTGTGCTGTGGGTGGTCGCCGCGGAGCTGGGACGGCGGACCAACGCCGCGTACGTCGAGGGCGTGAAGAAGGCGCAGGAGCTCCAGGCGGCTGGGCAGAGGGGGCCGAGCCCCGAGCTTCTGGCGGTCAACCGGACGTCGAGCGGCGTCCTCCTCCAGGCCCTCGTGTCGATCGTCGTCCTGCTGATCATCCTCGACATGATCTGGAAGCCCGGGGCATGAGCGTTTTGGCGGCCGTTCGACCGGACGAGTGGAACTTCCCGCTGCTCGTGCATGTCTTCGGGGCGATGGTCCTCGTCGGCGGCCTGCTCACCGCCGCCACCGCCCTCGCCTATGCCAGAGGTGACACGAGGCTCCTCAGGCTCGGGTACTGGTCGCTGCTTGCCCTCTGCCTCCCGGGCTGGCTGGTGATGCGAATCGGCGCCCAATGGATCTACACCAGGGAGGGCTGGGACGACCTGCCGGAAGGCTTGGAGCCAGACTGGCTTGGCGTCGGGTACGTGGTCGCGGATGGCGGTGGCCTGCTCCTCGTCATCTCGCTGATCGTCGGCGGCATCGGGGTCTATCGGCTGCGGCAGGGCAAGGGCTCCGGCCTGCTGCGGGCGACGATGATCCTCTCGATCATCCTCCTGCTCGCATACGTCGTCGCCGTGTGGGCGATGGCCGGCAAGCCCGATTAGCTCTCGTCGTATTCGTCGTGGCGCCGCCACCACTCGTACGGCGGGCCCTGGGGCCGTCCTTCAGGTGATTCCTCCCACTCCTCCTGCCGGCCGAGCGGCGTCAGGTCGAGGAGGGTCCACACCGGGCCAAGGGTCTCGACCCCGCGCCGGTTTGTGAAGTACGTGCGATAGACCTCGTCGCCGTCACGGACGAAGACGCTGAGGCCGAACGTCTCGCCGTCCTGGTACACGCCTTCCTGCGGGGTCTCGGGCGAGAGGTCGAAGTCGACGTTGAAGTCGCTGTCGAACGAGGAGTACCAGGGGAGGCTCCAGCCCATCCGCTCCCGGTAGGGCTCGATCTTGGCGATCGGCGCGCGGGACACCATCGCGAAGGACGTGTCCCGGGCATGCAGGTGTGCGAGATGGACGATCTGGTCGGCAACCATCGAGCAGCCGTCGCAGCCGACCTCCTGGCCGGGGCCGAACATGAAGTGGTAGACGATCAGCTGGCGGCGGCCCTCGAAGAGGTCGAGGAGGCTCGCCTTGCCGCCCGGGCCGTCGACGACGTACTCCTTCTCGATCCGCACCATCGGCAGCCGGCGCCGCTCGGCGGACAAGGCGTCCCGCGCCTTGGTGGCCTCCTTCTCCTTGGCGCGGAGCTGCTCGTTGGCCTCCTGCCACTCGGCTTCGGACACGATGCGTGGGAGCTCCATCAGGCCGGCGGGAGGGCTTCAGTCGTACTCATAGCTCCGGCGCGGCCAGCCCTCGAAGCCCTCCCCGCGCCCCTTCGGAACCCGGTCGAGGAGCTGCCAGGTCGCGTTCAGCGCATCCGTTCCGCGGTCGTACGTGGAGTACGTGTGGTAGACGGCGCCGTCCTCGAGCGCGAACGAGCTCAGACCGTGCAGCTCTGTCTCACGCATGTCGACGTCGGCGTACTTGGGGTTCCCGAAGTTGAAGCCCTTGCCGGTGCGACGTCCCTCCTCTGTGAAGACGGCGAAGTCGAGGTTGAAGTCGGAGTCCCCGTACGAGACCCACGGAAAGCTCCACCCCATCCGCTCCTTGTACGCGTTCAGGTTCTCGAGCGGCGCCTTCGAAACGGCCACGAAGGTCACATCGCGGTGAGGGAGATGAACGGCTGCGCCGTCGAGGCTGTCGGCGGTATAGGAGCAGCCCGGGCACCCCGCCTCCGGCCAGCCCTCGACTGACGGCCCGAACATGAAGTGGTAGACGAGGAGCTGGGAGCGCCCGTCGAAGAGCTCGGCCAGCGTCTTCACGCCCTCGTTCGTGTCGAACGCGTACTCCTTGTCGACGCGAACCCAGGGGAGCTGCTCGCGCTCCCGCGCGAGCTCGTCGCTGCGGCGCGTCAGCGCCTTCTCGCGCTCGAGCAGAGCGGTGCGGGCCGCGAGCCACTCTTCCCGCGTGCCGACCTTCACATCCGCACCTCCATTCCCATCGACGGCTCGGTCAGACCGGGAACGCTGCCCGGTGAGACCGCGACCCAGATTCCGAGGACGATCAAAGCGAGCCCGACGACCCCGGCGAGGCGCATCCCCCGCGGGAGCACCTTCTCGGCGAAGATCACGGCGGCGACAACCGCCATCCACAGAAGGCTCATCACGCCGAGCGCGAACAGCGCTGCCATGAGCCCGAAGCAGCAGCCGACGCAGTCGACCCCGTAAGCCAGACCGCTGCGGCCTCCGGGCGCGCGACAGCGCGCGAGGAAGCGCTGCTTCAGCGGGGCCAGCTCGTAGAGGCCGGCCGCGGCGAGCATGCCACCCGCGAGGTACGGGCCACCCTCGTCCCAAGCGAGCCAACCGGTGTCGAACGAGGTCACGAGTCGGAACAGCGCAAAGGCGGCGAGGCCGTAAGCGGTCCAGACCGCGAGGTACCCGACGAAGAACGACAGCGCCGGAACGGCCCGCGCGAGACGCAGCGCTGCCGGCAGCGCCGACGGCAGCATCATCGCCGCCATCATCGTCACCCAGATTCCGAGGTACCAACCAAGGCCGCCGAGGTGGGTCCCGGGCCCCGCGTCCATGCCTTCCATCCGCTCGGCGGTCACCACCCAGGCGATCGCCGCCGCACCGAGGAGAACGGCCGCCCTGGCCGGCGAGACGAGCAATTCCTCCCGGCTTCCGACGTTCACTCGTATTCGTCGTTGCGCCAGGCCCGCATATCGTCAGACCGTCCCTTCGGGGTCCGGTCGAGCAGCTGCATGTAGTACGGGACGACGAAGTCGCGGTCGGGGGCCGAGCGCGTGTACGTGTGGTACACGACGCCGTCCTCAAGGGCGAACGCGATCCAGCTGGGGTTCTCAGACATGCCCGATTCGAGGTCGGTCCCGACGCTTTCCCCCCACTCCTCGAGCCAGTCGGGCGGGTCCTTGAGCACCGTCTGGATCTCTTCGATGCCGGACGCCTGCTCCTTGGTCAGTGCCAGGCCGAAGTCGAAGGGGAAGTCGCTTTCGTATGTCGACGCCCACGGGAAGCTCCAGCCCATGCGCTGCTTGTAGGCCTGGAGCTTCTCGATCGGGGCTCGCGAGAAGCACATGAGCGTGACGTCCCGGTGGTTCAAGTGCACGAGGCCGCCATCCAGGTGGTCGGCAAGGTTCGAGCACCCCGGGCACGCGGCTTCGTAGCTCGGCCCGAACATGATGTTGTAGGCGAGCAGCTGCGAGCGCCCGTCGAACAGCTCCGGCAGTGTCTTCGTCCCCTCCGCGGTGGCGAAGGTGTACTCCTTCTCGACCGGCAGCCACGGGAGCTCTTGCCGCTGGCGCGCCAGCTCCTCGCTGCGCTCGGCGTGCTCGTTCTCGCGTTGCAGCAGCTCGTTGCGCGCCGCCTCCCACTCTTCCCTGGTCCCGACTTTGTGCTCGGGCATCAGCCGGCCACCTTCACGACGCCGCGGACCGCGGAAACCAGCTCGCCGAGGCCTGTCGACGGGATGGTTTGCGGGGAGCTCGCCATCACCCGGACTCTGCCATGGCCGGGGCTCCGGCCGCCTCGGGAGCATGCTCGTCGTGAGCCGGCGCGCCTCTGGTGCGGAGGAAGGCTCCACCGATCACGGCCGCGGCGGCGGCGAAGAGCGCGCCGACCAGGAACGCCGCGTGATAGCCGCCTGTGAGTGCGTCCAGCGGGCTGTCGCCTGAGGCCTCCAACGTCTCGGTGCGTGAGGCTGCCAGGCTCGCCAGCACCGCCAGGCCGAGCGCCCCGCCCATCATGAACGCGGTGTTGACGATCCCGGATGCGAGCCCGGCGTCGCTCTGTCGGACGTCGCTCATCGCAGCGAACAGCACCGGATTGAAGGCGATCCCGGCCCCGATGCCCAGGAAGATCATGCTCGGGAGCACGTCCACGACGTAGTTGCCGTCCACCGGTGCCCGCGCGAAGAGCAGGAGACCGACCGCGGCGATCCCGAGCCCTGCTGCGAGCGGCAGCCTGACGCCGTAGCGCATGACCAGACGGGCCGAGATGCCGACCGAGAGCACGCCCATGATCAGGTTGCCGGGGAGGAAGGCAAGCCCGACTTCGAGCGGGCTGTAGCCCAGAACCAGCTGCAGGTAGAGGGCCGAGAGGAAGAACCACGCAAACATCGCCGCGGCCCACAAGATGCCGACGATGCTGGAGAACGTCAGGTTGCGAAGGCGGAAGAGGCCGAGCGGCATCAGAGGCTCGGGGATGCGCGCCTCGATCGCTACGAAGATCGCGAAGAGCGCCGCGGCGATGCCGAGCAACCCGAGCGTGCGCAAGGTCATCCAGCCGACCTCGTTCCCGTTCACGATCGCGTAGACGGCGATCATCAGCGACGCCGTGACGGTGATCGCGCCGGCGACGTCGAGGCGTTGAGCGACGGCCGCCGCCCGCTCGCCCGGAATCAGCCGCAGCGAGAGCGCGACGACAGCGATGCCGATCGGGACGTTGACCAAGAAGATCCAGTGCCAATCGAGCACGTCCGTGAGGATTCCCCCGAGCAGGACGCCGAGCGAGCCGCCGCCGGAGGCGACGAAGCCGAAGATTCCCATCGCCTTCGCCCGGTCAGCCGGCGAGGTGAAGAGCATCATCATCAGCGAGAGCGCGACCGCGGAGACGATTGCGCCTCCCAGCCCCTGCACGGCGCGCGCGCCGACCAGCATCCATTGCGAGGTCGCCAGCCCGCAAGCCAACGAGGCCGCGGTGAAGAGGCTGATGCCGATCACGAACAGCCGCCGGTGGCCGAAGAGGTCGCCCAGCCGGCCGGCGAGCAACAGAAAGCCGCCGAAGACGATCAGGTAAGCGTTGACCACCCACGCGAGCGAGCTCTCGGAGAACCCGAGATCGGTTCGGATCGACGGAAGCGCGACGCCCACGATCGTCACATCGAGGACGATCATCAGGTCGCCGAGGCACAGGACGAACAGGGCGAGCCAGCGGTTGCGGCCTTCGATGCTCATGTCAGGTAAGACCGACCTCCTCGGCAAAACTCATCGGTGGGCTTCTCGGAGCTCTTCTCGGAGCGAGACGGCGAGCAACGGGCGCTCAGCGAAAACTCATCGCCGACCGATGAGTTTTCCGCGCCGGAGCGGTCTTCTCTCCGATATGGGTGCGTCCGCGCAGGAAACCGTCATCTTTGTCATCCGCGGTCCGATCGCCCGGGACGATCTCCCGGGCCTGTGGCGGCGCGTTCGCGCGGTCATGGCCGAGAGCGGTGAGCCAACGCTGCTCTGTGACGTTCGCGAGGTCGCGCCCGACACGGTGACGGTCGACGCGCTTTGCCGGCTACAACTGGCCGCTCGCAGGCATAGCTGCAAGGTTCGCCTGCGTCATGCCTCACAGGAGCTCCTCGACCTCGTCGCCTGCATGGGCTTGACGGAGGTTCTTCCGGACTAGACGTCGAGGCGCAGCGGCAAGCCGAAGAGCGGGAAGAGCGTGTCCGTCTCGAGGAAGAACGTGAGCTCTGCGATCCCGCCGTCCGCGAGCTCGAGCACCTGGAGCGCCCACGGCTCGTAGCCGCCGTCCGGGCTGGGCTTGTACTGCCCGAACGCCGGCGAGCCGTTGGCGGAGATCGTCGGGATCACACGCGAGCCGCGACACGCGATCCCCGGCCCGAGCCACCAGGTGAAGATGTCGTCACGCCCGTGGAGCCAGAGGTCGTACGGCGGCATCGACTGCACGGCGTCCTCTTTGATCAGCGCGGTGAGGGCCTCCATGTCGTAGGCCTGGAAGGCCTCGACGTAGCGCGCCAGCAGGTCGGCGTCGGCCTCGTCCACCTCCGGTGACGCGTCTCCAGTGCTGACATCGGCCGCCTCGAGCGTCGCCCGCGCGCGCTGGAGTGCGCTGTTGACCGACGCCACGCTCGTCTCCAGGAGCTCGGCGACCTCGCTCGCCTTCCAACGCAGCACCTCACACAGGATCAGCACTGCGCGCTGGCGAGCCGGGAGGTGTTGGAGCGCCGCGACGAACGCGAGCCGGATCGTCTCGCGCGAGACTGCGATCTCCTCGGGATCAGTCGTTGGCGTGGGCTGGATCCAGGTGATCTCGGGGAGTGTGTTCAGGTTGGCCTCGACCGGCTCTCGCGCAGGCCCCAAATCCATAGGCCGGGCGCGCCGCTCGCGACCGTTCAGCATGTCGAGGCAGACGTTCGTCGCGATCCGGTAGAGCCACGAGCGCAGCGCCGCGCGTCCCTCGAAACCGTCGTAGCTGCGCCACGCACGCAGGAATGTCTCCTGCACGGCGTCCTCGGCCTCAAAGGGCGACGCGAGCATCCGGTAGCAGTAGGCCGTCAGCTCCGACCGGTGCTCCTCCAGCCGGAGCTCGAGCTCCTGAGCGGTCGCCGCCTGGCTCATCCGCGACACGTTACACCGGAGCCGGGGAGCCGCAAGCGGGTCGGAAGCGCCGCCCGAGCATCGGCTTCTACCTGCCGCGTCGCGTCTTCCGGGTGCTATGTGGGGCGACCTTCTCCCACTGGCGGCCCTTGAAGCCCCAATATGGAGTTAGAACACGTCCCCCGGTCTGGCACTGGGGGCAGTAGTAGATCGTGTGCGACTCGAAGTCGACGTGCGCGATCGGCGAGCCGCACCGGTAGCAGGGCTCCCCGAGCTTGTTGTGGACGCGGTAGGTCTTCTTGTCGTTCGCGCCCCGCTCGCGAAGGTCTAGACCGCGCCCCAGCTCGTCCTTGATCGCCTGAGCCAGTCGAGCCAGCTGCTCGGGCGTCACGTCCTTTGTGAGCGCATACGGTGACAGCTCGGCGGCGTGCAGGATCTCGTTCGCCCAGGCGCGGCCGATGCCCGCGATCTGCCGCTGGTCGCGAAGGAGCGAGTGCAGGCGCCGCGAGTCCGAGGTGAGAATCTGGGCGAGCTGCTCCGCGTCGAGCTCGTTCGCCTCGGGGCCGAGGTGTGCCAGCTCGGCGGCGGCCGCCTCGGGCGTCAAGAGCCACACGCCGGCCCGCTTCTTCGATCCGGCCTCGGTCAAGACGAGCTCGGAGCCGCCCTGGAACCCGAGCCGCAACGCAGGGGTCTTCGGCCCTTTCTCGCCCGCCTGGAGGTACCGCAGGCGGCCCGCCGTCATCAGGTGCACGAGCAGCACGAGCTCGCCGTCCTCGGTCGGGAAGAGGAGCCGTTTCGCGCGGCGCTCGGCGCCCGCGAGCCGTCGGCCTTCGAGCGCGGCGAGCGGAGGGTCGAAGGTCTTGAGCGTCGCGATGTGCGCAGGGCCCGCCTTCTCGATCGGAAACGCGGACACCGGCCCGTCGAGCGCCCGGCGCCAGGCCTCCATCTCCGGTAGCTCAGGGATTAGACGACTCTCGTTGTGGAGGGGACATGACGTTGCTTACCTACCACTGGTTTGGCGCCTTAGGCTCTCCCCATGGCTGAGCCGATCAGGGTAGCCGCCCGCCGTGGCGGCACTGTCGAGTCTGTCCACCGCGTGCACGCAGTCGGCGTACAGGACGGCGAGGTCATGGAAGCTGCGGGCGATCCCGCCTTCGTCACATTCCTGCGCTCTTCGGCCAAGCCGATCCAGGCCCTGCCCCTCGCACGCGAGCGAGACGACGTCGACGACCGCGACCTGGCGATCGCGTCAGCCTCGCACGTGGCCACCGATGAGCAGCTGGCGGCAGTGCGCGCGCTCCTCGCCAAGGCCGAGGCCACCGAAGACGATCTCGAGTGCGGGCCGTACCAAGGCTCGCGTCTCAAGCACAACTGCTCCGGCAAGCACGCGGGGATGCTCGCTCTCTGCCGCGCGAAGGGCTGGCCGACCCACGGTTACAGACGGCCCGAGCATCCCTGCCAGCAGGTGATGCTCGCCGAGATCGCCGATGCGGCGGAGCTCGATACCGCGGAGATGCGCACCGCGATCGACGGCTGCGGCGTCGTTACCGCCGCCATGCCCCTGCGAACGATGGCGCACGCTTTCACCCGAATCGAGCGCAAGACCGGCGGACGTGCGGTCGCCGACGCAATGCGCGCTCATCCGGAGCTGATGCTGGGGCCGGTCACTCTGGACACCGAGCTGATGCAGGCGCAGCCCGGCTGGATCGCGAAGGGCGGGGCCGAGGCGCTGCTCTGCGCGGCGGGCCCTGAAGGCCTCGGGGTCGCTCTCAAGGTCGAGGATGGGAACGCCCGAGCTCTTCGACCGGCGCTCGGCGCTTTCCTCGAGCAACTCGGCCTCGAGCCGGGTCCGTTCGGCCCGATCGAGCTTCGCAACAGTCGCGACGATCTTGTCGGGTCGCTCGACAGGATGTAGAAAAAAAGATCTACACAGGCCTGTGGATATGCGTTAACGTCCTGCGCGGCAAGGGGCCGGGGGAACAGCGAACCGGCTCTTCGCATTTCGGAAGCCCGTCCTAGCTCCCGACGACCGAAGGAGGTCAATGCTCACCGTCGACATCTCCCTCCCCGACGTCGAAGAGCTCCACAAGCTGGTACAGGACGGACAAGAGAAAGGCTTCCTTACATACGACGAGATCGTCAGCGGCCTCGAAGAGGTCGAGCTCTCGAAGGAGCAGATCGAGGACTTCTACACCTACCTCATCGACCACTCGGTCGAGCTGGTCGAGGGGGAGCAGCACAAGCACCCGCCGCACGAGCAGCCTGCGCTCGCGGAGGAGGAGAAGGGCCCCAAGCTCGATCTCTCGGTTGAGCCATCACTCGACTCGCTGCGGCTCTATCTGCGTGAGATCGGCAAGGTGCCGCTGCTGACGGCCGATCAGGAGATCTACCTGGCCAAGCGAATCGAGCGCGGTGACATGTCCGCGAAGACGCACATGATCGAGGCCAATCTCCGGCTCGTGGTCTCGATTGCGAAGAGCTACCTCGGCCGGGGGCTCTCGTTCCTCGACCTGATCCAGGAGGGGTCGCTCGGGCTCATTCGCGCCGTCGAGAAGTTCGACTACCGCAAGGGCTTCAAGTTCTCGACGTATGCGACGTGGTGGATTCGCCAGGCGGTGACCAGGGCGATCGCCGACAAGGCGCGGACGATCCGCATCCCGGTGCACATGGTCGAGAAGCTGAACAAGGTCGTGCACATCGAGCGCCAGCTCGTCCAGCGGCTCGGGCGAGAGCCGCGGCCGGACGAGATCGCGACCGAGCTCGAGATGACAACCGAGGAGGTCCGCGAGATCCTGCGCATGTCGCAACTCCCGATCTCGCTCGAGAAGCCGATCGGCGAGGAAGAGGAATCAGAGCTCGGTGACTTCGTGCAGGACGAGCAGGCCGAGTCGCCCTTCGACACCGCTTCGCTGACCCTGCGCCGTGCCGACATCCAGAAGGCCCTCGACTCGCTTCCCGAGCGCGAGCGGCTCGTCATCGAGCTCCGCTTCGGGCTCCGCGGCGAGCAGCCGTGCACCCTCGAGGAGGTCGGACGCGCGTTCGGAGTCACGCGGGAGCGCATTCGTCAGATCGAGAACAACACCCTGAAGCGGCTCGAGACCTTGCCCGAAGCCCAGGGCCTCAAAGACTGCTGAACTACGCGACCGCGGCGGGCGCGTCGTCGCCGTTGGCCCGCTCGTAGGGAACGAACAGCCTGCAATGCGGGCACTTGAAGCCTCGATGGGGCGCCGTCGCGCCCTCGATCAACTGCGCCTTGAACGGTTTCTTGCAGTGAGGGCACGTGACCTCAAAGGTCTCGATCTGAGCGCCCTCCCCCACAAGGGCCAAGCTATCAGCGTGGACAACGCTTCTGTTGGTAGGCCCGGAAGGCGCGCGCGTTCAGAACCCAGCGCCACTTCTCGCCGACCTTGACCTCGTGATTTAC
>Ga0307320_10000857_pt1 | contig 10955 bp, 7 predicted proteins | sample ER_DNA_369_FD_194495 | JGI IMG/M metagenome (GOLD analysis project Ga0307320, IMG submission 194495) | Bulk soil microbial communities from the East River watershed near Crested Butte, Colorado, United States - ER_DNA_369 | ecosystem: Environmental > Terrestrial > Soil > Floodplain | place: USA...
AGCCCGGAGGCGAGCCGACGAGCCGGGATACGGAGTGCTTCTCCATGTACTCCGACATGTCGACCTGGATCATCGCGTCCTCGTCGCCGAAGAGGAACTCGGCGAGCGTGCGCGCCAGCTCGGTCTTCCCCACGCCCGACGGGCCGAGGAAGATGAACGAGCCGGTCGGCCGCTTCGGGTCCTTGATGCCGGCCCGCGCGCGGCGGATCGACTTCGACACGGCGACGATCGCCTCGTTCTGGCCGATGACGCGCTTGTGGAGCTCGTCCTCCATGCGGATGAGCTTCTGCGACTCGGCCTCCGTGAGCTTGAAGACCGGGATACCCGTCCACATCGAGACGATGTCCGCGATCTCCTCTTCGCCGATCTCCGGCTGCTCGACCTGCTCCGAGTTGCGCCACTTCTCCTCGAGGTCGCGCTTCTTCTGCGAGAGCTTGCGCTCCTTGTCGCGGAGGTTGGCGGCCTTCTCGAACTCCTGCGCCTCGATGGCGGCTTCCTTCTCCTCGCGGACGCGCTCGATCTCTTCCTCGAGCTCGCGGTGCCGCGGGGGAGCGGTCATCGTCTTGATGCGCATGCGGGACGCGGCCTCATCGATGAGGTCGATGGCCTTGTCCGGCAGGTGGCGATCCTGGATGTAGCGATCGGAGAGCACCGCGGCCGCGCGGAGTGCGTCGTCGGTGATCGTGCAGCGGTGGTGCGCCTCATAGCGGTCGCGCAGGCCCCGCAAGATCTGCTGCGTGTCGTCCACCGTCGGCTCGTCCACCTTGATCTGCTGGAAGCGGCGCTCGAGAGCGGCGTCGCGCTCGAGGTACTTGCGGTACTCGTCGAGCGTGGTCGCGCCGATCGTCTGCAGCTCGCCACGGGCGAGCGCGGGCTTGAGGATCGACGCGGCGTCGATGGCGCCCTCGGCGGCACCCGCGCCGACGAGATTGTGGAGCTCGTCGATGAACAGGATGATGTCGCCGCGCTGGGTGATCTCCTTCATCACCTTCTTCAGGCGCTCCTCGAACTCACCGCGGTACTTCGACCCGGCGACGAGAGCCGCGAGGTCGAGCGTGTAGATCTGCTTGCCCTTCAGAAGCTCGGGCACCTGGTTCCCGCTGATGCGGGCGGCGAGGCCCTCGACGACGGCCGTCTTGCCGACGCCGGGCTCGCCGATGAGCACCGGGTTGTTCTTGGTGCGCCGCGAGAGGATCTGCATGACGCGCTCGATCTCCGTCTGGCGCCCGACCACCGGGTCGAGCTTGCCCTCGGAGGCGAGCCGCGTGAGGTTGCGGCCGAACTGGTCGAGAAGCTTGGAGCTCTTGGTCTTCTCGCCCGTGGCGCCGCCTCCGCCCTGCTGCCGCCGGCCGGGGCCAGAGAGCATGCGGATGATCTCGTTGCGGATCTTCTCCGCGTCGGCATCGAAGTCGAGCAGGATGCGGGCCGCGACACCCTCGTTCTCGCGCACGAGGCCGAGGAGGATGTGCTCGGTCCCGATGTAGTTGTGGCCGAGAGAGAGAGCTTCGCGAAGCGCGAGCTCGAGGACCTTCTTGGCGCGCGGGGTGAACGGGATCTGGCCCGTCGTCACCTCGTCGCCCTGGCCGACGATGCGCGCGACCTGGGCGCGCACCTCCTCGACGGTGATATCGAGGCTCTCGAGAACCCGGGCTGCGAGCCCCTCTTCCTCCCGGAGGAGGCCGAGGAGGATGTGCTCGGTCCCGATGTAGTTGTGCTTCAGCGCGCGGGCCTCGTCCTGTGCGAGAACGACGACCTGTCTTGCCCTCTCAGTAAAGCGTTCGAACAAACCCTGAAATCCTTTCTCGGTCGCTCCGCGAACTATGGTACCGGTCCGGTCGGGAGCTACCGAAACGCCTGCGAGACGCGCTACGTGTTCGTATCGGACGCACGACAGATTTCCTCAAGGATCCCTCTCGCGGGGGCGGAGTAACCGCTACGTCTAGACGACTTTCTATCGTGTGACGGTCCTCCGCTGGATCTCCATAGCCCTTGCAGCACTCGTCTTCGCCGCCCCCGCCGCGGCGACGAGCGTCGTCCGGCACGACGGGGCAGAGCATCGCCTCGTGCAGCGGATCAACCACGTGCGGGAGAACCACGGGCTCAAGCCCCTGCACGTCGTCCCGCGCCTGACGCACGCCGCGACCCGGCACGCGAACTCGATGGCGAACGTCGGCTACTTCCGCCACGAGCTTCGCCACAACGGCAAGTGGAAGTCGTTTGGGACCTGGATCCGCTGGTACTGGCCGGGCCCGGGCTACACGTCCTGGAGCGCCGGCGAGAACCTCGCCTGGGGAGCGCCCGGACTCGGCGTCCGCAAGACAGTCTCGCTCTGGATGCACAGCCCCGGACACCGCGCCAACCTCCTCAACAAGGATTGGAACAAGATCGGGGTTTCGATCGCCCACGTCACCGATCCGGTCGGCTACTACAAGGATTACTCGGAGACGACGATCGTCTCCGCAGACTTCGGCAAGCGCGCCAAGTAGTCTCGCGGGGGTGCCCCTCGAAACCACGATCACGCCGGTCCAGCCCTACTCGCTCGCTCTCTCCGCGCGGATGCAGAGCGACGCGACGCGCTTCCTCCGCGACGGCGTCCTCGCAGTTGTCTACGAGGCGGGTGAGGCGCCTGCTCTGGCCCGTGTCGTTCAGAAGCCGGACGGCAAGCTCGACACGTTCATCGAGAGTCCAGAGCCCGAAGAGGCGGTGGCGAAGCTCCGTTTCATCCTCGCGGCAGACGACGACCACGGTGAGTTCCTGCACCGGTTCCGCGACGACGCGCTGATCGGCAACGCGGTCAAGACCCTCAGGGGAATGCGCCCAATCCGAACGGCCACGGTCGTCCACTCGCTCCTCAAGGCGGTCTGCGGACAGCTGATCGACTCGAGGTCGGCGCGGCTCCTCGAGGCGAGGCTCGTCCGCCTCGCCTGCCCGGAGCACGAGGGTCTTCGCCTCCCGCCCACGCGGGAGACCTTCCAGCGCTTCACGCGAGCCGAGCTCGCGCGCCACGGTCTCGTCTCGCGAAAGGGATCGGCGCTTCTCCGGCTTACCATGGAGCTCGACCTCGAGCGGCTGCACGGTGTCTCGACGGACGTGGCGGCGCGGAGGATCGAGCGCGAGCGCGGGCTCGGCCCGTGGTCGGCCGGGACGGTCTGCCTCTACGGGCTCGGCCGCTACGAGTGCGGCCTCGTCGGCGACCTCGGGCTCGTGAAGCTCGTCTCGGCCGAGCGCGGCCGCTGGGTCGAGACCGGGGAAACGCGCGAGCTACTCGAGCCCTACGAGGAGTGGGCCGGCCTCGCGAGCCTCTACATCCTCTCGAGCTTGAAGGACTACTCCGCCGCCCGGAGCGTCGGGAAGAGGATGACGTCGCGGATGGTGTCGCGGCCCGTGAGTAGCATGGAAAGCCTGTCGATGCCGAGCCCGAGGCCGGCTGTCGGCGGCATCCCGTAGGAGAGCGCCTCCACGTAATCGGGATCCTCCGCGCCCATCTCCGCGAGGCGCGCTGCCTGCTCCTCGGCGTCGTTCAGCTCCGAGTAGGCGTTGCCGAGCTCCATCCCGCCGGCGAAGTACTCGAAGCGCTCGACGATCCCCTCGTCGCCCTCCTTCAGGCGCGCGAGCGGAGAGAGCTCGACGGGGTAGTCGTGGAGGATCGTCGGCTGGACCAGCTTCGGCTCCACGAGATGGCTGAGCGCGTGGTCGACGAGTTGAGCCCACGTCTCGTCCGCGCCCGTGTCGACCTCCCGTTCCTGGAGCCGTCTGCGCAGATCAATCGTGTCGCGGGTCCAAACACCCTCGTCCTCGAGCGCCTCGATGAGGCTGAAGCGCTTCCAGGCGGGCCCGAAGTCGATCTCGTGGCCGCGGAAGGCGACCTTCGTGGATCCCGTCGCCTCCTGCGTCACGACGCGGAGGAGATCTTCAATGAGGGCCATTGCGTCCTCGTAGTCCGCGTACGCCTCGTACCACTCGAGCATCGTGAACTCGGGCTGGTGCTTGTAGGAGATGCTCTCGTTGCGGAAGTCCTTGCTGATCTCGTAGACCTTCTCCAGCCCGCCGACGATGAGGCGCTTGAGGTAGAGCTCGTCGGCGATGCGCAGATAGAGATCGGCGTCGAGCTCGTTGGAATGCGTGACGAACGGCTCGGCGAGGGCGCCCCCGTAGCGGGGTTGCAGAATCGGCGTCTCGACCTCGACGAACCCGCGCGCGTCGAGGTAGCGGCGAATGGCCGCGACGAGCTCGCTACGGATGAGGAAGTCGCGCCGCGTCTCCTCGTTGACGAGGAGATCGAGGTAGCGCTTGCGATAGCGCGTCTCTGCGTCCACGACACCGTGGTAGGTGTCGGGAAGCGGCCGCCCGATCTTCGCGAGGAGCTGGAGCTCCGTCACCGCAAGAGACGGCTCCCCCCGCTTCGTCTTCGTCACATGGCCGCGCACGCCGACGACGTCACCCAGGTCGACGTCGAGGCCTCCGAGCTCGTCCGGCTGAGCCAGAAGCTGGATCTGCCCGCTGCGGTCGACGAGGTCCAGGAATACGAGCTTCCCCATGTCCCGCCTGCCCATGACGCGGCCGGCCAGCGTGTGCTCGGCGCCGGTCGCCTGCGGCTCGAGGCTCTCCGCCTCCGCCCGGACGGCAGCGATCTCCTCCCGGTCGGGAAAGCGATGCGGAGTGCTCATGACCGCGCGAGTCTAGAGCGCGGCGGCTCGGCCCGAGTCGTCGTCCTCGTCGTCGGACAAGGGCCCGCCCACGGCGTCGGTCTCGGTCGGATAGACGAGCGGGTCAGGGTCGGTCGGCAGCTCGAGCGCCGCCGCGGCGCTGGGAAGCGGCCGTCGGGGCGGGCCGACCGGGACGAGATCGTCCTCCTCGTCCGGCCAGCGCGGCTCGGCCGGCGGCTCGGAGCCGCGCAGGCCGGGAATCCTGCGCCGTGTGGCCCTCCAGAAGCGCCGGAGACGTCCGGGCCTCCTCTCCATGCGGGAAGCTTAGGCCAAGGCTCCTGGCCGCGGACAGCTAGGCGGCTTTGATGTCCATGATCTTGAACTTGAGGGACCCGCGCGGGGCGGCGACCTCGACGGTCTCGCCCTTCTTGTGCCCCATGATCGCCTTGCCGACCGGCGACTCGTTGGAGAGCTTGTGCTCGGTGGGGTTCGCCTCGGCGGAGCCGACGATGTGGTACTCGATCGTCTCGCGCGCGTCGACGTCGCGCAGGCGAACCTTCGTCCCGACGGCGACGACGCCTGTCGGAATCTCCTTCTTGTTCACCACACGCGCGCTCGCCAGGCGCTCCTCGAGCGTGGCGATGCGGTGCTCGAGCATGGCCTGCTCGTTCTTGGCATCGTCGTACTCGGAGTTCTCGGTGATGTCACCGAACTCACGAGCCTGCTTGATGCGCTCGGCCACCTCGCGCCGCTTCACCGTCGAGAGGTGCTCGATCTCTTCCTTCAGCTTGTTGTGCCCTTCGGGCGTGAGAATGACTTCCTTCACTGGTTCCTCCAAAGGCCCTGAATACGCAAACGCGGTGCCCCCTCCGGCACCGTCGCGGGCGACATTGTAGCGGTCTCGTCAAACGGAGAACGTTCGGCGCCCGGCTACGATTCCCTTTCCATGTGTGTCGATTTGAACACGCCCTGGACCATTGGCTCCGTCGAGATTCCGACACGCCTCGTGCTGGCCCCGATGGCGGGAGTCAGCGTGCAGGCATTTCGCCGCCAGGGACGGCGTTACGGCGCAGGACTGGTGTGCTCGGAGATGGTCAGTTGCGCCGGTCTCTCGCACAGGAACGAGCGCACGCTCGGCTACCTGCGCATCGGCCGGGACGAGCATCCTCTCGCCGTGCAGATCTTCGGCTCGGAGCCGGGCGTGATGGCGGAGGCGGCGCGAATGGTCGAGGCGGCCGGCGCCGACCTCGTAGACATCAACTTCGGCTGTCCCGTGCGCAAGGTAACGAAGACCGGTGCGGGCGCCTCGCTCCTCGACGAGCCGTACCGAGCGGCGGCGATCGTCGAGGCCGTCGCCGAGGCCGTGGCCGTGCCCGTCTGCGTGAAGATGCGCCGCGGGGTCGAGAACGGCTCGCGCACTGCTCTCGAGGTCGGCCCCCAGCTCGTCGACGCCGGAGCCGCGTCGCTCACGCTGCATCCGCGCTCGGCCCGGCAGATGTATACCGGCACCGCCGACCACACGCTGACCGCCGAGCTCGTCGAGATCGTGGACGTGCCCGTGGTCGCCTCCGGCGACATCACGAGCCGGGAGTGCGCCGAGTCCGTCCTCGCGGAGACCGGCTGCGCGGCCGTCATGGTCGGCCGCGTCGCCCAGGGGAACCCCTGGGCGGTCGGCGAGATCGCGGGGATCGTGGAGAGCACGCCCACGCGCGAGGAGGTCGTCGCCGAGCTCCTCCACTTCATCCGCGACACGGTCGCGGAGATGGGCGAGCAACGCGCGACGGGCTTCCTGAAGAAGTTCTACGGGTGGTACCTGGGCCGCGGGCGCTTTCCGAAGCCGTTCGCCAACGAGCTCGTCCGCCTCGAGACGATCGACCTGGTGGAAGAGCGGCTGCTCGCCGCCGCGCCCGGCGCGAACGAGGTGCTAGCACGCCTCGAGGCCGACCTGCCCGCGACCGACAACATCGTGCTGGATCTTCCGGTCTCCATTTACGCCGGGGGGTAGGCCGACCGGCCACCGGTAAAATTCAACGGTGGCCGTAACAACGAGAGGAGAGCGCCGCATCGTCACAGCGCTGATCGCGGACGTCGTCGGCTCGACCGCGATCGGCGAGCAACTCGGTCCTGAGCGCTCGAAGCTTCTGATCGACGAGGTGGTGCGGCTCATGGCGGAGCAGGTCCGCCGCTACGAGGGGACAGTCGCGCAGCTCGTCGGGGACGAGATGCTCGCCTTCTTCGGGGCGCCGGTCTCTCACGAGGACGACTCGGAGCGCGCCGTCAGGGCTGCGCTCGCCATCCAGCGCGCCGTGCAGTCCTACGCGCAGGAGGTGAAGGACGCCTACGGCATCGAGCTGGCCGTACGGATCGGGATCAACACCGGCCCGGTCGTCGTCGGCATGGAGGCGGACGGCGACGGCGATCCCTGGAACGCGCTCGGCGACACGGTCAACGTCGCGGCGCGCCTGCAGAACATCGCTCCCGAGGGCGGCATCGTGGTCGGCCCGACCACCGAGCGCCAGATCGAGGACTGCTTCGAGGTCGAGGAGCTCGAGACGCCAGAGCTCAAGGGCATCTCGAAAAAGCTCCGCATCTACAAGATCGTGGGCTCGCGCGAGATCGAGCATCCTGAGCCTGCACACGCCATCGTCGGCCGCGACTTCGAGCTGAGCGTGCTCGAGCGAGTCATGGAGGGCCTTGTCGAGGGCCGGGGCGCGATCGTCTCGGTGATGGGCGAGCCGGGCATCGGTAAGTCGAGGCTCGTCTGGGAGGTGCGGAGCCGCTACCGCGACAAGGTGCGCTTTATCGAGGGCCGCTCGGTCTCCTACGCGCAGACGTTCCCCTACTGGCCGATCCGCGACCTCCTGCGCGAGTGGCTCGGTGTCGGCGCCTCGACGCCCGAAGCACGCGTTCGGCTGGAGCTCAAGGCCCAGCTCGCCGAGCTCATCGGCGAGGAGTCCGAGGAGGTCTACCCCTTCTTCGCCAACCTCTTGAACCTCACGCTGGAGCCCGATGCGGCACAGCGCATCCGCGAGCTGAACCGCGAGAGCATCCAGACTGCCACCTTCGAGGCCTTCTACGAGTTCATCTGCAAGCTCGCCGAGGAGCAGCCGATCGGCCTCGTCTTCGAGGACCTGCACTGGGCCGACGAGTCGACCCTCGAGCTGATCGAGTCGCTCCTGGGCGTGACGGAGGAGTCGTCGGTGGCGCTTTTCCTCCTCTACCGCACCGAGCGCGAGCACGGCGTTTGGAGCCTCGGCGAGCGCGCGCGGCAGCGCTACCCGCACCGCACCCGCGAGGTCGAGGTGCGGCCGCTGCCGGCCGACGCGTCCCGGTCGCTCGCGACGCTCTCTGCGGAAGGCGAGCTGCCGGAGACGGTCACCGACCACCTCGCCCAGCGGTCGGGCGGCAACCCGTTCTTCCTGGAGGAGGCGCTCCGCGACCTCGTCGAGCGGGGCGCCCTCGTGAAGGAGAACGGCAAGTGGGAGATGGCCGTGACCGAGGACGAGCTGGCGATCCCTGCGCTCGTCCAGGGCGCGCTGCAGGCCCGCCTCGACCGGCTCGAGCCCCCGACGCGGGAAGTGCTTTCGTTCGCAGCCGTCATCGGAAGGACGTTCGGGCTTCCGCTCCTCGAAAAGCTCGTGCCACGCGAGCAGCTCCAGCCGGCGCTCACCGAGCTGCAGCGGCTCGATTTGATCGTCGAGGTGCGCCGCCGCCCGAATCCCGAGTACCGCTTCCGCCACGGGCTCGTCCAGGAGGTCGCCTACGCGAGCCTTGTCGAGACGACACGCAAGAAGCTCCACAAGCGCGTCGGCGAGGCCCTGGAGGAGATCTACCGCGAATCCCCGGAGGAGAGCTACGCGCTCCTCGCCCGCCACTTCAGCGAGGCGGACGTCCCCGAAAAGGCCGTGGACTACCTCCTGAAGGCCGGCGATCGGGCGCGCTCGATCTACGCCGATCAGGAGGCGCTCGAGCACTACCGGAAGGCACGCACCTTCCTCGGCCAGGTCGGCGACGAGGCGCGCGCCCGCGACACCCTCTTCAAGATGGCGCTCACCTACCACCTTGCTTTCGACTTCGAGAACGCGGAGGAGATGTACGACGAGGCGTTCTCTTGCCGCGTCGACGAGGAGACGCGGCTCGAGCCGACCGAGCACCTCTCGACCGCGGTCTCGAAGCCCGACGCCGTCGTCCCCGGCCACGTCTACTCGACGGAGGGCCTGAAGATCACGGAGCAACTCTTCAAAGGCCTGCTCATGATCGACGGCGAGCTCAACGTCCTCCCGTCGATGGCGGACAACATGCGCGTCTCGAGCGACGGGCTGACATACCTCTTCCGCCTCCGCGAAGGCGTGCGCTGGAGCGACGGCGAGCCGCTCACGGCCGACGACTTCGCCTTCACGTGGATGCGCATGCGCGAGCTCGAGACCCGGACCTCGTTCCTCATGGAGGACGTCGAGACCGCGGAGGCCCTCGACGACCGCACGCTCGAGATCACGCTGCGCGAGCCGCGCAGCTTCTTCCCCTATGTTCTTGCCTCGCCGTGGGCCTTCCCGTGGCCCCGGCACCGGTGCGAGCAGCTCGGAGAGGACTGGCACCGGCCGGAGAACATCGTCTCCAACGGCCCGTTCACACTTGCCGAGTTCGACGACGAGCACGCGCTCCTGACCGCGAACCCGTACTGGAACGGGCCGCGCGGCAACGTACGCGAGATCGAGATCCCGTTCATCGAGACGAGCCGCGAGATGATCGAGCGCTGGACGAACGGCGAGTTCGACGTCGTCACCGTCTGGAACCTGGGGATCACGGACGCCCCCGACACGCTCTACGACCTCATCCCCGACCTCCACACACGCTACGTCGGGTTCTCGGTGGACAAGCCGCCGTTCTCGAACAAGCACGTCCGCAAGGCGTTCGCGCATGCGGTCGACCGCGAGGCGCTCCTACGCGATGTGGACAGCGAGCGCGCCTCGACCCGCGGCGGTGCGATCCCGCCGGCGATGCCCGGCCACTCCCACCGCGTCGGGCCCGAGTACGACCCGGAGACCGCGCGCCAGCTGCTCGCCGAAGCGGGCTATCCAGAGGGCCGCGGCCTCCCCGAGCTGAGGATGCTCGTCCCGCCCTGGCTCATGCCGACTGCGAAACTCCTGGCCGAACAGGTCGCCGAAATCGGATTCCGCCTCGACTACCGCGCGGCGGACGGGAAGTTCTGGTCGGCGAGCCTCGAGGACGAGCACCTCTGGGTCAGCGGCTTCGGCGCCGACTACCCCGACCCGGACGGTTTCTTCCGCGGGCTCTTCCGCGAGCCATTCCCGTTCTACCGGGACGACGAGATCGAGGAGAAGATCATCGAGGCACGGTCGCTCGGCAACCAGCCCGAGCGCATGAAGCTCTACCACGAGATCGACAAGCTCTGGGTGAGCGAGCACGTGGCGATCCTCCCCATCGCCTACGGGCGCAGCGTCGCGGCGCGAAGGCCGTGGATCGACGGCTTCTGGGCGAATCCGCTCTCGAAGGCGGCTCTCGACCGGGTCGTGGTCGAGAGCCGGTCAGCCGTCGCGCCGGCCCCAGAGGAGCCGGAGGCCGTCCAGAGTCAATAGCGGGTCGACCTCCTCGATCGTCTTCGAGTGGGGTGCGATCAGCTCGGCCAGCCCGCCGGTGGCGATGACCTTCGCGCGGCCGGCGAGCTCTTCCTGCATCCGCTCGACGATGCCGTCCACCTGGCCAGCGAACCCGTAGAAGAGCCCTGCCTGGAGACCCGCCACCGTCGTCTTGCCGATCGCCGTTTCCGGGGCGACGAGGTCGACCTTCACGAGGCGCGCCGCCCGCGCGAAGAGCGCGTCCATGGAGATCTCGATCCCAGGCGCGATGACGCCGCCGACGTACTCCCCCGCCCCCGAGACCGCGTCGAAGTTCGTCGATGTGCCGAAGTCGACGACGATGCATGGCACGCCGTAGCGTTCGCGCGCCGAGACCGCGTTCACGATGCGGTCGGGACCGACCTGGCGCGGGTCGTCGAAGAGAATCGGGATGCCGGTCTTCGTCCCCGGCCCGACAACGAGGAGCGGCGCGTGCGCGTAGCGGTCGGCGAGCTCCTCGAAGGAGCGGACGAGCGAAGGCACCGTCGAGGAGAGCGCGACGCCGTCCACGTCCTCGAAGCCCAGATCGCGAAGCTCGAGGAGACGGACGACAAGCGCGGCGATCTCATCGCCGGTGCGCTCGGCCTCCGTCGCCACGCGCCAGTGCTCGACGAGGTCGTCGCCGTCGTAGAGCCCGAGCACCGTCTGCGTGTTGCCGACGTCGACGGCCAGC
>Ga0307320_10000858_pt1 | contig 10953 bp, 8 predicted proteins | sample ER_DNA_369_FD_194495 | JGI IMG/M metagenome (GOLD analysis project Ga0307320, IMG submission 194495) | Bulk soil microbial communities from the East River watershed near Crested Butte, Colorado, United States - ER_DNA_369 | ecosystem: Environmental > Terrestrial > Soil > Floodplain | place: USA...
CACCGCCCCGCCCCCCCGCTTGCGGGGGGTCGGCCGGCGCTTTGGCGGCTTGCAGGCTGTCCGCGACGTCGACCTCGAGATCGTCGCCGGCGAGCGCCGGGCGATCCTGGGCCCGAACGGGGCGGGCAAGACGACGCTGTTCAACCTGATCGCCGGCGATTACAGCGTCAGTGCGGGCAGAATCGAGCTGTTCGGCCGCGACGTGACCGGCGCACCGGCGCGGACGCGTGCGAGGCTCGGGCTCGCGCGTTCGTACCAGCAGTCGAGGCTCTTCCTCGACCTCACCGTCGAAGACAACCTCTACCTCTCGGCGCTGGGCGTGCGGAGCGGCCATCTCCGACCGGTCATCACGAAACGCGATGTCGAGCTGCGCGAGCGGGCGCGGGAAGCCGCTCGTCGGGTGGCGATCGAGGGAAAGCTCGACGAGCTGGTGGGATCGCTGTCCCACGGCGAGCACAGGCAGATCGCGGTGGCGATGGCGCTAGCGTCCGAGCCGCGGATGCTGATGCTGGACGAGCCGGCGTCGGGCCTCTCGCCCGGCGAGCGAGTGCTGCTGACCGACCTGCTGCTTGGCCTCGGCCGCGAGATGACGCTGATCGTGATCGAACACGACATGGACGTCGCGCTCCGGGTCGCCGAGCGGGTGACGATGATGCACGAAGGCAGAGTGATCGTCGAGGGCACGCCCGATGAGATCCGCGCGAACGCGCTCGTACACGAGCTCTACCTCGGCGTGCCGCCGCCCCGCGATGAGTGAATCGCTCCTCACGGTCGAGCGGCTCAACGCCTACTACGGGCACGCCCATGTGCTCCAGGAGGTTTCCTTTTCGATCACCGAGCAAGCGGTGGCGATCGTCGGCCGTAACGGGATGGGGAAATCGACGCTGTGCGCGGCAATCATGGGTATGACTCCTCCGCGCACGAACGGGTCGATCCGGTTTCAAGGGAAGGAGCTGGTCGGCAGGCCCTCGCACAAGGTCGCCGGCCTCGGCATCGGTTACGTCCCCCAGGGCCGGCGTCTGTTCCCCTCGCTCAGCGTCGACGAACACCTGCGCGTCGTCCCCGGGCGCAACGCGGGCGCCTGGAACATGCGCCGGGTCTACGAGCTCTTCCCGCGTCTCGCCGAGCGGAAGCGCCACGGGGGCGCGCAGCTTTCGGGAGGCGAGCAGCAGATGCTCGCGATCGGCCGGGCGCTGCTGACGAACCCGAAGCTCCTGATCATGGACGAGCCCTCCGAAGGGCTGGCGCCGACCGTCGTCGAGATGCTGATCGAGACCTTCGGCAAGTTCGAGGAAGAGGGCCTGCGGATCTTGTTGATCGAGCAGAACCTCGCAGTCGCGACGTCCCTCGCGGAGCGCCAGCTGATCATGATCGGGGGCGAGATCGCAGCGGAGACGACGGCCAGTGAGCTTATCGGGAGCCCGGAGCTCCAGCGGCGGTACCTCGGCGTCGAGCCCGTCGCGCACTAGGCCGACACGGTGGTTCGCTGCGTCCCCCGACTCCTTCCGCTTCTGCTCGTACTTCTCGTCACGTCGGCTTGCGGCTCTTCGGCGCCGCCAACGCCGGACCTCGTCTTCGTCTCGACAAGGGATGGCGACTATGCGCTCTTCGGCGTCGCCGCCGGCGGCGGCGACGAACGCCGGCTGACGAAGGAGAAGGGCAATCCGGAGACTCCCAGCGGACTGTTCTTCGAGGTCGCTCCGGCGTGGTCGCCCGATGGGAAGCGACTCGCCTTCGCGAGCAGACGTGACGGCCCGTCGCACATCTTCGTCATGCGGCTCGACGGCGAGGACGTTCGACGCGTTACGTCCTCGCCGCGCGAGGACGACTACCCGACCTGGTCTCCGGACGGCCGTCGAATCGCATTCGGGCGCGAGGGCGCGCTGTTCGTCGCTCCCGCGGCGGGCGGACCCGCGCGCCGGCTCGGGCAAGGCTTCGGAAGCGCTGACGATCCAGCGTGGTCGCCGGACGGAAAGCTCGTGGCCTACGACTACCGCCGTCCTGGCTTCTCGATCCACGAGATCTGGGTGATGGGTGCGAATGGCCGGAATCCGCGGCAGGTCACGCGGCTCGGCGCCGTCAGCGGCCGGCCGTCGTGGTCACCCGACTGGCGGCGCCTCGCCTTCCACAGCAACGCCCGCGGCGGCCATTACGAGATCTACTCCATCGGCGTCGATGGAACCGGCCTGCGCCGCGAGACGCGTTCCGCGATCGACACGATCGAGCCCGCGTGGTCGCCGGACGGCAAGAAGATCGCGTTCTCCCGCGACGGCGCGATCTGGACAGTCGACCGCGCCGGCCATGCGACGCGGATAACGTCAGCCGAAAACGACTCGAGCCCGGCCTGGCGCCCAAGGGCACGCGGCTAGCAGCGACGCTTCGATGCCAATGCCTTAGTCCTCGCTTCGGCCCGCCGCCGGCACGATCTGGCATCGTCGCCGTACTTCGAACTAGCTGTCAGCGGAAGACTACGCCGGACTGGGCAGGCCCTCGATCGCGTTGAGCGCGCGGCTCATCTCGTCTTCGTCGAGGGCGACGTCATCGAGCCTGCCGGCCAGGTAGTTGTCGTAGGCGGCCATGTCGAAGTGGCCGTGACCGGACAGGTTGAAAAGGATCGTCCGCTCCTTGCCCTCTTCGTCAGCGAGTCGCGCCACCTGCAGCACCCCACGTATGGCGTGAGCCGCCTCGGGGGCCGGAAGGATCCCCTCGCTGCCGGCGAAGACGACAGCCGAAGCGAAGACATCGTTCTGGAGGTATGCCTCAGCACGGATCAGCTCGTCGCGTACGAGCTGCGAGATCAACGGCGCGACGCCGTGGTACCTCAGCCCGCCGGCATGGATCGGGGCGGGGACAAAGTCGTGCCCGAGCGTGTGCATCGGCACGAGCGGGGTCAGCTTGCTCGTGTCGCCGAAGTCGTAGGCAAACACCCCCCGCGTCAGGGTCGGGCAGGCGGCCGGCTCACAGGCGAGCACGTCGATCTCGCGACCGGCGATCTTCTCGCGCAGGAAGGGGAACGCGAGGCCGGCGAAGTTCGAGCCGCCGCCGACGCAGCCGATCACGACGTCCGGGAAGGCCCCCGCGAGCTCCATCTGCGCCAGCGCCTCCTGACCGATCACCGTCTGATGCAGGAGCACGTGGTTGAGCACGCTGCCAAGTGAGTAGGCGGTTTCGTCCCGGCCTGCCGCGTCCTCGACCGCTTCCGAGATTGCGATCCCGAGGCTTCCGGGCGAGTTCGGATGCTCGGCGAGGATTGCGCGTCCCGACTGCGTGTCTTCGGACGGGCTCGGAACGATGTCGGCGCCCCAAGCCTTGATCATTGAGCGCCGCGCGGGCTTCTGCTCGTAGGAGACCCGAACCATGTAGACCTTGCACTCCAGGCCAAGGAGTCGGCAGGCGAATGCGAGCGCGCTTCCCCACTGCCCTGCCCCGGTCTCGGTCGAGAGTCTCGTCCGACCCTCTTTCTTGTTGTAGTAGGCCTGCGCAACCGCTGTGTTCGGCTTGTGGCTTCCTGGAGGGCTGACGCCTTCGTACTTGTAGAAGATCCGGGAGCGTGTTCCGACCGCTTGCTCGAGCCGGTGCGCCCGGTAGAGCGGCGTCGGGCGCCAGAGGCTGTAGATATCCAACACCTCGTCCGGGATCGCGATCTCCGACTCCTCGCTCACCTCCTGGCCGATCAGCTCCATCGGGAAGAGAGGGGCGAGATCGTCAGGCCCGACCGGCTCCCCAGTGCCCGGATGCAGCACAGGCTGCGGGGCCGAGGGCATGTCGGGGCGGATGTTGTACCAGCGGCGCGGAATCTGCGTCTCGTCGAGGAGGAACTTCGTCTGGCTCTCGGCGCGAGTGCGCGTTTGCTGCACGCCTCGAGCATAGAGCGTCGGCTGCCGCGATGCAGCGGCGCCCGGCAGGGCGCCGAGAGGCGCTGTAGTACCCAGGGTGATAGCGCGTCTCGCCGGGGCCGCCGTTGTCGCGGAAGCCGGCCTCGAGGGCGGCGCGGTGAAAGGCCTCGACCGTGGCGCGGTCGGTCGCGGGGAACGCGACGTGGACGTTCTCGGTTGTCGGGTCATCGCGGACGAGCGGGAATGACCGTGAGGCTCCGGTGACGTGAAAGCGGTTGGCGCTGCCGTCCTTGACCCGCAGGCCGACCACGGGCGCGACCGTCTCGTAGAAGCGACGCGAGGCGTCGAGGTCGCGGACGCGGATCCAGAGGTGGTCGATCCGGTTCTCGCCGCCGCGTGTCTCGCCGTGATGGACGGCCTCGACGCTGTGCCCGTCCGGGTCGCGGACAAAGGCTCCGTAGTAGTCGGGGTGGTAGTGGGTGCGGAGCCCGGGCGGGCCGTTGCCCTCGCCGCCGGCGCCGATCGCCGCCGCGTAGAAGGCGTCGACCGTGTCGCTGTCGGGTGCGGCGAAGGCAACGTGGATGCCGGCCGCCGGCTCGCCCTGGCGGAGCCAGAAGAACGGCTTGCTCTCGCGGCCGAAGCCGCCGATGCGGCCCTCGAACTCCATCATCAGGTCGATCCCGAGCGGCGCCAGCGCCGCCGGATAGAAATCCTTGCTGCGCAGGTAGTCGCTCACTTCCAGGCCGACGTGATCGATCATCGCCCGTCCTTCGTGGAGCCGAACACCACGCCCGAAGCACTCTCCCGGCGTGGTGTCGTTTCCCCGGAGCCTACGGGCTCAGAAGTGGCAGTTCCCGGGATCGGGCATGTCGATCCGCCGGGTCGCGTCCTTCTGCAGGAACTGGACTGCGATCGTCTCGGCATCCACCCTGCCGTTGTTGCGGAGCATGTGCACGTCGGCTCCACCTTCGTCGGTGAACGACTGCCCGGCGCTGTACACGTGAGGCGTGCAGCTCGAATCGTCGCCGTGGTAGTTGGTGATTTGGCCGGCCACGACGAAGATCAGGCTCGGCCCCGGATGCGAGTGCCACCCGGTCGTCCCGCCGGGGGTGAACTTGTTGTCGATCACGTAGAAGTCCGAGAGCCCCTTCGTGCGCAGGCGCGCACGCCAGGCCCCCGCAGGGTGCGTGCTGTGGCCCGAGATGTCCACCGGGTCTGCCGCCAACGATTTGGCAAGCGTCGTGGTCGTCTGGCCTCCGGCCGGCGTCGCGAGGACGTTCGCTGCATATGCACCGAGTCCCGCCAGCACGACCACGAAAGCCCACAGTGCCTTCTTCATCACTCCTCCTCTTCGCTTGACGACGCGAAAGTCGTTTCGGCCGCTGCTGCAGCAAAACGACTCCTCGAGGCGAATCTAGAAAAGTCGGCCTACAGACCGGCAAGATGGGTGCAAGAGAATGGCTAGCGGGTGCAGCTGAGGGTCTTCCTCGCGGGTCGCGTCGCCGTCGAAGCGAACGGCGACGTCATCGACGAGGCGCGCTTCCCGGGCCGACAAGGCCGGCTGCTCTTCGCATACCTGGTGGCCGCGCGAGGAAGGGCCGTGCCGCGGGACGAGCTCGCGGAGGCCCTCTGGGAAGAGGCACCGCCTGCGACGTGGGAAAAGGCGCTGACGGTGATCGCGAGCAAGCTGCGCGTGCTGCTGACAGACAGCGGGATCGATGGCGCGAGTGCGCTGACCGGTGCATTCGGCTGCTACCGGCTCGAGATGCCCGAGGGGACGTGGGTCGACGTGATCGCGGCGACGGACTCGGCGGCCGCAGCTGAGGACGCGCTCGCGGCAGGCGACCTGCTCAAGGCGAAGGCCAAAAGCAAGCTGGCCGCGTCCCTTGTGGAGCGGCCCTTGTTGCCCGGCGACGAGGGAACGTGGGTCGAAGAAAAGCGCCGCGAGCTGACCCGGGTCCGTGTTCGGGCGCTGACGGTCCTGGCCGACGCGTGCCTGTACTCTGGCGCCGCCTTGGATGCGGCGACCTGGGCGGAGCAGCTGACGGCTCTGGAGCCGTTTCGGGAGACGGGCTACCGGCGGCTGATGGAGGCGCACGTCGCGGCCGGCAACCGCGCCGAGGCCCTTCGCGTGTACGAGCGGTGCCGACGGCTCCTCGCCGAGGAGCTGGGCGCGTACCCGTCGCCGGAAACCGAGTCGGTGTACCGCCGCCTGCTCGACACCGTCCCTGCCGAAGTACCGGCCGCCAGCGCCGTGCAAACACCTCGCGCTCTCGCGGGAGGGGCCCGCAGACCGCGTGTCCGACCGAAGGCGGCTCTGCTCTTGGCCGCGCTGCTCGTCGCGGCTGTGAGCACGGCCGCCTTCGCCCTGGTGAGCCGCGGCGGGCACGCGGCGCCGCGGGTGCTGCCGAACAGCGTCGTACGGATCGACCCCCGGACGCTGAAGGTGACACAGGTCGTGCCGACCACCGACGCGCCGGATCTGGTCGTCGTTGCGGGCGGCTTCGTCTGGATCACGAGTCACGTTCTGCGCGACACCGTCTCGGGCGCGTTACGGAACGCGGGCGACCGAGCGCTGACACGGGTCGACCCGTCGACGGGCAAAGCCGTGATCGTCGGAGGCGGGCTCGCGCCATGCGGCTTGACCGCCGATCCTTCCGGTGACGTCTGGGTGGCGAACTGCTACCCGAGCAACGCCGGGCCACGAGACGACGTAGTTCGCATCGATGCCCGGACGCTCGCGTTCAAGAAGACGTGGCGCGTCTCGGGTGGCGCCGGCTTCCTCCGTGGGCTGACCTACGGCGGCGGGTCACTCTGGGTCACGGCGATCTTTGGCGGCGACATTCCGAACCTGGGCGCCGTGACGCGGGTGGATCCGCGGACAGGCACGCAGAACACGATCGACCTCCCGGCGGAGACTCCAACGGGGCTTGCCTGGTCGGAGGGGTACGGCGACCTGTGGATCGACGACTTCAACGACGGAAGCCTCACCCGGCTACACGATGCAAGCGGCGCACTGCGCACCTTCCACGCTGTCGGCGGGAATCCCGGCTTCTCGATCGTCGATGGCGACGTTGTCTGGACTGGGGACTGGTCGGCTCCTCGCGTCGCTCGACTCGATGCGGTCGGACGGCCCCATCTGCAGAGTGTCTTCTTGCCCGTGACCGACGCTTTGGCCGGTGTGTGGACCGTCGCCGCGGGTGCGGGCGCGATCTGGGCCACGACACCTCGCGACGGCGCGTTGTGGCGAATCGACCCGGAGACGAACGCCGTGACGCGAGTCAGCGTGCCGTTCTCGCCGTCGGGGGTCGCTGCGGATGCGAACGACGTCTGGCTGACGGTGCGGGCGAAGTAAGCCGACTAGGCGGCGGGGCGGTCGTGGAAGACCGCTTCGATGTTGTTGCCGTCTAGTTGGTTCATAACATTGATGCTAGTCTCTAGCTCCATGAAAGACGACTTCGAGGTTGTTTCCGTCCGGGTCGAGCACGAACGCGCCGTAGTAGCCGGGGTGGTACTCCGGCCGCTCGCCCGGCGCGCCGTTGTCCCGGAACCCGGCCTCCATGGCCGCGGTGTAGAACGCGTCGACGGTCGCACGATCGGCCGCCGGGAAGGCGAGGTGCACGTTCTCCGTGACCGGGTCTTGACGCACGAGCGCGAACGAGCGGCTGCCGCTCGTGACGTGGAACCGGTCCGCCGCGCCGTCGTGGACGCGGAGCCTGACCGTCGGCGCGACGGTCTCGTAGAAGAGGCGCGACTCGACGAGGTCGCGGACGCGGATCCATATGTGGTCGAGCACGTTCTCGCCCGTGCGGGGCTCTCCGTGGTGGACGGCCTCGACGCTGTTCCCGCCGGGGTCGCGCACGAAAGCGCCGTAGTACGCAGGCGAGTACTGCGGCCTCGGCCCGGGCGCGCCGTCGTCTGGATGGCCCGCGTCCGTCATCGCGCGCCACCACGCGTCGACGGCCTCACGCGACGACGCCGCCAGCGCGAGGTGCAGGTTCCGCGTGACCGGCCGATCGTCTTCTGTGACGGCGATCCCGAGATCTTCCCACTCGACGAACCCTTCCTCGCGGTACGGCTCACCGAAGTCGAGCTCGGTGAGCGCGAGCTCGTAAAAGCGCCGCGAAGGCTCGAAGTCGGAGGCGCGGACGATGACGTGGTCGAAGACGTCGAGCACGGCGGCATTCTCCCAGCCGCGCCGATGAGTTTCCGCGCTCGCGCGGAGCGTGGCGTGATCAATCGTGCGCGTCATGGCGTTCCGAACTGGATCGACGCATGAACCGAGAGCGCACGGCCGATGCCTACATCCGCGTCAGCCGGCGAGCTGGGCGCGAAGGCGAGTCCTTCATCTCCCCGGAACTACAGCGGAAGAAGATCGCCGACTGGGCCAAGCTGCACGAGGTCGAGATCCTCGAGTGGTGGGAAGAGATTGATCAGTCCGGCGCCAAAGTTGACCGTCCGCTCTTTCAGCAAGCGCTCGCTCGCTGCGAGGGAGGCGAGACCGGCGGAATCGTCGTCGCCAAGCTCGACCGCTTTGCCCGCTCCGCCGTCGATGCGTTGAGTGCGATCCGGCGACTGAATGAAGCCGGCGCCCGCCTCGTCTCGGTGGAGGACAACTTCGACGGCTCGACGCCAATGGGGCGCTTCGCGATTGGGATCCTGACCCTGATCGCCGAGCTCGAGCTGGAGCGGATCAAGGAGAACTGGTCGGCCGCCGTCAGTGGCGCGGTCGAGCGAGGAATTCACATCTCGGCCCGCCCCCCGACTGGCTACAAGCGCGACGAGAAGGGCCGCTTGATCCGCGACGAACCCGCGGCGAGCGCGATCACTGAACTGTTCCGCCGCCGGGCACGCGGAGACTCGATCCGCATGCTTGCAAGCTGGCTGGATGAGCAAGGGGTCCGGCCGGCGACCGGCAATCCACACTGGTCGACGACAGGCGTCACCCAGCTGTTGCACAACCCGGTTTACCTCGGCCAAGCCCGCAGCGGCCAGTACACACTCGAGGGGGCGCACGAGCCACTCGTCAGCCGGGCTGACTTCGACGCCGCCCAGGCGACGCGCACGCTGCTCAAGGCGCGCGATGGCTCGATCGCGAGCAAGGCATTGCTCGGCGGGCTGATCCGTTGTGCCGGCTGCGGGCACACGCTCAAGATCGCCGGCAACACGAGCAAGAAGACCGGTGAGCGCTACCCGGTCTACTACTGCACCGGCCGCTATGCGAAGGGCATCTGCGCCGCACGGGCGACGATCCGAGCCTCCCACATCGATCAGTACGTGGAGGAACAGGTGTTGGCCGCCCTGCGGAGCGAGGGCGGTCCGATCGCCACGGCAGTCCAGGCCTCGCAGGAGATCGAGCAAGCCGCCCAAGCGGTCTCCGAAGCGGAGCACGAGCTCGACCTCTTCATCGGCAATCCGAAACTGTTCTCGCTGCTCGGCGAGCAGAAGTTCTTGGAGGGGGTCGAGGTGAGGCAGCGCGGGCTCGACGAAGCCCGACAGCGGCTTGCCGAGTTGCGCTCCCAGAGTGCGCTGGCGAGTGAGATGGCCGACGGCGACCTGCTCGAGGCCTGGCCGACGCTCGAGCTGGCGGAGCGTCGCCGTCTCCTGCATGGATTGCTCGACCGGATCGTGCTCCGGCGCGCCGACGGGCGGGCGAAGGGCAGCGTGCCGCTGGCGGAGCGGACGCAAATCGTCCTGCGCGGCAACGTTCTGCTCGAGCTCGACGGAAGCGATCGGGCGAGCTAGGCACACGGCCCCTTCGGTCAAAGGGCCGCGGAACCGCGAAAAGCCGGGCGCGCAGGCAAAGCGTCACCAAAGTTCAGCTCTGAACTCGATGAGGCCGTCCCTACACGCCCGGCGGTGGTGATCGTTGCTACTGGACGAGGGCCGGCGGTGCCGCTTCTTGTGAGACGACAGCCTCTGGCTCGACACCAGCGAAGTACTGCCCCAACGGGGGCATCGCCTTCGCCCACCATCACGGCGTCGGCTTGCCTGGGGGTCCACGATGGGGATCGTGGCCCCCCTTCCGGCGGTCCCCTGAAAACGGTCGGAGCACTGGTCAGAGGGGCCATGAACATCATGGCGCCAGTTGTGGACCCCTTGGACGCGGCTGATTTGTAGGGGAGAACGGTCAGAGGCTGCGACTCTCTCAAGCCGACCACCGCAATGCCCCTCGTCTCTCTGAACTCGGAGAGTTGGCGAGCGAGACGACGCCGTGCCGCGCGGTTGACCGGCTGGCCACCGGGTCTTATCCTCCGCGCGGACCAAGAGGTTTGGGAGGACAGTATGGCCTCCGTCCGTAGGGAAAACCTTGCTGCGCGCGCGGGCCGGTGGAGCGCGAGGCACTGGAAGGCGGCCGTTTTCGGCTGGCTGGCGTTCGTCCTCGTGGCGTTCTACCTGGGGATGGTGGTGGGAACAGACTCGCTGTCGGTGAACGAACCGGGGCCGGGTGAGTCCGGCCGTGTCCAGCGGATCCTCAACGACGAGTTTGAGCAGCCGGCGAAGGAGCTGGTGCTCGTTCAGAGCTCTTCGCTGACGGCGGCAAGCGCGCGGTTCCACGCCGCCGTGCAAGACGTAGTCCGGCGGCTGGAGGCGCAGCCGAACGCGACCAACATCGAGTCGCCGTTCGCGCCGGGCAGTGCTGGCCGGGTATCGAGCGACGGGCACTCGGCGCTGGTCGAGTTCGACGTCCGCGGCAAGTCCGAGGACGCCAAGGACAAGGTCGAGCCGATCCTGGCGGCGGTCGCGGACGCGCAGCGCGCGAGTCCTCAGTTCACCATCGCGGAGTTCGGCGGTGGAAGCGCGAACAAGGAGATCAACGAGCAGTTCGGCAAGGATCTGCTGAATGCGGGCGCGATCTCGCTGCCGGTGACCCTAGGGATCCTGCTGCTGACGTTCGGGGCGCTCGTCGCTGCAGGGATCCCGCTGCTGCTCGCCCTAACGTCGGTGCTGGCGGCGATCGGCCTGCTGGCGTTGCCGAGCAAGGTGCTGCCGATGGACGACGCGGTAAACGCGGTCGTCCTGCTGATCGGACTCGCGGTCGGCGTCGACTACTCGATGTTCTATCTCAAGCGGGAACGCGAGGAGCGCGCGGCCGGACGGACGGAGTCCGCTTCGG
>Ga0307320_10000861_pt1 | contig 10944 bp, 7 predicted proteins | sample ER_DNA_369_FD_194495 | JGI IMG/M metagenome (GOLD analysis project Ga0307320, IMG submission 194495) | Bulk soil microbial communities from the East River watershed near Crested Butte, Colorado, United States - ER_DNA_369 | ecosystem: Environmental > Terrestrial > Soil > Floodplain | place: USA...
TGCGTGTACATGATCGAGGCGGCTCATAACCCGGAGGTCGCAGGTTCAAATCCTGCCCCCGCTACTGGAAAGGCCCCGGAAACGGGGCCTTTCGCTTTGATTCAGATGCGAGAAACCCAGACAACGGTTTTGTGTATCTGAGCCGTTTTGCGCGGCGGTTCCACTTGCCGCCAGTTGCAACCGGTTACGACCGCTCTGCTCCATAAACGCTCCACAGTGATGCCCGAATGTCGGTTGACCCTCCTTGCTGGCCGGACGTGATGAGCGGATGATCCCGGCGTGCGGCCCGACCTTCCGTCCGGCACCGTCACCTTTGTCCTCACCGACGTCGAAGGCTCGACGTCGCTGCTGAACGAGCTTGGCGCAGAGGGGTACGCGGATGCGCTCGCCGATCACCGCGCGGTGATCCGGGAGGCGTGTATTCGAAACCGCGGTGTCGAGGTGGACACGCAGGGAGACGCCTTCTTCTTCGCGTTCCCTACCGCCCCTGGCGCCCTCGAGGCCGCTTCCGAGTTCACGGATCACCTCGCCGCGGACGGACCGGTCCGCGTGCGAGTCGGAGTCCACACGGGCACGCCCTTGCTCGGAGAGGAAGGGTATGTCGGCCACGATGTCCACCGCGCCGCCCGCATCGCCGCCGCGGGGCACGGCGGCCAGGTGCTCGTCTCGGCGGCGACGGCGGCCTTAGTCGCGCTCGAGGTAACCGACCTCGGAGAGCATCGGTTCAAGGACCTCGGTGCTCCCGAGCGCGTCTTCCAACTCGGCAGCGGGGAGTTCCCCGCACTGAAGAGCCTCTATCGGACGAACCTTCCGGTGCCAGCGACCACCTTCGTTGGTCGTGGCCACGAACTGGACGAGCTCGGCGTACTCCTCGACCGAGGGATTCGCCTGCTGACCCTCACAGGCCCCGGCGGGGTCGGCAAGACCCGCCTCGCGCTGCAGGCGGTCGCCGGCGCCGCGGAAGCCTTCCCTGACGGTGTGTGGTGGGTACCGCTCGCGTCGGTGCGTGATCCGGACCTCGTGCTGTCCTCGGTCGCCCTCGCGCTCGGCGTCCCGGAACAGCGCGGCCGGGAGCTCGAGGAGAGCCTGATCGACGTGCTTTCAGCCGGGAGATCGATCCTCCTGCTCGACAACCTCGAGCATCTCCTACCGGGTGCGGCGGCGAAGGTCGCGACCCTTCGGGATGCTGGCGGGTCTGCCGTCGTCATCACGAGTAGGGAGCGGCTCCAGCTCGCGGGCGAGCACGTGTATCCGGTTGCCCCGCTCGTGGCGACGGAGGCGACCGAGCTGTTCTCCGCGCGGACCGCCGCGCTTGGGTACGACGCCGGTGATGCCGACTCGGTCGCCGAGCTCTGCGCCCGGCTCGACAACCTCCCGCTGGCGGTCGAGCTCGCGGCCGCTCGGACCGGTCTTCTTGCACCGGCCGAGATTCTCTCGCGACTTGGCAGTCGCCTTGACAAGCTCAAGGGCGGCCGCGACGCCGACCCGCGCCAGCAGACGCTCCGTCTCACGATCGGGTGGTCTCACGACCTTCTCGACCGGCCCGAGCGGGAGCTGTTCGCACGGCTCGCGGTCTTCATGGGCGGTGGGACGCTCGAGGCGGTCGAGGCGGTGTGCGAAGCCGACCTTGACGTGCTGACCTCGTTGCTCGACAAGAGCCTGGTGCGCAGAAGCGGCGAGCGGGTGTGGATGCTCGAGACAATCCGTGAGTTCGCCTCGGAGCAACTATCCGCCAGCCCGGCTGCAGACGATCTGCGAGACCGTCACGCCAGCTACTACCTCGCACTCGCTGAGTCTTCCGACAGTGAACTGCGCGGCCCCGGCCAGGCCGAGGCTCTAAGGCGCTTCGCGTCCGAGCGTGAAGATCTCCGCGTCGCCTTCGAGCGGCTGCTCGAGCGTGATTCGTCTGCGGCCCTTCGGCTCGTCGCCGCGCTGTGGGCTTTCTGGTTCATGAGCGGCAACTTCCGTGAGGGCCGCGAGCAGCTGGCCGCGGCGCTCGAGCGGGCTCGTACGGAACCGACGGAGGCCAGGGCGTCGGCTCTCGTCGGAGCGGGGCTGCTCGCCGGGGACCAGGGTGATCATGGGGAGTCGAGAGGACTGCTGGAGGATGGTCTCGCCGACGCGAAGGCGGTCGGCTCGGCTCGCTTGCAGGCGAACGCGCTCAGCCTGCTCTCGTTCTACGACGCGTTCGGCAGGGACGAACAGATCCGCCTAGGCGAGGAGGCGATCACCACCGCCCGCACTTCTGGGGATCGCTGGCTTCTCGGATTGGTGACGGGAAACCACGGTTACCTGGTGGCCAAGTTCGGCGAGATCGAGGAAGCAATTGAGCTGACGGATGAGGCATATCGCCTATGCCGCGGGGTTGGCGACGTCTCGCTCACCGCTCTGTGGCTCTCAAACCTCGCGGGGTACGCCCTGGAGGGCGGGAACACCGCTGAGGCTCGCCGCAGGCTGGACGAGTCGCTCGAGCTCGCCCGCCTCATCGACGATACCCGCGGAACCGGCGGAGCGCTGGCCACTTTCGGCTGGGTCGAACTGCTCGAAGGCAATTTCGAGTACGCGTTCTCGTGCTTCGAGGAGGCGGCGGCGATCGGACGGAGGCTCGGGGCGCGGTGGCTCGGCGTGGATGCGCTCTGGGGCTTCGCCCAAGTCGCAGCCGCAGGCGGCGACGCCGATCGCGCGGCGCGCCTCGCGGGGGCCGCGCTCGCGCTCGGTTTCGACCCAGCCGGCAGGGCCTCGTTCACTGCTCGCCTCGACGACGTCCGCGCCGCCCTTGGCGAGCAGGCATGGCAGAAAGCCCGGGACGAGGGCGCGGCGCTTGACCTCGATGCCGCGCTCCGGCTCGCGCTCGGTCGTTAGGCAAGGGACGGCGTTCAGCGGATCGATGACGCTCGTCGTTCTACACGTGTTCTGGTTCTCGTGCTGAATCGGCTTCGGCGTCCAGGCATACCCCTATGGGCCGCTCACGATGATCGTGTCACTCGAGGCGATCTTCCTTTCGACGTTCGTGATGATCAGCCAGGGACCGCGTAAACGAGAAGCGGGAAGTGGTCGCCACCAGCATGGGCGACGGTGCAGGAGGAGGACATGCAGAACGAGGACTGCTCGACCTCTCACATCAGATCCTCGAGCTGACGAAGGCCGTCCACGCAGCGACAGGCACAAAAGATCCTCGGCGCTGAGCGCGATCGTGCTTTCAGAGCGAAGCCCTCTTCCGGACTCAAACCGCAGACCCCTCCTTACCAGGAGACGGTCTTAGGGCGAGGGTTGGAATCGCGATACAGCTGCAAGCGCTTTGCAAGCATCGCGCTTCCGCGGCGATGTCACTGTGTTTCCGCCTAAATGCATCTGCCGTCGGCCAAATTGGCTCTGAGCGTGCATTTCGGCGGAATACGGCGGAACGCGTATACACAATCGAGGCGGCTCATAACCCGGAGGTCGCAGGTTCAAATCCTGCCCCCGCTACTGAAAAGGCCCCGGAAACGGGGCCTTTCGCTTGATCGAGCATCGCCGCGGCCCCAACGTTGCTGCCCGGACGTTGCACGCTCAAGTAGACGGGGGGTAGCCGACGTCGGTCATCGTTCGACGGCCTCTCGGGGACTGGTTGACCGGTGGGAGAGGCCGCGACGCGGACGCCACGAGTGCCTCAGGCGAGAGCACCCTCGCCCACCTGTGGCAGCTCTCCCCGCAAGGCGGCTGGCTGTGAATAGTTCGGGTGTGGATCGTGGCGAGATCGAGGCGTGGATTCGTGCGCGCGTCGCTCCAGTGGGCGCGATCGAGGTTGCGCATGAGCGGCCGTGGGCGACGGTGCTGCGCGTCCGGGTCGCTGGCGGAGCGGTGTGGTTCAAGGCGTGCGGCATGTTCAGGCGTTCGAGCCGCGACTGACTGCGCGCCTGTTTGGACGTTGGCCGGATCGGGTCGCAGAGGTGCTCGACCACGACGTGGAGCGGGCCTGGCTCCTGCTCGTCGATGCAGGCACACCTGTCGGCGAGTTGGGGAACCCGCCGGAGACGTGGCTTGCCGCGCTGCCGGCCTACGCCGAGCTCCAGCGGGGCGAGTCTGCGCACGTGCTCGACCACCTTGCTCACGGCGTCCCGGACCTGCGCATTGAGACGCTTCCGGAGCGGCTGGACGATCTGGTTCGACGCGACCTACCCCTCGAAGAGGCAGAAGTCGCGCAGCTGCGTGCGTTCAGGTCGCGGTTCGGCGAGCTCTGCCGCGAGCTCGACGCTCGTGGTGTACCGAGCACGATTCAACACGACGACCTCCACCACAAGAACCTCTACGAGCGGGACGGGCGATTGCGCGTGCTCGACTGGGGCGACTCGTCGATCTCGCACCCGTTCGCCTCCCTCGTCGTCACTTTTCGGTTCCTCGAGGAGATTACGAAACTGCCACCGTACGACCCGTGGTTCGTCCGGCTCCGCGATGCTTATCTCGAACCGTGGGGCAGCGGCCTCGCCGACACGTTTGAGTTGGCGTTTCGTGTGGGGACGCTCGCTCACGCTTTCGCCTGGGCACGGCAGCGCGACCACCTCTCGCACGAAGAGCGCGTCCAGTTCGACACGTACTTCCCGATCGTGCTTCGACGTGCCCTCGCCTGCGCAGAGGTCAAGGGACATTCCTGAACGCTCGCCCACTCGACTGCACCCGCGCCTGCTGCCGGCGCCCCAGGCGCCGCGTCAGAATGATTGGGCTATGAAAGGATCGGAAGCAGGACTCTCGCTAGCGCAGACTGACGCGCTGGTTGCGCGTCATGCGCGCCGAATTCGTGAAGCCGTACCCGAGGCCTCGACCTCGGTCTCTGGCAGCACGCTTTTGGGTCGTTACGGCGGACATGATCTCGACCTGGTCGTCCTCGTCCCGGATGTCGCCGATGCAGCGGCTCGCCTCCGCAGCGTCTATCCACCGCTGTACGAGGACGAATGGCGCGACGATTGGGCGGCATTCCGTCTTCCAGGTCCACCTCAGGTGGACATCGTCGTAACAAAGCTTGGGACAAAGGGCGACGCGCATCATCGCCGCGCCTGGGAGCTGTTGCTCGCGGACGATGCCCTGATGGCCGAGTACGAGCGCCTGAAGACCGCAGGGATGGACTCTGTGCAGAAGGCCGCCTTCTTCGAGCGCGTCGTCGGCAGGCTCGGCGACTCGCCTTCCTGACTGAGCTAAAGAAGCCTGCAGCTCCGGACCCCTCGGGTGACATTCCGGCACACTGGCCCAGCCGACGGCGGTGAGGTGCTAACCCGTTGTCTTGCCCCGCTGTTCGGCCCGATCCCAGTCGGCGGTACGTCGAAGGACTGATTGGAGTCGGGCGGGCCTGTCTAGGCGTCGTGCTGACGGAGGAACTCCGCCGACTTGGGCGGACCTTGCGTAAACCCGGCTTCCTGAAAGATCGCCGGCACCTCGGGGTCCGAGGTGAAGCTCTGCCAGCCCGCCTCGTCCCAGTCGAAGATCGCCCAAACCCGGTCGCTCTCGTTTGGATCCCGAAAGACCTGCGCCCCCTTGCAACCGTGCTGCTTTCGCTTCTCAGCGCCCTTGGTTGAGAAGGTGTTCCAGAAGCGGTCGAAATCCCCGATCTTCGCCGTTGCCAGGACCATTGTCTCCTCCTCTGTCGGGACCTGTTGTTGTGCCCGTGCACCCTACGCCACTTCATCACGAGAGATGGAGCGCAGGAGCCATCCGGCGTTCCGCCGAGTGCGTAGGACTGCAAGCGTTCCGCAAGCATCGCGCTTCCGCCGCGATGTCACGGAGTTCCGCCTAAATACAACGGCTGACGGGCATTCTGGCTCGGGGCCTGCGTTTAGGCGGAATACGGCGGCATTGCGTGTACATGATCGAGGCGGCTCATAACCCGGAGGTCGCAGGTTCAAATCCTGCCCCCGCTACTGGAAAGGCCCTGGAAACGGGGCCTTTCGTCTACTCCGCAGGCCGCTCAGCGCACCCAGAGCTGGAGGGCCCTAGAGGCCCCGGCAGCGACGCTACTGGGCGAGCTCGCTCTCAGTCTCTTTGAGGTATTGGCCCGCGAACGCGATCGCCATGCTGCCCTCGCCGACTGCCGAGGCGACGCGCTTGACCGGGCTGGACCGGACATCGCCGGCCGCGAAAATGCCCCGAACGCTGGTCTCGAGCAGGTAAGGGTCGCGATCGAGCTCCCAGCGTCCCGCTGCACGGACGTCGGAGCCGGTGAGCACGTAACCGTGGCGATCGAGTGCGATCTCCGGAGGGAGCCACGCCGTCTCGGCGTCTGCTCCGATGAACATGAACAGCCCGCCCGACTCGAGCCGCGTCGTCTCCGCCGTCGCGCCGTTGCGAACGTCGACCGCCTCGAGCGAGACGTCCCCGTGGGCAGCCACCACCTCGGTCCGGTTCATCGCACGGATGTTCGGCCGGGCCGCGAGCTGATTGGCGAGATAGCGCGCCATGCTCTTGTCGAGCGATTCGCCGCGGCAGATGATGGTCACACTCCTCGCATGGTTGGAGAAGAACAGCGCGGCCTGCCCGGCCGAGTTCCCCGCACCCACGATGTGGACGTCCAGGCCGTGGGCGTTCGCCGCCTCGCTGGGCGCCGCGCCGTATGAGATGCCCTTCCCCACAAGGCGGTCGAATCCGGGGATCGACAGCTGCCGCCACGTGACGCCGCAGGCGAGGACGATCGTTTGCGCCCGCAGGACGTCGCCACCGTCGACTTGCACATGGCGTGTCGCAGCCTCGATCCGTGTGATCGACCGGGTGACGAGGATCTCGGCGCCGAGCCTCCGGGCTTGCTGCAGCGCACGGCTCGCCAGCTCTTCCCCTGATACACCGGACGGGAAGCCGAGGTAGTTCTCGATCCGGGACGAGGTGCCGGCCTGGCCACCTGGCGCCGCGCGCTCGATCACGATCGTGCGCCGGCCCTCCGACGCCGCGTGCACGGCGGCGGCCAGTCCAGCGGGGCCCGCGCCGACGATCACCACGTCGTACTCAGCAGCAGCCGCCTCCGTCGCGAGGCCCAGCAGCTCGGCCACGCGTCGAAGCTGCGGGCGTGCGACAGTCTTGCCGTTGACCACGCGAATCGTTGGGCAATCTCCGTCGTCCGGCAATGAGCCACCCCACTGCTCGGCCGCATCCGGCGCGTCCGGGATGAGCCAACTGAACGTGATCTGGTTGCGGTCCAGGAAGCGTCGCAACTCCGCGCATGACGCATCCCAGCGGGGACCGACCACGATCGCACGCGGCGGAGGCGGCTCGGCCGCTATTCCCTGCAGCCCGCCGGATCCGCCCATCCGGTGGCGTGCCAGCCTGCCAACTTCCCTTGCGACGTCGGGGGCGACGGCGGCGACGGCGTGGTAATCACGAGCCTCGAGCCGCATGACGCGTGAGACCTCGGCCGCTCGAAAACCGACCGGGAACACCGTCCCGAGGGCGATCGGCACCTCGCCAAACATGTCGCCGGGGCGACGCTCTCCTACGACGCGCTCGATCCCGTCGACCAACTTGACCGCCTCAATCCGACCTTCGAGCACGGCGAAGAGCGCTCGCTCGCCGCCCTGGTCCGCCGCGTACTCACCCGGCACGAGGCTGATATCCGCCGCTGCCCGGGAAAGCCGTTCGCGCTCGGCCGGACCGAGCGCGGCAAAGACGCTGATCCCACCGATCTCGTCCGTAGTCACCATGACCGGCACTCGCGCCGCCAGGCGGCCTCCGCCGGACGGCGGGCCACCTGCAGGGCGGAAAAGGCCGGAGCATCGCGTCCAACGCGGGCTACCACGCCAACAACGCTACTCCGTCACATCCGTCCCCGCACGTCGCCAGTTGCTCGGGGATATTCCGCTCACAACCGTCGCTCAGAGCGCCCAACTCGCCGCGGCGACGCTTGTCTCGCTGATCGGCAGCGCATAGGGAAGGCCGCGTCGACTGCAAGCGCTCTGCAAGCACCAGGCTTCCGCGGCGATGTCATCGTTTTCCGCCCAAATGCAGCGGATGTGGACGAATCTGGCTCGGAACCTGCATTTAGCCGGAATACTGCGGAACGTGTGTACACGTTCGAGGCGGCTCATAACCCGGAGGTCGCAGGTTCAAATCCTGCCCCCGCTACTGAGGAAGGCGCCGAAAACGGCGCCTTCGCTTCTTTTCAGCCCTCGAGCACCGACGCGGATACCGGCCGCGCGTAGCCGATCTCGCGCAACGCGTCCCCCATCTCGGCAAGCGCGGTCGGATCGTCGATCGTTGCTGGGGTCGTGTACTCGTCTCCGTCCGCGATCCTGCGCATCGTCCCACGTAGGATCTTCCCGGATCGCGTCTTGGGCAGCCGCTCGACGACGACCGCAGCCTTGAACGACGCAACCGGGCCGATTCGCCTCCGCACCAGCTGCACGACCTCGGCCACGATCTCATCGTGCGCGCGGTCTACGCCTGACTTCAGGACGAGGAAGCCGACCGGCAGTTGTCCTTTCAGCTCGTCCGCCACACCGATCACTGCAACCTCGGCCACATCTGGGTGGGCGGCGAGAACCTCCTCGATCGCCCCGGTCGAGAGGCGGTGGCCGGCGGTGTTGATGATGTCGTCCGTCCGTGACATGACGAAGAGGTACCCGTTCTCGTCGAGATAGCCGGCGTCGGCGGTCTGGTAGTAGCCGGGGAAGGCGGACAGGTAGACCTCGCTGAAGCGCTTGTCCGCATTCCAGAGGGTTGGTGAGGAGCCAGGCGGCATCGGCAGCTTCACCACAAGTGCTCCAATCTCTCCGTTCGGCAACTCCGCTCCGGCGCTGTCCATGACATGCACGTCCCAACCCGGCACGGCGCAGGTCGGCGAGCCGGGAACGACCGGCAGCCGCTCGATGCCGAGGCAGTTGGCGGCGATCGGCCACCCGGTCTCGGTCTGCCACCAGTGATCGATCACCGGCACCCCGAGCTGCTCCTCTGCCCAGCCCAGGGTCTCGGGGTCGCAACGCTCGCCTGCGAGGAAGAGCGCGCGGAAACGCGCGAGGTCGTAGCGGCCGATGTGACTGCCCTCCGGGTCCTGTTGCCTGATCGCCCGAAAGGCGGTCGGCGCGGTGAAGAGCGTGCAAACGTCGTGCTCGGAGATCACTCTCCAGAAGGCTCCTGCGTCCGGCGTTCCGACCGGCTTGCCTTCGTAAAGGACTGTCGTGCAGCCGTGGAAGAGTGGGGCGTAGACGATGTAGGAGTGCCCCACGACCCAGCCCACGTCGGAGGCCGCCCAGTACACCTCGCCGGGCTGGACGTCGTAGATGTGCTTCATCGTCCAGGCGAGTGCCACGGCGTGCCCGCCGTTGTCGCGCACGATCCCCTTCGGCTGACCGGTCGTGCCCGAGGTGTAGAGGATGTACAGCGGATCGGTCGCCTCGACCGGGATGCAGGGAGCCGGCACGGCCCGCGCGACGGCCTCTTCCCACTCGACGTCCCGCCCAGGGGCGAGCTCGGCTTCGAGCATTGATCGCTGGAGGATGATGCAGCGCTCGGGCTTCGACTCGACCATCCCCACCGCCTCGTCGAGCAACGGTTTGTAGGGGACGATGCCGCTCGGCTCGATCCCGCAGGAAGCCGCGACGATGACCTTCGGCTTCGCGTCGTCGATTCGGCTCGCGAGCTCGTGCGCGGCAAAGCCGCCGAACACGACCGAGTGAACCGCCCCGATCCGCGCACAGGCGAGCATTGCGATCACGGACTCGGGCACCATCGGCATGTAGACGATGACGCGGTCGCCGTGTCCGACCCCCTCGGCAACGAGTGCACCAGCGAAGCGCGCAACCGCATCACGCAATTCTCGGTAGGTGAAGAACGCCTTCGCGCCCGTCACCGGCGAGTCGTAGATCAGGGCAAGCTGGTCGGCGCGACCCAGCTCGATGTGGCGGTCGAGAGCGTTGTGGCAACTGTTCAGACGCCCGCCGACAAACCACCGGTAGAACGGCGCCCGAGACTCGTCGAGGACTCGCTCCCAGGGGTCGTCCCAATCGATCTCGGCGGCAGCCTCGGCCCAGAACTTCTCCGGATCGTCCAGCGAGTACCGGTACATCTCGTCGAAGCGGCCCATCGCCCGTCCCCTCCGTCCTCCTGCGACGGACTCGACCAACAGAGCCCGAGGCACGTCACTCCAGTTCCAAGATATCGAAACTAGCGCCGCGTTCGAGTTGGGTCAACGGACGTTGTGAGTTGCCCGCTCGGAACCCCTTCGCAGCCCTGGTGATGCCCCAAGAAACCTCGATTCGCCCGGTGAACTTGTGCGGGCTGCCCCCGCTTGACGGGATCTCGCAACCGCCGTACGTTGGCGCCGTCACTTAACCAGGTGCAAAGGAAGCGAGGGCAGACGATGAGCGCCGAGTTCGTTCTCGACACGCCGGTCGTGCGGGCGTTCGTGGCCGGCTTCCAGTCGACGATGGTCGGCGCCTCCTCGCCGGAGGAGGCCTGCGAGGCGATCAAGCCCCGCTTCGCCGAGCTGCTCGGCGATCCGGACTGGCTCCCGCGACTCCTGGATGACGGGGGAGGACTGCTCGAGCGCCTCTGGCAGTACCTACGAACCGCCCCCGGCGCCTGAGAAGCCCTCCGAGCAGAGATCTCCGAGTCAGGTGGCGGCGGGACGAAGCGGTTCCGACCCGTCCCAACCCTCGGCGCCCTCGCGCACCATCTGGAAAAAGTCGCGCAGTCCCTGGCTGTCGACGTGGATCTCGATGTCGTGGCCCAACGAGGCGGACGCGTCGTGGAAGGTGATGTCGATTTCGCCGAGCTGGGCGCTGAGGTACTCCGGTAGCCCGCGGTCCTCGAGTTCGCGCCTAAGGTCCTCTACTGATGCCGGCGGTACCGCCCAGGCGACGTGATGAACCCCGGTCGGGCGCCTGAGAAGCGGGCCTCGATTCGCTCCGGAACGAGGCGGACTATCTCCATCAGCTCGATCGGGCCGCCGCCGCAGTAGCCGAAAGCCGAGTGATGGACGAACTCTGCCGGCTC
>Ga0307320_10000864_pt1 | contig 10937 bp, 7 predicted proteins | sample ER_DNA_369_FD_194495 | JGI IMG/M metagenome (GOLD analysis project Ga0307320, IMG submission 194495) | Bulk soil microbial communities from the East River watershed near Crested Butte, Colorado, United States - ER_DNA_369 | ecosystem: Environmental > Terrestrial > Soil > Floodplain | place: USA...
GACAGCCAGCAAGAGCGTCGTGAGCACCATCAGGAGCCACGAAACCCATCGTTTCTTTGTCACAAACGCCTCCTCTGACCCGCTTTGATTCGAAAGGCGATGCTAAACGAGACGGAGGCCGCTAGCCGAGTACGCGGTCGAGCTGTGCTTCGTCCACCAGGACGCGCCGGGGCTTCGAACCTTCGTATCCGCTGATGATCCCGCGGCGCTCGAGCATGTCGATCAAGCGCCCGGCGCGCGTGTAGCCCACGCGCAGTCTCCGCTGGAGAAGCGACGTCGACGCCGTCTGGGCCTGCACGACGACCTCGATCGCTCGGTCGAGCAGCGGGTCCTGGTCAGGATCGAACTCACCGTCGTCGCCGCCAGCCTCGCCGGGCTGGGCCTCCGGCGCCTCGAGCAGCGACTCGTCGAGCTGCTGTTCGCGCTGGCCCTTGCACTGCTCGACGATGAGCGCAATCTCTTCTTCGCTGACGTACGCGCCCTGCAGGCGCTGGAGGCGTGAGGTGCCGAGCGGCTTGAAGAGCATGTCGCCCTGTCCGAGAAGGCTCTCGGCGCCGGCCTGGTCGAGGATGACGCGAGAGTCCGTCTGGCTGGAGACGGCGAACGCGATTCGTGACGGGACGTTCGCCTTGATCATCCCCGTGATCACATCCACCGACGGCCGCTGCGTCGCGAGCACGAGGTGGATGCCCACCGCACGGGACTTCTGGGCGAGCCGGATGATCGCGTCCTCGACCTGCTGCGGGGAGATCATCATCAGGTCGGCGAGCTCGTCGATGACGACGAGCAGGTACGGCAGCGTCTCCTCGCCGCGCTTGCGGAACGCGCGGTTCGCCTCCGGCAGGTTGCGTGCGCGCACAGCGCTGAGCCGCTCGTAGCGCCGTTCCATCTCGGCGATCAAGTTGGCCAGCACGATCGCGGCCTCCTTGGGGCTGGAGACGACAGGCGTCAGCAAGTGCGGGATCGACTCGTAGTACGAGAGCTCGATGCGCTTGGGGTCGATGAGGATCATGCGAACGTCGTCCGGCCCGGCTCGCAGGAGCGTCGACGTGAGGATGGTGTTGATGCATCCCGACTTGCCCGAGCCGGTGGTTCCCGCGATCAGGATGTGCGGCATGCGCGCCAGGTCGGTCCAGACTGCGTTGCCGGAAATGTCCTTGCCGAGCCAGACTGAGAGCGGGCTCGCCGTCTGCGGGAGGTCGTCGTACACGTCCCCGAGGGTGACGAGGTTCGGGCTCAGGTTCGGAACCTCGACGCCGACCGCCTGCTTGCCCGGGATCGGCGCGAGGATGCGGATCTCGGTCGTCGCGAGCGCGTACGAGAGGTCGTCCATGAGCGCCGAGACCTTCGACATCTTGGTTCCGGGCGCGAGCTGGAGCTCGTAGCGCGTCACGCGCGGGCCGACGATCTGGCCGACGATGCTGGACTGGACACCGAACTCGCCGAGCGCCTGCGTCAGGGACTGGGCGACCTGCGAGCTGGCCTCGGCGGGCGCGCCGTTCGACGTTCCGGTTCGGAGGAGCGTGCGGTCCGGGAGCCGGTAGTCCTTCGCGATCGGCGTGGCGTCGAAGAGGCTCGGCTCGTCCGGCTCTTCGTCCGGCTCAGGTAGAGCCGACTCCTCGCTGGGGAAGGGGATCAACGCCGCAGGCTCGGCGCGCCCGACGACGTCGGGAAAGGCAGATGCGCCGTCGACCGGCGGGTGCGTGAGCGGCGCCGTCGAGATGATCTCGGGCGGCTCGCCCGCGTCGAAGGCGGCGCGAGCAGCATGGGCTGTGGCGCGGACGGCCGTGCCGGAGCGGCGCAGCATGGCTCCGGCAGAGGCCCCTGTGAGCAACAGAATCCCGGCGAACAGGGCGGTGACGCCGGCGATCGCGGCCCCGGTCTCCCCGAGCAAGGTCGCCAGAGCCCCTGCCAGGCCGGCCCCGATCCAGCCTCCGTGCTTGCCGAGCGTGAGCATCAGGCCGAGGGCGGAGACGGCGATCCCCGTGCGGAACGGGCGCAGCTCGACGAGCGCGCTCCGCGTCAGCATCAGCCCACCCACCACCAGGAGCACGAGAGGCAGGGCGTAGACGGCCTCGCCGATGACCGTGCGAACCGCATCGACGACCCACCCGCCGACCGTGCCGCCGTTCCAGCCGAAATAGACGACCGTCGACAGGAAGAAGCCGAAGGCGGCGAGACCTAGGCCGACCAGCTCGGGGTGCTGATGGCCCTTGGCGCGCTTCGCCCGTTTCTTCTTCCTGACGCGTGCGGGCACGCGGGGCCTGGGCTTGGGGGTCGCGCGTTTTCGGCGCTGGTTCGCCATGGCGGCGATTTCGCTGCGCCCGGGCGCCTTCCTGCCGCTGTGCCAGGAAGACGTGTCCTGGTGCCAGGCACCAAGATTAGGCTGCGAGGGCTCTAAGGTCTTCTGCCGCACGGCCGAGCAGGTTCTCGCGCAGATCGAACAGGCCCGCCCACAGCGACGAGCGGTCAGGTGCGGACCGGATCCTGGCGGCGCTCTCCAGGCCTTCGAGCGCCCTCACGAGGACGGCCAGCTCCAGATACGCCTGGGTGACTCGCACCGGCGATGCGTGCACGCCGGCCTTTCGCAGGACGGGCGCCCACTCGACGAGCTCGGCGTGTCCGGGCTCGCCGTACCAGGAGCGGCCCTCTGCACGATCTGCCTCGAGCTCGAGGAGATAGCGGCCGAGCGGATGCTCGAGGCCGACCAGAGCCGTCTCGCAGCGCTCCGCGGCCCTGCGCAGGGCGGCTTCGCGCTTGCCCGGCGTGGAGGGATCGGCGTCGCCGCGCGACCAGCGCTCGAGCAGGCGGCAGAACGCGAGCGCGGAGACCTGGCAGGCGCGCAGCTGCGCGACGAGTCGCTGACCGGTCGCCGGTTCAGCCGCCTCGTCCATCAGGACGTCGGCCCAACCGGGCTCTGCGCGAGTTGCGCTCATACCTCCACTATGACTGGAAGAATCATCGGCCGCCTCTGCGTTCTGTCGTAAATCACTTGACCGAGTGAGTCGTGCAAGTGCTCCTGAATGAGCTTGATCTCGCTGATGTCTTTCTCGAGGCAGTCGTCGAGGACGCGAGCCGCCTCGCTCCGGAGCTCGTCGAGGAGCGGCCCCGTATCGCCGAAGCCCCGCGCGATCAGCTCGGGTTGACCGCTGCTCGCTGCCCCGTTCTCGCTGACCGTTGCCACGACGATCAGCACGCCGTCCTCCGAGAGATGACGCCGGTCGCGGATCGCGACGTCCTTCACGTCCCCCACTCCGAGCCCGTCGACGAACGTCATGCCGGTCTCGACCTCGCCGACGATCCGCGGCGGGCGGCCCTTGGCGAGCTCCACCACCGAGCCGTTCTCGGCGAGGACGATCGAGTCCGCGGGCACACCGCCATCGCGGGCGAGCTGCGCGTGCGCCGCCAGCATCCGGAACTCGCCGTGGACCGGCATCAACGCCTTCGGCCTGACGAGGCCGATGATCGTCCGGATCTCCTCCGAGTTGCCGTGACCCGACACGTGGACGTTGGCGATCTCCTGGTGCAGCACTTCGGCGCCGGCCTTCGCCAGCCGGTTGATCGTGTCGTGCACGCGAAGCTCGTTTCCCGGCACGGGCTTCGCCGAGAGGATCACGGTGTCCCCGCGCTCGACGAAGACCGCCGGATGGTCGTTGTACGCGACCCGGGTCAACGCCGACATCGGCTCGCCCTGGCTGCCGGTGCAGAGGATGAGCACCTCGTGCGGCGCCAGGTTCTCGAGCTCCGCAGGGCGGATGATGGCGTCGTCCGGCGCGTCGAGGTAGCCGAGGTTGCGCGAGATGTTCATGTTCTTGCGCATCGAGCGGCCGACGACGGCCACCTTGCGACCTGACTCGACGGCCACGTTGACGGCCTGCTGCATGCGGTGCACGTTCGACGCGAAGCAGGCGACCAGGATCCGGCCCTCGCGGACCGGGATGATGTGGCGGAAGGCCTCTCCGACGAGCCGTTCCGAGCCGGTCACTCCGGGCCGCTCCGCGTTCGTCGAGTCCCCGAGCAGGAGATCGATGCCACGGTTTCCGAGCTCGGCGAGCTTCCCGACGTCGGTGCGCAGGCCGTCGACCGGCGTGTGGTCGAGCTTGTAGTCGCCGGTGTGCAGGATCCGGCCGGCCGCAGTCTCGAGCATGATCGCCACGCAGTCCGGCACCGAGTGCGCCATGCGCACGAACTCGGCGCGGAAGGGCCCGATCTGGACAGGCCCGCGATCCGGATCGATCTCTTTCAGCTCCGCGACGTTCAGGAGCCCGTGCTCGTCGAGCTTCGACTGGATGAGCCCGAGCGTCAGCTTCGTCCCCCAGATCTCGGGGATGCGGACGGCCCGCATCAGATACGGAAGCGCACCCACGTGATCCTCGTGCGCATGCGTGAGAAGCAGGGCGCGGATCTGACCGTCGTGCTCCTTCAGGTACCCGAAGTCCGGGAGGATCAGGTCGACCCCGAGGTGCTCGTCCCGCGGGAAGGCGAGACCGGCGTCGACGATGACGATCTCGCCGCCGATCTCGTAGACCATCATGTTCTTGCCCACCTCGCCGAGGCCGCCGAGCGGGATGATTCGCAGGGTCTGGTCGGTCACACCCGCAGTATCGCTGGTCGCGCGGACCCACTGCTAAAGCGGTGATTGCAAGGGGCCGATGCTGACTTAAGCCATGCTGTCCTTGGGCACCCTTGCCCTGCTAACCGCTGCTTTCCTACTCGCCGAGCTGATTCAACGCTCGGACGATGAGCGCCTGCCCGAACCGCTGGACGGCGAGCGCTTCTCCCTGTCCGCGCCCGTTCTCATCGCGGCGATCATCGTCCTCGGCGGATGGCCCGCCGCGCTCATCGGGGCAGTGGGGACCCTGATCGTCCGGCCGCTCAAAGGCGAGCCGTGGCGGAAGGCCTTCGTGCGCGCAGCGGGCCTGGCCGTTGCGGCTCTCGCCGGTGGCTTCGCGTTCCAGCTGGCCGGCTCGACGCCCGGCAGCCTCGACGTTTCCCAGGACCTCCTCTCCGTCGTCGTCCTCGGCACGGTGTACGGGGCGATCAGGAGCCTCTCCGCCGCCCTTGCGGGCGGTCGGGTACTTCCGCAGCTGGACGTCGTCACGACAGCCGCCGAGGTCGGCCTGGGACTGCTGATTGCGTTCGCCGCGCTCGAGAACCTCTGGCTCGTCGCCGCCCTCGCGCCGGTCCTCCTGCTGCTCGACCAGATCTACGGCCGGCTCATGCAGCTCCGGCGGGAAATGGCAACCGCCCTCGAGACCTTCGCGAACATAGTCGACGAGCGCGACTCGTCGACCCACGGCCACTCGCTGCGCGTCGCAGGGTACGTCCAGGAGCTGGCGACCGGGGTCGGCCTGCCCAGGTCCGATGTCTCGCGCCTCTGGTGGGCCGGCAGGCTCCACGATCTCGGCAAGGTCGCCGTCGACGCCTCGGTGCTCCGCAAGCCGAGCAAGCTCACACCGAAGGAATGGGGCGCGGTGTGGCGCGCACCCCGTCTCTCCGCGCGGCTCTTGCAGCGGTTTCGTTTCGCCGCCCAGCAGGCACAGGCCGTGGAGTACCACCGCGAGCGGTACGACGGCAGCGGCTACTACGGCGCGCGCAGCGACGACACGCCTCTGGCGGCGCATTTCCTGATCCTGGCCGACGCCTTCGACGCGATGACCACCGATCGTCCCTTTCGCGCACGACTCAGTGAGGAGGATGCGTTGCTGGAGATCCAGCGCGCGAGCGGCAGCCAGTTCCACCCGGTCGTGGCGGAGGCCTTCGTCGCGGTGCGCCGTGGCATCGACCCTGCGCTCACCATTTCCCCGGAAGACCTCGCCGCACTGCGTGAAGCCTCGGTGCCACACCGGTCCTCCCTCCCGCGTCCGGGCGAGCTGCGCCGGCGCCCCGAGCTCATCGCGCTCGCGGGTGGCGTCGCAGTGCTCGTCGGGCTCGGCGCGCGCCTCACCGAACTCGCCGCGGCAGGCGTTGTCGTCGCTCTTGGCGGCCTAGCCCTCTGGGGCATCCGAGCGCTGCTTACTCGACGGCTCGGGACGGCCCTCGACCAGGCGCTCGAGGTCGGCGGAGACCGGCAACGGGTTTTCGAGCACGTCGATCGGGCCGTCGACGGGGCTTGGAAGACCTCCTTCTCGGCCTTCGTGGCCTGGGATGAGGACGGCGCCGGCGGCTCGGTGGTCTACTCGCGCGGCGAGGCCAGCCCGGCGCAGCCGGTCCTCGTCAGCTGGCTGCTGCGGGAGGCCGAGTCAGGGCTCGATCTTGCTCTCGATCTCGGCGGCGAGCTCGGTCCCGGAACCGTGTCCCTGGCGTTGCCGCTGCGACGGGAGAACAGCGCCCTGCTCGGCTTCCTCGTGTTCCGCGCGCCTAGCTACCCGCCCTCGCACATGCTGCCTGCACTACAGAGCCGCCTCGACCTGCTCGGGTTCTCCTTCGCCGAGACACGCGCACCAATCCCGCTGCGACCGGGAGAATCGGCTGAGGTGCTAGACGCGGACGGACGCGAGCACGCCGGCGCGCTCGAGGCCTGACAGGATCTCGACCAGCTCCTCGTCGGTCGCCTCGACGAGCGGCAGCCGCAGTCCGCCGACATCGTGCCCGAGCATGTTGAGCGCAGCCTTCACCGGGATCGGGTTGATCGTCACCCCGAGGGCCTCGACGACGGGTTTCAGCTCCTCGTCGAGCGCGCGGGCGGACTCAGTGTCCCCGGCCTTGTAGAGGCGGATCATCTCCTTCACCTGCGTGCCGGCGATCTGCCCGTGCACGCACACGCCGCCAACGCCACCCACCTCCAGGAACGGGTACACGAGGTGGTCGCTCCCCGCGTAGAGGTTCAGCTCCGTCTCCGCCACGATCCGCTGCGCCTGGTCGATCTCCTCAGTCGCCTGCTTGACGGCCTTGACGGTCGGGATCTCGGCCAGCTGGGCGATCGTCTGCGGCTCGATATTGACCACGACGCGCTGGGGGATGTTGTAGACGATGATCGGCCTGTCGCTCACCGCTGCGATCGCCTTGAAGTGCTCGACGATCCCGCGCGGCGGCGGCTTGTTGTAGTACGGCGTGACGACGAGGAACCCGTCGACGCCGAGCTCGTGAGCCCGCTCGGTCAGGTGGACGGAGTGAGCCGTCGAGTATGTGCCCGTGCTTCCGATGACGGTAGCGCCGTCGCCGACCGCGTCGACGGCTGATGAGAACAGCTCGAAGCGCTCGTCGTCGGTGAGCGTCGGCGATTCGCCCGTCGTGGCTGCGACGACGAGGCCGTCGGAGCCGTTCTCGACGCAGTGGCGAGCCAGCTCGCGGAACCGCTCGTAGTCGACCGCGCCGTCGCTGTTGAACGGCGTCACGATCGCCGTCAGCAATTCGCCCAGCACGGCGTTCATTCTAGAGCAGGCTCTCGAGGCCGACCGTGAGGCCGGGAGGAAGGCTCGGTAGCCGCTCGAGAGTCAGCAGCACGCCTGGGACGTATGCCTCGCGCGAGTATGCGTCGTGGCGGATCGTCAGCAAGGCCCCCGGCTCGCCAAAGAGCACTTCCTGGTGAGCGACGAGCCCCGGCAGGCGCACCGAGTGGATCGGGACGTCGCCGTCGAGCAAGGCGGCTGTCGCCTTTGCCGTCCCCGAGGGTGCGTCGTGCTTCGACTCGTTGTGCAGCTCGACGATCTCGGAGCGTGGGAGGACCCGCCCCGCCTCGGCCGCGAATCGCATCATCAACACCGCGCCGACGGCGAAGTTCGGCGCGACGAACAGTTGCACGCCCTTCTCTCCTGCAAGGTCGCCGAGGGCCGTGAGCTCTTCCGGTCCGAGCCCCGTTGTCCCCACGACGTTCGGGACGCCCTGCTCCAGGCTCCGCTTGACCGTGACATAGACGACGTCTGGCCGGGTGAAGTTGATCGCCGCGTCGTGGCCCTCGATCTGGATCGGGTCCTCGCGGCCGATGGGCGTGACCTGATGGCCCGCCTTCTCGAGCGCCGGCTGCAAGACGGAGCCGACCTTACCCCGGTAACCGACGAGCGCGACCTTCACGCCGCTGCGGCCCGCGAGGCCGGCGTCAGGTCGATACGCCTGAGTGCCTGACGGAACCGTTCCTCGCTCGGCCCGATGCCGGAGGCCGAGAGCTTCTCGGGTGCAAGCAGCATCCCGGCGAGCTCCGAGACGGCCTCGGCCGGAACGGCGTCGATCTCGGCGGCGATGCGATCGATCGAGAGCAGCTCGGTGTCCGAGATCAAGGACTTGCCGAGCCGGCTCATGCGGTTCGAAGTCGCTTCCATCGAGAGCAGGATCCGCCCCTTGAGGTTCTCCTTCGCACGCTCGAGCTCGGTCTCGCTCACGTTGCCCGCAGCCACGTCGGCGATCTCACCGAGTGCGATCTCGAGGCACTCTCCGAGGTTCTCCTCGCGCGTGCCGACGTAGAAGCCGATCAGGCCCGTGTCCGTGTACTGCGCGCCGAAGGTGTAGACGGCGTACGCCATGCCTCGCTTCTCACGGATCTCCTGGAAGAGGCGTGACGAGGCGGAGCCTCCGAGCAGCCCGTCGAGCAGCGACGCGGCGAAACGCCTCCGGTCGGAGCGCGCGATCCCCGGAGCGCCGACGCACACGTGGTACTGCTCGGTCTTCTTGCGCAGGAAGCGAACGCTCGGCGCCGGAGGCTTCACGAGCGGCGACCGCACGCGGCGCTGAGGGGCCGGAGCGTCTGCGACCTTCTTCTCGGTGCGCTCGAGCAGCGAGAGCAGCTCCTCGTGGTGGAGATTGCCCGCCGCCGCAAACACGATGTTGCCCGGGACGTACATCGACCGGTGGTACGTGGCCAGTGTGCGGCGGCCCACGGTCGAGATCACATCCGCAGTGCCGATCACCGGACGGCCGAGCGGATGGTCGCCGAACACGGCCTGTGAAAAGAGGTCGTGGACGAGCTCGTGCGGGGCGTCCTCGTACATGGCGATCTCCTCCAGGACGACCTCGCGCTCGGAGTCGAGGTCGGCCAGCAGAGGCGCGAAGACCATGTCGCTCATCACATCGAGCGCGCGCTCCAGATGGCGGTCCGTGACGCGCACATAGACGACCGTGTGCTCGCGCGAGGTCGCCGCGTTCAGCTCGCCGCCTAGGGCGTCGAAGATCTCCGCGATCTCCTGTGCCGAGTACTGCTCGGTGCCCTTGAAGAGGAGGTGCTCGAGGAAGTGCGAGACCCCGGCCCGGGCGGGCGTCTCGTCACGCGACCCGGCGCCGATCCAGAAGCCGAGCGCGACCGAGCGCACGCTGGTCAGCCGCTCCGTGATGACGCGCTGGCCCGAGTCGAGCTCGGAGATAACGTACTTCTGCATGGGTTGGGATGGTAAGCGCCCCGCATCAAGTGCGGGGCGCTACTCCCTCAGGCGCGCGACCTATCTGCGGCCGCGGTCGCGGCCGCCGCCGTCCCGGCGTGGCGGACGCTCGGTCCGCTCGCGCGGCGGGGCGTCCTTCGCCCGCTCGATCAGCTCCTCGGGCTGGACGAGCGATCCGTTCTCGTGCTTGGCGACGAGCTTCAGGCCGATCCGGCCACGCGCTTTGTCGACCTCCTGCACGATCACGTCGAGCACGTCTCCGCGCTCGACCATGTCCTCGATGTGGCCGACCCGGCCCGGGCCCACGTTCGAGACGTGGAGCAGCCCGTCCGTGCCCTTCTTCAGCTCGACGAAGGCGCCGAAGTCGGTCGTCTTGACGACCTTGCCCGTGTAGGTGTCCCCCACCTCGGGCTCCTTGGTCAGCCCCTCGATTGCCTCGATGGCAGCGTTCGCCTTCGTGCCCTCCGTGGCGTAGATGAGGATCGTGCCGTCCTCTTCGATGTCGATCTGGACCTCGTAGTCGCCCTCGAGCGCGCGGATCGTCTCGCCGCCCTTGCCGATGATCATCCCGATCTTCTCGGGGTCGATCTTGACGGTCGAGATGCGCGGTGCGTGCTCGGCCAGCTGCGTACGGGTCTCCGGCAGCGCCTCCGCCATCTTGTCGAGGATGAACTCGCGCGCCCGCTTCGCCTGCTCGAGCGCGTTGCTCATGATCTCCTGCGTGACGCCGGTGATCTTGATGTCCATCTGCAGCGCGGTGATGCCGTCCCGCGAGCCGGCGACCTTGAAGTCCATGTCGCCCAGGTGGTCCTCAGCGCCCTGGATGTCCGTCAGGATCACGTGCTCGTCGCCTTCCTTGACGAGGCCCATGGCGATACCGCTGACGGGCGCCTTGATCGGCACGCCGGCGTCCATCAGTGCGAGCGTCGAGCCGCAAACCGAGCCCATCGACGAGGAGCCGTTGGACTCCAGCGTCTCCGAGACGATGCGGATCGTGTACGGGAAGTCCTCGAGCGATGGGATCATCGGCTCGAGCGCCCGCTGGGCGAGTGCACCATGGCCGATGTCGCGACGCTTCGGCCCCCGCATGAACCCGGTTTCGCCAACCGAGTACGGCGGGAAGTTGTAGTGGTGCATGAAGCGCCTGTCCGACTCGAGTGAGAGGTCGTCGATGCGCTGCCCCTCCTTCGCGGTTCCCAGCGTCAGCAGACTCATGATCTGCGTCTGCCCGCGCTGGAAGAGCGCCGAGCCGTGCGTGCGCGCAGCCACGGACACCTCACAGGTCACGTCGCGGATGTCCTCCGCGGCGCGGCCGTCCGGACGACGCTTGTCCACGGCGATCTTCTGCCGCACGAGCTTCTTGTAGATCGCCTCGGACGCCTTCTTGACGAACTGCTTCGTCAGCGAGTCCTTGACGACCGGGCCGTCACCCTCAACCGTGGCCGGCCCAACCGGAAACGGAAGCTCGACGGATTCGATGATGCGGTCGAAGAGGAGCTGGCGTTTCGCCGACTTCAGCGCCTTCGAATCCTGCTCGGCTTCGGTCAATGCGCGCAGGTCGTCCTCGAATTGCTCGCGGACGTACTGCTCGACGACCTGGAGACGAACGCTCTCGAGAATCGTGTCCAG
>Ga0307320_10000866_pt1 | contig 10936 bp, 11 predicted proteins | sample ER_DNA_369_FD_194495 | JGI IMG/M metagenome (GOLD analysis project Ga0307320, IMG submission 194495) | Bulk soil microbial communities from the East River watershed near Crested Butte, Colorado, United States - ER_DNA_369 | ecosystem: Environmental > Terrestrial > Soil > Floodplain | place...
TGGAGCCGCACCCGGCCGTCCTCCCGGAAGAAGCGCTTCACGGTCGCCTCGTCGGCGAGCTCGTCCTGGCCCGCGAGCGCGACCACGATCTCGCCGTTGCGCGCGGTTTGCTCGCGCCGCACGACGACGACGTCGCCCTCGAGGATCCCGGCGTTGACCATCGAGTCGCCCTTGACGCGAAGCAGGAACTCCTCGCCCCCGCGCGCGAGCGGCTCCGGGACGGCGAGGTAGTCCTCGACGTTCTGCTCCGCGAGGAGCGGCCCTCCTGCCGCGATCTCACCTACGAGCGGAAGCCTGTGCACGTCGTCTGCGGCGCGCGCCGGGTCGGGCTTGGGGTCGCGGCGCAGCTCGAGCGCCCGCGGCTTGGTCGGGTCGCGCTTGATCAGGCCCGCCCGCTCCAGGTTCGCGAGGTGGGCGTGCACGGTGGACGGGGAGGCGAGCCCGACGGCCTCGCCGATCTCACGGACCGTCGGCGGGTAGCCGTGCTCGTCGACGTAGTCGGTCAAGAACTTCCAGATCTCCTGCTGTCTTCCGGTCAGCATCGATCCACCTCGAGGTCGGGAGCGGGAACGAACATACGTTCGCCATGGAGGGTAGCCCTCCTCCCGGACGTCGTCAAGCGAGCCGGATCGAGCCGTCCTCGCCGAGCGACCAGTGCGGGTTGAACGCGACCTCCCAGGCATGGCCTTCGGGATCGGTGAACGCGCCCGAGTAGCCGCCCCAGAACGTCTCCGCGGCCGGACGGGTAATCGTCGCGCCGGCGGCCTCGGCCTCCTGGATGACGCCGTCCACATCGGCGGCCGAGCGGACGTTGTGGGCGAGCGTCACGCCGCCCCAGCCGCCGTCGTCGTCGACGCCGCTGTCCGCGGCCAGCTGGTCGCGGCCCCAGAGCGCGAGCACCATGCAACCGGCCTGGAAGAAGACGACGTCGTCGCCCGGCTCTGCTCCTGTCGTCCAGCCTAGCGCCTCGTAGAAGGCTCTCGCGCGGCCGAGGTCGCGGACGCCGAGCGTCACGAGGCTGACGCGCTGCTCCACGATCGCAGTCTTCCAGAGCTACGCCGCGAGCGCGGGCGGCGCCGGCTCCGAGTCGGCAAGCCCGCGCATCGCGTAGCGGATCGACCACACCATCAGGCCGAGCATCACCGGCGTCCCCGTCAGGAAGACGATGAGCAGGAAGTCCTCGAGGCTTCCGTGCAGGAGCGCGGCGAGCCGAATCCCGCTGCGCGCGAAGAAGTAGGCGCCCCAGACGAGCGACTCGACGCCGAAGACGCGCTTGAACGGCTCGGTCTCGCGGAACCAGCGCGGGAACGGGTACCAGGCGCAGGCGAGCGCGCCCGCGAGGGGGCGCCCGATCGGTACCGAGACGAAGAAGGCGAGTCCCCAGGCCGCCGTCAGCAGCACCGGCTGCGCGAGGTAGACGGTCGTGCTGTCCGACGCGAGGCCCACCGCGCCCTGAATGAGGACGAAGCCGAGCGAGAGACGCACGAGCAGGGCGTCGCGACCGGCACGCCGCTCGAACAGGTAGACGACCACGGAGGCGACCGTCGAGGCGCCGATCCCGACCGGCAGCCCGCCGAGTCGGAGCCCGACGTAGAACGCTCCCAACGGCAGGAAGCCCTCGCGGAGGAAGGCGGGCAGTCCCGTGCGGAGGATCCCGCGGAAGGTCGGCTCGGTCATGGGTGCTCTGCCGAGCTCGGCGGTTCGACCGGTCGGTTCAGGTAGAGGCGCGGGCAGAGCCCGGGCGTCCTGACGTCGGCGCCGCAAGCGACGCCTCAGGCCGCCGTCTGGGCGCGCAACCGTTCCAGCTGCTCCTCGCACCAGCGTGCTCCCCATTCGTTGAACTCGATTCCCCAGCGCAGGACCAGGTCGACGAAGGTCGGGTCCGCCCCGGGAAGCGCGTCGATCGCGCGCAGGATCTCGAGGTACTCCTCGTGCCCGAGCTTGCGGCCCTCGAGCAGCAGCAGTGCCTGCTCGTACGGCAGCGCGTCCGCGAAGAAGAGGCGCAGCAGCGACTCGTCGCGGAGCTCAATCGTCACGGTGGTGCCGAGCAGCCACTCGACGAGCGCTTCGCGACCGGTCTCGGTCAGCTTGTAGACGCGCCTGTCGCGCCCGCCGCGCGCTGCGTTCTCGCCCTCGATCAGGCCGTCGCGCTCGAGCCGCCGCAGCTCGGGGTAGATCTGTCCGTAGCTCGCCGCCCAGAAGAAGCGGGTCGAACGGTCGACCGCCGTCTTGATGTCGTATCCAGAGCGGGGCCGGTGAGCGAGCAGTCCGAGCACCACCGGAGTGACTGCGGTCGTCTTCATACCTCGTGAAGATATATCGCGAAGAGATATCTGTCAAGGCCCTTCGAGCGCTCGCCGCGGAGTCGGGCTTTGCCCGGCTCCGCCTTCAACGCTCTCCGGAGTAATGAGTCCTCGGAAGTCGTCATGGCCCGCGACAGCGGGCCGGATTTCCGAGGACGAGATGCGCTGGAGAGGACTTGAACCTCCACGGGGTATTAACCCCACAAGGCCCTCAACCTTGCGCGTCTACCAATTCCGCCACCAGCGCGCGGCGGCAATTGTAGCGACGACCTCGAAGGGCCACTCCGGTCGCGTCTTCCCCACCGGGTCGACGCAGATTAAGGTATCGATCTGTGCGGGAGCTTTGCGAGCACGCTGTCGCTGCAGCTCTCGGCGCGGGGGCGTCCTACGCGGACGCTCGCGGGGTCGTACGGCGCGCGCAGGTCGTGGGCACCCGCAACCAGCGCGTCGAGCGGCTCGACGACACCGAAAGCGAGGGGATCGGCGTGCGCGTGCTCGTCGGCGGAGCCTGGGGCTTCGCCTGCGACCGGCGGCTCGACAACGACGGCGCCGAGGCCGCCGCGCGGAAGGCGTGCGCCTTCGCCAAGGCCGCTTCGGGAGGCCAGAGCCGCGAGCTCGCACCGGTAGAGCCTGCGCGCGGCGAGTTTCGTACCGCCGTCGAGCGCGATCCGTTCGCGGTCACGCTCGCGGACAAGGTCGAGCTCTGCCTCCGCGCCGAAAGCGCGCTGAAGCACGAGACCGTGAAGGTGACCTCGGCCTCCGTCCGCGCCCAGCGCGAGCACAAGGTCTTCGTCTCCTCGGAAGGGGCGTCGGTCGAGCAGGAGCTGGTCGAGTGCGGCGGAGGGATCGACGCGATGGCGGCGAGCGACGGGATCACCCAGATGCGCAGCTACCCGAGCGCGCACGGGGGGCTGAGCTCCCAGGCCGGCTGGGAGTTCGTCGAGGCCCTCGCACTCGAGCGCGAGGCCCCGCGCGTGGGCGAGCAGGCGGCCGCGCTGCTACGCGCCGACCCGTGCCCGTCCGGGATCACGACGGTGGTGATCGACGCCGAGCAGATGCAGCTGCAGGTGCACGAGTCCGTCGGTCACCCGACCGAGCTCGACCGCGTCTACGGCACCGAAGCCGCATACGCCGGCACGAGCTTCCTCAAGCCGGACGACCTCGGATCGCTGCGCTACGGGTCGGAGCACATGAACGTCACCGCCGACGCCACCACGCCGGGAGGCCTGGGCACCTTCGGCTACGACGACGAGGGCGTTCCGGCCGCACGCGACCCGATCGTCCGGGAGGGCATCCTCAGCGGCTTCCTCACCTCTCGCGAGACGGCCGCGCGGATCGGCAGCGGCTCGGGTGGCTCGATGCGCGCCGACAGCTGGAGCCGGATGCCGCTCGTGCGGATGACGAACCTCCACTTGGAGCCAGGCCAAGGCTCGCTCGACGAGCTGATCGCCGGCGTCGACGAAGGCGTCTTCCTGCAGACGAACAAGAGCTGGTCGATCGACGACAAGCGGCTCAACTTCCAGTTCGGCACGCAGCTCGCGTGGGAGATCAAGGACGGCAAGCTCGGCCGGATGCTCCGCGACGCGACCTACACGGGGCAGACGCCGGTCTTCTGGGGCTCCCTCGACGCCGTTGCCGGTCCCGAAGAGTGGCGGCTGCACGGACTGACGAACTGCGGCAAGGGCCAACCGGGCCAGCACGCGCACGTCTCGCACGGCGCCTCGCCCGCTCGCTTCCGGAACGTCCAGGTCGGCTTCAAGCAGTGAGCGCGCTCGAGCTGGCCGAGCGCGCCCTGCGCGCCGCGGAGGGCGACGAGGCGCTCGCGCTGGTCCACAGCGAGCGCTCGGGGATGGCGCGGTTCGCCGGCTCCGCGGTCCACCAGCCGACCCTGATCGAGAACGAGGTCGTCGAGCTGCAGATCGTGCGGGACGGGCGTCTGGGCATCGCCTCCGCGAACCGGACGGACGACGACGGACTCCGCGCGCTCGCGGCCAGGGCGGGCGAGGCCGCCGACAGCGCCCCGGCCGATCCGGACTTCCCCGGTCTTGCGCCGCCCGCGGAGCCGCCGCCGGTCGAAGGCTTCGACGAGGAGACCGCGGCACTCACCGCCGAGGACCAGGCGCGGCTCGCGGCCGCCGCAATCGACGCCTCCGATCTCGACCTCTACGGCTTCTTCACCAGCGGCGTGACCGAGATGGCGCTCACGTCGTCGACCGGTCTCGCGGTCTCGCAACCGATGACCGACGTCGCCGTCCTCGCTCTCGCAGCCGTCGACGGCGCCTCGGGCTACGCCGAGCGCACGGGGTGGCGGCTCGGCGAGGTCGACCCGGCCGCGGCCGCGACGGAAGCGGCGGAGAAGGCCAAGCTCACGCGCGGCGCGGTCGAACTCGAGCCCGGCTCCTACCCCGCCGTCCTCGAGCCGCCGGCTTTCGCGGAGCTGCTCGCCTACTTCGCCTATGACGCCTTCGGGGCGTTAGGGCTCCTCGAGGAGCGGAGCTACGCGTTCGACAAGCTCGGGCAGAAGGTCTTCGACGAGCGCTTCTCGCTCGCCGACGACGCGCTCGACCCGCGCGGGCTGCCGAAGGCGTTCGACTTCGAGGGCACGCCGAAGCAGCGCGTCGAGCTCGTCGAGGGTGGCGTCCTCAGCGGCGTCGTCTGGGACCGCGTCACCGCCAAGCGCGCCGGCAACGGCCACGAGAGCACAGGGCACGCGCCGCCGAGCTCCCTGCGCAGCTGGGGCCCGCTCGCGTTCGCCCTCTCGGTCGCCGGCGGCGAAGCGGAGTCGCCGGAGCAGCTCGCCGAGACCCTAGGCGACGGCATCTACGTCACGCGGCTCCACTACCTGAGCATCGTCGACCCTCGCGAGGGGATCGTCACCGGCATGACGCGCGACGGGACCTTCCGCATCCGCGGCGGGAAGATCGCCGACCCCTTGGTGAACCTTCGCTTCACGGTCGCCGTGCCGGAGCTGCTCGCGGAGCTGCCCGGGCTGACGCGCGAGCCGGTGCTGCTGAACCACAACGCGTACTACGACGACCGCTACGCGACGGGCGTGCTCTCCCCTTCCGTCGCGACGGCTCGGCTCGACGTCACCGGCGTCGGCTCCGGGCCCGGAGTGTGACGCGGCTGTAGTCGACTGAGCCGAGCTCGTCCTCGCGCCAGCCGCGCAGGCGTGGGGAGACGAGGCGGGCGTCCGCGACCCGGGCGATCGGCACGACGAGCTTCCCGCGCGCGAGAGCGGTCAGGGCGCGCGTGCGGGGATACGGCGCGAGCAGGCGCTCGAGCTCCGCGTCCGCGTTGCCGCCCGTGACCGCGCCGAGGCCGAGGTCGCGCCACGCCGCGACGAGCAGGTTCGTCCCGTAGGCGAGCGTCGGGTCGGCAGGCGCCGCGAACCGGACCGCGACGCGGGGGAGCGACGGGATCCGCCGGCGCGCCTCCCGCAGAGCGATTGCCGCAGCGGCGGCACTGGGCTCCCCGCGTTCGCGGAGGCTCTCCGCGGGCGGCGCCTCGAACTCGGGCACGAGGGCCTGGTAGTCGGCGCGGTCGGCGCTGTCGTCGTAGGCACGGCGCAGCTCCGCTCCGATCTCGCGGCCGAACACGACGACATCCGCGGCGAGGAGACGTCGAACACGAACCGCCGGGGCCAGCTGCGGGTCGAGCTTCGCGGCGCGGATATCGCCGAGCGGCACCGGCGCCTCGTCGAGCCCGCCGGCGCGGAACAGCCGGAATGCGGCATACGGCTCGAGCCTGCGCACCTCGACCCGCAGCCCCCGCCGCTCGGCCACGATGCGCTTGGGGCTCGCCGCGATCAGCCGGAACGGGCCCGGGACGGCAGGAGGCGCGGCCGCGACCTCGGTGAGCCGGTACGGCAGGTCGGGATCCGGGGAACGGAGCACGATCACGAGCGTGCGCTCGCCTGGCGTCGCGATCCGCCGCGCGTTGACGAGCTTCGTCCGCCGCAGCTGTACCGCGATCGCGCCCGCGTGCCGGCACACCAGCCGCCACGTCGCGCCGCTCGCGCGCCAGCGAGAACAGAGCCCCGGCCGGAGCTCACCCGTGCCCGGGTCGGTCCGCAGCGGGGTCGAGAAGAGCATCCGGGCGACGACGATCTCGTCGGCGGGCCGGTGGCGGGGAGAGCCGCGCGCGGCTTCGGAGACGACGCGTCGCACCCGGTGGCGGCCAGGGCGAGAACGAGGAAAGCCGCGGCCCGGCGGCTGCGCACCGGCTACTTGAGCAGGTGGAAGAGCAGGACGGTGTTGGCCGTGAAGAGCAACGCGACGGCGATCGTCAGGCGGGTCAGGTTCCGCTCGACGATGTGCGTGCCGCCCTGCGAGGCCGGCGTGAAGCCCATCCCGCCCAGGCCGGCGTCCCGGCCGGAGTGCATCAGGATCAGCCCGACGAGGGCCGCCGAGAGCAGGACATGGATGATCGCGAAGAGTTGGAGCACCGCTCGGCCAGGATACCAGCGGCTTTCGCTCTCTCAGACCGGCGGGCTTGCCCCCTCAGCCGGCGAGCTCGCGGATCGCCTCGATCAGCTGCGCGGCGATGCGGTCCTTCGTCACGTACGCGGCCGCGCCGGCCTCGCGCGCACGCGCCACGTCGGTACGCGAGTTGGAGCCGGTGAGCATCAGCACGCAGGCATCGCTCTGCTCCCTGCGGATCTGCTTCGTCGCCTCCACCCCGTCGACACCGGGCATGGCGATGTCCATCAGGATCACGTCGGGCTCCAGCGCGAGCGCCTGCTCGACCGCTTCCTCCCCGTTGCGGGCGCGGCCGACGACCTCGATCTCGGGCTCGGCGGCGAGGATCGCCTCGAGGGCTTCTGCGAAGAGGCGGTGGTCGTCTGCGATCAGGACGCGGATGTCGGGGGCCATTTCGGGGGGTGTTCTATGAAACGAATTTCACGAACTTTCGGCTGCGGCTCGCTCGAGAGCCTGCTCGACGCGGCGAGCCTGCTCCCGGACGTCGTGGCGCTCCGCGGCGGCACGGGCAGCGGGGTTCGGGCACGGCAGCGTCGCCGCGGCCCTGAGCGCGTCGGTGAGGGCGTCGACGTCGAGCGGGTCGACGAGCACGCCCGCGTCGGCCGGAACGAACTCGGGCGGGCCGCCGATCCGGGTGGCGACGACCGTGCGCCCGCAGGCCATCGCCTCGAGCACAGCCTGCCCGAAGGGCTCGATCAGGCTCGGCTGGCAGACGACGTGCGCGCCGGCGATGCGCGCCGGAACCTGGTCGTGTGGGACCCTGCCGGCGAGCTCGACGTTCCGCCGCCCCTGGAGCCGGCTCCGCAGCGGGCCTTCCCCGACGAAGGTGAGCGTGCCCTCGCCGAGCCGCTCGAACGCGTCGGCGAGCCGGACGACGTTCTTGCGTTCCGTAAGCGCGCCGAGGCAGAGGAAACGTGGGCCGTCCGCGAGCGGAGGCTCGACCCGGAAGCGTTCGAGATCGACACCGGAGTCGATCACCTCGGTCTTCCCGCGGGCCTCCGGCACCTTCGCCTCGAGCTCGCGGCGAAGGTAGTCGGAGACGGCGATCACGGTTGCGGCCTTCGCGACCGTCCGCCGGGTGAGCGTCGCGATTCCCGGGATCGAGCCGACGTTGCGAACGTCGCGGCCGTGGGCGGTGACGACGAGCGGCGCGCGCGAGGCGAGGGCCGCCGTGAGGCCTGCCGGGACGAGGAAGTGCGCGTAGACGACGTCCGGCCTGAAGCGCCGAGCCGCCTGGAACGTGCGCGCCGCGAGGGTGGCGTAGCGGCGCTTGCCGCCCGAGCGCGAGTCGAGCACGGCGCGCTCGATCTCGTGTCCGCGTTCGCGGAGCGCCTGCTCGAGCTGCGCCACGAACACGCCCAGGTCGGGCGCGTCCGGGCCCGGGTACATCTGCGAGACGAGCAGGATCCTCACGGCGCGAGGAAGCTTGACGCTTCCTAGGGAGTGCGCTGAGCGTCGTACATGCCGAAGTCCTCGCGCAGGACGTTGCAGATCTCGCCCACCGTGCAGCGCGCCCGCAGCGCCTCGCGGAGCGGCGGAAGGAGGTTCTCCGTCCCACGCGCCGCCTCGCGCACCCGCGCCAGCGCCGCTTCTGCCGCGCCCGCGGCCCGCTCGGCCCGCACGCGCGCCGTGCGCTCCAGCTGGCGCCGCTCGGCCTCGGGGTCGATCCGGTGCAGCTCGATCTCCTCCGGCTCGGCCTCCTCGTAGCGGTTCACGCCGACGATCACGCGCTCGCCCGACTCGACCTCCTGTGAGAACCGGAAGGCCGCCTCTTCGATCTCGCCCTGGACGAAGCCCTGCTCGACCGCGGCAACCGCGCCGCCGAGCTCGTCCACGCGCTCGATCAGCTCGCGTGCACGAGCCTCGAGCTCATCCGTCAGCGACTCGAGGAAGTACGACCCGCCGAGCGGGTCGGCGGTGTCCGTCCCGCCGGCCTCGTGCGCGAGCAGCTGCTGCGTCCGCAGAGCGATCCGCGCCGCGCGCTCCGTCGGGAGGGCGAGCGCCTCGTCGAACGAGTTCGTGTGGATCGACTGCGCGCCTCCGCACACCGCGGACAGGGCCTGCACCGCCACGCGCACGACGTTGTTCTCCGGCTGCTGCGCGGTCAGCGTCGAGCCGCCCGTCTGCGCATGGAAGCGGAGCGCCTGTGCCCGCGTGTTCGTGGCGCCGAAGCGGTCGCGCATGATCTCAGCCCACAGCCGCCGAGCAGCCCGGAACTTCGCCACCTCCTGGAAGAAGTGGTTGTGGGCGTTGAAGAAGAACGAGAGGCGCTCGCCGAACTCGTCCGGCGAGAGCCCGACGTCGACAGCGGCCTGCGCATAGGCGATCCCGTTGGCGAGCGTGAAGGCGAGCTCCTGCACCGCCGTCGAGCCGGCCTCGCGGATGTGGTAGCCGGAGATCGAGATCGTGTTCCAGTACGGCAGCCGCTCGGCGCAGTAGGCGAACAGGTCGGTCGTCAGCCGCATCGAGGGCCGCGGCGGGAAGATGTAGTTCCCGCGCGCGATGTACTCCTTGAGGATGTCGTTCTGCACGGTCCCGCGCAGCTTCTCGGCGGGCACGCCCTGGCCCTCGGCGACGAGCTCGTACAGCAGGAGCAGGAGCGCCGCAGGGGCGTTGATCGTCATCGAGGTCGAGACCCGGTCGAGCGGGATCCCGTCGAAGAGGAGCTCCATGTCGGCGAGCGAGTCGATCGCCACGCCGGTGCGGCCGACCTCGCCCACGGCGCGCTCGTCGTCGGAGTCGTAGCCGAGCTGCGTCGGCAGGTCGAACGCGACCGAGAGGCCCGTCTGCCCGCGGTCGAGCAGATAGCGGAAGCGCTGGTTCGTCTCCTCGGCCGAGGCGAACCCCGCGTACTGGCGGATCGTCCACGGCTTCCCGCGGTACATGTCGCGGTACGGCCCTCGCGTGAACGGGTACTCGCCCGGCGGTTCGAGCCCGCCCGGCGCGTCCTTCGCGTCGTAGACGGGCTTGACCTCGATCCCGGAATCGGTGTCGCGATGATCGGTCGTCGCCATCAGCTGGATCGTACGCTCAGTCGGCGCTCAGTCCCTGCAGCGCGACGCGCACACGCCTAACCGCCCCCTCGTGCTCGTCGAGCCGACCGGCCAGCTCGGCATCGATCTGCGCGAGCACGCGCCGGAAGACCGGAAGCCCGAGGTCGAAGATCTCCTGCCCGGCGGGCGTGAGCGTCAGCAGCGTCGAGCGCCTGTCGCGCGGGTTCGGCTCCTCGCGAACGTGGCCCCGTTCGATCAACCGCGCGACGAGGTCGCGGAGCGTCGTCCGCCGCAGGCCCATCGCCTGAGTCAGCTGCGTTCGGGTCACCGGCTGGAGTGTCCCAACGAAGGAAAGCGGCCCGTACTCGGCGGGGTCTACATTCTCTGCGCGCAGCGCCTGCTGGGTCAGCTCCCAGCCGTACCGCGCGGCGACCAGAAGCTCCTGGACGATCGCTCCGCGGACGATGGGCTCGGCCTCGGCCACCGCCGCGATCATAGGGCGGCTAGCCGCGGACGACCGGCACGAGCTTGCCCGTCGCGCGATCCAGCAGCTGGATCCGCTTCGCCTCCCACTGGTTCACGTAGACGGCACCGTCGGATGCAACCGCGACGCCGTTGGCCGTCGCCGAGCGGAGGATCCGGGTCGTCACGCCCCCGGGGGTGGTGCGCGTGATCCCACCGCCGGCGCCGTCTCGCACGACGTCAGCCGAGTAGATGCTGCCGCCGGGCCCCACGGCGAGCGAGACGGTGATGCCGACGTTTCCGCCGAGGGTGGAGATGCGCCCACTGGCGAGGTCGACGCGACGGATCCGCCGGTTCTCGGTATCGGCGATGTACAGCGCGCCGTCCCTGCCGATCGCGACCGAATGCGGGTGGAAGAGCTGAGCGGAGGTTGCAGGACCGCCGTCGCCGCTGTAGCCCTCGGTGCCGTTGCCGGCGACCGTCGTGACCGTGCCGTCGGGAGCGACTTTCTTGATCCAGCCGACGTAGATCGCCACGTACAGGTTGCCTGCGTCGTCCACCGCGACGGCACTCGCGTCCATCGGCGGCGTGAGCGGCGTCAGCGTCGAACCGTCGAGGCGGTAGACGACCCCGTCGCGGCCGGCCGCGTAGGTGGTGCCGCCGGCGACGTAGACATGGAAGACGCCTGGACCGTCGG
>Ga0307320_10000867_pt1 | contig 10933 bp, 15 predicted proteins | sample ER_DNA_369_FD_194495 | JGI IMG/M metagenome (GOLD analysis project Ga0307320, IMG submission 194495) | Bulk soil microbial communities from the East River watershed near Crested Butte, Colorado, United States - ER_DNA_369 | ecosystem: Environmental > Terrestrial > Soil > Floodplain | place...
GATCGGCTTCGAGTTCTGCAGGTGCGGGCCGCGGCAGAGGTCGGTGAACTCGCCCTGCGTGTAGAAGGTGATCGGCCCTTCCGCGGTGTCGACGAGCTCGACCTTGTAGGCCTCGCCCTCGGCTTCGAAGTACCGCTTCGCCTCCTCGGCGCTGACGACCTCGCGGTTCCACGAGCGGCCCTCCGCAAGCTCGCGCTTGATCTCCTCCTCGATGCGCTCGAGCGCGTCCTCGCCGATCGGCTCCTGGAACTCGAAGTCGTAGTAGAAGCCGTTCTCGATCGGCGGGCCGATCGCGATCTTCGTGCCCGGGTAAAGACGGCGGACCGCCTCGGCGAGGAGGTGGGCCGCGGAGTGCCTTAGGACGTAGAGCGCGTCGGGATCCTGCGTGTCGCGCGTGGTCAGGATCTGGATCTGCTGGCCTTCCTCGAGCGGGGCGCGGAGGTCCTGCACGCGACCGTTCGAGCGCACGAGCACTGCTTGCTCGGCCAGCTTCGGCCCGATTGCCTCGGCCGCGTCGAGCCCGGTCGCGGCGTCAGCAAGTTCGAGTTCGGAGGAGTCGGGCAGTACCACTTTCATGGAAGAGCAGGATACTTCGCACCCTCGCGACGACGACCGCAACGACGAGCTCGAGGAGTCCCCGGCGCCCGACCCGGAGGAAGGCGGCACGAACCCCGAGGACGACCCTGGGGCGGACTAGCAGTTAGGAGGGCTTGACGAAACGACGGCTATGCCGTCGGAACGCGATGGCGTTTGCGTCTCTCTCCGCCGCTTCGCCGCGCGGTTCGAGTCCAGATCCCGAACCGGTCGAACAAGGGTTTGAGCACCCGTTCGAACGGAACCTCGGCGCGCGCGCCGAAGAGCACCGGGTAGAGCACCCGTCGGACCCGGGATAGGTCCGACGACCTCCTGTACTGCGGCAGCCGTTTGAAGAGATCGGGGTGCAGCCGGCGCATCGCCTCGTAGTGCTCGCGGTGTCCTTCACGCGTCTTCTGGTTCAGGCGTCGTCCGTGCAGGCGTCGTCGATACGCGGCCCTCCCGAGATGGACGATCTGCTCGCCCCGCTCCGCGAGCGACATCCACAGGTTCCAGTCCTCGTAGCCCTGACGAACTCCGGCCTGCTCCCAGGCTCGGGCCGCGACGAGCGCCGAGCGCCGGTAGAGCGCCGAAATCGGATACTCGTTGGTGTAGGCGACCCGGTAGGGATCGAGGCGTGCCGGAGTCAGCCGCTCGACGTCGTGCTCGCCGAACTCGACGATGTCGCCAACGCACGCCGCCGCCTCCGGGTTGGCCTCGAGCACGTCCGCCATGCGAGCCATGACACCAGGTAACGCATGGTCGTCGGCGTCCAGGGGAAAGACAAACGGCGCAGAGGTGGCGGCGAGACCGGTCATGCGCGCGTTGCCGACGCCGCAATTCTCCTCGTGCCGCAGCACCGTCATGCCATCGTGCTCGAGTCGCTCCAACGTCTCCCGCGTCTCCTCGTCGGAAGAGGCGTCGTCGACGACGACGACTTCGACCGGCTCTTCCTCTTGAATCGAACGCACGGCTTCCGCCACAAGCACGCCGTCGTCGTGACAGGGGACGATTACCGCCAGCCGAGCCGCCATGGGCCCAATGATCGCACGTTCCGACCGTGTCTCGTCAAGCCCTCCTAGTCGTCGCCCTCGACGACGGCCTTCAGCTCGGCCGGGCACTTGAGCCAGTAGCTCTCGCGCAGCCACTCCAGCGCTGCCTCGAGCGACTCCTCGTCCGTGACCGCCGCCGTGATCCAGCCGTAGCGGCCGACGTAGCGCGCCACGCTCACGTACGGGAGCAGATGCGCGATCTCGCGCTCCTCCGCGGTCAGCTTGACCGTCACGCGGACGGCATCGTCCTCGGTCACAACCCACCCGAAGACCTTGTTCTGTCCGACCTTGAAGACCGGGAAGTCGCCCCACGGCCGGTCTTCGTACGCCTCGGGAAACGAGAGCGCCAGTTCGGTGATCCGCCGCTCGATGGTGGCAGTCCGCACCCCCGCATTCTGGCCGTTTCGGGCCTGCAGGCGCCGGGAACCCGAATATGACTCACAAGAGATAGGAGGCAAGAGCAATGGCGAAGCCCATCACCGACGTCATGTCTGCCAACCCGTGTGCGATCGACGCGAGCAAGCCGGTCGCCTACGCGGCGAAGATGATGAAGGAGGAGGACGTGGGTCTCGCGCCGATCGTCGAAGGCGACCGCCTGATCGGCGCCCTGACCGATCGCGACATCGTCACGCGCGTGGTCGCCGAGGGCAGGGACCCGCAGTCCGTGACCGTGCGCGAGGTCGCCTCGACAGAGCTCGTGACCGTCGATCCGCAGCAGGACCTCGACGAGGCGCTCCGCCTGATGGCGAGCCACCAGGTCCGCAGGCTGCCCGTCGTCGGGGAGGACGGCCGGCTCGTGGGCGTCCTGGCCCAGGCCGACGTGGCCAGGGAGGCCAAGGACAAGCAGACCGGTCAGCTCGTCGAGGAGATCTCGAAGGACTGAACGAGGAGGAGCGATGCCCAGCAAGCGAGCCAACGTCAAGAACGAGAAGCAGTACGAGGCCCTGAAGGACAAGGGCATGTCGAAGGAGCGCGCGGCGCGGATCGCCAACTCGCCGGGCGCATCGAGCCGCGGCGGGAAGTCGTCCGGCTCCGGCTCGAGCTCGAAGCAGGGCGGCACCACCGCCCAGAAAAAGGCCGCCGGCCGCAAGGGCGGCAAGGCGACAGCGCGTAAATCCTAGGGCTAGACCGAGAGGCGTACACTCCGCCCCATGAGGCCCGAGACGCTCACGCGCCGGGTCGGGGCGGGGCTGTCCGCCTCACCCGGGACAGCCGAGGCGGCCGCTGAGGCCGCTCGCGAGGCGCGGGCGGGGCTCGGCGACGCCGCGGTCGATCTCGCCTTCCTGTTCCTCTCCGCCGACCACCTCGCCGGCGCACGAGAGGCGCTGGCGGCCGTTGGGCACGAGCTTGCGCCGAGGCACCTCCTCGGCTGTGTGGCCCAGGGCGTCGTCGGTCGCGACTGCGAGCTCGAGAGCGGGCCGGGTGCGGCCGTCTGGGCCGCCTCGCTGGCCGACGCCGAGATCGAGACCTTCCACAGCGTCGCGATCAGCACCGAGGATGGCGTCGCGGTCACCGGCTTTCCCGAACTCGACGGCGCCGACCTCGTCACCTTCCTCGTCGACCCGTTCACCTTTCCGGCGGCCGGCTTCCTGTCGAAGCTGAACGAGGAAGAGGACGGCGCGCCGCTCGTGGGCGGCCTCGCAGCGGGCAGCGGGGAGGCGGACACGCAGGCGCTCTTCGTCGACGGCGAGGTCGTGCACGAAGGCGCCGTCGGCGCCGTGCTGCGCGGCGTGCCCGTGCGTGCGGTCGTGTCGCAGGGCTGCGAGCCGGTCGGGCGCGACTCCGTCGTCACGAGCGCCGAAGGCAACGTGGTCTTCGAGCTCGCAGGCGCCCCCGCGCTCGAACGGCTGAAAGGCGACCTCGCCACACTCACGCCCGAGCAGCAGGCCAGCGTCGCGCGCGGCGGCCTCCTCGCCGGGCTCGTGGTGGACGAGAACCGCTCCGACTACCGGCGCGGCGACTACCTGATGCGCGGGTTGATCGGCGTCGACGAGGAGACGGGCGCGCTCGCGATCGGCGAGTCCGTTCGCGTCGGGCAGACGCTGCGCTTCCACGTACGCGACGCGGACTCAGCCGACCAGGATCTGCGCGAGAACCTCGCCGAAGCCGTCGACGGCACCCGGACCGCCGGAGCGCTGCTCTTCACCTGCAACGGACGCGGCACGAACATGTTCTCCGCGCCGGACCACGACGCGCGCGCCGTCGGCGAGCTGATCGGCGACGGCGCGCTGGCCGGGTTCTTCTGCGCGGGCGAGATCGGCCCGGTCGGCGGGAAGCCGTTTCTGCACGGCTTCACCGCGACGCTCGCTGTGTTCCTGGAGGACTGACTAAGCGGTTTCCGCCAAAGCGGGGGTGCAGCTCGAGCGGCCCTGCTTCTCGAGGTACTGCTGGTGGTAGTCCTCGGCCACGTAGAACGTCTGCGCCGGCTCGATCACCGTTACGACCGGCTTCCGGTAGCGGCCCGAGGCATCGAGCTCCGCCTTCGAGCGCTCCGCCGCGGCGCGCTGCTCCTCGTCGTGGAAGAAGACGACCGACCGGTACTGGTCGCCCACGTCCCAGCCCTGGCGGTTCAGCTGGGTCGGGTCGTGCTTGCCCCAGAAGGCCTCGAGCAGCTGCTCGTACGAGACCCGCTCGGGGTCGTACGTCACCTGGACGACCTCGGCGTGGCCGGTCGTATGCGAGCAGACGTCCTCGTAGGTCGGGTTCTCGAGCGTGCCGCCCTCGTAGCCGACCTCCGTCTTCGTCACGCCCTCGATCTGACGGAATGCCGCCTCGACGCCCCAGAAACAGCCGGCGCCGAACGTTGCCTTGTTCTCCACTCCTACTCCTCCTCCAATTTGAGCGCTGCCGAGTTGATGCAATACCGCAGCCCGGTCGGGTGCGGCCCGTCCGGGAAGACGTGCCCGAGGTGGCCGCCGCAGCTCGCGCACATGACCTCCGTGCGCACCATGAAGTGGCTCGCGTCCCGCTCCTCGTCGATCGCCTCCTCGGAGGCGGGTGCGGAGAACGCGGGCCAGCCGCAGCCGGAGTCGTACTTGGCGTCAGACGCGAACAGCTCGGCTCCGCAGCCCGCGCACCGGTAGGTGCCCGGCTCGAAGCTGTGGTCGTACTCGCCGCTGAACGGCCGCTCGGTTCCCTTCTCGCGCAGGACCCGGTACTGCTCGGGCGTCAACTCCGCCAGCCACTGCTCGTCGGTTTTCTGGATCTTGGTCACGTCGAACAGTCTTGCAAGAGCGGCCAGCGTTACGCGGAAAAGCTCAAGAAAACACCTCTTCGAGTCGATTCCGCCCATGTGAGAGGGATTTCCGTTGACTCCTGGCTGGGTCGTGACAACGCCTGGAAGCTCGGGCCCGCTGCGGCGGCGGTCGTCTTCGTCGTCTACGTCGCGAGCCACGGCTCGGGCGCCGGGCCGTCCGTCTACACGCTCTCCAGCCTGCTCGCCTGCGCCGCCTTCTTCGTGGGACCGGCCCTGCACCGGAGCGGCTCGCTCAGGTGGAAGCTCTTCGGCGCCGGGATGGCCCTGTACGCGGTGGCCGACGGCGTCTGGGCCGTCTACGGGCTGCTCGGGAAGAGCCTGCCTTATCCGTCCTACCCCGACGCGATCTACCTCGTCGCCTACTCGCTCTTCGTGCTCGGGGCGCTCGTGTTGCTCAGGGGAACGAGGCCGAGCGCCGGCGACCTCGTCGACGGGCTGCTCGTCGCGACCACCGCAGCGTTCCTGATCTGGCCGCTGCTGATCGTCCCGGTGGCAAATGCCGGCGGATCGACGCTGGTCGAGCGCCTCGTCTCCGCGGCCTACCCGACGATGGACGTCCTGCTCGTGATCGGGCTCGCCCCGGTCCTGCTCGCCTCGCGGACCCGCGGCGCTTCCTACCTCGCCCTGGTGGCCGGCTTCTTCACGCTGCTCGTGGCCGACTTCGCCTATGCGGTGCTGAATTTGAAGGGGATCTACACCGACGGCAGCGCGATCAACATCACCTGGGTAGCGGCCAACGCCGCCCTGGTCTTCGCGGCGTGTCATCCCTCGATCCGCCAGCTGAACCAGCCCGTCCCGCGCCCACCGGGCCGACTCGGCCCCGGAAGGCTGACGATCATCGCCGTCGCTCTCGCCGTCGGCCCGCTTCTGGGAATCGTGCTCGACCTCCGCGCACACAGGGGCGTCGAGCCCGCGGAGCCGGTGGCCTCCGTCACGGCGATCGTGCTCGTGCTCATCCGGATTGTGCTGCTCTGGCGCGAGCGGGAGCGGGCGGAGAAGGCACTCCACGAGAGCGAGTCGCGCTACCGCGAGCTCTATGCCGTCGCCGAGTCGGCGAGAGGCGAGCTCGCTGCCAAGAACGAGGAGCTGCTCGAGCTCGACCGGCTCAAGGATCAGTTCGTCGGGCTCGTCTCGCACGAGCTGCGAACGCCGCTGACCTCGATTTGCGGCTACCTCGAGCTGCTGCGAGAGGGCTTCCCGGACGGGCCGCTCGAGCAGCAGGAACGCTTTCTCGAAGCGGTCGAGCGCAATACGGGACGGCTGCTGACACTGATCAACGACCTGCTCTTCATGACCCAGATCGAGGCCGGCAAGCTAGACCTCGAGCTGGCGGAGATCCAGCTCGCCGAGCTGGCCGAGGAATGCGTCGCAGCCGCAAAGCCCCTGGCGGAGGAGCGGCAGATCGCGCTGGACGTGGTCGCCGACGCGACGCCTGCCGTCGATGCCGACCGTTCGCGCCTGACCCAGGTGCTGGACAACCTGCTCTCCAACGCGCTCAAGTTCACGCCGCCCGGCGGCCAGGTCCGGATCGTGCTCGGCGCGGAGAACGGCCTGGTGCGCGCGGAGGTGATCGACACCGGCATGGGAATCAGCGCGCGCGACCAGCGGCACCTCTTCGAGCCGTTCTTCCGCTCCCCGAGCGTCGCCGCGGTGCCCGGCACCGGGCTTGGTCTGGCAATTTCGAAGGGGATCGTCGCGGCGCACGGCGGCAGCCTCTCGGCACGCAGCCAGGAGGGACGCGGAACGACCTTCCGGATCGAGCTTCCGGCGCGCCGAACGAGGGGCGCGGGCCCTTCGGATGCCGAGCCCGTCGCCCCCTCCTTGTCGATTCAGCGCGCGTAGCGCCCGGCGGCGCCCGGGTCGCGTGACTTCTGCCACGAATCGGGCTAAGGTGGGCTGGCCGCCATGCTCTTCGTAGGCTGCAGCTCCTGCCGGTCGATCGGCCCGCTGTGGTGCGCCGGGCAGTTCATGCCGCACATGCCGGTGGCCGCCGAACCCTCTGTCTGGGGTCCGATGTGCGGCTTCTGCGGGGTCATGCCGCCGTACTTCACGTGCATGCGGTGCGGCGCGGTTCAGTGGATGTTTCTGGCCGGCACGGCCCCCCCACAGGCGATGCCGCCAGGTCAGTTGGTCGCGCCGGTCGTCCATGCGCCGCAGGGCGAGGGCCAGGCGAAGAGCCTGATCGTGGAGCTCGTGCACGAGGCCGCGAAAAGCGCCGGCGGCGAGGTCGGAAATCGCCTCGCGGCCGGGATGGCAGGCTGGGGCTGAGATCGTGCTGGCCGGGGCGCTGTCGAACGCACTCGCCGAGCAAGCGTCGGCGGCGGAGCTGACGGCGGTGCTCGCGCGTGAGGCGCCGGACGTCGCGCCGGACGAGCTTCACGAGTTGGCCGATCTCCTCGAGCAGTATCTGAACAGCCTTCCGAGTGCTGTCGCGGCGCTGACGACGATGGCGAAGGAGCCGCAAGTTGGGCGCAGCGTCGCCTTCGCGGCGGGCCAGGTGCTGCTCTACGTAGCCGACGAGGACGATCTGCTCTCCGAGAGCGAGGCCGGCGCGGTCGGGTTGCTCGACGACACGTACCTCGCCCATCGGTGCATCGCGGCGATCCACGCGACCTTTCCGCAGGCAGGCGTGCCGGCCGGGTACGAGCCCCCGGGCGAGCGTCCCGTTGCCGCAGTACGGTCGCTGCTACCCGCGGGCGTAACCGATGCGCTCGACCGGACGTGCGACAACCTCGTCCGCCTCGCAGCCGGGTTGTTTGCCGGCGGAGCCGTGTCCGCGACGGAAGACGGGACGCAGCGACCTCCGTTGCGTGTCGAGGCCGCTGTTAACGCACTCCGCGATGACGGCTAGCGGTGCGGTACCGGGCTCGAACCAGTGACTCCCAGCTTGACTTAGCCGTATGAATCGAGCCCGATGTGGGATTCTTCTCTGCAGTTCTCTGAGGAGCGAGGCGATGGGTGTGTTGGGCAAGCTGAGGAAAGTCGGCAACTACGTGCGCAGGGGCTGGAACTCCACCAATCCCGACAGCTACTCCCATTACAAACGGGGACGTGAGCGCCAGCGCAAGCAGGCAGAGCGAGGCCGTGAGGAAGCCGACCGCTCTGCCGAGCTGGGGCGCGAGGAGGTACGGCGGGGGCGCGAGTACGAAGAGCGCTATGCGGCCGAGCGTGCAGCCGAAGAGCCGCAAACGGAGGCGCCTCGGGACGACATGGGCAAGCCCGAATGATCCCGGCCATGATCGTCGCCGCGTCCACCGTCGCCATCGTCGCCATCGCTGCGGTGGTCATCGTCGCCCTTATCGCGCTGATCTACATCGTGCCCCGCGGAGGCCGACGGCGTCGGTAGGGACGCGTACCGCTTTCTCCAAGCCGCGTTGGCGAGGGCAGTTCCGCTTCAGAAGTTCGCGCTCTTTCCGATGATTTTCCGCAGGCCCCCCGTTCGAGTGATCCCAGACCGGGCCAGGCGTCGTAAAGTCGCCAGGACGCGCCGCTCAAGAGCCCAGGCGCCTGCGGTTCCACAACCGAAGTTTCCACAGTTTCCACAACGAGGTGGGCATGAAATCTGGACCGAGCCACCCCGGATCGCCGTCGTCCCCAGAGCCTGAGCTTCCAGGCGAGTTTGTCTCCGACGACCTGCGGGCGGACTGCGCCCGCTTCCTGAGCGAGCAGCGGGCGCTGATCGGGCTCCGCCGTGAGCTGTCGCCAGAGAGCGCCGCATGGGTGCCGGGTCGAGTGGGTGATCCAACCTGCCCTGATGTGATCGCCGAAGGCCGACGCGGAGCCGCGACTCAGTCGCCGCCGAACTCCCGCTCGGCGCAGTCCGGGCAGTAGAGGTCGACCTCGGGCGGCTCCTCGTCCGATTCCTGAAAAAGCCGGTAGCTCTCGCTTGAGTGGCACCCGTACAGCGCCCAAGGCGGGAATCCGGGCCGTGGCGGTTCGGCGTAGTAGCGGGCAGCGCGTGATGTCCTTCCGCCGAGATGAACCACCGATGAACCAGCGGGAGCGCTTCCAGCAAACCGTCTGCCGTCGAGGAGGCAAGAAATGACCGAATCGAGTCTGTACGACCGGCTCGGTGGCGCATTCGCCATCGCAGCAGTGGTTGATCAGTTCAGCGAGGCCGTCGTGCAAAACCCGATCGTCGGCCAAAAATCGGAGAACCCCGCCCTCCGCGAATGGCACACCAACAGTCTGGGCAGGCTTCCAGGCCTCAAATTCATGCGCACCCTGTGGGTCTGCAACGTTGCGGGTGGACCCCAGCAATATGCAGCCACGAAACCAGGCAGTAGTCCTCTCGGCTTGGAAGAAGCCCACCGCGAGCTGAAGATCTCTCCCGCCGAGTTCGACGAAGTCGCGGCTGAGCTCGGGCGAACCCTTGACTTCTTCAAGGTGCCCGAGCGAGAAAAGGCGGAGGTTCTAGCTGCATTTGCCGCACACAAAGGGGAGGTGACTCAGGGGTACTCCGAGTAGGCCGTAGACGGAACTCAGCGACCCTCACGGGACAGCTACCCCTTCGGCTTGTTCCTCCGTTTGCGCCGCCGGCTGACTAGCCACTGATTGCCACCAGTCGCATGCACAGGGGTCCATCCCACCTCGTCAGGCTGCCGCGCCGTAACCGCTTCAGTATGGAACCCGCCATTAGCGGCGGGTTCTTGAAGTGGGCGGTACTAGGCTCGGACACCCCTGCAAATCGACTCCCCTGTCAGACGGAGGTACGCACGGGGCTGCACCGCACGTACACGCCCGAGCAGCTTCGCCTGGTCGATCTCGCGCGCGTCGAGGAGCGCGTGCGAGTAGCGATCGGCCGTCACGAGCCGCGAGCGCTGACCCACGCGAGCGCCGATCGTGGCCCAGTCGACGCCTTGGCGGTGGAGCAGCGAGTTCGGCGGTGGCGCAACGAGTGGACGGTGAAGCGAGGGACGCCGGCGTCACGGCAGGCACGGCCTAGCGCTGTCCGCAGGCGATCAGCCGTTACGCCGGCGAACAGCCGCGCCTCGGGGTCGCGATCCTCGCGCACCGGCAAGCGCTCCAGCAGGCCCTCGAACAGATCCTCCGGCAGCTCGACCCAGCGGGCCTGCCGCGTCTTCGAGACGGCTGCGCGCACGAGCCAGGCACGGCGGCTCTCGTCGAGATCCCCCAGCCGCGCCGCCTCGAGCTCGCCGACCGGAGGGGGCAATGTGCCGGGCAGATCGCTGTGGGTGACTTGCCGTCCGACAAGCCACCCACGCGACGGTCCTCGTCAGGCAGCGCCCGGCGACTGCTCCTGAGTACGGTCCTGCAGAGCCGACGTCAGCTCCTCGCCCTGCTCACGGCCCGATTCCTTGGCGGTGTCGACGGCCGCGCCGACGGCCTCCTGCGCAACCTGCTTGCCTCGGCCGACGGCCTCGCTTGTGCTTTCCTTGGCAGCGTCGACCAGGCGGTCGGACATCTCTCCCATTTGCTCGTTCTCGACGCGTGTCCTCGGCAGCAGAGTGCCAACGAGGAAACCGACGGCGAGGCCACCAACGGCAAGTCCAAGCGGGTTGCCCGCCGCGGTCTCCCGCATGCGCGTTGCACCCCGCCTGACCGCGCGTCGGTCCGGCACGACGCCGGTGACGGTGTCCTTGGCGCCACTGACCTTCGACTTCACTGCTTCCTTCTTGTCGTCCACGTAGTCACTCGCGCGCGCTCCGACGTCGGTCTTGTAGCTGATGGCATCGACTTCGTCGCCGACGCGCTCCCGCGTCTGGTCTAGTTCCGCGCGGATGACGCCCGGGTCTTTGTCCATTCCACGTCCTCCTTCACCGTCTCAATGGTCTGTTCAGGGATCGGCTTGCCTGCGTCGGCGACCCGCTCCTTGCCCTGTCTGACGAGCGCGCCGGCGACCGCCGCCAGGACAGCGCCGACGATCAGCGCTGCTGCCCACTCAGGCAGGAAAATCGAGAACACGAGCACCGCGCATGCCGTTAGCGCCCCGGCCGCGCAGAGCGCAACGATGCCGGCGCCGCCGAGCATCCCGATACCCGGCGCCGCTGTTCGACCTTTTTGCGCCATCTCGGCCTTCGCCAACTCGATC
>Ga0307320_10000876_pt1 | contig 10885 bp, 11 predicted proteins | sample ER_DNA_369_FD_194495 | JGI IMG/M metagenome (GOLD analysis project Ga0307320, IMG submission 194495) | Bulk soil microbial communities from the East River watershed near Crested Butte, Colorado, United States - ER_DNA_369 | ecosystem: Environmental > Terrestrial > Soil > Floodplain | place...
CCACTCCTCTGTGGTTCCCGGCCGCCGGTGGGTGCCGGCCGCCCGGGCACCCGCAGGTCAGGGACCTCCGGTGATCCGTTCCTCCAGGATAGCGGCGGTCCGGTAGGGATCGGTCCGGCGCTCCGTCAGGTCGGCGGCGAGCGAGCCGTCGTCGGCGAGGAGGTCGCGCGCGCGGCCGCGGAGCTTCTCGAGCGACAGGCTCTCGACCTCCCGAAGGAGCCGTTCGCGGCGCCGGCGTTCGAGCGCGCCCGACGACTCCAGGTGCGCCCGGTGGGCCTCGAGCGCGGCCCACAGCGCTTCGATGCCCGCGCCCTCGGTCGCGGTGGTCGACACCACGGGCGGCGTCCACGGGAGCTCGGGACCCATCCGCAGCATCTGCTCGAGATCGCGCGCCGCCACCTCGGAGCCCTCCCGATCGGCCTTGTTCACCACGAAGACGTCGGCGATCTCGAGGATGCCGGCCTTCGCGACTTGGACCGCGTCGCCCCAGCCCGGCGAGACGACGACCACCGTGGTGTCGGTCGCCGCCGCGACGTCGACCTCGGCCTGCCCGACCCCCACGGTCTCGACGATCACGAGGTCGTTGCCCGCCGCGTCCAAGACCCTGATCGCCTCGGGAGCCGCGAGCGCCATCCCGCCGAGGTGCCCGCGCGTCGCCATCGAGCGGATGAATACGCCCGGATCCGTCGCGTGGGTCTGCATGCGCAGGCGGTCGCCAAGCAGCGCGCCGCCCGACAGCGGCGAGGTGGGGTCGATCGCCAGCACCGCGACCGAACGCCCGCGCGCCCTCGCGGTGCGGACCAGCTCGCCTACGATCGTGGACTTCCCGACCCCGGGCGAGCCCGTGAGCCCGACCGTGGTCGCGCGTCCGGTCCGCGGGAACAGGTCGGCCGAGAGCGCCTCGAGACCCTCCGCCCCGTCCTCGACCATCGAGATCGCTCGGGCGACCGCTCGGGGGTCGCCCGTGAGCACGTCGTCGGTCAGGCTCACGGCCGAAGCCTACCCGCGGCTCCCGGCCGCAACGGTTACCTCGAGATCTGGAGGCAGACGGCGCGGCGCGATCACCCTTCGCGACGGGTCCCGGCGAGCGCCGCGCCTGGCATCGAGAGCAGCGCGTCGCGGAGCGAGGCGCTGAGCGCACGCTGACGCACCAACTGGGGATCGTCGTCGGACGCGACCCGCGTCCTGACCATCGCGAGGTTGACCTGCTCCTTCTGCAGGCGCTTCAGCAGGCGTTCGGCGGCCTCGCCGGCCCGGGCCCGCATCTCACGCCGCGACCGGCGCCGAGCGCTCGGTTCGAGCAGCACCCGGAGCTCGACCTCGGAGAGCCAGGGCGTGTCGACCTCCGAGCGCAGGGCGGTCTCCAGCCACATGCGCTCGCGCCGGTGGGCGAGGCGGACCATCACGATCACGAACAGCAGCAGCGGCGCGCCCTTGACGGCCGCCGCGAACGGGATCCGGACCCAGTCGCCGAAGGTGTCCACGCTGGAGGGGAAGAAGTTCAGGAATGGCGAGTTCCACAGGAAGTGCGCCGCAACCGCCGCGACGAACAACCCCAGCGCCACCGCGAGCCGCTTCCCGAACGCCACGCCCGTGTACAGTACGTGCCCGTAGAAGCCGCTCGAGACCACGCGCACGTAGAAGCCGGCGAGCACCCCGCCCGGTGACCCGCCGAAGATCGCGATGAAGTAGAAGACGTCCTCGACCAGCGTGAATCCGAGCCCGACCATCGCGCCGTAGACGAAGCCGTCCATCATGTCGTCCATCTCGTCCCTGGCGATCAGGTAGATCAGGATCACACCGGCGACCTTCACGGTCTCCTCGACGAACGGGGCGGTCAGGGCCGCCGTCCACTCGGCCGCGAACACCGGTCCGCCGAGACGCGCGACGACCAGGCCCCAGCCCTCGTTCGCGATGCCGGCGAGCACGGTGGCGGCGACGCCTCCCCACACGAGCGCGCCGAGCACGAGCGATATCGGCTCGCGCTCGTACAGGTCGAGCAGGTAGATCGCGAGGAACAGCGGCAGCCCGTACAGCAGCAGGAGCCCCCAGGACAGCGCCCACCCCGAGGGCGACAGCTTCTGGAACAGCTGCTGTTGCGAGATCGTGTACAGCGCGGTGACCACGACGATCACCGCGTACAGCCAGAACGCGGGCTGCCGCCATTGGAACAGCGACGTCTGGCGACCCCAGTTGCGCGGCATCCGGACGAACTGCGGTTCGATCGCGAGCCGGCCCCCGTGTCGGTCGCTCATCAGGCGATCTCCGCGCGTTCGATCATCGCGTCGATCTCGTCGATCTCGAACTGGAGCTGCCCGGCGGGCGCCCACCCGTCGAAGATCACACCCTGGCCCGTGGGCGACACCACCGCGGTCACCTCCCCCTCGATCGGCGCCTGCACGTCGCCGAACAGCCCGACGTACGCGATCCGCGACCCGGTGAGCCCGGAGGCGAGGCGTACGGGTTCGACCTCCTCGGAGACGCGGAACTGCTCGGCGTCGGGTTCCAGAATGTTGTCGACGTACCGCCGGAGCAGGTCGACGTCGGTCCCGTCGAACGGCAGGGCGGCGACATCGAGGCTGGTGCTGCCGCTCGTCAGGCGGATCCGGTCGGGATCGGTCAAGCGGCCGGCGAGCTCCCACCCGGGGAAGGGCGTGACCCGGACGGATCCGTTCACGGCGACGGCCCCGCCCCGGACCTCCCCGAGCGCGTCGGCGGTGAGGTAGCCCCCCGACGTCACCGCGGCCAGGACGACGGCGAGCGCCGCGACCGGGATCCATCGGCGGTGCCGGAGCGGCGGTGCGGGGAGGGGAACGGGGTCGGCCTCGACGCTCACGGGACCACCGACAGCAGCCGCGTGAACCTCGAGAGCCGGATCGGGTGGCGGACCATGCCCGATACTCGCACGTCGCGTCGCACGATCCGCCGCAGGACCGATCGCCCTCGGGGATCGAGGGCGTCCGGGAACCCGAACCGCAACGGGGCCGAGGAGAGCTCGAGCAGGTCGTCCGCGCCGGCCACCACACGGAGGTGCGGTGTCCGACCCCTCGTCGTGTTCGAGATCTCGACCATGCCCGCGGACAGCACGACGGTGGCGGCCGTGTCGGCGTCGGAGGCCACGAGCTCGACGACCGACGGGCGGAGGAGGGCCCGGCGATCGGGTCGGCGTTCGAGGTTCGCCTCGATCAGCCTGCCGACGAGGTCGGCGAGCCCGTTCGGCTCGGGGTCGGCGAACCTGACCGTCACGGTCCGACCGAGACCGGCATGGTCACGGCTCCAGGAGGACCTTCGTCGCCTGCTTGGTGTCGAACAGCTCGTAGCCCTTCGGGGCCTCCTCGAGCGGGAGCCGGTGCGACACGATCGGGCGGGGGTCGAGTCGGCCCGCCCGCACCTCGGCCATCGCGCGCTCCCACCAGGTGTGGACCGGCGTGGTGCCGGCGAACCGGAGCTGCAATGCCCGGATCCACCACACGCCGATCTGCGCCTGGACGATCTCGCTGGTGTACACGCCCATCACGACGACGGTGCCGCCCCGCCGCACGATGTCGAGCGAGCGCTCGAACGCCGCGGGCGTCCCGACGGCCTCGATCACGATGTCCGCGCCGCGCCCGTCCGTGTGCTCGAACACCGCCGTCTGCGCGTTGCGCGCCGAGACGTCGATCGAGGTCGTCCCCGTGCGTTCGGCCAGCGCGAGCCTCGCCGGGTCGAGATCGAGCGCGAGCACCGAGGCCGCCTCCGGGAGCGCCGCCTGCGCGCAGAAGAAGCCGACCGGCCCAGCCCCAACGACGGCCACCGTGTCGCCCTCCCCGATCCCGGCCAAACCCGCCGCGTAGACCCCGGTCGTCAGAGCGTCGCCGACGAAGAGCGCGCGATCGTCCTCGAGCCCTTCGGGGACGGCCAGGAGGTTGACGTCGGCCACCGGGACGCGTAGCAGCTCGGCCTGCGCGCCGCCCAGGCTCCCGCCGAACATCCCGTAGCCGAGGAACCCGAAGTCCTCGCAGAGCTGGGTCTGCCCCTTGCGGCAGAACCAGCACGCGCCGCACGCGATGTCGAACGAGACGACCACCCTCTGACCGGGCACGAACCGCGTGACCGCGGGGCCGACCTGTTCGATCACCCCGATCGCCTCGTGGCCGATCGTGTCACCGGGCTCGAGCGGGGCCTTGCCGTGGTACAGGTGAAGGTCGGAACCGCAGATCGCCGTCAGCCCCACGCGTACGACCGCGTCGCCCGGCTCCTGGATGACCGGATCCGGGACGTCCGCGACCTCGACGCGTTCGACGCCGCGGTACACGACGGCCCGCATCGATCAGGCGCTGCCGAGGAACTCGGTCGGCACGAGCGTCGTGAGGTGCACGAGCTCTTTCGCCGCCCGCACGTGCCGAACGATGTTGGCCAGGTCGCCCCGCAGCTTGAGCTTGCCCTGCACCATCGCCTTGACGGGTTCGAGATCGCCGAGCACCACCTCGCGCCAGCGCGAGTACGGCGCCCGGATCCCGTAGGCCGACGTCTCGCCCTCCTCGGCGGTGATCATCCGCGCGCCGCGGCACTCGCCGTGCCACAGGTCGAGCCAGGCAACGAGGTCCTGTGGCACGCCGCGGTCGGGCTCCGCCTCCAGGAAGAAGGAGACGTCGCCCTCCCAGTCCTCGGCCGACTCGCGATACTCCCTGGAACCGTTGATCAGGTCCCGGTACCGCGTCAGCCACTCGTCGCTCGGGAACAGCGCCATCGGTCCTCCCCTAGCGCAACCCCAGGATCAGCACGATGCCGATCACGTTGAAGGTGACGTGGGCGGCGAGCGGAGCCACGATCGTCCCGCGGCGCTCGTACAGGAAGCACAGCGCCACACCGGTGAAGAACATCACGATCATGAGCAGGGCCGCGTCGACCGCCGAACCGGGGATGAAGTGGATCAGCCCGAAGCCTATCGCCGAGCCGACCGCCCCGACCCAGAACCCATGCCGATCGCGCAGGGACCGGAACAGCACGCCTCGGAAGAACAGCTCCTCGCCGACCGGCGCGATCACGACCGCGTAGACGATCGTCAGGGCGGTCCCGATCGCCGGGAGGTGCTCACCCACCTGCTCGGGGGCCTTCACGGGCTCGCCGCTGATCGTCTGCAGGAGGTAGGTCAGCAGGCCGCCGACGACGATCACCATCACGGGGTACAACCCCAGTGCGAACAGGACCCCCGAACCGATCTCCTTGCGCCACGTTCCCGGTTCCGGGAGGCGCATCACCCCGAGCCATCCCTTGTGGTACGTCGAGAGCCACAGGAGCAGGACCCCCAGGATCACGAGGGCCGCGGCGGTGGTCAGGACGATGTTCGTGAGATCGGTCTCCGGCTCCATCAGCCGGATCAGCGGCAGGGTCGCGAGCCCAGCGATCAGGAACGCCACGATGTAGACGACGAGCGCCTCGTACCAGCTCCAGGACGCCTTGGGCCGCAGGTCGTCGGTGACCTCGAGGGTGTCGGGACGCGGGGGCATCAGCGGCACCGGATGGAGCCCGTCGGGGCGCGGTGGGATCGGCGGCTGGCTGCTCACGACTCCCCCATCTTCCCGGCTTCGGACAGGAGCGACACGCCGAGGAGGCCGCCCAGGCCCAGCCCGAACGCGAAGCCGGCCGCCGCCGGCCCGGAGTCGTTCACGAGGTAGGCGACGACGCCGGCCAGCAGCGTGACCAGGATCGCGTCCCGCCATGCCGGGCTCCGTTGCAGGCTCGGCCGCAGCGGGGTCGGCGGCCGGAGCACCGCCGCGATCGCGATCGGCAGCCCGAGGACCGGGATCAGCGCGAACGGGTTCCGAGCGATGAGGTCGAACCCGACCTGGAGCCGGTCCCCGAACTTCTCGAACACGCCGGCAAGCCCGCCCGCCTGCTCCTCGAACCTCGTGACGTGCGTCTCGAACGGCGAGACCGCGTGCGCCGCGAGGATGACGGCGGCGCCGAGCGCGGTCACGCCCACGAACACGCCGATTCCCCTCCAGAGGCCCAGACGCTCGCGTTCGCGGATGGCGAGCCACAACCCGGCCGCCGCGAACAGCGAGACCCCGCCGCCCAGGTTCGCGCCGAGGTAGGGCAGCCCGGCGAACAACGCCACCGCGACCAGGAGCGCGAAGCCGGCGAGGCTCCGGAGCCGCTGCGCGATCCACAGGGACGCGCCGATCAACAAGCCGATGAAGGCGTTCGGCAGGCCGTAGAACCGGCCCCCGTCGAGCTCGGACCCGCCGACGAACGGGGTGAGGGCGGCCGTCCACGCCAGGATCGCCTCGACCGCGAAGTACGCGAGGACGGCGATCCCGAGCCCGGCCGGGATCAGCAGCACGTCGCGATGCTCGAGCGGCGCGAACGCAAGCGCGCCGAACACCGTCACCAGCGCGACGAACGGAACCACCGTCGCGTACGTGAGATCGGGCAGATGCCCCGCCGCGAGCAACGCGGTCGCGAGCGCGGCGACCGACAGACACCCCCACCCGAAGATCCGCCGGACGTTTCTCGGGACATGGTTACCGAGCGCGAGGGCCGCGATCGCGCCGAGCCCGACGATCGCGAGGTAGATGCCACCGGCCGTGCCGATGGGGACGTACATCCGGCGTTGCGCCAGGTAGCGCTCGTGGAGCTCTAACGGCGGCGACCCCGGGATGATCTCGATAGGGGATCCGGTGGAATCCACCGGCGGATCAGTTCCCAGGAACCTCGCGATGGTCGGAATGACGTCGAGGTCCGTGACCACACCTGAGCGGTGGGTCGAGTCGGAGGTCAAGGAACCGCCTTCGGCGTGATCGTGGAACAGCTTGCTGGGGCTGCCGTTGGCAACAACGATCGGATGCAGCTCGTCCTTCGCCTCACGCATCTCGCGTGAGGGGATCGCCGACGTCACCACGACCAGTACGTGATCGGCCCCCGTGCCCGAAACGATCTCCTCGATCTTCGGCCCGATCGAAGTGAGATCGCGACCCCCCGGGCAGATCCACCGGAACGCGACGTTTCCCTCGCCCGGAACTCGATCTCCTTCACAGTCGGGCGGTTGGAGTGCCCAAGGGGCGCCTTCCACGCGCATGAGGCCAGCCCCTCCACGCGCGGCAAGCGCGTGCACCTCCGAGATGGAGAGCAACTCCTCGAACGAGGCCTCGGGTACTTGGATCACGAAGACACGGGGCAAGAACAGCGTCGGGTCTTCACTGGCCGAGGCTCGAAGAGACGAAACGATCATCGGCGAGAGGAGGAGCGCCAGGAGCGCGCCGAGACGCGCGCGGGTCACTGGAGGGCGGGTGAGCGTTCGCGCTCGCGACGAACGACGGCGCCGAGCGCGGTGAGCTTGGTCTCCAGATCCTGATAGCCGCGATCGACGTGGTACATGTCCTCGATCTCGGTCACCCCGTCGGCCATCAGGGCCGCGATCACCATCGCTGCGCCGGCGCGGATGTCGAGCGCTCGCACCGGCGCGGACGAGAGGCGTTCGACGCCGCGGATCACGGCGTGGTGGCCCTCGGTGCGGATGTCCGCACCCATCCTGTTGAGCTCGTCCACGAACATGAACCGGCCCTCGAACACGTTCTCGGTCACGATGCTCGTCCCCTCCGCCGACGCGAGGAGTGCCATCATCTGCGGCTGGAGGTCGGTCGGGAACCCCGGGTACGGGAGCGTCACCAGATCGACACACCGGGCGCGCGAACTCATCGAGATCGCCACACCGCCGTCGGTCGCGAGCACCTCCGCCCCGCTGTCCGCGAGCTTGGACAGCACCAGGTCCATGTGATCGGCCCGGGCACCCGAGAGCACCAGCCGTCCACCCGTGGTGCACACAGCGATCGCGTAGGTCCCCGCCTCCACGCGGTCGGGGATCACCCTATGGTCGACCGGCGAGAACACCTCGACGCCCTCGATCTCGATCGTCGGGGTACCGACGCCCTCGATCCGGGCGCCCATGCCGCGCAGGAGATCCGCGAGGTCGACGAGCTCCGGCTCGCGGGCGGCGTTCTCGATCACGGTGGTTCCGCGCGCCGCGACGGCGGCCATCAGGACGTTCTCGGTGGCCCCGACGCTCGGGAAGTCGAGGTTGACGAGGGCGCCGCGCAGACCGGACGTCTCGGCGAGGAGGAACCCGTGCTCGGACGAGAAGCGGGCGCCCATCTTCTCGAGCCCCCGGATGTGGAGGTCGATCGCACGTGACCCGATGTTGCACCCGCCCGGCATCGCGACCCTCGCATTCCCGAACCGAGCCAGGAGCGGGCCGAGCACAAGGATCGAAGCCCGCATCCGGCTGACGAGCTCGTACGGCGTCTCGACCGATCGGACGTCCCTCGTGTCCAGGATCAGCGCGTCGCCCTTCCACGCGCAGCCGACACCCAGGTGCTCGAGCACCTCGACCATCGTGGAGCAGTCCTGGATCCGAGGGACGTTGCGCAACGTGGATCGGCCGTCGGACAGCACGACGGCGGCCATCAGCTTCAACGCCGAGTTCTTCGCGCCGGCGATCTCGACGGTGCCGTCGAGCGGCGACCCTCCGGTGACGAGCAAGCGATCCATCAGCGCTCCATCCTAGGTTCGGGCGTGCTCGGGACCTGCACCTGCGTGCCGCTTCTCCGAGATGGCGTTTCCCGGAACCCCGCGAGGCTACTCGTCGAGGCCCGCGCGAGCGAGCGCTTTCGCAAGTTCGGCGCGCGCGCTCGCGTCGTCACCCTGAGCGAGCCGTGCCTGGGCCCGCTCGGCCCGTGCCTGCGCGGCGTCGCGATCGATCTCATCGGACAGCTCAGCGAACGAGGCCAGGACGTCGACGCGGGTCGAGTCCTCGGTGTTGGTGACGTGGAGGAACCCGCCGTCGACGACCGCGACGAACCAGCGACCGTCCTCGTGCTGGATCTTGATCGGCGCGATCGAGAGCCGGATCAGGAGCGGGGCGTGCCCCGCCAGGATCCCGACCATCCCGTCGGTGCCACGCGCGATCACCATCTGCGCCGGGCCGGCCCAGACCTCGCGCTCGGGCGTGACGAGATGGACGTCGAGCGCCATCTAGACGGTCAGCTCCATCTTCTTCGCCGCCTCGACGGCCTCCTCGATGCCACCCACGAGCAGGAACGCCTGCTCGGGAAGGTGGTCGTATTCGCCCTCGCAGAGCCCTTTGAACGACGTGATCGTCTCGTCGACCGGCGTGTACTTGCCGGGGATCCCGGTGAACTGCTCGGCGACGAAGAACGGCTGCGACAGGAACAGCTGGATGCGGCGAGCACGGGCGACGATGACCCTGTCCTCCTCGGACAGCTCGTCCACGCCGAGGATCGCGATGATGTCCTGCAGGTCCTTGTAGCGCTGCAGGATCTCCTGGACGCGGCGAGCCGTGTCGTAGTGGTCCTGCCCGACGTACCGCGCGTCGAGAATGCGGCTGGTCGAGTCCAGCGGGTCCACCGCCGGGTAGATCCCGAGCGACGCGATGTCGCGCGAGAGCACCGTGGTCGCGTCCAGGTGCGCGAACGCGGTGTGCGGCGCCGGGTCGGTGATGTCGTCGGCCGGAACGTAGATCGCCTGGAGCGACGTGATCGAACGGCCCTTCGTCGAGGTGATCCGCTCCTGCAGGTCGCCCATCTCGTCGGCGAGCGTGGGCTGGTAGCCGACGGCGCTCGGCATGCGGCCGAGCAGTGTCGAGACCTCCGACCCGGCCTGCGTGAATCGGAAGATGTTGTCGACGAACAGCAGCACGTCCTTGCGCTCGACGTCGCGGAAGTACTCGGCCATCGTCAGCGCCGACAGGGCCACCCGGAGCCGGACGCCCGGCGGCTCGTCCATCTGCCCGAACACGAGCGCCGTGTTCTTGATGACACCGGACTCGGTCATCTCCAGGAAGAGGTCGTTGCCCTCGCGGGTCCGCTCGCCGACCCCGGCGAACACCGAGACGCCGCCGTGCTGCTGTGCCTGGCGGCGGATCATCTCCTGGATGATGACGGTCTTGCCCACCCCGGCGCCGCCGAACATCCCGATCTTGCCGCCCTGCACGTAGGGCTCGAGCAGGTCGATGACCTTGATGCCGGTCTCGAGCATCACCTGCTTGGGCTCGAGCTCCTCGAAGGGCGGCGGCTGGCGGTGGATCGGCCAGCGGTCGGCCGCGTGGATCTGGTCCGGCGAGGTGTCGAGCGGCTCGCCGAGCACGTTGTACACGTGCCCGAGGACGCCCTCCCCTACCGGCACGCTGATCGGGGAGCCGGTGTTCTCCACTGGAGAGCCGCGGACCATGCCGTCGGTCGGCTTCAGGGCGATGGTCCGTACCATCCCGTCGCCGATGTGCTGTGCCACCTCGCAGGTGATCGACCGCGTCTCTCCTTCCAGGTTCACGTCGATCCGCAACGCGGTGTGGATCTCGGGCAGCCCATCGGGTGGGAACTCGACGTCGACCACGGGGCCGATCACCCGCGCCACCCGGCCGTGTGCAAGCTCTTGCTCAGCCATCGCTCACTCCTTCGAGGCCAGGGCCTCGGCCCCGCCGACGATCTCCATAATCTCGGTCGTGATCTCGTCCTGGCGGGCGCGGTTGGCCTGCCGGGTCAGCACCTTGATGAGCTCGTCCGCGTTGTCGGTCGCGGCCGCCATCGCGCGCTGACGGGCGGCGTTCTCCGAGGCGGCGGACTCGAGCAGCGCGAAGTAGATCTTCGTGATGACGTACTGCGGGAGCAGGTCGTCCAGAATCTCGGCGGGCTCCGGCTCGAAGATGTACTCGGGGCTCGGCTCGCCGGGGACGTCGGCCACGACCTCCTCCGGCGCGATCGGGAGGAACCGCTTGTCCGTGGCTCGGAACGTGAACGCCGAGCGGAAGTCCGTGTAGACCGTGTGGAGCTCGTCGATGCGCCCGGAGCCGAAGTCCTCGATCATCCGTGCCCCGATCTCCTGGGCGGCG
>Ga0307320_10000877_pt1 | contig 10879 bp, 11 predicted proteins | sample ER_DNA_369_FD_194495 | JGI IMG/M metagenome (GOLD analysis project Ga0307320, IMG submission 194495) | Bulk soil microbial communities from the East River watershed near Crested Butte, Colorado, United States - ER_DNA_369 | ecosystem: Environmental > Terrestrial > Soil > Floodplain | place...
GCTCGCGATCCTCCGGTACCGCCGCCGGATCTGAGGACGCTTCGCAGGGATGGAGGACTCGACATGGCGATCGCGCAGACCACCGACGACGGCCGGCATGACTTCGACTTCCTGTTCGGGAGTCGGCGGATCCACAACCGGAAGCTCGTCGACACGCTGGATCCGGACTCGACGGCGTGGGTGGAGTTCGAGGCGTTCGGGGAGGCGGGGCCGATCCTGGGCGGGCTCGGCAACGTCGACACGTTCACGGCGCCGGCGATGCCGCCCGGCGGTGACCCCTTCGAGGGGTTCACCCTCCGGCTGTTCGACCCGGAGACCGGGATCTGGCGGATCTGGTGGGCGTCGATCCGGTTCCCGGGGGTGCTCGACCAGCCGGTGGAGGGCCGCTTCGACGGCGATCGTGGCGTGTTCCTGTGCGACGACGTGATCGGTGGCAAGCCTGTGAAGGTCCGCTACGACTGGCGGGTCCTGTCTCCAACAGCCAATCGCTGGGAGCAGTCGTTCTCCTACGATGACGGCGTGACCTGGCGCACGAACTGGATCAGCGAAGGGACGCAGGTCAGCTGAAATCGTCGGCACCGCGCGTGCTCGGGCGCCGCGCGCTCAGCCGCGCCTCGTCGCGATGAGACGCATCGGCGTGCGGGAGCGCCGGGCGCGGCTGGGCGTGCGTCACCGTCTGGCGTCGGGCAGCGCGACCGTCGAGGAGGCCGCGGGGGCGGTCGTCGGGCTGCACTCGAGCGATCCCGCGACGGTCTACCTCTCGTCGTGGGCAAGGGTCGACGGCTTCCAACCCGCCGATCTCGAGGACGCGCTGTACGGCCGCCGCTCGCTCGTCCGGATGCTCGGGATGCGAAGGACGTTGTTCGTCGTGCCGGCCGATCTCGCCCCCGTGATGCACGAGGCCTGCACCAAGGCGCTGATCCCCGGCCAACGCGCGCGCCTCGTCCGGATGCTCGAGCAGCAGGGCGTGGCCTCATCCGGTCGCGGGGAACCTTGGCTCGCGACGGTCGCCGATGAGACGCTCGCCGCGCTCGCCGCTCGAGGCGTGGCCACCGCGCGCGAATTGACCGCCGACGTCCCGCAGCTCGGCGCGAAGCTCACGTTCGGCGAGGGCAAGACCTGGGCCGGCACGATGGGCGTGTCGACCCGCGTGCTGTTCCTGCTCGCGACGGAAGGGCTGATCGTCCGCACACGCCCGCTCGGGACGTGGACGTCGGGTCAGTACCGGTGGGCGACGACCCAGCACTGGCTCGGTGCTCCGCTTCGCGAGATCGGCCACGCCGAGGCGTGCTCCGAGCTCCTCGGTCGCTGGCTCCGTTCGTTCGGGCCGGCGACGATGACGGACATCCGCTGGTGGACGGGGTGGACCGCGGCGCTCGCGAAGACGACGCTCGGAGCCATCGACGCAGTCGAGGTCCAACTGACTGAGGGCACCGGCTATGTGCTCACCGACGATCTCGATCAGGTCGGCGACGCCGACCCGTGGGTGGCACTGCTTCCCGGACTCGACCCGACCGCCATGGGGTGGAAGGACCGCGGGTGGTACCTCGGCGACCGGGCCACCGACCTGTTCGACCGCAACGGGAACGCGGGTCCCTCGGTGTGGGCGAACGGCAGGGTCGTCGGAGCGTGGGCGCAGACCGAAGAGGGTGAGGTGGTGGTCGAGCCCTTCGCCCGGCTCGACGCCGCGACCCGCGCGCGCCTGGACGCCGAACGCGGGCGGCTCGCGGCCTGGCTCGGGGGCGTTCGGATCCGGCCGCGGTTCGGGACGCCGCTCGGCAGGGAGCTCGCGACGCGTTCGAGCGGCGGAGCGTCCCGCAGGCGCTAGACGATCATCTCGGCTCAGCCCGCCCGGCTCCGAGGGGGTTCGACCGCGAGGTTCGCGTACGCCTCGGCCAGATGCACGACCACCAAGGCCAGCTCCTCGTTCTCGGTCGCCGGCACCAACTTCGTGATCCTGTTCGCGATCACTTCCCGAGCCTTTGCCGCCGCCGCTGCGGCCTTCATCTCCGAGTCCTGAGTTGTCATCTCCGAGATCACCCCCGGGCGATGCTACGCCCGCGTCCGTACGCGGCGCTCTCTCCCTCGTCAGGACGACGAAACGACCGACGTTGCCGGAGGCCGGGTGGTCAGCGCAGGATGGACGGCGTGCCGATCGCCGCAGACCTGCTTGACCCTCCCCTCGTGGTCCGCCGCTGCACCGTCCTGCTCGGCAAGGTCGGGCGAACATAGGAGCGCGCGAGGTCGCGGGTGATCGGCCGCCACGTCTGCTCACCGGCGAGGTGCGGCTGCGCGGCGTGACCGAGGACGACCTTCCGATCTTCTTCGAGCACCAGCGGGACCCCGTGGCCAACCGGATGGCCGCCTTCCCGCCGAGGGAGCGCGACGCATTCATGACGCACTGGGGTTCGATCCTGCGCGACGCGAGCGTCATCGTCCGGACGATCGAGCTCGATGGCGACGTCGCCGGCAACGTCGTCCTCTTCGGGTTCGAGGGGCGGCGCGAGGTGGGCTACTGGATCGGGCGCGAGTTCTGGGGCCGGGGCGTCGCCACGCGCGCGCTCTCGGCGTTCATGCAGGAGGTCGAGGAACGGCCGATCTACGCGGGAGTCGCGGAGACCAACGTCGCCTCGATCCGCGTGCTCGAGAAGTGCGGCTTCACGGCCATGGAAACCAGCGACGAGGAGCACGCCGGCGAGGTCCTGCTGCGGCTCGGGTGATCGCCCGGGGGAAGGGCCTCGCTACGGGGTCCGCGCGTCGAACCTCGTCCCGGGCGGGAACGACAGCGTGAAGCGTTCCGCGAGCACGTCGAGCAGCTCGTCGTCTCGCACCTGGCTCGCGGTCTCGCCGGTGGGGGTCTCCTCGATCAGCTTGCGGCCCCGCAGGATCAGCGAGCGCTCGGGCCCGCAGAGCTGCGCGGTGAGCGTTCGGGTGAAGGGCGAGCTCGGGTGGGTGGAGGCAAAATGGTTCGCCATCTCGTCGTCGACCGGGTACTGCGGTTCGAACGTGAACGAGTACAGATCGAGCCACCCGTTCGGCCGGTGGGTCTGCAGCACGCGGGCTCCATCGTCGTCGACCAGCCGGAACCTCCAGCCGAACTGGTCGACCTCGGGACCAATTCCGATCGGCAGCGAGCCGAGGATCGAACCCCCGCCGAACCCGACGTCGGTGAGCCTCTCCTCGCCGTCCGCCTCGACCAGCAGCGCCGTGTGCGTACGAGCCGTCACGCCCCGGGCCCCGAAGCGAACCCGCGCGCCCAGGCGCGTGACGCCGAACCCGACGGCCTCGAGCGCGGCGGCGAACAGCGTGTTGTGCTCGAAGCAGTAGCCGCCGCGACGGTCTCGGACGAGCTTGCCCTGCAGGCTCGGGAGATCGAGACGGATCGGTCGCCCCAGCAGGATGTCGAGGTTCTCGAAGGGGATCGTCGTCGCGTGCGCGAATTGGAGCGCGTCCAGGACCTCGAGCGTCGGCTCGACCGGTCCCTCGTACCCGATCCGTTCGAGGTACGCGTCCAGATCGAGCGGCATCGTCCCATCATCCCGGAGTTCGGATCGAGCGGCCGGTCCGCCCGCACTCGGTCAAGGCCGGCACGTCGAGGGGCGATCGAAGACGGGCCCGCCTACAGCCGCAGGGCCTGCGGCCTCGACATGAGCACCTCGGGGTCGTCCCAGTCGACCCCTTCGACATCGATGTAGAGCTCGATCTCGTTCCCATCGGGATCGGCCAGGTACAGGCTGTGCGTCATGCCGTGATCGGCGGTCCCGACCAGCGGCACCCCGGCCTCCTGGACCCGTGCGAGCGCGGCTCGGAGCTCGTCGTCGGTGTCCCCCACCTTCAGGCCGAAGTGGTACAGGCCCACCCGTCGCCCGGCCGGGATCGGCGCCGCGTCCGGGCCGACCTCGATCAGGAGCAGCTCGTGATGCGTTCGGCCACCCGAGAACATCGCCGCCGGGAACGGCACACCGTCGCCCGGACCCACCTGACGCCAGCCGAGGACGTCCCGGTAGAACCGCACCGAACGCTCGAGGTCCCGCACGTACAGCACGAGGTGCCCGAGCTCCTGGACGCCTCCTGGCACGCCGCCCTGTCGCTGGTCCGTCTCCGCCATCTCGTCCTCCGATCCTGTCGGCGTCCTCCAGAACCCCGCGCCCGCCCCGGGTATGCCCGCGGTGGGAGCCCGGCGGCGTTCATGCCGCGATCCGAGACACCGTCCCCGCCAAGGACAGCACGTACAGCTCGCCACGCGCATCCTCCCCGAAGGACGCGAGGGCATCGACCCGCGGCCCCAGCGCCCGAGCCTCCATCGCCCGGCCGTTCCTCGGGACGAGCGCCTCCAGGCGGCCCCGGCAGTAGTCGGCGAACACGTAGGCTCCGGCCAGCGCCGGGATCAGCGCGCCCCGGTACACGTAGCCTCCGGCGACGGCGCACGACCCGGCGCCGTTCGCGTACTCGAACACCGGCGGGACCGCGCCCGGGGCCGATCCGCCCTCGAACGGGTGCGTCCCCTCCAGCCGGACCCACCCGAAGTTCGACCCTCCGTCCGAGCCCGCGGGCTCGAGGTCGATCTCCTCCCACGCGTTCTGCCCGACGTCGCCGATCCACAGGTCGCCGGTCGCCGCATCGAACGAGAACCGCCACGGGTTCCGCAAGCCGTAGGCCCAGATCTCCGGGCGCGCACCCGACCAACCGACGAACGGGTTGTCCGGGGGGATCGCGTACGGCTCGCCCCCCGAGGGTCTCGGCGATATCCGCAGCAGCTTGCCGAGGAGCGTCGACAGCGACTGCGCGTTCCCCATCGGATCGCCGGCGCTCCCGCCGTCACCGAGCGCAACGTACAGGTACCCGTCCGGTCCGAACGCGAGCGCGCCCCCGTTGTGGTTCGAGAACGGCTGCTCGACGAACAACACCGGGCGCTCGCTCGCCGGGTCGGCGCCGTCGTCGTCGAACGCGAACTCGGCCACGTGCGTGTCGCCCTCGGTGTCCGTGAAGTCCACGTACAGGTACCGGCCGTTCGGCGAGAACGCGAGACCCAGGAGGCCCTGCTCGCTCCCGAGCGACACGCGGTTCGTCAGATCGAGGACGACCCTCGGGTCCGAACCCGCAGAGAGCGCGACGACCCGCCCGACCTTCTCGGCCACGTACAGCGCGCGATCGCCGGCCCGCACGGCCATCGCGACCGGTTGCTCGAGCTCGGCGACCGGCACGAGCCGGATCCGCGCGTGACGGAGCTCGGTCGGTGTCGGACCGCTCGGCGAGGCTGCGGGTGACGTCGGGCCGGCGTTGCCGGTCGAGGTCGACGCTGCCACCGACGGGGCCGCGTCCTCCGTCGAACACGCGGGGATCAGCGCGCCGAGGACGACGAGGACGATCACGAGCATGAACCCTCGGCCTCGAGCGGTTACCGATGCCCGAACGACGGCGGTTTCGACCGCGGTGGCCCGAGAACGGGTCACACGATCCAGACTACCGACCCACCACCGCACGCGTGGCCGACGAACGACGCCGACGCGCGACGATCACGGCCAACGCGCCGACCACGATCCCGAGGACAGCGGCCACGATCACGCCCCACCCGCCGTCGGCATCCGACGGCTGAGGGTCGACGGCCGACGCGTTCTCGAGCGCGAGGTCGGAGGCGTCCACCTTCGTGACGGGGCCGTCCGCGGTCGGCGTGTCGATCGCACCGCCGACGCCGTCGCCCACGACCACCACGCCGACCATCCCGATGTGGTAGGTGCACACGTACGGGTACACGCCCGGCTCGGAGAACCGGTACGTGACCGACCTCTTCTTGAAGCCCGCGTAGTCGCCCCAGGTCGCGTTCGCGCCGAGGACCGAATGCGGGAACGGGTCGACGTTGGTGAACGTCACTTCCTCGCCCGTCGACACCCGCAGGATCGTCGGCGAGAAGCAGAAGTCCCGGATGTCGACCCCGGTCCCCTCGGCGTCCGTCACCGGCCGGCCGCACCCGCCCCCACCGCTCGCCGAGGCGAGACCGTGCCCGAGGACCGGGACCAGCACGAGCGCCCCGAGCAGCACGACCCCGGCCACCGCGGACACCTTCCGTCGCCTGCCTGCTGGCCGCATCCGGGGCCTCCTCTCACTGGTCCCCCCTGACACGACCGGCCGGACCCGCGGTGGGTTCCCGCGCATCCTGCGCTCCACGTCGAACTCGACCCGGAGCGCGAAGCGGTCGGAGACCCGTCACGCCGGCGACCCGCGGGAACGGGTCGCCGGCGTGCGGTGGATGGATGCGGGGTCAGCGCTGGGACTGGACGGGATCGCGGTCGTCGACGGAGACGACACGGTCGTCCTCGTCGGGACGCCGTTCCCGGAGCGCGGCGTTCTCGCGTTCGAGCTCGGAGATCCGGCGCCTCGTGCTCCGCCGGCGGCCGTGGCTGCCACGCAGGAGCCCGGCGCCGAGGACGCACAGCGCGATCGCGATCGCGCCGAGCACGGCGGCGCCGATCACGACCTCGACCTGGGTGGCCGTGAACGAGCCGCCGAACAGCGAGAAGGTCACGTCGTTCGCAGCAGCGGACCAGTTCTCGACGGCGAAGTCGACGACCAGTCCGGCCGCCGCGAGCCCGAGCAGGATGAGCGCGATGCCCATCGGTCACCTCCCGTCTTCAGGAGAGGGGTCTGTACCCATCGGGGGCTCCGCCCAAGCCTCGTCCTTCCGCGTCGTCGACCGGGACGTGCGCGGCACGATTGCCTAGGCTGCACGCTGAGATGGCCACGGAACCGAATCCCCAGGAGGAATGGGCCGCCTTCCTGAGCGGGACCCATCCGCACCTGCGGGACAAGAGCCCGCTCCGCTTCATCCCGTCGTCTCCCAGGTGCAGGCTCTGCTCCGCACCGTTCGGCCGCCCGGGGGCGTTCGTGCTCCGTCGCTACGGCTACACGCCCTGGGAGAAGAACCCGAAGATCTGCGGCCGCTGCTTCAAGGGCATCGAGACCGTCGCGAAGATGTGCCCCATCGCGAAGGAGGACCGGGAGGTCAACGGCGCCGAGGTGGAGCTCTCGATGCTGTTCGCGGACGTCCGCGGCTCGAGCAAGCTGGCTCGAGAGATGCCCACCTGGGACTTCACGCGGCTCATGAACCGCTTCTACACGGTGTCCAAGCACGTCCTCGTCGAGGCGGACGCGATCATCGAGAAGTTCGTCGGTGACGAGGTCGTGGCGCTGTTCCTCCCCCTCATGACCGGCCCGGGCCACGCCCGGCGCGCCGTCGAGGCGGCCGAGGCGCTGCTGGACGCGACGGGTCACTCCGATGGTGAGCGTCCCTGGGTGCCGCTGGGCGCGGGCGTGCACACCGGCGTCGCCTTCGTCGGCGTCGTGGGGACCGGGGGGTCGAGCGATTTCACGGCACTCGGCGACCCCGTCAACATCGCGTCGCACCTCGCGTCGCAGGCGGCAGCCGGCGAGATCCTCGTGAGCGACGCGACCGCCGCGGCCGCGGCCATGCCGCACGACGACCTCGAACGGCGTCACGTCTCCCTCAAGGGTCACCCGCTCGACGCGCTGGTGCTGCGCGTCGGGGGACCGGCCCGGGACGAGTCGGCCGGCTGACGGGTGACGCGATCGGGGCGATCGTGGGCTCGATGCGCGATGCAGGCCCGGCTCGTGAGATGAGCGCGATCCAGCGAACGCTGAAGATCCGGCCGGACGAGACGCGGCTCGTCCTGTCGATGAGCGCCCTGTCGTTCGTCGGCATGGCCGGCCTCGCGATCGGGCAGAGCGGCGCGAACGCCCTCTTCTTCGATCGGATCGGCACCGACGCGCTCCCGCTGATGTACCTCGCACAGGGCGCGACCGCGTTCGTGTTCATGATGGGCCTGGCCGCGCTGCTCGGGCGCGTCGACCGGCGGCGCGCCTACCTCGCGATCCCGGCGGGGCTGTGCGCCGTCGTCCTCGCCGAACGGGTCGCGCTGCTCACCGACGGACGGTGGATCTTCCCCGTCCTGTGGCTGACGGTGGCCCTCGCGATCTTGCTGCAGAACGTGTTCGTCTGGGGTACCGCCGGCGTCGTCACCGACACGCGCCGCGCGAAACGCCTGTTCCCCCTCTTCGCGGCCGGCGAGATCCTCGGGTCGGTCGTCGGCGGCCTGCTCACGAACCCCCTCGTCCGCGTGATCGGTACGGAGAACCTGCTCCTCGTCTGGGCGGCCTCCCTCGCGGTCTCGCTCGCGCTCTGCCGGGTGGTGCTGTCGGCCGCGGGGACGCTCGCGCAACCGCGGGTCCGCAAGGCCAGGCGCCGGGAGGCGTCGCCGTGGCGGGACCTGACCGTCGCGTTCGGGTACGTGCGGCGTTCGCGCCTGCTCGTGTGGATGACGTTGGCCGCCGTGCTGTTCTCGGTCCTGTTCTACTCGCTCTACCTGCCGTGGGCGACCGCCGCCACCGAGCGGTTCCCGAACGCGGACGACCTGGCGGGGTTCTTCGGGCTGTTCTGGGCCGCGATGACCGGCGCCGCGTTCCTCGTGTCGGTGCTCGTGACCAACCGGCTCTTCGGCCGGTTCGGCATCGCGTCGATGATGCTCGTGCTCCCGCTGCTGTACGCCGGGTCGTTCGGCGTCCTGCTCGTCAGCGCGGGGTTCGTGACGCTCGTGATCCTCCGGTTCATCGACGGGGTCTGGCTGCAGGGCGTCGCCTCCCCCGCGTGGGAGACGCTGACGAACGTCGTGCCCGATGCGCGACGCGATCAGGTCCGGACGTTCCTGAACGGAGGACCCGCGCAGGCCGGGACCGCGATCGCGGGGATCATCGCGCTCGTCGGCCAAGACGTGTTGACCCCGCGGCAGTTCGCCGCGATCGGGCTCGCGACCGCCGCGATCGCGGTGTACGTCACGTGGCGCGTACGCGCGTCGTACGCCTCCGCTCTCGTCGAGGCGCTGCGCGAGGCGCGGCCGGAGGTGTTCCCCGACGTCGCGGTGGCCGGGGTCCCGTTCGCGTTCGCGCCCGACGCCCACACGCTCGGCAGCCTGCTCGTCGCGATGAACGACGGGCAGCCCTCGGTCCGGCGGCTCTCGGTCCAGCTGCTCGCCGAGGTCGACGATCCCCGAGCCACCGCGGCGCTCGAACGCGCCCTGCGCGACGACGACGCCTCCGTTCGCGCGCAGGCCCTCGACGGCCTCGCGGCCGCCCCGGGGCGGGTCGATGCCGAAACGTTCCTGCCGCTGCTCGACGATCCGGACCCGGCGGTGGCCGCCTCGGCCGCGGCGGCAGTCGCGACGGGACCGAACGCAGCCGCCGCCGCACGCGTGCTGCTACGACTCGCCGCCGCCCCCGACCCCGACGTGCGATCGACCGCGTTGCGCCATCTCGCGGCGGCGCCGCCCGACGCCGCCGCCGGGCTCGCGACGCCCGCGCTCGACGACCAGGATCCCGGCGTCAGGGCCGCCGCGCTGACGACCCTCGCCGGGGTGCGGCCCGACGAGGCCCTAGGACCAGCGCTCAGCGGGTTCGAGGACCCGAGCCCGAGGGTGCGCCTGGCCGCGGTGGACGTGGCCGCGCGGCTCGGCGATCGTTCGGTGGACGCGGTGCTCGACGCGCTGGACCGGCCGGCCGCCCGGGACGCTGCGCTGCGGACCTTAGCGCGCACGGATCTCGGCGGACGGGCCGAACGCGTTCGCGCCTTCGTGGCCGAACGCTCACGCGACGCCGCCGGCGACGACGCACTCGCCGCCGCGGTCCCGTCCGACGGCGACGCCGCCCAGCTGCTGAAGGACGCGCTCGTCGAACGCGCACGGGCGAACGGTCGCGCGGCGCTGCGGGCGCTGTCGTTGATCTCCAGCGACGGCGCCGCGGTCCGCTCCGCGGTCGAGAGCCTCGACGCGAGGGACCCCGCGCAGACCGCGAACGCGCTCGAGACGCTCGAGGCGACCACCGACGCCACCCTGGCCGCGCCGATCCTGGCGCTGTGGGAGCCGAGCGCAGGACCGCGACGGGACGTGCCGGTCGATTGGCTCGAACGGGTGTCGGCGGACGATGATGTCTTCGTCGCGGCGTGCGCCGGGGCCGTGATCGCACAACGTGACGGAAGGGACACGATGGCTCGGTCGGATGCCTCGATGCCCGTGATCGAACGCGTGCTGTTCCTGCGGCGTGTCCCGCTGTTCGACGAGCTGTCACCCGCGGACCTCGGGGCGATCGCGGAGGTGGCGCAGGAGCGATCGTTCGCGGACGGGGAGCTCCTCGCGTCCGAGGGCGAGCTGGGCGACGAGCTCCTGATCGTCGCGAGCGGCATCGTCCGCGTGGAGGCCGGCGGCTCCGAGATCGCTCGACGAGGCCCGGGCGAGGTCGTCGGCGAGATGTCCCTGATCACGCGCGACCCGCGGATGGCATCGCTCGTGGCCGACGGGGACGTTCGCGCGATCCGCATCGGGCGCCGCGAGTTCGAGAGCATGATCCACGACCGCCCCGACATCGGGATCGGCGTGATGCGGGTGCTCGCGCAGCGGCTCGCGGAGGCGTGGCGATCGGCCACGCGAGCCGAGGGCCTGAGCGCTTAGACGGCGGGCGGCGGCGGCGCGGGGATCGGGCCCGCCGGTACGGGCTGGACCGCCGGCGGCTTCGACCCGCGAGCGGCGATCACGAGCGCACCGAGACCGGCGATCGAGGCCAGGACCCAGACCAGGCCACCGAGGAACGGGATCAACCCGATCCCGCGAAGGATCAGCCACCCGACGAGGAAGGCCACGAACCGCGAGCCCGGCGGGTTCACCAGCCGCCTTCCGAGCACGTGCGCGCCCGCGACGTAGCCGAGCGTGTACAGCAGGGCGAGCGCGAGCAGCAGGAACACGCCCAGCGGGATCGCGACCACCACGACGAGCAGCAGCACAGCGGCAATCGGCAGCAGGAGGAAGATCGCCGCGCCGAA
>Ga0307320_10000882_pt1 | contig 10840 bp, 13 predicted proteins | sample ER_DNA_369_FD_194495 | JGI IMG/M metagenome (GOLD analysis project Ga0307320, IMG submission 194495) | Bulk soil microbial communities from the East River watershed near Crested Butte, Colorado, United States - ER_DNA_369 | ecosystem: Environmental > Terrestrial > Soil > Floodplain | place...
GGACCGCATCCGCCACCGGCAACCACACGCAGAGCGCCCCGAGGACGATCAGGGCGATCGCGAGACCGCGCCGTGTGCTTGCGGAGCCCGAGATCCGCATGGCGAGCATCACGAGGAGCGAGGCCACGGCCGCGAACAGCACGACCTTGCCCTCCCACACGTCGATCCCGTGGACCGAGACGTCCGCCGCGTGTTCGACGTCGGCCGTGAACCCGATGGCGGCCCACTCGCGCGTCGCGCCCACGCCGGCGGCGATCGCGCCGAGTGCGACGCACGCCGTCCCGGCGAGTCGGAGGCCGGTGGGGCGAGCCGTCGACGTGATCCCCGAGGCCATCGCGGCATCCTCTCATCCCCGCCGGACGCCCGGAAGCACCGCGGTTAGCATGGCGTGGTCATGGCGGAACCGCGCGAGATCGATGCGGCAGAGATCACTCGCGTCGTCCGGGATCTGTGCATCGAGATCAACTACAGGGTCCCGGAAGAGATGGTCCGGCTGGTCAGGCGAGCCCGCGAGCTCGAGGAGTCGCCGCTCGGACGGCAGGTGCTCGACCTGCTGATCCGCAATCAGGAACTGGCCGCCGAGGGTGAGTACCCGTACTGCCAGGACACGGGGTACACGGTGATCTTCCTCGACCTCGGCCAAGACGTACACGTCACCGGCACCGACCTGTACGACGCGGTCAACGAGGGCGTTCGGCAGGGGTACGGGGACGGGTACCTCCGCGGTTCGATCGTCCGAGACCCGTTGTTCGACCGCAGGAACACCGGCGACAACACGCCCGCGTTCATCCATACGCGCGTCGTCCCCGGCGATCAGGTGCGGATCCAGGTGGACGCGAAGGGCGCCGGCTCGGAGAACATGGGCAAGCACGCGATGCTCAAGCCCGCGGACGGGCTCGAGGGGGCCAAGGAGTTCGTCCTGCAGGCCGTGGCCGACTCCGGCCCGAACGCCTGCCCTCCGGGGATCATCGGCGTCGGCATCGGGGGGAACTTCGAGATGTCGGCCGTCATCGCCAAGCGGGCGCTGATGCGCAAGGTCGGTCAGCCCAACCCAGACCCCCAGATCGCCGAGCTCGAGGCCGAGCTGTACGAGAAGTGCAACGCGCTGGGGCTCGGACCCGAGGCGCTCGGCGGCACCCAGACGGTGCTCGCCGTGCACGTCGAGACGATGCCGACCCACATCGCCTCCCTGCCCGTCGCCGTCAACATCGAGTGCCACGCGCACCGGACGGGCTCGAGGGTGATCTGAATGTCGGTGGAGGTCCTGGGTGACGGTCGCAAGCGCATCTCGGCGCCGCTGTCCGACGACGACGTCCGCGCGCTCGAGATCGGCGACGTCGTCCTGGTGAAGGGAACGGTGTACGCAGCACGCGACGCCGCGCACAAGCGGATGGTGGAGATGCTCGACCGAGGCGAGGAGCTGCCGTTCGACATCCGGGGGCAGATCGTCTACTACGTCGGACCCACCCCCGAGCGACCGGGGAACGTGACGGGTTCTGCCGGCCCGACCACGGCCAGCCGGATGGACAAGTGGACGCCCCGGCTGCTCGAGCTGGGCCTGAAGGGCATCATGGGCAAGGGCGGACGTGGTCCCGCGATCCGCGCCGAACTCCAGAGGCACACCGCCGTCTACATGGCGGCGCTCGGCGGCGGCGGCGCGCTGTCGGCGCTCACGGTTCGGGGGCAGGAGGTCATCGCGTTCGAGGACCTGCAGACCGAGGCGATCCGGCGGATGGAGCTCGAGGACTTCCCGGTCTGGGTCGTGAACGACTGCCTCGGACGCGACTTCTACGCCGAGACGATCAGGCCCTGGCGGAAGAACGACCTGCTCCCGGAGGCGCTGCACGTCCCGACCGACGAGTGGGCGGGCGAGAACGGCGGAGGCTGATGCGCCGGTTCATCCACGAGCTCCGGGTGCACGTTCGGAACTTCTTCACCAACTGGCACGAGTACGACGCGCCGGTGACGACCAAGCTTCGGCTCACCTTCCGCAACCGCCTGCATGCGACGTTCTCGCGCGCGCAGTGCTGCGGCCATCACGGCGAACCAGGCTGCTGACAGCTCCCTCCCGGGGAGCCCGGTCCGGGCTCCGAACACCACTCGCACCCGAGCTGACGATCTACCGCGCCGCGGCGCGGTCGACCACACCGGTCCGCGGGCTCATCCCCACGATGAGGTTCGCGGTGCCACCCGCCACGAGACCGAGCCCGAACCCGCCGAGCACGTCGAGCGGCGCGTGTGCCCCCAGATAAACCCGCGCGAACGCGACCAGGGCGACGACCGCCCACGGGACCACGCGCCAGCCGCCGCGCAGGTACGGCGTGAGGACCCATGCGAGCCCCGTGAGCAGGACCACGTGGCCGGACACGAACGACGCCCCGGCCGCGGGCGTGTCCCCGCGAACGATCGCGTCCCCGATGGTCGTGCCCGGGCGGGAGCGCTCGACGAGCTGCCAGACGATCCGCTCGAACACCAGCTTCTCGGCCGTGACCAGCAGGCAGGCGATCGCGAGGCGCCACCGACGGAACAGGGCCGCCCCGAGGGCGACGATCGGGCCGATCGCGAGGACGCCAAGCCACTGCACCCACTGCATGACCGGCGACAGCGCCTCGGGTAGGCCGTTGATCGCGTGGAACACCGCCAGCTCCGCGGGCCCGACCGTGCCGTCCGAGGCGACGACCGCACACGCGACCAACACCGCGAGCCCCCCGAGCGCGACGAGGGCGTCGGTCTTTCGGCGAACGACGCGCCCGCTCATCCGCGCAGCGTTCCCTCGATCGCCGCCGCGACCTCCTCGGTCGAGGAGGTGCCGCCGAGGTCGGGGGTGCGCGTATCGCCGCGTTGGAGTACCCGGTCGACGGCGCCTTCGACGGCCGTCGCGGCGGCCGCCTCGCGCAGGTAGCGGAGCAGCATCGCTCCCGACAGGATCATCGCGATCGGGTTCGCGATGCCCCTTCCGGCGATGTCCGGGGCACTGCCGTGCACGGGCTCGAACACCGCGTACTCCCATCCGAGGTTGGCGCCCGCCGCGAGCCCGAGTCCCCCGACCAGCCCGGCGCACAGGTCCGAGATGATGTCGCCGTACAGGTTCGGCAACAGCAGGACGTCGAAGGCCGCGGGCTCGCGCACCAGTCGCATCGAGAGCTGATCGATCTCCATCTCCTCGAACCAGACCTCCGGATGCCCCTCCGCCTCGATCTGCCCGACCGACAGGAACAACCCGTCGGAGAACCGCATGATGTTCGCCTTGTGCCCGAGCGTGACCTTACGCCGTCCATGCGCCCCCACGAACTCGAGCGCGAACCGGACGATCCGCCGCGCGCCGGTCACCGAGATCGGCTTCACCGTGAACCCGGAGTCCTCGCGCAGCTCGCGCCCCGAGAGCCGCAGGAGCACTTCGCGGAGCTCGAGGGCCTCGGGAGTCCCTTTCGCGAACTCGATGCCCTGGTAAAGGTCCTCGGTGTTCTCGCGGATCACGACGATGTCGACGTCGGGGTACCGCGTCGGCAACCCCGCGAGCGAACGCGAGGGCCGCACCGCGGCGAACAGGTCGAGCGCCTGCCGGAGCTCGACGTTCACGCTCCGGAACCCCGACCCGACCGGCGTGGTGATCGGGCCCTTGATCGCCACGCGGGAGTCGCGGATCCGGTCGAGGACCCTGCCGGGGAGGGGCGTCCCCTCGCGCTCCAGGACGTCGGCGCCCGCCTCCTCGATCGCCCATTCGATGGCTACGCCCGTGGCCTCGAGCACGCGCCGGGTGGCCTCGGAGACCTCGGGCCCGATGCCGTCGCCGGGGATCAGGGTTACCAGGTGCGCCACGGCCGAACCTTATCGGGCGTTCGGCGTCGAACGATCGGTCCCGCAGTCCAGGGATGTGGCGGCCGGCGGGTCAGAAGCGGTCGAACAGGATCGAGCGCTTCACCTCCTGGATCGCCTTCGTGACCTCGATGCCCCTGGGGCACGCGTCCGTGCAGTTGAAGGTCGTCCGACAGCGGAACACCCCGGTCTTCTCCGACAGGATCTTCAGGCGCTCCTTGCCGGCCTCGTCCCGCGAGTCGTAGACGAACCGGTGGGCGTTCACGATCGCCGCGGGTCCGACGTACTCCTCGTCGCCCCAGAAGATCGGGCACGAGGTCGTACACGCGGCGCACAGGATGCACTTGGTCGTGTCGTCGAACCGATGACGCTCCTCGGGCGACTGGAGGCGTTCGGTGCCGGGCTCGCCGGAGTCGTTGATCAGGTACGGCAGGACCGAACGGTAGCCGGCGAAGAACGGCTCCATGTCGACGATGAGGTCCTTGAGCACCGGCAGGCCGCGGATCGGCTCGATCGTCACCCTCGGGACGACGTCGCGAACGATGACCTTGCACGCGAGCGCGTTCTTGCCGTCGATCATCATCGCGTCCGAGCCGCAGATGCCGTGCGCGCACGAGCGCCGGAGTGCCAGCGTTCCGTCGTGGTACCACTTGACCTGGTGCAGCGCGTCGAGCAGCCGGTCGTCGGGGTCGGTCTGGATCTCGAACTCGTCCCACCACGACTCCTCGCCGCGGAGCTCCGGGTTGTAACGGCGGATCTTCAGGGTCAGGGTGACCTTGTGCCCGGCTCCCGCGGCGCGAAGGTCCGACGCGTCGAGGATGTCGCCCAGCTCGTTGGTGTTGGATGCCATCAGTACTTCCGCTCCATCGGGACGTAGGGGCCGAGCTTCACCGGCTTCGTGGACATCGCGACCGAGCCGTCCGGCTGTCGCATCGCGAGCGAGTGCTTGAGCCAGTTCGCGTCGTCGCGCAGCGGGTGATCCTCCCGGTAGTGCCCCCCGCGGCTTTCGTCGCGAGCGAGGGCCGCCGCCACCAGCGCGTCGGCGCACTCGAGCAGGAACCCGAGCTCGACGACCTCCATCAGCTCGGTGTTGAACATCTTGCCCGTGTCCTGCACGTACACGCGCTCGTAGCGCTCCCTCAGGCCGTCGAGGATCGACTGCATCTTGCGCAGGCTCTCCTCGGTGCGGACCACGAACGCGAGTTCCTGCATCGAGTCCTGGAGCTCGCCGCGGATGTCGGCGGCGTTCGCGCCCTCGGGGCGGTTCAGGAGGCCGTCGACCATGTCCCGCGCCTGGCCATCCGGGCGTTCGGGGAGCTCGGGCATCTCGGCGTCCCCGGCAAACTCGGCGGCGTGGTGCCCGCCTCGCCGGCCGAACACGACGATGTCGAGCAGCGAGTTCGTGCCCAGGCGGTTCGCGCCGTGGACGCTCACGCAGGCGCACTCGCCGGCCGCGTACAGCCCCGGGACCGGGGCCTCCTCCTCGCCGAGCACGACCTGCCCGTCGATGTTGGTGGGGATGCCGCCCATCGCGTAGTGGGCCGTGGGCTGGATCGGGACGAGCTCGGTGGTCGGCTCGACGCCCAGGTACACGCGGGCGAACTCGGTCACGTCGGGCAGCTTCTCCTCGATCACCTCGCGCGGCAGGTGCCGCACGTCGAGCCACACGGCGTCGCGGTTGGGTCCGTCGCCGCGCCCCTCCTTGATCTCCTGGAAGATCGCGCGGCTCACCATGTCGCGCGGCGCCAGGTCCTTGACCGTGGGGGCGTAGCGCTCCATGAAGCGCTCGCCCTCGCGGTTCAGCAGGATGCCGCCCTCGCCGCGGACCGCCTCCGAGAGCAGGATGCCCATCTTGTACACGCCGGTCGGGTGGAACTGGAAGAACTCCATGTCCTCGAGCGGCAGTCCCCGGCGGAACAGCACCGCGGGGCCGTCGCCGGTCAGCGTGTGCGCGTTCGAGGAGACCTTATACATCCGTCCGTACCCGCCGGTCGCGTACAGGACGGCCTTGGAGCGGAACACGTGGATCTCGCCCGTCGCGAGCTCGTACGCGACGACCCCGGCGCACGCGCCGTCGACCATCAGCTGGTCGAGCACGTAGAACTCGTTGAAGAACCGCACGTCGCGCTTCACGCACTGCTGGTACAGCGTCTGCAGGATCATGTGACCCGTCCGGTCGGCCGCGAAGCACGCGCGCTTGACGGGCGCCTCCCCGTGGTTGCGCGTGTGCCCGCCGAACCGCCGCTGGTCGATCTTGCCCTCCGGCGTGCGGTTGAACGGCAGTCCCCAGTGTTCGAGCTGGTAGATCGCGTCGACGGCCTCCTCGCACATCAGCTGCGCGGCGGGCTGGTCGACCAGGTAGTCGCCGCCCTTGACCGTGTCGAACGCGTGCCACTCGGGCGAGTCCTCCTCGACGTTCGCGAGCGCCGCGCAGACGCCTCCCTGCGCGGTGCCGGTGTGCGAGCGGGTGGGGTACAGCTTCGAGATCACGGCGGTCTTCACCCGGTCCGACGCCTCGATCGCCGCCCGCAGGCCGGCGCCCCCGGCGCCGACGATCACCGCGTCGTACGTGTGGAAGGTCGTCATCGCTAGACGGTGCCCGGCCATTGGCTCGGGTCGAACGTGAACACGACGACCGTGCCGAGGACGAACAGCACGAACCCGATCACGAAGAAGGCCATGTCGACGGCGAACCGGACGGCAGGCCACCGGACGTAGTCCTGCACGATGATCCGCAACCCGTTGATCCCGTGGATCAGCGCGAGGACCAGGAGCGCCCAGTCCCAGGTCCGCCAGAACGGGCTCTGCCACCGCGCGGCCACGAAGCCGAAGTTCACGCGGTCCACGCCCTCGTCGATCACGTGCATGATCAGGACGTGTCCCACCGCGAGGATCAGCAGCAGGAGCCCGCTGATCCGCATGAACAGCCAGGACCACAGCTCGAAGCCGCCGACGGGCCGCTCGCGGCCCCGGACACCGGGGGGCCCGCCGCGCGGGGACGGGGTCGGGCGTTCGGGTGCCTCGACGGACATCAGAAGACCCCCGCGGAGTCCAGGATTCCGTTGCCCATGATGATCGTGATCGGGATCATGCTGAGGACGAAGATGATCGTCGAGGCGAGCGCGACCCCCTTCATGTGGCGTGCGCTCGACGGCCAGAAGTCGAAGACCATGATCTTGACGCCGTTGATCGCGTGGTACAGCACCGCGGCGACCAGGCCGAGCTCGAGCAGCTTGACCACCCAGTTGTGGTACACGGAGACGACGCGGTTGTAGGCCTCCGGACCCCAGCCGACCACGGCCGTGTCCACCACGTGCGCGAACAGGAACAGGATCACGGCGACGCCGGTGATGCGGTGCAGCAGCCAGGACCACTGTCCCGGACTGCCCTTGTACAGGGTCCCGACGTCTGACTTCCGCTTCGCCATCAGCCCTCGAACACCTAGCCTAGACGCGGCTCCGCCGAACGCCTGCCCGGAGCCGCGCGGAGTCTACGCCACGCGAAGGGCGACGAACACGCCGTCACGGGTCGGGACGATCGAGGAGGCGAAGCGTTCGTCGTCCGCGATCATGCGGTTGTGCTCGAGGATCGCGTTCGTGGTCTTCGCGTCCCGCCCGTGGTCGCCCGCCGGGTCGGCCACCGAGCCGGACCACAGCACGTTGTCGCAGAGGTACAGGCCGCCGACGCGGATCCGTTCGCGAGCGGCTCGCCAGGCGTCGGGGTAGCCCTCCTTGTCGATGTCGTTGTAGACGACGTCGAACTCGCCCTCGACCGTGCCGAGGTTCTCCACCGCGTCCCCGACGTGCCAGTTGATCGGGTCCGCCAGGCCCGCGCGCGAGAGGTAGTCGAGCGCCTTCGACTCGTTCGCCGGGTCGCCGTCCGTCGCGTGGACCTCGCCGCCGGGGCCCACGGCCCGCGCGAACCAGTACGCCGAGTACCCGAACCCCGACCCGAGCTCGAACACCCGCCTCGCGCCGACCGAACGCGCGAGCAGCTCGACGGTGACGCCGACGAGGCGGCCGATGATCGGGAAGTCGCGCTCCGCGCCCTCCGCCTCCATCTCGAGCAGCAGGGGCTCGTCGTAGCGCGTGAGCAGCGAGCGCATGTAGTCCTCGATGCGCGGATCGACGATGTCCACGGTCTCGATGCTACCGGCTACCCTGGGTCAACGATGAGCGACGTCGGACCGCGGTCGACGGACTCGGGGATCAACCTCGAGCGCGTCTACGAGCCGGACGATCTCGGTGGCTTCGACCCCGAACGGGACCTCGGCCTCCCCGGCGAACCGCCGTTCACTCGGGGCATCTACCCGTCGATGTACCTCGGCCGCTTGTGGACGATGCGCCAGTACGCCGGGATGGCCACGGCCGAGGAGACCAACCAGCGGTTCCGATATCTGCTCGATCACGGGCAGACGGGGCTCTCGGTCGCGTTCGACCTGCCGACGCAGATGGGGCTGGACTCGGACCACCCTCGGGCCGAGGGCGAGGTGGGGAAGACCGGCGTCGCGATCGACTCGATCGAGGACATGGACCGATTGCTGGACCGGATCCCCCTCGACACGGTCTCGACGTCGATGACGATCAACGCGACCGCGCCGATCCTGCTCCTGCTGTACGAGCTCGTGGCCGAGGAGCGGGGGATCGAGGTCTCGTCGCTGAACGGGACCGTGCAGAACGACCTGCTGAAGGAGTACGCCGCCCGCGGGACCTACATCTACCCGCCGAGGCCCTCGATGCGCCTGATCACCGATCTGTTCGCGTACTGCGGCCGGACGATCCCACGGTGGAACACGATCTCGGTGAGCGGCTACCACATGCGTGAGGCGGGCGCGACCGCGGTGCAGGAGGTCGCCTTCACGCTCGCGGACGGCATCGCCTATGTCCGGGCGGCGATCGACGCGGGGCTGGAGGTGGACGCGTTCGCGCCGCGGGTCTCGTTCTTCTTCGCGTGCCACATGAACTTCTTCGAGGAGATCGCCAAGTTCCGGGCCGCGCGCCGGATGTGGGCGACGATCATGGCCGAGCGATTCGGCGCGAAGGACCCGCGGAGCCTGATGCTGCGATTCCACACGCAGACGGGCGGAGCGACGCTCACCGCCCAGCAGCCGCAGAACAACATCGTGCGGACCGCGCTCGAGGCGCTGGCCGCGGTCCTCGGCGGGACGCAGTCGCTCCACACGAACTCGTTCGACGAGGCCCTCGCTTTGCCGACGGAGCAGGCCGCGAAGATCGCCCTTCGGACCCAGCAGGTGATCGGGCACGAGACGGGGGTGACGCACACCGTGGATCCGCTCGGGGGCTCGTACTACGTCGAGTCGCTCACGAACGAGGTCGAGGCGGGCGCGTGGGTTTACCTGGAGCGGATCGACGAGATGGGAGGCGCGGTCGAGGCGATCGAGGCCGGGTTCTACCAGGACGAGATCGCCGAGGCAGCGTTCCAGATCCAGCAGGGGATCGAGTCCGGCGAACGCTTGGTCGTCGGGGTGAACGGGTTCGAGGACCCCGACGAGCAGCCGGTCCGGATCCAAACGATCGGCCTGGAAGAGGTCGCGAGGCAGGTCGAGCGGCTCCGTGCGCTCCGGGCATCGCGCGATCAGGGTGCGGTGGGCCGGGCGCTCGAGGAGGTCGAGACGGCGGCCCGCGGCACGGCCAACCTGCTCCCACCCATGAAGGACGCCCTGCGTGCGCGGGCGACCCTCGGCGAGGTCTCCGACGTGCTCCGCGGCGTGTTCGGCGAGTACCGCCCTCGCTGAGCCGGTTCGAGACGCCGGACCGAGGCCGCCTCACTCGGTCGCGAGCTCGACGATCGCGTGCACGATCGCCGCGGCGCCGGCGACCGCGAGGACGAGCGCGAGCCATCGCAGGCGCCGGCTGCGAACCGCCGCGGCGGCCGCGACCATGCAGCCGAGCCCGACAGCGAGCTCGGTGACGTAGGTGAGGGACTGGCCCATCGCGGTGCAGGGTAGGCTCTGCCGCCATGGACATCTCGGTCATCGGCGGGACCGGCGACGAGGGGTTCGGCCTCACGCTGCGGCTCGCCAGGGCGGGCCACCGAGTCACGATCGGCTCGCGAGTCGCGGAGAAGGGTTCGGCCGTCGCGGACACGGCCCGCGAGATGCTCGGCGCGGGCGCGAACGTCGGCGGCGCGGCGAACGAGGAGGCGGCGACCGCGGATGTCGTCATCGTAACCGTGCCGTTCGGCGGCCAGGCCGAGATCTACCGCGCGATCAAGGACCACGTGAAGGCGGACGCGATCGTCGTCGACTGCACGAGTCCGCTCGCGACGGCGGTGGGGGGGCGAGCGTGGCAGGTGCTCCGGCCGTGGCACGGCTCGGCGGCCGAGCAGGCCAAGGCCATCCTGGAGCAGGTCCACCCCGTTCGGATGGTGGGCGCGTTCCACACGGTCTCGGGGGAGGCGCTGCAGAACCTCGAGCACGAGATGGAGAGCGACGTCCTGGTCTGCGGGACCGACACGGAGGCGAAGGCTGTCGTGGGTGGCTTGGTCGACCAGATCCCCAACCTCCGCTGGGTGGACGCAGGCGACCTCACGCAGGCGCGGACCCTCGAGCCGCTGACCGCGCTTCTCATCTCGATCAACCGCTCCTACAAGATCCGCGAGGCCGGGTTCCGGATCACCGGGCGCGATGCGTGGGGGATCCCCGGCGCCTAGCCGCGGCGTCGGGCTCGCGTTGGGTCAGTCCAGCTCGACGAGCGGGTCCCCCGGCTGGACGTTCTGCCCCGCCTGCGCCGGAATCTCGGTGACGACGCCCTCGCGCGGTGTGGGGATCGCGTTCTCCATCTTCATGGCCTCGAGGATGCAGACGACGTCGCCCGCCTGGATCTCCTGACCGGGCTCGACGAGCACCCGCAGGATCGTGCCCTGCATCGGCGCCGCGATGACGCTGTGCACGTGGTCGCCTCCATGGGCGGAGTGACGCGAGGGCACCTTCGGGGCGGTATCGCTCCGTTGATCGAAGATCCGAACGGGCACCCGGCGCCCGTCCACCTCGAGCAGGAGCTCG
>Ga0307320_10000897_pt1 | contig 10773 bp, 13 predicted proteins | sample ER_DNA_369_FD_194495 | JGI IMG/M metagenome (GOLD analysis project Ga0307320, IMG submission 194495) | Bulk soil microbial communities from the East River watershed near Crested Butte, Colorado, United States - ER_DNA_369 | ecosystem: Environmental > Terrestrial > Soil > Floodplain | place...
CGATCTCAAGCGTGAGTACACGATCGTGATCGTGACGCACAACATGCAGCAGGCCGCGCGAATCGCGGACATGACAGCGTTCTTCAGCGTCCAGATCGAAAACGGCCACCGAAGCGGTGTGCTCGTCGAGTACGACGCAACTCCGACGATTTTCACGAAGCCCGCCGACAAACGCACCGAGGATTACGTCACGGGTCGGTTCGGCTGATGCGCGTCTCCCTGCAACAAGAGCTCGACCAGCTGGAGGCGTCGCTGCAGGAGGAGGGTGCGCTGGTGCTTCGGGCACTCCGTGGGTGCCTAAACGCGCTCGAGCGCCAGGACGCCGAGCTTGCTGACGAGGTGATCGCCTTCGACGACGAGGTCGACGACGCGTACATAGCGATCGAAGAAGGGATCCAGTCCCTCCTCGCCCGCCAGACACCGGTCGCCATCGACCTGCGAAACGTTCTCGCGGTGCTGCACATCAACCTCCATCTGGAACGTATGGCCGACTACTGCGTGACCGTCGCCAAGCTGACGAAGCTCGTCCAGAACGTGCCTTCGGACCCGATGCTCGCCGAGGCGCTAGAAGACATGGGCGTCCGCGCCGAGGAGATGATCCAGGCGGCGCTCGACTCGTTCGCGAACCGGGACGTCGAGAGCGCCGAGACGCTCGTGGAGATGGACGAGCTCATCGACGGCGCGAACAGGCGCTTAGTCCACCAGATCCTCTCTCTCTCCGCCGACCCCGAGCTGCGCGAATGGGGTCTCAGGATGCTGCTCGTCTCACGCTGCCTGGAGCGGATCGGCGACCACGCGGTCGACATCGGCGAGCAGACGGCGTTCCTCGTCAGCGGACAGTTCCGCGAGTTCACCGACGCCTCGCACTAGCGACTGGCTAGCTGAACGCCGCGCAGATCGTCTCGATGTGGCGCTCGTCGGTGCCGCAGCATCCGCCGACGACGTTGAGGCCCGGGAGCAGCGGCCTGAGCTCGCGGTAGCGGGCGGCGAGGTCGTCCGGATCCCCCTGGTCGAGCTCCTCGGCCTCGTCGAGCTCGGCGTGGCTTTTCGTCGAGGCGTTGGCCCGCAGGCCGCGGACCCGTTCGAGGCCGCCCGCGGAGAGCACGTCCTCGAAATGCGTCGGATGCGCGCAGTTGACCATGTAGTAGGCCGGCCCGGCGCCCGTGGCGGCGTCGACCTCGGCGACCGCGTCGCGTAGCTCCTGGCCGCTCGGCAGCCGCCCGTCCGTCTCGACGGTGAATGAGATCACGGACGGGATCCCGGCGTCCACCGCGGCGCGCGCGATCCCGGTCGCCTCGTCGGCGTAGTTGAGCGTCAGCGCGCTGACGAGATCTGCATCCGTCCCCGCGAAGGTGGAGACCTGCGTCGAGTGGTAGGCCTGGGCCTCGTCCGGGCTCATGGCCTCGCCGACGACGTAGCCGTCTCCACGAGGCCCGATGCAGCCGCTGATGACCATGACCACGCCGTCGCCGCCCTCGGCGCGCATGTCCGTCAGCAGGGCTACTCCGCGGCGGTTGACGTCGTCGAGCGCCTCGGCGGAATAGCCCAGACGGGCGCCCCAGTCGAGATTCGCGCGCCACGTGGGCGTGTCGAGGACGATGCCGACGCCGTGGCGCTTCGCGATCGCGACGTAGGCGGCGTAGTAGCCCCGTAGCGCCTCGAGGCCCGCGGGGTCGTCGAGGAGGACGAAGGAGGCGAAGTCCGGCAACTCGAGCCCGTCGCGGAAGATCAGGGTCGTTTCCATGCCGCCGTCCGTGATGAACGTCCGGCCGTCGAGCTGAGGAAGCGGAGCCCGCGTCGCCACGAGGCGACTATATGCCCCTCAGTAGCGCGGGTCTTCGGGCGGCGTCTCGGCGTCGTCGGTCTCGCCCTGGGAATCCTCCTGCTCGTCCTCCCAGGCCAGCTTGTCTGCTCCCCAGGCTTCGTGCTCCAGGAGCCAGATGTCGTCGTTTGTTCGCATGCCTCGACCGTAGCTGCGGGAGACCCGCGCCGAGGCGCGATTTACAGGGGTGAAACCGCTCATTCACCACCCATGCGGGTTTGCGGCGCGTTCACGCGGCCGAGACCACCCAGGGCAGCAGGAGGCCCTGCGATCAGGAGCCCATTAGCGTCCGCAACCGCTCAGCCGCGAGTTCATCCAGCGGCATCACGTGGCTGTAGGTGTCAAGGGATTGCGACGCGCGCGAGTGCCCTGCCCAGGTCGGCCACCTCGCGTGCCTCTGCCGGGTTGGGGCCCGCTGCGAGCTCACCCGCGATCAGGTCGCGGCGCGCGCGGGCCTCCCGCATGGTCGAGAGCGAGCCGCCGTGCTGGACAGGCCAGGCGCGGCCACCGAGGCGGTAGCGCACCACAAATCGGCGCGCACCCGACTTCGTTTCGCGGGTGACGATGAATGAACTAGCCATCCTTGTCCTCCTTCCGCAAAGCACGGCGCTGCCGCGAGGAAAGTTGGCCAGCCTCGCGCAGATAGCGGTGAGCCGTGTCCCGGCTAATGCCCGCGAGTCGGGCCATCTCAGCAACATCAAGGGCCGATTTCGAGCCGCGCACGAGCAAATCACGGAGTTCGGTGCGTATCTCGGCTGTTTTCTCCGCGAGAAGGGCGCGGCGCTGACTATTCTCGCGAAGCCTTGCGGAGATCGTCGCATGTTCAGACCCTCGGTCAGTGTCAGGCACTCTGACACAACGTATCATGCGGCTTTCCGGCGCTTGGATTCCTCAGCCTTGGCAAGCTCTCGCACTAAGTTAGAGACTCGCGTAACAAGGGGCGGCCTCGCACAAACGTGGGGTTGCCTAGGCCTGTCGTGACAGCCTAAGGTCCACTGTGCGGTTTTTTCACCTCGCTTTGGTGTGCATTCTCGCCGGCTTGGTCGCGTTGAGCGCCTCCGCGTGTGGCGGATCGGGAACTCCAACGGCTGGAACCGCCACCTCTGCCGGAACAGGCAGCAACGCGTCGACCGCGGGAGCCATTCCTCCCGAGCTTCTCGGAACTTGGGCAACGACGCTCAAGGCGGCTGACATCCCCGCGAACGCACCGGAGGAGCTGAAGAACGCAGCGACGAAGTGGCAACTCGTAATCGCTCAAACCGGAGGCACGGACAACGGCCCGGTACTCTCGATTGTCAATCCGGAGCTCGGGCAATTAGAGGGGCCTGCGCTCCAGGCTCAAGGCAATGAACTGAAGCTGCTGCAGGAGGAATGCGCTGCGAGTGGCGAAGTCCAGTTCTTCGACAACACCTACTCCTACCAAGTTCAAGACGGCACCCTCCGAATCACGACCGTAGACAACCAGTGCGCTGACCGGGTCGCGGAGACGATCTTGACTAGCGAGCCCTGGACGAAACAGGGCTGATCTTGGGGTCGAGCAGACGGCTGCGCTCTCGGCGCTTCTAGGGCTTCCGAGCGAACACGAGCCTCGGCGATTCGCTCACAGGATCGCCGCCGAATCGTGAGCGGGCGCTGCCCCAGCGCCGGTTAGTCGAGACACCACCGGGACACCACGGCTCCGGCATTTGGCGACCTGCACGACAAGGGCGACATGCCGATTTGGAGGGATTCCGCTTGAACGCGTGCCCTTACTGCTTACAGGGGTTTTGCCTCCCGAGACCCGGTTGGTTACGCGGTGGCCTCGGCGGCCAGCCGGCGTCCCTGGAACGAGCGGCCGAGGAACGCAGCCGCCGCGATGAGGCCGGTCAGCACGAAGACGAGCGCCGTCCCTCCGGGCAGCCGCGTCAGCGTCTCCATCCCCGCACCGACGAGCCCGGCGCACGGGATTGTCAGCACCCAGGCGACGAGGATGTTGCCCGCGACTCCCCACCGCACCGCCGACAGCCTCCGCGTCGCCCCGGCGCCGAGCACGGAGCCGGAGATCGTGTGGGTCGTCGAGACGGGGAAGCCGTAGTGGGCGGTCAGCCAGAGGATGGTCGCGCACGAGGTCTGGGCGGCGAAGCCCTGCGGCGGGTCGAGCTTCGCGACGCGCGTGCCGAGCGTCCTGATGATCCGCCAGCCGCCGGCGTACGTGCCCATGGCCATCGCCATCGCGGCGCTGAAGATCACCCAGTTGGGGGGGCGTGAGAACCCCTCGTCGAGATGCCCCGACACGACGAGAGCCAGCGAGATGATCCCCATCGTCTTCTGGGCGTCGTTCGTCCCGTGGGTGAAGGCGACGAAGCCGCCGGAGAGGAGCTGCAGACGTCGGAAGACGCGGTTCACCACCCCGGGGTGGCGCCTGCGGATGATCCACAGGAGCGCGAGCATGATCGCTGCGGCGAGGGCAATACCGAAGAACGGCGCGAGGAGCGACGGAACGAGCACCTTGTCGACGAGCCCGTGCCACTGGACCACGTCGAGGCCGGCGGCGGCGATCGCGGACCCGACCACCCCGCCGATGAGCGCGTGGCTCGAGCTCGAGGGGAGGCCGATATACCACGTGATCAGGTTCCACGTGATCGCGCCGACGAGGCCCGCGAGGACGATGTCGAGCGTGATCGCGTCCGAGTCGACCAAGCCGCTCGCGATCGTCGCCGCGACCTTGAAGGAGACGAACGCGCCGGCGAAGTTGAGGACGGCCGACATGAGTACGGCCAGCCGCGGAGAGAGCGCGCGGGTCGAGACGCTCGTCGCGATCGAGTTCGCCGTGTCGTGGAAGCCGTTCGTGAAGTCGAAGAAGAGCGCGACGGCGACGACTGCAACGAGCGTGAGGTCGTCCATGGACCGCTAGGCGTTCTTCACGACGATGTTCCCGACGACATTGGCCGCCGTCTCGCACGCGTCGAGGGCGTCCTCGAGCGCCTCGAAGATGTCCTTCCAGCGGATGACGGTCAGCGGGTCGATCCGCTCGTCGCGAAAGAGGTCGGCGATGGCGTCGCGGACGACGCGGTCGCCTTCGTCCTCGAGCTCCTTCAGCTTGATGAGCTCGTCCTGCACGCCACGATGCGCCTTCAGCCCGCCTAGCGCGGCGGAGAGATGGCCGACCGCTGCCGTGAGGATCCGCGCCTGCTCGATGGACTGGCGGGTCGGGGACTCGACGCCGTAGAGCTCGAGCAGGTCGGTCGCCTCCTCGATGTGGTCGACGACGTCGTCGATCGCCGTCGCGAGCGCGAAGATGTCCTCGCGGTCGAACGGCGTCACGTACTGGGTGTTCAGGAGCCTGATGAGGTCGCGCGTGATCCGGTCGCCCTCGTGCTCCGTCGCCTTCACGTCCGCCTGCGTGACCGTGGAGTTCGGGAACTCGCGGAACCGCGTCTCCGCTTTCTGCGCCGCCTCGAGGGCGTTGGCGCCGGCCTCAGTGAAGAGCTCGTAAAACTCGGCGGGACGTGGAACGAGGCTGAGTCGCATGAGCGCGCGGCATGGTACAACCGACCGGGTGCGTCGAGTGACCGCAATGGCGGCGATCGGGATCGCCCTGGTCTTCGCCGCTCCGGCCGGCGCGGCGACGCGCATCTTGGCGGTCGGCGACTTCGGAGTCGGGGGCCCGACAGAGCGCGCGACGGGTGCGGCGATCGAGGCCTGGGAGGCCGACCATCCTGCGAGGCTCCTCCTCACGCTCGGGGACAACGACTACACCGAGAGCCCGCCCACCTTCCGCAGCAACTGGCACGACGCGTTCGGCTGGCTCGAGGCCGCGCGGGTCTGGCCGCGGGGCACGCTCGGGAACCACGACGTGCGCGTCGACGGCGGCCGCTACGAGTTCAAGGCCCTCCGGATGCCGTCGTCCCACTACCAGCGCTCCCGTCCCAACTTCGACCTCTTCGTCCTCAACTCGAACTCGGTCGGCGACCGCCAAACGCGTTGGCTGAAGCGGCATCTCGCCGCCTCGACCGCGACCTGGAAGATCGTCTCGTTCCACCACCCCGCCTACACCTGCGGGGGCTACTTCAGCAATCCTGCGGTCGTCTCGAGGTGGGTGCCGCTCTTCGAGCGTTACGGCGTCGACCTTGTCCTTTCGGGCCACGACCACAACTACCAGCGCTTCGCGCCGCGGCACGGTGTCACGTATGTGGTCCACGGCGGTGGCGGCCAGGAGCTCTACGCGCTCCGCAAGTGCCCGGACGGTTACCCGAGGCGCGCCTTCGCGCGTCGTGGGCACGGCTTCCTCGACATCGTCGTCCGGCCCGGCGCGATCCGGCTCAGGGCCGTCACCCTCTCCGGACACGTCGTCGACCGCAAGGTCATAAACCCCTAGGGGGTATACAATTCGAGCGTGACGGAGATCACGCTCGAGCTCGAGGGCATGACCTGCGCGAGCTGTGCGGGCCGCATCGAGCGCGGGCTGAACGACCTCGAGGGCGTGCAGGCATCGGTGAACCTCGCGACCGAGAAGGCCGCAGTCCGCTACGACGAGTCGAGCCTGGGCGTGGACGCGCTCCTCGCCGCGGTCGAGGCCGCCGGGTATCGCGCCTCCCCCGCACGGGAGAGAGAGGACGAGCAGCGGGATACGGTCCGCACGCGGCTGGCCCTCGCGACCGCGTTGACGGTACCGCTGACGCTCGTCGCGATGGTGCCGCCGCTCCAATTCGACGGGTGGGAATGGCTCGCCTTTGCGCTCGCCACTCCCGTCGTCTTCGTCGCGGGCTGGCCGTTCCACCGGGCAGCAGTCAGGAACCTCCGCCACCGCGCGGTGACCATGGACACACTCGTCTCCCTCGGAACCCTTTCCGCATGGATCTGGTCGACCGCGGCGCTCCTCTTCGCCGAGGGGGCGGACACGTACTTCGAAGTCGCCGGCGTGATCACGACGCTCATCCTCCTCGGCCGCTTTCTCGAAGCCCGTGCCCGCCGCCGCGCCGGTGAGGCCATCCGCGCGCTCGCAGACCTGTCCGTCCCGGACCGTGGGATCCAGGTCGGCGACGAGTTCGTGGTGAGACCGGGCGAGCGGATCCCCACCGACGGAATCGTCGTCGAGGGCGAGTCGGCCGTCGACCGCTCGATGCTGACAGGCGAGCCCCTGCCGGAGGACACGGCGCCCGGGGACGAGGTCGTCGGCGCGACGATCAACGTTTCCGGGCGCCTCGTCGTCCGGGCGACCAGGGTCGGCGCCGACACGACGCTCGCCCAGATCGCACGCCTCGTCGCCCAGGCGCAGACGGGCAAAGCGCCCGTGCAGCGGCTCGCGGACCGCGTGTCCGCGGTCTTCGTCCCGGTCGTGATGGCGATCTCGGTCGCGACGCTGGCCGGGTGGCTCCTCGCAACCGGCGACCCGGCGGATGCGTTCACGGCGGCAGTCGCGGTTCTCATCATCGCCTGCCCGTGTGCCCTTGGACTGGCCACGCCGACGGCGCTCATGGTCGGAACGGGCCGCGGCGCCCAGCTCGGCATCCTCATTCGCGGCCCCGAGGTTCTGGAGCGGACTCGCGAGGTCACGACGGTCGTCCTCGACAAGACGGGCACGGTCACCGAGGGCCGCGTCCGCCTCGTGGAGAACGGCCTGCCGCCCGAGGCCCTCCGCCTCGCCGGAGCCGTCGAGGACGCGAGCGAGCATCCGGTCGGGCGCGCCGTCGCCGAGGCCGCACGGAGACACTTCGGCTCTCTGCCGCCGGTGGATGCGTTCCACAATCTCGCGGGCCGCGGCGTCACCGGCATCGTCGAGGGCCACCGGGTCGAGGTCGACCGCGGGAACGTGTCCATCGACGGCGTTCTCGCCGGCCGATTGTCGGTCGCCGATACGGTCAAGCCGACGAGCGCCGAGGCGGTCGCGCAGCTTAGGGGCCTGGGCCTCGCTCCCGTCCTCCTGACGGGCGACTCCGAAGAAGCGGCACGGAAGGTTGCGAAGGAGGTCGGGGTCGAGCGCGTCGTCGCGGGGGTCATGCCGGGCGAGAAGGCGGACGAGGTGCGCCGGCTGCAGGCGGCAGGCGAGGTGGTCGCGATGGTCGGGGACGGAGTCAACGACGCGCCCGCGCTGGCCACGGCCGATCTCGGCCTCGCGATCGGCACGGGGACAGACATCGCCGTCGATGCGAGCGACCTCACGCTCGTCTCGGGCGACCTGCGGGCGGCCGCGGACGCGATCCGGCTCTCGCGCCGCGTCCTCGCCACGATCAAGCGCAACCTTTTCTGGGCGTTCGCCTACAACGTCGCGGCGATCCCGCTCGCGGTGGCCGGGCTTCTCAACCCGATCGTCGCCGCAGGCGCGATGGCGTTCTCGAGCGTCTTCGTCGTCACGAACAGCCTGCGGCTCCGCCGCTTCTCGAGCCCGAGGGAGGAGACATGACCTACGGATACGTGGAGGAGAAGGACGCGCTCGTCAAGCGGCTGCACCGGATCGAGGGACAGGTGCGCGGAATCGAGCGGATGGTCGAGGACGAGCGCTACTGCATCGACATCCTCACGCAGATCGCGGCGGCCACGACCGCTCTCGAGACCGTCGCGTTCAAGATCCTCGACGAGCATGTGAACCATTGCGTCGCGGGCGCGCTCGAGTCGGGCGACGCCGAAGTCGCGGCCGAGAAGAGCCGCGAGCTACTCGAGGCCGTCCACCGCTTCTCGCGGACGAGATAGTTGCCCAAATACCTCACTGCGGGCGCCGTCGTCCTCGCCCTCTGGGTGGCGATCCGCTCCGGCGAGGTCTGGACCGGGACCTTCCCTGCGGCGCTGGTCGTGCTGCTCGCGATCGTCTCGTACGTCCACTGGGAGCGGCACGGACGGCCCTGGCACGACTGGGCCGTGATCCTCACCCTCCTGCCTGCCATCCTCGCCTCCGTGTGGATCGGGGTCGGCGGCCTCCTCCTGGACGTCGTGCGGACGGACGACCAGCGCCTCGTCTACGAGGTCGGCCCCGGGATCGGGCTCGTCGGCCTCCTCTGCACGCTCATCGCCTACCACGGCCGCCACCGCCCGGACGAGCGCTAGGCGCGCCTTAGCGGGAGAGCAGCACGGACTTGAGGTCGTCCTCGCTGCCCGGCTCGAGGATCGCCAGGACCTGGTCGCCCGCCTGGAGCTCGGTCGAGCCCACCGCGATCTCGGCCCGCCCGTCCCGCACGACGGAGATGAGCCGCGCCGTTCGCGGCAAGTGGAGGTCCTCCACCTTCTTCCCCGCCGCCGACGAGCTCGGCTTGATCTCGACCTCCACGATCTCGAGGTTCTCCTTGCGCAGCTCCAGCAGGTGGACGAGCTCGTGCTGGGGAACCTCGTGCTCGACCAGGGCGAGGACCATCGACGTCGCCGACACCGTCGGAGAGATGCCGAGCAGGTCGAAGTGCGGCTCGTTGCGCGGGTCGTTGACGCGCGCGATTACCTTCGGGACGCCGTACTTCTCTCTCGCGAGCTGGCAGATGATGATGTTGTCCTCGTCGTCGCCGGTGACCGCAACGAGGATGTCAGGCGGCCGGCCGAGGCCCGCCCGCTCCAGGATGAAGATCTCGGTGGCGTCGCCGTGGATCGCGCGGTGCTGGAACTCCTCCTCGAGCCGCTCGTAGCGCGGCTGCTCCTGCTCGACGAGCACGAGCTCGTGGCCGAGCGCAAGCAGCGTCCTGGTGACGCTCACCCCGACCTTCCCTCCACCCACGACGACGACGAACATCAACTGGCGCCTGCGGACAACACGCTGTGGGTGAGCTCGGCGATCGCCGTTTTCGTCGGCGAGACGACGTCGAAGCCTCGGCCGGAGTAGAAGTCGGCGCGCGCGGGGTCGAGGATGCGCGCGGCGACGAAGGGCACCTCGTAGCGCAGCTTGGCGACCTGTGCGACGACGATGTTCGTGTTGTCGCCGTCGGTGGAGGCAACGCACGCGTCGGCGTCCGCGATGCCCGCGCGCTCGAGAACTGACGTATCCATCCCGTGCCCGAGGTGGAACTCCCCGGGCCAATTCGGCCCGAGGCGCCCGAGCGCCTCTTCGCTCTCGTCGACGACGACGACCTCCCAGCCCTCGTCGTGCAGCCGTCCGGCCACAGCCGAGCCCACTCTTCCGACGCCGATGATGAGGGCTTTCACCGGCGGAAGCCTAGATGGTTGGCCGGGAAGTGTGGTGCCGCCTGGGACGGTCGCGACCGAGCCTGTGGCCGCGATTGGCGGAGCGCGTATCGGCAGATACGCGTGAGGAGAATCGTGGTCTCAGGCGACGTTGTCGCGGCCGCCAGCCGGCGGTGCCACGGTTTCCGGTCAATTTCCGGTCAAGCATCTATTCCTCGAGGACACCCTGGGGATACGTGACGACCATCACCTCGCACGGCGCACGGCGGAGCACGTAGTCCACGGTCGGGCTGAAGAAGCGCGACTGGCGCCGCCAGCGCGGGGCAGAGCCCATGAGGATGAGGTCGACGCCGTCGCCCTCGGCCTGCGCGACGATCGCCTCGCCGATGGCGCGCCCGCGCACGATCTCGCCCTCGACCTCCACCCCGTGCTCGGCCGCGAGCAGCTTCGCCTCGGCGAGCGAGGCCTCGGCCTTCTCCTCCTCGTCCGTCAGCTCGGCGTCGAGCGGGAGGTCGAGAGGGACCTTGATCACGTGCAGCGCCCGGACCGCGCAGCCGCGCTCCTCCGCGAGGCGAATCGCGGTTGCGAGCATCTCCTCGCCGATCAGGCCGAGCTTGACCGGCACGAGGATGCGCTCATAGACCCCCTCCTCCTCGGGCACCAGATCGGCGACCGCGGGCTCCACGTGCTCGAGGAGCCGCTCATGGCGAGCCCTCCGCACGGCGACGAAGAGGATGGCACCGAGAACGAGCCAGACCGGGCCCGCGATCCTGGCGGCGTCGTGCGTGTAGAGCGCGGCGATCCAAAGCGCGAACGTGAGCGGAGCGCCGATCAGGGGCGCGAGCGGCACCGGCACGCCACGGAGGCGGACG
>Ga0307320_10000898_pt1 | contig 10768 bp, 9 predicted proteins | sample ER_DNA_369_FD_194495 | JGI IMG/M metagenome (GOLD analysis project Ga0307320, IMG submission 194495) | Bulk soil microbial communities from the East River watershed near Crested Butte, Colorado, United States - ER_DNA_369 | ecosystem: Environmental > Terrestrial > Soil > Floodplain | place: USA...
CGGTCGAGAAGGAGTACGAGTTCGACACCGAGGACGGCAAGAAGAAGCTCGCCGAGCTCTTCGACGGGCGCTCACAGCTGCTCGCCTACAACATCATGTTCGGCCCCGACTACACAAACGGCGCCTGCCCAGGCTGCACCAGCCTGGGCGACGGGCTCGACGGCTCGCTCGTCCACCTGAACCACCGCGACGTGACGCTGCTCTGCTTCTCGCGGGCGCCGATCGAGCGGCTGACCGCCTACAAGCGGCGGATGGGCTGGGAGTTCCCGTACGTCTCCACCTACAACACCGACTTCGCCTTCGACTTCGGCCTTGCACTGACTGAGGAGCAGGCACAGCAGGTTCCCGAGGTCAAGGAGATGATCGAGAACCCACCCGACTGGCTCCAGGAGTGGTCAGGCCAAGTCGGGGCCGAGCTCAAGGACGGGCTGCGGGAGGGCCCGAGCTGGATCGCCTTCGCGCGCGAGAACGGGACCGTCTACCACACCTACACGGTGATGGCGCCCGACCCGTTCGTCGCGCCGTACTACAACTTCCTGCTCGAGCGAACACCGAAAGCCCAACCCGACGAGCCCCGCACGTGGCGGAAGGACGAGTACCCGGACTGACGCCGATCGGGTCGAGTCCCGGCCGGTCGCGGCCGCCGGGCAGCTAGCGCTCGGCGTCCATCTCGGGGATCCGCGCGCCGTGGTGGGACGCACGTGGGGGGCAGCTCGCAGCCGTGCCATGGTGGAAGGACTGTTTCACACGAGCAAGTGACGCCCGCCTGAACGACCGCCCACACCCTCGACGATCGTTTGCCGCCTTCTGGCCGTCGTGACGGCAGTCAAGCGCCGCGAGCTCGCGCAGACAGAGACGGGAGCGACGGGACTCGAACCCGCGACCTCCGGCGTGACAGGCCGGTCTTGCCGCTTCCGGTCTAGGCGGGGATGTGCGGGGATTCCCCCCGTGAGCAGGGTCTTTCGACACGGGCGTTGCGGGGATTGCCCGGTAGGGGCGGGAGCTTCCGGCGACCTCCTGCGGGATGGGCGCGGGATGCGTCGTTGTCTTAGTTGACAACCAGCGGGAGCTGTGCTGTACGCGGCGCCCGCGGAGTGGCGAAGCGTAAACGACGGCAAGCATCAGTCGACCCCTCTTTACCATCGAGCGACGAGGTGGGACGCGAGGGTACGGCCGGGAAGCCGCGGGCACGGAAGCCGAGGAAGAAGAAGGAAACAGCCGAAGACGCGTGACCGCGAGTGCCGGCTGGGGCCCGACTTGGTGTTCCCTCAGTGTTCCCTCGCTCGCGTTTCAACTAATTGATCGTCGGCCGCCTGATCAGGACGATGTGATCAACGGAGAGATCTAGTCGGTTCGAAGGCTTCCGATCGCCCGCTCGATTGTCTTCGCTTGCCGCGCCCAGGTCTTCGACGGGGCTGCGCCCACGACGACGGAACTGGTGCGCGTCCCCGCGACGAGACACGCGATCTCGCGGTAGCGAGTTCGCGACGTGCGATAGCTGTCGATCACGCACGAGCCTCGGCCAGAGCGAAACCCGAGCCCGTGCGCGCTGGCGATCAGACGAACGTCCTTCGAGCTCTCCTCCTCACGCAAGTGCTGGATCCGGAAGCTGGGCCAGTTCGCAAGCGTCTCCGCTCCCTGGCGGGGAGTTGCGTTGAGGTAGCCGCGAATGCTGCGGGCGTGGCCGATCAGCGCAACCGAGGCCGTTCCCGGGTCGGTCCGAATCGGCCTCCAAGTCTTCGGGTAGGCGAATGTTGCCGCGCCGGACGGAAGCCGGGCAAGCTTCCAGCCGTGCGGTGCGGGCGCCGGATGCAGCCAGCGAAAAGCCGGCGGCTGACCCTTGAAGGACGCGCTTCCGTCTGCGGCGCCGCCCCAAAGACCGAGGATCGCAGCGATGGTCGCGGCGACCACAAACAGCCGCCGCGACACGTCGATCATCCGATCAGATATTGCCATCGCCGTCGCTCGGACCGCCGTTGTTGTCGGCGTCGTGGTCCCCACCGTTGTGCTGTGGAATTCCGTTCCCAGCAGGCGGGCGCAGGACCCTGGCTCCGGCCGGCGAGACCGCGTACCACTTCGCGCCGAAGGCGCTGAAGCCCTCGCCGTGAGTCTGGCCCTTCTTCGTGTCCTTGACGAAGGTGTAGAGCGGGTGGTGGTTGTAGGTCACCTGGCGGCGGCCGTCGGCACGCTTGATCGATCCGATCAGGGACGCCTTCGCGCCTCCCGCGACCCGCGTCTTGCCGTTCGCGATCAGCGGCGGCCAGAAGGTCGCGCACTGTCCGGAGCACGCGCTCTTCCCGTTCCGGTCCTTTCCGAACAGGTAGAGCGTGTGTCCGCGTGAGTTGACGAGGATCCGTCCGAGGCCGGTCTTGGCCGTGGACACGACGGTGCTGCTGGCCGGGGCGGCATGGGTCGCCGACGCGTGCAGCAGCAGGATGCCGGCAGCGAGCGTCGCGAGGGCTGCGGCCCCGATTAGCCACGGGCGCCTCAGCGCGACGCTGAAGCGGTGACTCGTTTGCATGGTGTCCTCCCTAGCTGGTGGGTTTCCGCTTGCCCGGACACCATCGCCTGCTCGAGCTCGCCTGGCATCGGTGCCACCGCGAAAGCCTTGTTCCGGCTACCCGGGAACGCGAGCTCCCCGCAAGCGGCAATCGACTCGTCAGCCGAGATCGATCAGCAGTCGGGACGGCAGCACGAAACGACCTGGCCGCCGCGAAGTGCAGCGGCCAGGTCGTCGAACCCGCGGTTCGCCTAGCGAACCGTGAAGACGCCCTTCATGCCTGCTTCTGCATGACCGGGCACCGTGCAGAGGTAGGGATACTTCCCCTTCTTCTTGAACGTCACGACGAGCTTCGCCGTCGTCCCCGGCTGGATCAGCGGCGTGACCTTGCCGTTGATCTTGAAGTCGTGTGCGACGTGGCCGATGTTCTTGAAGACGAACGTCGTCTTGCCGGGCTTCGCGATCGACTTGGTCGAGAGCTTGAAGAAGAACTCGCCGCCCTTGACCTGAACCGAGGTGCCCGTGGCGTTCGACGGCGCCGCGGGAGCGCTTGCCGAGGAGCCGCCCGTGGCAGCGGGTGCCGCCTGCGTCTTCGCCCCGCCAGCGGGTGCGTTCAGGGAGTAGGCGATCAGCTGGAACTGCGGCTTCTTGTCGAACCCGGTCGTGCTGGCGGCGATGAGCAGCGTGTCGCCGTCGATTGCCGGGAACGAGTTGATGCCGGCGGGAGCCTTCTTCGTCCAGAGCGTCTTGCCGCTCTGAGTGTCGTACGCGTAGATCGTGCCGGCGTAGTCGCTCGTGAAGACGACGTCGTTGGCGACCGTCGCCGCGCCGAAGTCCATCGACGGAAGCTCGTGCTGCCAGATGATCTTGCCGCTGGTGGCATCGATGGCTGCGAGACCGCCGCGGCCCTTGCGGAAGTTGAACAAGCCTTTCTGCCCGCTCGCGCTCGCGACGGCGTGAAGGTCGGCCCAGGGGACGAAGAGGCGGTTGGCTGCGAGCGCCATCGGCGTTTCGACCCCACCCAGGTCGCCGGGGAAGATGTCCTCCGGCTTCCGCGGCAGCGGGCCGGTGTCGTGCAGGTGCCTGCCGACCGGGCGCGTCCAGAGATGCTTGCCGTTGTCGGCGCGGTAGGCGTACGCCTTGCCCATCTTGCCGGCGACGAGCACGATCTCGGTCTGGACGCCGTTGATCGGCAGCGTCGTGGTGATCGCGGGGATCATCAGGTCGTAATCCCGCGTGTCGTGCGCGATTGCCTGTTGGAACCAGATCAGCTTGCCGGTCTGCCCGTTGAGGGCGACGATCGAGTCTGTGTAGAGGTTGCGGCCGGGTCGGCTCGAGCCGTCGGGGAATTTCGGCGTCCCGTACAGCGGTCCAGGATTTGCGACGGAGAGGAAGACGCGCCCCTTCCCGTCGACTGCGGGCGGGTACCAGAGGCCGCCCCCGCTGTTGACCTTCGGATTGCCGAACAGCTTGGCGCCGTCTTGGATCGTGTTGAACTTCCACTTGGGCTTGCCGCTGGCGGCGTCCAGCGCCCAGACGATCCCGTCCCCGTTACCGGCGTAGAACGACGAGGGGTTGCCGGGCACGGTGCTGACCAAGACGGTGTTGTCGTAGAGCTGGGGTGCCATGTCGATGCCCTCGTTGCCGTTCCTGATCAGCTTGCGACTCCAGATCAGCTTGCCGTTCTGGGCGTTGAGCGCGAACGCGGCGGACGCCGTCGCCCCATAGATGCGGCCGTAGCCGTAGGAGACGCCGTTTGGCCCCTCATCCGGCTTGTTGAAGAGATGCCGCCACTTGAGCTTGCCGGTCGAGCGGTCGAGCGCGTAGACATTCGAGTTCAGGTCCTGCAGGTACACGGTGCCGTTCAGGACGATCGGGGTCGAGGAAAAAACGCCGAAGACGCTCGCTCCTTTGAGCGCGAAGCGCCACTTCACGTTCAGCTTCGAGACGTTGGACGAGTTGATGTCGGTGTTGGTGGTGGCGCGAGTGTTCGCGAGGTCGTAGTTGTGAGCGGGCCAGGCGTCGGTGTTGGCGGCCCACTCCGGCGGCGCGTTGCCAACCGTGGCCGCGTGGCTCTGCGGGGCGGCCGCGATGCTGCCGCCGGACGAGCTCCCGCCGCAGCCCGCGAGGGCGACGGCCAACGCGGCGAGGGCGGCGACGATCGCAACCCTTCCCGTTAGGCGGGCTGGGATTTTGATGGGGTTAGTAGCCACTGCCGCCTCCTGAGCTCGGTGCCGGCGCGGAAACCTGATTGCCTGCAGGAGAGAGAGCGAACCAGCTGCCGCCGAAGGCGTTCAGGCCCTCGCCGTTCGTGTCGCCGGGGTTGTTGTCGTTCTTGAAGAGGTAGAGCGGATGGCCGTTGTAGGTGACCTGCCGCATTCCGTCCGAGCGGGCGCTTGTGGAGATGAGCGAGGCCTTTGCTCCGCTACCGATGGTCGGCTTGCCGGACGCTCGGAGCGGCGGCCAGTTGACGGCGCAGGCGCCGTTGCACTCGCTCATCGTTCCGGAGTCCCGGCTGAAGAGATAGAGCGTGCGCCCCTTCGAGTTGACGAGGATGTTGCCGAGGCTCGCGTTGGACACGCCGACGGTCGCTGTTCGTCCGCTTGCGGTCTTCGGTGGGCCGGACGACCCGCTCGACTTGCCTCCGCCACCGCAGCCGGCGACGGCCAGCGCGAGCAGGAGCACTGCCCCGCCGGCGAGGAAGGTGATGCGTCTCTTGTGGGTCATAAGGAAACGGCTCCTTTCGATCCGTCGGTATTGACGGAGTACAGCGTCGTTGCCGAGCCACGGCGCGACATCGCCGGTACCGGCCGTCGGGCGTTGCCGCTGACGGCCGTCCTCGAATCCCTGCTGGCGGGTAATGGCGTTGGGCGCTCGCTGCGAAGACCCGAGCGCTCGCGTGCGCGATCGTGTGCGGGTACCCACATGCCCACCTAGGAAAAGAGAAGACGATGTTCGAGAAGCCCAACGTCCTCTACACGGCCGAGGCGACGGCCACGGGTGGCCGCGAAGGCCACGCCCGCACCAGCGATGGCCGGGTCGACGTCGACCTCGACGTTCCGGCTGAGATGGGCGGGTCGGCCGGCCCAGGGACAAACCCCGAGCAGCTCTTTGCCACCGGCTGGGCGGCCTGCTTCCAGTCTGCGCTGTTGCGGTTCGCCGCCGGCAGGGGCCTCGATCTGAGTGACTCGCGTGTCACGGCGCGTGTGGGGATCGGGCCGGTTCCCAGCGGCGGCTTCGGACTCGTCGCGGCCCTCGACCTCGACGCCCCTCGGCTCACCCGCGGCGTCGCCGTCGACCTAATGAACCGGGCGCACGAGGCCTGTCCTTACTCGAGGGCCACGCGCGGCAATATCGAGGTGACGCTAACTGCCGGCGGGACGACCATCGAGCGACAGGCCGCGTGACCTCTAGCGGGTGCTGAGGTCGAGCGGTAGCTCGGCGACCACGTTCGTACCGAAGCCCTGGCGGCTTTCGAGGCTGATCGTCCCGCCGATCGCCTCCGCGCGGTCCTTGAGGCCGATCAGGCCGGAGCCCCGGCTGGCATCTGCGCCGCCAACACCGTCGTCGCCGACGGCTATACAAAGGGCTCGGTCGCGCACCGCGACCTCGACCTGCACTTGCGACGCGCGAGAGTGCTTGGCCGCGTTCGTCAACGTCTCTGAGACGACGTAATAGGCCGCCACCTCGATGGATTCGGGCAGCCGCCCAGCCGTTCGCACTTCGAGCTCGACAGGAATCGGCGACCGATGCGCGAGGGTCTTCAGAGCGGGGCCGAGCCCACCCTCGGCCAGTATCGCCGGATGGAGCCCGAGTGCGATCTCCCGCAGCCCGTCGAGGGCGGTCGTGAGCCCTTCGGCGATGTGGGACAGCTCCTCCTGATGCTTGCTCATCTCCTTCGGCACGGCTGCCTGCGCCGCACGCACCTCGAGCGCCAGCGAGACGAGCTGCTGCTGCGCGCCGTCGTGCAGGTCGCGCTCGATCCGGCGCCGGGTCGCGTCGGCGGTGGCGACGATTCGTGCGCGTGAGGCGTCGAGCTCCGCGCGACCCTCGGCGTTGGCGATTGCCATCGCCAGGAGCTCCGTGAACTTCGCCAGCCGGCCCTCGAAGTCAGCCGGCAGCGGCTCGGTTTCGCGCGAGCCGACGGCCATAACGCCCCAGAGAATTCCGTCGACGACGACGGGCACGCCGACCGCGGAACGCGCGCCTTCGGCCCGCGCAGCGGCCGCGATCGACCCCTGCGCGGGCCGGGTGTAGTCAGCGCGCGCCGGCAAGCCGGTTCGGCAGACACGCGCGATCGCGCTGCTGTCACCCTCGACCGGCCAGCTTCTCCCGACTGGGCCGAGGTAGCCGTCGGAAGTTGCAAGCACGGTCGCGCTGCCGGCGTCGTAGCGGAGCAGCACGCTGAGGGGGGCGTTGAACATCCGTGCGACCTCGTGTCGGACGCCGTCGAACACATGGTGCGGAGTGGCCCCCTCGGCGACGAGGGTGGCGACCCGTCGCAGCGCCGCCTGTTCGTCGGCGAGCTGCGCGAGCTGCTCGTGTGCCTCGCTGTTTGCGATCGCCGTCGCCAGGAGCTCCGTGAACTTCGTCAGTCGGCCTTCCAGGTCAGCCGGCAGCGGCTCGGCTTCGCGCGTGCCCACGGCCATGACGCCCCAGAGAGCTCCGTCGACGACGACCGGCACGCCGACCGCGGACCGCGCGCCTGCATCCCGCGCAGCGGCCGCGATCGAACCCCGCGCGGGCTGTGCGTAGTCGGCGCGCGCCGGGAGGCCGGTTCGGCAGACCTGCGCGACCGCGCTGCTGTCACCCTCGACGGGCCAGCTCCTTTCGATGGGGCCGAGGTAGTCGTCAGAAGCTGCAAGCTGGGTCACGGTGCCGTTGCCGTCGTAGCGCAACAGCCCGCTCAGGGGGGCGTTGAACATCCGTGCCACCTCGCGTCGGACGGCGTCGAACACACGGTGCGGCGTCGCCCCCTCGGCGACGAGGGTGGCCACCCGTCGCAGCGCCGCCTGTTCGTCGGCGAGCAGCGCGAGCTGCTCGTGTGCCTCGCTCTTTGCGATCGCCGTCGCGAGGAGCTCCGTGAACTTCGCCAGCCGACCTTCGACGTCGGCCGGGAGGGGCTCGGTTCCGCGCGTGCCGACCGTGACGACGCCCCAGAGCGCTCCGTCGACGACGACGGGCACGCCGACCGCGGACCGCCCGCCTGCGGCCCGAGCAGCGGCCGCGAGCGGCCCCTGCGTCGGCCGGGTGTAGTCGGCGCGCGCCGGGAGGCCGGTTCGGCAGACCTGCGCGGTGGCGCTGCTGTCGCCTTCGACAGGCCAGCTCCTCCCGGCGGGGCCAAGGAAGCCGTCGGCAGTTGTAACCAGCGTCGCCGTGGCGTTGGCGTCGTCGTAGCGCATCAGCATGCTGACTGGGGTGTTGAACATCCGTGCCACCTCGTGTCGGACGCCGTCGAAAACACGGTGCGGAGTCGCCCCCTCGGCGACGAGGGTGGCCACCCGTCGGAGCGCCGCCTGTTCGTCGGCGAGCTGCGCGAGCTGCTCGTGTGCCTCGCTGTTTGCGATCGCCGTCGCGACGAGCTCGGCGAACTCGGCCAGTCGCTGCTCGGTCTCGGGGGGCAGTTGCGGCTCACTCTTCGAGGTGACGGCCAAGACGCCCCAGAGGTGGCCATCGACGGTGATCGGGGCTCCCACGGACGAACGCCAGCCCATCTCGCGGGCGGCCTTGGGCGCCTCGCCCGGTGCTTCTGCATAGGTGTCGATGCGTGCGGGCCTGCCGGTCTCGAAGATCAGGCCTGACACGGTCCCTTCGAGTTGGTAGCGCCTCCCGACGTAGATGTAGCCGCCCTCGGTGGTCCAGCCGCTTAGTGCCGTGACGGTTCCGTCTTCCTCGTAGCGCGTGAGAGCGGAACCGTCCGCGCCCATCAATGCCGCGACCTCCGCGCTCACGGCTTCGAACACCTCTGCCGGTGGCGCGCCCGCCGCAACCAGCGTTGCCACCCGCCGCAGCGCTGCCTGCTCCTCCGCGAGCCGCGTGAGCTCCTCGTTGGCCTGGCTGTTTGCGATGGCGGTTGCCACGAGCTCCGTGAACTCCGCGAGCCGCTCCTCGAGGTCGTCCGGCAGCGGTGCGTCCGACGACGACGTCGCAATCACTCCCCAGACCCGGCCGTTGACGATGATCGGGGCGCCCGCGACCCGGTCGAAGCCTCCCTTGCGCGCTTCGGCTGCCAGCGTCCCCGGGAGGTCGGCGTCAACCTCGAGTCTCTGCGCCCGGCCGGTGCGGAGGATCTCTCGGGCCACCGACGGGCCGTCGAGCGGCCAGCGGGATCCCGGATGGAACGTATCCGGACGGGAGCCGACGACCGCGAGCATCTTTATCACCGTGCCGTCGTCTTCATAGCGGCAGACCCAAGCGTTCCGGAGATGCAGAACCTGGGCGACCTCCTTGGCGACCGCTTCGAACACCTCTGACGAGGGCGCACCGCCTGCGACGAGCGTCGCCACCCGCCGCAACGCTGCCTGCTCCTCCGCCAGCCGTCCCGGCTCGCCGCGATGCGTCGCGTGCGGTTCCGCGAGCCGGGCGGACGTGCCCATTGTGTCAAGGTACCCCATAATCGACGACGTGAGCACGAGCCAGACCAGGGTCGTTCTGGCTGACGACGACGTTCTTCTGCGCGAGGGACTGGCGGGCCTGCTCGAGCGCTCCGGCTTCGAGGTCGTCGGCCAGTCCGGCACCCCGTCCGAGCTGATCGAGCTCGTCGGCGAGCTCCGGCCCGATCTCGCGATCATCGACATCCGGATGCCGCCGACCCACACGAGCGAGGGGCTTGATGCCGCGGCGTCGATCCGCGAGGAGTTCCCGGAGACGGCGATCGTCGTTCTCACCGCCCACGTTCAGATCGAGAGGGCGACCGAACTCCTGGCCAGCGGCGAGCGCAGTGGTTATTTGCTGAAGAGCCGCGTCACGGACGTTGACGAGTTCATCCAGACGCTGGAGCGGATCGTGAAGGGAGGGTCGGTCGTCGATCCCGCGCTCGTCCAGGAGCTCGTGGCCGCCCAGCGCGCGGACGATCCGCTGGACGTCCTTTCGCCGCGCGAGCGCGAGGTGCTCGGCCTCATGGCCGAGGGCCGCTCCAACGCCGGCATTGCCCATCAGCTCTGGATCACTGAGGGGACGGTCGAGAAGCACGTCCGCAGCATCCTCATGAAGTTGCGCCTGCCGGCAACCGAAGATGACCAGCGGCGCGTTCTCGCCGTGATCACGTATCTCGACGCCCGCTAGCGCCGTCAACCGAACGACCGTCGACGATCCCGAGGATCGCCTTCGCCGACAGCTCCGTCTTCGGTAGGAAGCCGGCCGCCGGGCTTGCGGCGATGAGATCCGCGAGGTCGGCTTCGGCCTGCGTCGAGATCAAGATGATCGTCGCCGCATTGCCCTGCCCGCGCCCGTCTTCGGCCAGGTGCCGCGCAAGCTCCAAGCCGCTCTCCTCGCCGAGGAAGATGTCCACCAGGACGACGTCGGGACGCAGGGTCTCGAAGAGACCGAGCGCCTCGGCGTAGGTCGAGGCGACGGCCGCGACGCTCAGACCCTCTCGTTCCAGGAGCGCGCGCACAACCTCGAGGAACGATTCGTTGTCGTCGACGATCAGGCAGCGAATCGGCACACAGTGAGCCTCGCACCAATTTGGCTGCCGCGCATTACCGCTAGCCGGAATCCCACGAGAGGAGGTACCGGGGCGCGCAGATCGGGGCTGCCCGCGATGACAGCGCCACCACGGACGGCGATGGTGCCGGGGAATCCACAGTCAATCTGGAGGACAGAGAGATGGAATCGATCGTGACGCCCACCGAGGGCCTGGATCGAAGCGATAGGGAAGCACTCGCCGTTCGCGCCTGGCGCACAGAACAGCTTCGGCGCCTCGGCCTGCCTTACATTCTCGCGGAGGCGTTCGCCGATCTCGTCGACTGGCGCGCCATCGCGGACCTCGTCGAGCGCGGGTGCTCGCTGAGCCTCGCGCTCGAGATCGTGCGCTGAGGGTCGACCTCCGCGCGGACGCTCGGCCTCGGTACCTGCTAGCCGGAAATGCAATTTCTCGCAAGCGGCAATCGAAGTTAGGCGCTCTCGGGGATGTCGGAGCCAGCGCCAATCGCGATTGTGGGCCTCGGAATACCACAACGGATTCAGGAGGAAGAGATGCCATCACTGATCGTTGGAAGCGAGAACGGCGCCTCGATCGAGATCCACTACGAGGACCACGGCAGCGGC
>Ga0307320_10000900_pt1 | contig 10748 bp, 10 predicted proteins | sample ER_DNA_369_FD_194495 | JGI IMG/M metagenome (GOLD analysis project Ga0307320, IMG submission 194495) | Bulk soil microbial communities from the East River watershed near Crested Butte, Colorado, United States - ER_DNA_369 | ecosystem: Environmental > Terrestrial > Soil > Floodplain | place...
ACGAGGGCGGCATGCACGAGGAGGGCCTCAAGAAGGCGCTCACCAATGTGATCAATCGGTACGCGCGTACCAAGGGGCTGCTGAAGGAGAAGGAGGACAACCTCCTCGGGGAGGACGTGCGCGAGGGGCTGATCGCGATCGTGAGCGTCCGCCTGCGCGAACCGCAGTTCGAGGGCCAGACCAAGACCAAGCTCGGCAACACGACGATGCGCTCACTCGTCGAGACGACCGTGAACGAGCACCTCATGACGTGGCTCCAGGAGCACCCCGGCGACGCCAAGCGGGTCGTCACGAAGTCCTCGCAGGCCGCGAAGGCGCGCCTGGCGGCCAAGCAGGCCCGCGACCTGACCAGGCGCAAGTCGTTCCTCGAGGGCGGTGGGCTGCCCGGCAAGCTCGCCGATTGCCAGCTGACCGACCCGAGCGCCACCGAGCTGTTCATCGTCGAGGGCGACTCGGCGGGGGGTTCGGCCAAGCAGGCCCGCGACCCGGCGACCCAGGCGATCCTGCCGATCCGCGGCAAGATCCTGAACGTCGAGAAGTCCCGGCTCCACAAGATCCTCGAGAACGCCGAGATCCAGGCGCTGATCACCGCGATCGGCACCGGCGTGGGGGACGAGGAGTTCGACGTCGCGAAGGCGCGCTACCACAAGATCGTGCTGATGGCGGACGCCGACGTGGACGGCGCGCACATCCAGACCCTGCTGCTGACGTTCCTGTTCCGGTACATGCGCGAGCTGATCGACGCCGGCTACGTGTACCTGGCCAAGCCCCCGCTGTACCTGCTGAAGGAGGGCAAGCAGGAGCTGTACTTCTACACGGAGCGCGAGTGGGACGCGTACCGCAAGGACGTCGACGGCCAGCGCAAGCTGGAGCCGCAGCGTTTCAAGGGCCTGGGCGAGATGGACGCGACCCAGCTGTGGGAGACGACGATGAACCCCGAGCAGCGCACGCTGCTGCGGGTCGCGCTCGAGGATGCGGCCACGGCGGACCGCCTCTTCGGCATCCTCATGGGTGAGGACGTCGCCTCCCGCAAGGAGTGGATCGAGGACAACGCGGCCGACGTGCAGAACCTGGACGTCTAGGCCGAGCGATCGGGGGGGTCGGTGGCACAGGAGTCCATGCTCGGCGGGCGGGTCGAGGACGTCCAGCTCGAGGACCAGATCCAGACCTCGTACCTGGACTACTCGATGTCCGTCATCGTTGGGCGCGCGCTGCCCGACGTCCGCGACGGGCTGAAGCCGGTCCATCGCCGGATCCTGTGGTCGATGTTCGAGCAGGGCCTGCGTCCGGACCGCCCGTACCGCAAGTCGGCCAACGTGGTCGGCGGCGTGATGAGCAAGTACCACCCGCACGGCGACCTGGCGATCTACGACGCGTTGGTGCGGATGGCGCAGGACTTCTCGCTGCGCGCCCCGATCGTCGACGGTCACGGGAACTTCGGGTCGGTCGACGGCGACCCGCCGGCGGCCCAGCGTTACACGGAGGCCCGGCTCGCGCCGATCGCCCTCGAGCTGCTGCGCGACATCGAGGCGGAGACCGTCGACTTCGTCCCCAACTACGACGGCTACGAGCAGCAGCCGGTCGTGCTCCCGGCGCGCTTTCCCAACCTGCTCGTGAACGGCTCGGGCGGCATCGCGGTCGGGATGGCGACGAACATCCCGCCGCACAACCTCGGCGAGGTGATCGACGCGGTCGTGCACTTCATCGAGCACCCCGAGGCCAAACCGAGGGACCTGATGAAGTTCGTCAAGGGTCCGGACTTCCCGACCGGCGCGATCGTGATGGGCCGCGACGGGATCAAGGAGGCGTACGAGACGGGCCGAGGCTCGATCAAGGTCCGGGCCGTGTGTGCGATCGAGGAGGCGTCGAACGGCCGCCAGCGGATCGTCGTGACCGAGCTGCCCTACCAGGTGAACAAGGCTCGGCTCGCCGAGAAGATCGCGGACCTCGTACGCAGCGGGCGGCTGAGGGACGTCGCGGACGTGAAGGACCATTCGAGCGGCCGAGAGGGCATGCGCCTGGTCGTCGAGCTCAAGCGCGGGGCCAACCCACAGGTCGTCCTGAACCAGCTCTACAAGCACACGCAGCTTCAGGACACCTTCGGCGTGATCATGCTGTCGCTCGTCGACGGCGTGCCCCGAACGCTGAACCTCGCCGAGATGATCGGCTACTACGTCGACCACCAGATCGACGTCGTGACCCGGCGCACGCGCTACGAGCTGAAGAAGGCCGAGGAACGCGACCACATCGTCAAGGGCCTGCTGATCGCGCTCGACAACCTCGACGCGGTCATCAAGGTGATCCGTGGTTCGCAGGACGCCGAGGAAGCGCGCGGCAAGCTGATGTCGCAGTTCAAGCTCAGCGAGGTGCAGGCCAATCACATCCTGGACATGCCGCTCCGACGCCTCACCCGGCTGGCCAGAACGGAGCTCGAGCAGGAGCACAAGGACCTGCTCGCGCGGATCCGCCACCTGAAGGGTCTGCTCAAGGACCCGAAGAAGATCCGCGCCGTCATCACGGACGAGCTGCTCGAGATCAGGAAGAAGTTCGCGAACCCGCGGCGCACGCAGCTCAAGGCCGACGAGGGCGACCTCGACGTGCAGGACCTGATCGCCGAGGAGGCCGTGGTCATCACCGTGTCGCGCGCCGGCTACGTGAAGCGGCAACCCATCGAGAACTTCCGCCGGCAGGGGAGGGGCGGCAAGGGCATCCGCGGCGCGAACCTCAAGGAAGAGGACGTGATCAACGACGTCTTCACGACCACGACGCACAACTGGCTGCTGTTCTTCACCAGCAAGGGGAAGGTCTACCGCGTGAAGGTCCACGAGGTGCCGGAATCGGGGCGGACCGCGCGAGGAACCTACGCCGCGAACCTGCCCGGTGTCTCGATCACGGGGGACGAGAAGGTCCAGGCCGTGATCGACCTCAAGGAGTACGGGGAGGGCCGGTACCTCCTGTTCGCCACTCGCAAGGGGATGGTGAAGAAGACCACGCTGCCCGAGTACGACTCGCCACGGACCGGGCTGGCCGCGATCAACCTGAGACCCGGCGACGAGCTGATCGACGTCCGTCTGACCGACGGCAAGGACGATGTGATCCTGGTCTCCCGCATGGGCCAGGCGATCCGGTTCAAGGAGGGCCTCGTGCGACCGATGGGCCGGCAGACCGCGGGTGTGATCGGGATGCGCCTGGCGCCCGACGACGAGGTGATCGTCCTCGGCGTCGCGTCGCAGGGCGAGGAGCTGATCAGCGTCACGCACCAGGGGTACGGGAAGCGGACGCCACTCAAGGACTACCCGGTGAAGGGGCGCGGAGGCAAGGGCGTGATCGGCCACACGCTCACGAAGAAGACGGGCCTGCTCGCCGGCGCGTTCGTCGGGTCGAAGGACCAGGACATGTTCGTGATCTCGTCCTCCGGGATCGTGATCAGGGTCGCGGCGGCGGACATCCGCCGTGTCGGCCGCGCGTCGCAGGGTGTTCGGACGATGCGCGTCGAGGAGGGCGCGACCGTCGTCGCGCTCGCGCCGGTCATCGCCACCGCGGAGCTCGAGTAGCTACCGGCCCGGCGGTTCCGCGGAGGTCTCCGTGTCCGGCTCCGTTCGGCCGCCGCGATGTTCCTCGGGGAGCGGCACCCGCCGGAACCGCGTGAACACCAGGACGTCGTACAGGCTCTTCAAGACCCCCGCCACCACGAACGGCGCACCGACCGCGACCGACTGCATGAGCAGGCCCGCGCCGGCTGCGCCGAAGGGACGTACCACGTAGCGCGCGGTGTTGGTGAACGCCGCCGCGGCGGTGCGTTCCTCGGGATCGACCAGCGCGGTGACGTAGGCCTGTCGAGCCGGGACGTCCATCTGCGACAGGGTCGAGCGCAGCAACAGCATCGCGATCGCCGAGCCGAGCGTCGGCATCGCCGGGATCAGGATCAGCAGGACGTTCGACGGCAGGTGGGTGAACACCATCGTCGGGAGGAGGCCGATCCGGGTGGCGAGCCAACCCGACGCGATCGACGAGAGCGCCTGGAGCAGGCCCGAACAGAACAGGACCAGGCCCATGAGCTCCGCGCTCGCCCCGAACCGCCGCCCGAACCAGAACACCAGGAACGTCGAGACGACGAACCCCCCGGCGAAGGCGTCCAGCCCGAACAGCGCCGCGAGCCGGGTCACCTCCGTGCGGGATCGGCGCAACGGGGCGGTCACACGACCGGCCCGGGTATCGATCGCGGGCGAGAGCCTGCGTGTGAGCGCGACGCACAGGGCTCCCGCGACCGTGAGCACCAGGAGCCAGCGCTGGTCGGTCGGGAGGTTCGGGATCCGTTCGCGGATCAGCGCCGGACCGCCGCCGGCGAGCGCGCCGACGGCTCCGGCCAGATAGGCGACCGCGTTGTACCGGCCGAAGACGCGGGCGCGGACCTCCGGCGCGACGCCGCCCATCATCGCCTGTTCGAGCGAGGTGAGCGGGCCCGACTCGTTCGCGTCGGTCGACAGGGTGCCGGTGAGCGCCACGAGCACCAGCACCACGACGGAGTCGGAGAACGCGTACGCGGCTCCGGCCGCGCTCATCACGAGCAGCAGCAGGACGTACGCGCGACGCCGCCCGATGCGATCTCCGGCGAGACCGATCGCGATCGAGACCAGGGCGTTGCCGGCGAGGATCGCCGCGAACACGAGCCCGACCTGGCCGTCGGAGAGGCCGCCCTCGGCGAGGGCGGCGCCCAGGACCACGCTCGCGAATCCGTAGCCGAACGCGCGCAGGGATTGGATCGCGAGGATGATCCGCAGGTCGTGCTCGAGCGGGGTCGTGGGAGACACGGTGTCCGTCCTGGACAGATAATCCCATCGTGTCGACCGGTGCCGGTGTCGCGACGATCGTCGGCGCGAGCGCGCTCGGACTGCTGACCGTGTTCGTGCTGTGGCACCGGGTGCCGCCAGCGGCCGCGCTCGCGGTGATCGCCGCGTGTGGGGTCGGCCTGGCCGTGGGGGGCCTCCTCGTGCAGGACGACGTCGGGACGGCCTCGTGGGTGGTCGCGATCGTCGCGCTCGGCGTGCTCGCGCCCGTGCACGCGAGGCTGGTGTTCGGACCGCCGGGGCGAGCCCACGTGCTTGCCGCCGGCCCTGCCGCCGCGTAGAAAGAGCCCGAACCCGTGAGCGATCCCGCCGACCAGGCCACCGTCGTCCCGCCCGCCCCCGCGCCCGCGGAGGCTCCCGCCCGCGCCCAGCGGGAGCGCGCGATGCCCTCGCCCGCCCGTTCGCGTCAGGCCAAGGTCGTCCTCCGCAAGGTCGGGCCCTGGTCGGTACTCAAGATCTCGTTCCTGTTCTACCTGTGCGTGATGGTGGTGATCATCGGCGCGATGATGATCCTGTACGCGATCGTGGGGGCGATCGGCGCGCTCGATTCCCTCACGCGCTTGATCCGGGACCTGTTCGCGGACCAGTCCTTCGAGATCCACGGTGGGTGGCTCTTCAGCCGCGGCCTGTCGATCGGGCTCGCGCTGGTCGTGCTCTGGACGCTGATCAACGTCTTCATCGTATTCCTGTACAACCTGCTCTCCGACATCGTCGGCGGCATCGAAGTCACGCTGTCCGAACGCCGGTAGCGCGACCGCGCTGCACGGATCCTCGCTGCTCGCGCGCACGATTGACACCCTTTCGGAGCCACGCGTACGCTTGCCGTCGGGCCGGGTGAAGGCCCCTGCAGCGTCCCCCGGGCCTGTAGCTCAGCTCGGTTAGAGCGCATCCCTGATAAGGATGAGGTCGTTGGTTCAAGTCCAACCAGGCCCACCCGGCGAGGAGGAGGCAGCGATGTCCGAAGGAACTGAGGAAACGAAGAAGGGCGGCTTCTTCGGCAAGCTGATGAAGATCGCCTTCATCGCGGCGATCGTGGCGGCGGTCGTGGCCGTCTTCAAGCGCCGGCGCGGCAAGGATCTGGACGAGGACGAGTGGCAGGAGCTGCCGCCCCCCTCGGGCGGGTAGCCGAGCCGGACACGTTCCGCCGAAGGGCCCGCGCTCGTCGCGGGCCCTTCGCGTTGTGGCCGAGGTGCCCGTGCCCCGGTGTCGGTACCGGGTGATGGCTAGACTCCGGCGCCGTGGAACGCGACCCCTGGGAGCTGGCGTTCGAGGCGGCTCGCGCCGCCGGCGTCGAGCTCCGACCGCTCGCAGAGCTCGAGGACGCGGATCGCATCCTGCGGGTCATGGACGCCACGTGGGCGGGCCCCGAACCCTTCCCGCGCGAGGTGCTCCGCGCGCTCGCCGACAGCGGGAACGTGCCGTACGGCGCGTTCGACGGCGACGAGACGATCGGGTACGTCCTGGGATGGGCCGGGGTGGACCCCGAGGACGGGCTGCACACGCACTCGCACATGCTCGCAGCGTTGCCCGGTCGGCGTCATCGAGGGGTCGGGTACGCGCTCAAGCTCGCGCAGCGCGCGCAGGCGCTCGACCAGGGGATCGCCGAGGTGCGGTGGACCTTCGATCCCCTCGTCGCCCGCAACGGGTACTTCAACCTGCACAAGCTCGGGGCGGTCGCCGATCGCTTCGACCGCAACCACTACGGGGCGATGGTCGACGAGGTGAACGCCGGGGAGCGGAGCGACCGGTTCACCGTCCGGTGGGACCTCAGAAGCGAACCCGGCCCGAGGGACGTGGGCGCGCACGAGGCCGCGCTCGAGGACGACGGCGGGTGGCCGGGCGAGGTCCATGCGCCGTCCGGGCGGGGGGCCCTCGTCGCGGTCCCGAACGACTACGCGCAGCTTCGGAGCGACGACGCGGCGTGCGCGTCGGCGTGGCGCGACTCGTCGGCCGAGGCGATCGAGGCCTGTCTCACCGCCGGGATGATCGCGGCGGGGTTCGACCGCGTGGCCTCGAGTTACGCGTTCGCGCTGGCCGAGGACGTGCCTCGATGACGAGGATCCGTTCGATCGAGCTTCGCCTGGTCGCGATCCCGCTGGTCCGGCCGTTCCGGACCAGCCTCGGCGAGTCCACCGAGAAGGTCTGCATCCTCGCCCGCGTGGAGACCGACGACGCGGTCGGGTGGGGGGAGTGTGTGAGCGACGTCGAGCCCACCTTCTCCGAGGAGTGGAACGACGGGGCCTGGCTGATGATCCGGGACTTCCTCGCACCCGCGCTGTTCGCCGCGGGGGACGTGGAGGCCGAGGGCGTCGCGTCGGTGCTCTCGTTCGTCCGAGGGCACCCGATGGCCAAGGCGACGCTCGAGAACGCGGTGCTCGACGCCGAGCTCCGAGGGCAGGGCCGTTCCCTCGCCTCCTACCTGGGAGCGGTCCGCGACCGGGTCGAGTGCGGCGTCTCGGTGGGGATCGCGCCCTCGACCGACGCGCTGGTCGAGCAGGTCGCGGGCTACCTCGCCGAGGGCTACCGTCGGATCAAGCTCAAGATCGAGCCGGGCACCGACGTCGAACGCGTCCGCGCGGTCCGAGAGGCGAACCCCGAGATCCTGCTCTCGGTGGATGCGAACGCCGCCTACCGGCTCGGAGACGTCGCCGTGTTCCGGCAGCTCGACGAGTTCGGGCTGTTGATGGTCGAGCAGCCGTTGCACCACGAGGACCTGTGGGAGCACTCGTTGCTCCAGCGGGAGATCCGGACCGACATCTGTCTGGACGAGTCGATCCGCTCGGCCTCGGACGCCCGGGCGGCGATCGAGCTCGAGGCGTGCCGGATCGTGAACGTCAAGCAGGGGCGCGTCGGCGGGCTGCTCGAGGCCAGGCGCGTGCACGACGTCGCCTCCCAGCTCGGCGTGCCGGTGTGGTGCGGGGGGATGCTCGAGACCGGGGTCGGGCGTTCGACGAACCTCGCGCTGGCCGCGCTCCCGAACTTCCGGCTGCCGGGCGACACGAGCGCGACGTCGCGGTACTTCGCCGAGGACCTGACCGAGCCGCTCGTCCTGGCGCCCGACGGGACGTTGCCGGTCCCCGACGGACCCGGGATCGGCGTCGAACCCGACCCCCAGCGACTCGAGGCCGCCACCCGTCGGACGGAGCGGCTGGAGAAAGAGTGACAAAACCCGTCGAGCCCGGTTGACCGTTTCGAGGGGCGTCCGTACAGTCCGAGGAGAGAGACCGCTGTGACCTTCGGGTCGCGGCGGTTTCTCACATCTCGGGCCGTTCGTCCCGGCCCTCCCTCGAGAACCCCGTTCGGCGTCGGTGATCGGATCGCCCGCCGCCTTCGGCCACACAAGACGCACATCGCGCCGCCTGCTCGTCCTAGACTCAGGTCGACGTCCGGTCGAGGAGAGGCTGCGGGATGCGCAAACGGGTCATCAGGGCGGGCGAGATCGAGATCGAGGACTCGGAGGGACGCGTCCGCGCCCGCTTCGGCATCTCGAACGAAGATCTCCCCTTCATGTCGTTCTTCGGCGCGGACGACAAGCTGCGCGCGCGTTTCGGGGTGCAGCCCGACGGCTCGGCCGGCCTGGCGATCGCCGACGACGAGGGCAAGGTCCGTGCCACGTTCGGGCTGTTCTCCGACGGGTCGGCGAGCATGGCGATGGTGGACCGCAACGGCAAGGTGCGAGCGAAGTTCGGTCTCGGCACCGAGGGCTCGCCCACGCTCGCGCTCCGCAACAAGGACGGCCAGCTCGGCTTCGTCTATTCGCTCGCGCAACAGGGTTCGCCGACGATCTCGCTGCAGGACGAGGACGGCAAGGTACGCGCCAGGATCGGGCTGGCGGCGGAGGGCTCGCCCATCCTGCGGCTGCTGAACAAGGAGGGCGAGCTCCGCGCGATCATGGGGCTGACCGCCGACGGGACGCCGGTGATGCAGTTCCTCGACGCGAAGGGCGAGCCCGAGTGGACCGCGCCGAGCTCGTTCTCGCCGTCCCACGACGTCCCCGACGAGACGCCGAAGCCCTCCGGGCCGAAGGCTCGGGAGCGGGGCTGACCCGGCGTGTCGGGGTGGTGGGCCGCCGCCTTCGTCGTCCAGTGGATCCTGGTCGCCGTGCTGGCGATCGTCGTGGTGGCGCTCGCGCGCCAGGTCGGCGTGCTCCAGCTCCGCCTCGCCCCGCTCGGCGCGCTCGAGATCGACGACGAGGGGCCCCTGCTCGGTGAGGCGCCCGAGGCCCGCCAGGTCCGAGCGCCCGACGGCTCCTCGAGGGTGATCGGCGGGCCGGGACGGGGCCGGCTGGTGGCGTTCGTCTCGGACACCTGCCCGATCTGCGAGCAGGTCGCCCCGTCGCTGCCCGCGGCCGCCGACGCGAGCGGGCTGGAGCTCCAGGTCGTCTCCGATCCGGAGCTCGAGACCGCGTACGGCGTCCCGGGCGTGCCGTTCGTCGTGGTGCTCGACGAGGTCGGCGTCGTCCGGTCCAAGGGGACCGTGAACTCGCTCGAGCAGGTCGAGGGTCTGGTCGACACCGCGCGGCGTCGAACGATGCAGGCCGAGGAGCTCCGGGCCGGTTGATGGGGGCGTTCGAGCGAGCCGGGACCGAGCTCGCGCGCCGGACGAGCCGACGATCGTTCCTCGGCAGGCTCGGGCGGACGGTCGTCGCGATCGCCGGCGGCTCGATGGTGGCGGTCGCGCTCGAACCCGACCGCGCCGAAGCCCACCACATCTGCGGGCACCTGTACACGACCGGCTCGTGCCCGCATCCGTACTCGCCGCACTCGAGGACGGACGCCTACGGGTTCCCGGTGCATCCGCGGCTCGGTTACCCGGTCGACGACGACGGCGCGATCTATCTGTCCGAACGGCAGACGCGGCGGAAGGTGTGCCAGAAGGTGGTGCCGGAGCGGTTCCCCTTCGTGCGGAACCCGCGGTACGGGGGCGGCTGGAGCCGCTGCTGCAACGGACGCGTGCGGCACATCCAGGACTGCTGCTCGACCGCCGACACGCGGATCAACGGCGACGGTGCGGTCCGCGGCTACTGCCCGCGGGGCCGCAAGGTCTTCTGCATCACGTACCGGGAGCTCAACGTCCGGTGCTGAGCGAGCCGGTCGGTCTCGCGCTCGTCGTCGCGTCGGTCGTCGCGGGGATCTCGAGCCTGTTCGGCCCCTGAGGCCTGTCGATGGTGGAGACCATCACCCCCGTGGTCCACGGGGGCAGTCGGGAACGATGGGGGATCTCGCTCGCCCTGCACGCGATCGGTGCCGCCGTCGCCGCTGCGATCGTCGGGTCGCTCCTCGCGGGGGCGGGGGCGCTGCTCGGCGCGCCGTGGGGGGTCCCGGGCGCCGTGCTCGTCGTGGCGGCGGCCGCGCTGTACGTCGCGCGCGAACTGGGGGCGCCCGTGCCGGTGCCGCAGCTGCGCCGGCAGGTCCCGGACTGGTGGCGCACGTTCTTCCCGCCGCACCTCGCGGCGTTCCTGTACGGGCTCGGCCTCGGGCCCGGGTTCCTCACCTACCTGGGCCACGGGACGGTCGTCGTGGTGGCCGTCGCCGCGTTCGCGAGCGGCCGGCCGCTCCTGGGGGCGGCGGTGCTCGCGCCGTTCGGTCTGGCCCGCGGGTTGGGGCCGGTCCTCGCGTTCGGCGTGCGTTCGCCGGGCGACGCTGCGGCCCTCGTCGAACGCCTCGACCGTTCCGCGTCGAAGGCGCGCTGGCGGGTCGCGAACGCACTCGCGCTCTCGATGGTGCTCGTGGCGACCGTCCTCGAGATCCGGACGATCGATGCTCCTTCGGAGGCCGGGGCGCTCGCGGCAGCCGTGCTGGCGCTGACGTTCGGGGCGGCGGCGGTCGCCAAGCTCGCGCGCCGAGCCGCGTGGAGGCGGACGCTCGGCTCGTACGGTCTCCGGTCGGGGGCGTCGCGGCT
>Ga0307320_10000902_pt1 | contig 10735 bp, 10 predicted proteins | sample ER_DNA_369_FD_194495 | JGI IMG/M metagenome (GOLD analysis project Ga0307320, IMG submission 194495) | Bulk soil microbial communities from the East River watershed near Crested Butte, Colorado, United States - ER_DNA_369 | ecosystem: Environmental > Terrestrial > Soil > Floodplain | place...
AGGCGCTCGACGCCCGGCATCGCCGCCACCGGAGTTCGCTCGCCTTGACCGAGCTGCACGAAGAGCGGTTGGACGAGGTGCGACGGGGTCAGCTCGGTCTCGCGCACCATGCCGCGCAGCACGCCGGTCTTCCGCAGCCGGCGCAGGCGGGTTGCCGGAAAGGTCACCCTCTGCAGGTTAGTCCCTCGAGCCGCCGCGCCCCGGCGGGAACCCGTACGCTTCCGCACATGAAGCCGCTGGCGATCGTCATAGCCGCCCTCGTCCTTCTCGCGGTCGGTGCGGGCCCCGCCGCCGCCGCGGATTGCGGGAACTACGGCTTCCCACGCGGACACCCGGGCGACGAGCCGATATTCACCCAGAAGGAGATCGTCGGAGCCGGCGTGTTCGATATCCGCACCCAGAGAACCCGCTGTCGCCCGACGGCGCGGCGGATGGTCAGGCGCTTCTGGGACGGCAAGTGGGGCCGCTGCAACCCCGTCTGTCAGCGTGGCGGCTACCGCTGCCGCACGAGGCAGCTGGGCGACGAGTTCTTCCGCATGACCTGCAACGCGTCGCGCAACCGCCGGGTTCGCTTCGAGTTCGGCGCCTAGAGACAGCCTCTCAGGCGAAGCGCCGCAGGCCGAGCCGGCTCAGCGCGCCGAACACCAGCGCGAGCACGGCAAGGTGCACCAGCGGGCCGGCCAGGCCGCCCGCGTCGTTGAGCGCCGCGTCCAGCGCGTCGAGCGTGGGCTTGAAGGGAAACGCGGCGGAGACGGCGCGGATCACGTCGAAGAGCGTGGGCGCCACCGCTCCCGACGGCACGAGCGCCAGGAACGCCAGCGGCAGGGCGAGCATGAAGGCCAGCAGCGAGGCGGCGCGCACCTCGCGCGTCAGGGCTCCGATGGCCAGCCCGAGGGCGGCGAAGGCGAGCGCTCCCGCGACCACCGCCACGAGCCAGAGCGGCAGGCGGCCCCAGTCCAAGTCGACGAACAAACCCAGGCCGGCGAGCATCAGCAGGCAGACGGCAGTCGAGCAGAGCGCCGCCAGCCCGGCCTTCTCCGCCAGCAGCGCCGTGTGCGACACGAGCCCCCGTACCAAGCGCGCGAACGCGTTCTCCTCGCGCTCGACCGCCAGCAGCCCGGCGGCGAGCAACAGCGTGATGAACATGAGCGAGACCGCCGCCGCCAGCGCCACCGCGAATGCGTTGAGCGAGGTGCTGCCGCCCTCGAGAGCCTTGGCGTTCACCCGGATCGGCTCGCCCACCACGCCGAGCACGTCGTCGGAGAAGGCGAGGTTCTCGCGCGCGAGCTGTGCGAAGTCGATGACCCGCTTCAGCTTCTCGCGCTGGGCCGACCCCGGTGGAAGCTCCTTGCCGGCCTCGGTCAAGATGCGCTCTGCCCGGCGCAGACCGAGTACGTCGAAGTCCCGGCCGAGGAAGCTGTACGAGCCGCCGTCGGAGATCAGGTCGAGCAGATCGAGCGCCTCCACGGCGATGCGCTTGGTCAGCGCCGCGTTGGCCTGCTGCACCTGGGCCTCGATGGTGTTCTCCACGAACTGCTTCTTGGCGGGGTCCTCGGCGTTGTAGAAGACCTCGACGGTCCCGGGCTTGAGCGTGGACTGGAGATTGGAGGCCAGGTCGTCGGGGATGATCAGCGCCCCGAGCACGTCGCCTTCGCGGACCTTCTGGATCGCCTCCTCGCGGCTGTCCACCCGCACGGGATCGATCTCGTCGAAGAGCCGGCTGCCCTGCTCCGTGAGGTCGATCTTCTCGCCGCCGAGCTCGACCGTGGCGCCCTCCGAGAGCCCGTTGTAGAAGGCGACCTCGGGCTTGTCGGGCCCGCGCGACAGGGCGAAGCCGATCAACACCGCGATAACCACCGGGTAAAGCACGAGCAGCGCCACCAGCAGCGGGGAGCGCTGCAGGATGCGTAGGTCCTTGACGAGCAGCCAGCGCACGTCAGTGCCCCTGCTGGCGCAGGAACTCGACGAAGGCGTGCTCGAAGTCGAGACCGGTGGTGCCGGTGGCGGACTCGAGCTCGTCCGGCGATCCACTGAACACGCGCTCGCCGTCGGCCAGCACGATCAGACGGTTCGCATAACGATCGGCCTCCTGGATGTGATGGGTCGCGTAGGCGACGGTCGTCCCTTCACCGGCCAGGCGCAGGATGAACTCCCACAGGCGCTCGCGCTGGCGCGGGTCGAGCGCCGAGCTCGGCTCGTCGAGGAGCAGCACCTCAGGGTCGGCGAGCAGGCCGATCGCGATGTTCACGCGCTGGCGGTTGCCTCCGGAGAGCACTCCCACCTGGTCGTCCGCCCGCCCGCCGAGATCGGTCAGGTCGAGCATGCGCTCGACGGTCTCCCGCGGGTCCGAGCAGCGCTCGAGACGGGCGAACAGCGTCAGGTTCTCGCGCACGGTCAGCTTGCTGTAGAGCGCCGGCTGCTGCGGAACCCAGCCGACCCGGTCCTGCGCCACCTCGACCGTTCCCTCGTCGGGCCGCTGGATCCCGGCAAGAATCGAGAGCAGAGTCGTCTTCCCCGCTCCGTTGGGCCCGATGACGGCGACGAGCTCGCCGCGGCCGGCAGATAGGGAGACGCCGCGCAGGGCAACCCGGTCGCCGTAGCGCTTGACCAGCCCTCGGGCGCTCAGCGTAGTTTCGGTTGTCGTCTCCACCCGCGCCCAGATTGGCAGAATCGTGAGCCGTGAAGCTGATCTTCGTGGGCGACGTTGTGGCGGGCCTCGGCCGGCGAACCCTGGCGGGCTTGCTTCCGGGCCTGCGCGAGCGGCACCGGCCGGACTTCGTCGTGGTCAACGGAGAGAACGCTGCGGGTGGCGTGGGCATCACGCGCAAGACCGCGAAGGAGCTCTTCGAGCTCGGGGCCGACGCGATCACGCTCGGCAACCATGCCTATCGCCACCGCGAGGTCTACGAATACCTCGACACCGAGGCGCGCATCGTGCGACCGGCCAACTATCCCAAGGGCAGCCCCGGACGCGGACATACCGTCGTCGAGGCCGGCGGGCACCGCCTGGGGGTGCTCAACCTGTCCGGCCAGGTCTCCCTGAGCGCGGTGCGCTCGCCCTTCGCCGAGGCCGATGCCGCGCTGGCCGAGCTGAGCGGGAAGGCCGACGCCGTGCTCGTGGACATGCACGCCGAAGCCACGAGCGAGAAGGTGGCGATGGGGTGGTACGTGGACGGGCGCGCTCTGGCCTGCGTGGGCACCCACACCCACGTCCCCACGGCCGATGCCCGCGTGCTGCCGGGGGGGACGGCCTACGTGACCGACGTCGGCATGACCGGGCCGCGCGGCGGGGTGATCGGAGTCAAGCGCGAGCAGGCCCTCGAGCGCTTTCTCACCCTCACTCAGGTGCGCTTCGAGACCTCAGACGAGGACCCTTGGCTCAACGCGGTCGTGATCGACGGCGACTCCGACGGGCGGGCGGTCTCGATCGAGCAGGTGCTGTTGCCGGCCGCCGGCTAGCTCACGCAGCGAAAGCCCTAGCGCCACCAGCAGCGCGACGTTGCGCAGCGCCACGAGCGCCACGGCAAACCACTCTCCGGCCACCAGGTCGAAGTAGCGGGCGGGAAACTCCAGCTGGGTGAGGATCGCCGCGCACGCGAGCACAGCGGCCAGCGCATGCATTCGCCAGGCGAAGGCGAGCGCGCCGAGCGGGACCAGCCACAAGAGGTACTGTGGCGATAGGACCTTGCCCAGCGCGGCGAACGCCAGCACCGCCGTCAGCGCAGCCAGCACAAGGTCTCTCGGCCCGCCTGCGCTGAGCGCCGCGACCGCCGCGATGGCGGCGAGCATCAGGGCGAGGCCGATCCCCACCAGCGCTTCCGCCGCCGGGTGCTCCAATCCGTCCGAGCGGTGGCTCTGCACGCTGTGCGCCTCTCCCGCCCCGAGCGCGTCGAGCAGCACGATCCCGGTGGCGGGCAGGCTCTCGACCTGGACCGGGCGCTCGAGGTGGTACTCCACGGCCCCGCGCGCCCCGGAGGGCGACAACGCCACCGCCACCAGGACGGGCAGCGCCAGCGCGGCGAGCAGGGCGCCCGCGGACGCCCACAGGGCGCGACGGTCGTGACGGGCCGCCACCCAGACGAGGGCGGCGGGCGCCGCCACGATCGGGAAGCCCTTCGTCATGGCCGCCAGACCCAGCACCGCCATGCCCGAGCGCGGGCGCCGGTCGAGCAGCAACACCAGCGCCGCGAGCATCAGGACCACCGGAGCGAGGTCGAAATGGGTGCGCACGAGCGCGCCCAGAAACAGCGGCAGCGAAGCGGCGGCGAACAACGCACGGGTACGGTCGCCACCCGTCCGGGCGGCGAGAGCGCCGCAGAGCAGCACGGTGAGGCCGGCCAGCAGCAGGCTCCAGCCGGCGAAGGCGGCGCGGAACGCGTCCTCGCCGGTTCCCGCCAGCCCGGGCAGGGCGATCGCCGCCGCGGCCAGAGGCGGATACTCGAAGAAGGCGTCGCGGTAGGGCAGCGCGCCTCCGAGCACGGGCGCCGCGAACTCTCGGTAGACGAAGAGGTCGTTCACGCGCTCGTCGGAGAAGGGAGCGAGCCACAGCGTTGCCGCCCATCCCGCGCAGAGCAGCAGAAGCGCTGCGGCCGCCCGGTTCAAGCCGCCACCGCCGTCCTGATCCGCGACTGCTCGACGGCCTGGCTCGGCGGGCGCTCGAGGTATGCGCCGAAGATCGCCACGAACACGAAGGGCAGAAACCAGACGACGTACAGGTAGAACCAATGTGTTGCCGTCAGCTGCACGGCGATCAGAACGGCCGCCCCCAGCGCCGCCGTGCCGCGCTCGCTCAAACGACGCGGAAAGAAGGCCACGAGCACCGTCAGCCCGACCGCCGCCAGCTTGACCACAGTCTGCAGCCATCCGAGCGACTCGACCTGGCCCCAGATGCTGAACGGCGACGGTCGTCCGGCCTGATAGCCCACCGTGCGGTCGTAGATCTCACGCAGGCCGCCGTCGGGCACGAAGGGCAGCGTCACGACGACCAGCGTCAGCACGAGCGTCAGCCCGAAGACGAGGGGCGCGCGCCGAGCGAACAACGGCGCCAAAGCCAGCGGTGCGAACTTTGACGCGGCACCGAGCCCGACCGCGAGCCCGGACGTGGCGCTCGACCGCCAACAGAGGCCGAGCAGGGCGCCGATGCAGGCCAGCGCCACCAGCGTGTCGTTGGCGTTGGTCTCCAGCACGAAGGCCGTGTAGGGAAACGCCGCCCAGGCGTAGGCCAGAGCCAGGCCCAGCCTCTTGCCCTCGGCACCCGGCCGCAGTGCGCTCCCGAGCAGCAGCATCCCGCCGATCGCGAGCAGGTCGAAGGCGATCGCGGCGCCGTGGGCGGCCGGAAGGTCGTCCCAGGCGCCGCTCCAGCGCAGCGTCTGCTCGAAGGGAACGTAGAGCAGGTAGTTGACCGGGCCGTAGGTGTCGCCCTTCTCCACGTCGTCGGAGAAGCCCTGCCCGTAGAGCTGGTCGCCGTCGACGATCCGGTCGGCGCCGATCACACCGGCGTAGCCGACGTCGATCACGTTCGAGTCGACCACGTTCAGGCCGACGCGGAAGGTCACGAGGAAGACCAACAGCACCGCCAGCCACGAGAGCGGGAGGTGAGGCACCAGCCTGCCCGTTCGCTCGCGCGGCCGCCAGCCCGCCCAGAGCGTGCGAGCCAGCAGGTAGCAGAGGACGGGGTACACGAGGGGGACCGAGGTCGCGATCTCGCCGCGGTTGAAGAACACGTGCGACACCCCGAAGCCGAGCAGCACGACCAGGTCGAGGTGGAGCAGCCGAAGCGGGCGGCGACAGTCGACGAAGGGCAGGACGAAGAACAGGCAGAGCGGAATCCACACGTAGGGCGCGTTCAGCTTGTGGCCGAAGGCGCCCGGATAGCCGCGGGCCATGCGCCACGCGACCTGGTCGCCGCTCCACTGCTCGACGATGCGCCCGCTGTGGTCGTCGACGTTCACCTGCACGATCTCCTCCTCGTCTCGAAAGAAGGAGACCTGCCAGCGCCCCACCCCCCGTGTGTAGGCGCTCGGGGTCAGCCCGTGCTCGGCGCGCACCTTCTCGGCGCGCCGGGCTATGCGCTTCACCTCCGCCGCGCTGCGCTCGAAGAAGCGCGGAGGCTTGGTCTGCGACGACGGGAGCTTCAGCTCCTGGGCCCCGGCCGCGGCCGGCAAGGCCGCCCCGAAGAGCGCGAGCGCCGCGATCGCGATGGCTAACGAGCGAACTCGAGCGCGAAGCTCCACATCTTGTTCCCGATGAAGTTGAGAGGAGTGGCCACCACGATCGCGATCGCCTGGGCGGCGACCTCGGGCAGTCCGGCCACGCTCACCAGCAGCTCGAGCACCGCGGCGGCGACCAGGAACGCGAGGATGCTCACGGCAAAGAAGCGGGGAGCCTGAAAGCGGGCGGCGCCGCTTCGCGCCTTGAAGGTCCAGTGGCGGTTCCACCAGAAGTTGTTGGTCACCGCGACGACGAAGGCGCAGGTGGCCGCCAGCAGGTAATGCAGGCCCACCAGCTCGACGCAGACCCAGAAGACCGCGAGGTTCACCGCGTAGCCGGACGCCCCGACCGCGCAGAACTTCAGCAGCTGAATCCAGTTGTGCGGACGGCGCAGGCCGGCGCGCACACGGAGGTGGGCCCCTTCGCTCACTCCGTAAAAGGTAGATCGAAGTGCGCGAGCGCCAGCGGAGCGACGTCGGTCAAGGCCCACTCCTCGCGTTCGGGCGGGTCGATGCCACACAGGATCAGGACGCCCTCGGAGTCGTCGCGGTGCAGGGACCCGTGGCTGCCGCCGCCGACGTGATCGGAGCCTCCCCAGTCGACGAACTCGAAGCCGAGCTCGGCCGACACGAGGACGTCTCCGGAGTGCGGGCACTCCAGGGCCGACCAGAGCCGGTTGAGCGCGTCGGGGTAGACGTGGCTGCTCACCCTGCTTCCGTCGACGGCAAGCTCCAGAACCGTTGGCGGGCCATCGACGCGCCAGCTGCGGCCGCGCGCGTCGGCGAGCGGCCCCTCCGGCGCGAAGCGCAGCTCGCCGCGCTCGCTTCGCACCACCGCCTCGCCGTTCTCGCGGGTGGCTATCAGGTCCACGCCCTCTGTCCCCGCCAGCGTCCTCACCGCCTCTGCCGCGAGCTCCGTGCGGCGCGAGTCCTCGAGCACGTACACCATCGCCGAGCGCGCCGAGGGGCACACCGCCAGCTCCGCCTCGACCGGGGCGGGATCGGCGGGCGCCAGCACGCGCGCGTCGGCAAAGACGTCGGACAGGTTCACGCTCTGCTCGACCGCGGTCTGCGAGTGGTCGGACATGACGATCACCGCGTGGTCTTCCAGGAAGGCGTCGACCCCGCCTGCCACCTGGATGATGCGCTCGAGCGCGCGATCGGCCTCGGCGATGGAGACCAACTGCCCTTCCGGACCCGCCTTGTGGGAATGCGTGTCGTTGTCGGGCAGCGAGAAGAGCAGGAAGTCGAAGAGGTCGTGCTCGACGAGGTAAGCCCCCACGCAGCCGGTGTGGCGGTCGCGCTGGCCGGGTAGGCCCAACGCGCTCGTGCAGCCGGTGTCACGCGAGTCGAACAGGTCGGCGTAGAACAGCTCCCTCGCACCGTAGACAGGGTGGCGGAACTGCGCCGCCTCGGCGATGCGCCGATACACGCTGGTGCCCGAGGGATCGTGGCGCGTGCGGCCGCGGTAGATGAGCCAGGTCGTGCACGCCGTACGCAGGCCGGCGTCGTCGAGGTGCTCGAAAAGCGTCCGGCGCGCACGCGTCAGGTGCGCCATGTTCATGTTGTAGACGGTGTCGTAGAGCGAGCGCACCACGCCGAAGGCGCGGGTGGCGGGAAACGACGAGCCGTATTCGATGTAGCGCTCCTCGCCACGGTGATACCAGTTCATCGAAGGGATGTTGTGGTCACCGGGACCGCAACCGGTGGCGATCGCCGCGCTCGCGACCGGGGTGACCGACGGAAAGGTCGACAGGCAATCGCGAATGTAGGTCCCGCGGTCGCGCAGTGATGACAGCGCCGGCGCGCGGCCCTCGTCGATCGCGGCGTCGAGCGCGTCGGGCTTGAGCGAGTCGATTACGGCGAGGACCAGTTTCTTGGCCATCTAACGCAGGATGCGCAGGCCGGCGTACTTCTCCCCCTCGCGCCGCCGGGCGCCCACGATCAAGACGATGAACGCGGCTATCGCCAGCAGCGAGGCGGGCGGAACGAAGATCGCGATGGCGGCCAGCAGCAGCGCAACTGCGTCGGCGTAGGCGGTGAGCAGCGCGGCCGCCCCGCCCTCGAGGCGACCTCGCACGCGCTCGACGAGGCCGCCCACGGCCCGCCAGCCGAGCAGCGCACAGATCGGACCCGCCACCAGCCCGGGCCAGGCCTCAGTGCCGCCGTCGGCCAGCGCTCCGGCGAACAGCAGCGCGCCGAGCACGATCCCGACCACACCGGAGAAGACCTCGACGGCCCTCTGGCGCTGCGAGCGCTCCGCCAGGTAGGCGATCACGCCCACCGCCAGCACGGCGACGAGAAAGCCCGTCGACTCCAGAAAGCGCCAGTCCGTGCCGTCGAAGTCGATCCCGACGTCGCTGCGCGCCAAGCCTCCGGCGAGCAGCGGCGGCAGGTAGGGCCGCACGCCCGTCGCGCCCGCCAGGCCGATGCCCGTCGTGGTGTCCAGAAAAACGCTCATGGTCGGGCCGGTAGCCTAGTGGCCCTCTCGTGAGCATTTCCCGCGACCTCGAGCGCTACGCGGGCCTGTTTGCCTCGCGCACCAAGGTCATGAAGTCCTCTGCGATGAGAGACCTCATGGCCATCACGGCCCGCCCCGAGGTGATCTCGCTCGCCGGCGGCTTGCCCGACACGAGTACTTTCCCGCCCGACACCTTCGCCGCGATCACCCAGCGCATCGCCAGGGAATCCTGCGCCAGGGCCCTCCAGTACGGACCGACCGAGGGTCTGCCCGAGACCAAGGAATGCATCGGCACCGTGATGGCCGCCGAGGGCATGCACGTGGATCCCGAGCACATGCTCGTCACGACGGGCGGCCAGCAGGTGATCGATCTCGTCACGAAGACGCTGATCGATCCGGGTGACGTGGTGATAGCCGAGGGTCCGACCTATCCGGGTGCGGTTCCCGTGTTCTGCGCCTACCAGGCGGACGTGGTGCAGATCGCGATGGACTCCGACGGAATGCGAGTCGACCTCCTCGAGGAGACGCTCGACCGCCTCGAGCGCGAGGGCCGCCGGCCCAAGTTCATCTACACCGTCCCCAGCTTCCAGAATCCCGCCGGTGTGACCATGTCGCTCGCGCGCCGGCGGCGGCTGGTCGAGCTGGCGCGCGAGCGAGAGCTGCTCGTGCTTGAGGACAACCCCTACGGGCTGCTGCGCTACGAGGGAGCGGCGCTGCCGCCGCTCCACGCGCTCGACGAAGGGGTCTACGTCATGTACCTCGGCACCCTGTCGAAGATCCTCTCCCCCGGCATCCGGCTGGGCTGGGTCGTGGCGCCGCCTCCCGTGCTCGAGAAGATCAACGTGGGAAAGCAGGGCGCCGACCTGTGCACCTCCACGCTCTCCCAGCTGATGGTCCAAGCCTGGTTCGAGCAGGGGCGCTGGATGGAATACGTCCACTCGCTCGTCGAGCTCTATCGCGCCCGGCGGGACACGATGCTCGACGCGCTGGCCGACCACTTTCCGCCTGCGGCCGAATGGACGCACCCCTGCGGCGGGCTGTTCATCTGGGCCACGCTGCCCGGTTTCATCGACACGACCGACCTCCTGGCCCGCGCCCTTCGCGACAACGTCGCCTTCGTCCCGGGAGAAGCGGCGTTCCTAGACGGTCGCGGGCGCAGCGCCATGCGCCTCAACTTCTCGGGCAGCGGCGAGGACTCCATCCGCGAGGGTGTGCGGCGCATCGGCGAGGTGGTGTCCGAGCAGGTGGAGCTGTACGGAACGCTCACCGGCGAGCACGAAGCGGTCCGGCCGCCGGAGCGGGCGGAGCCGCCCGCGGCCGAGGTCGTGCAGATGCCGACGCGCGGCGAGCGCGAGAGGAGGGCCCGCTGACCCGGGTGGCCGTCCTGAAGGGGGGCCGCTCGCTCGAGCGCCAGGTCTCGCTGCGCTCGGGCGCGCGCGTGGAGGACGCCCTGGGGCGTCTGGGCCACGAGGCCGTGCCGATCGACGTGGGATTGGACTTCGTCCGCCGCCTGCGCGAGGCCCGGCCCGAGGTGGCCTTCATCGCGATGCACGGGCGCGACGGCGAGGACGGCACCGTGCAGGAGCTGCTCGAGATCGTCGGCGTCCCCTATACCGGCTCCGGCGTCCTGGCCTGCGTTCGAGCGACGGACAAGGTGCTGGCCAAGCACCTCCTCACCGAGGCGGAGATCCCCACACCCGACTTCTTCGCATTCAACGAGACCGCTTTTCGCGAGCTCGGGGCGGCCGAGGCGCTCGCCGCCATCGAGCAACGGCTGGGCTTCCCGATCGTGGTCAAGCCGTCGAGCCAGGGGTCGGCGCTCGGCATCAAGTTCGCCCGCTCGCCCGCCGACCTCCCGGCCGCTCTGGTGGCCGCCTTCTCCTATGACTCGAAGGTGCTGCTCGAGCGCTACGTGAACGGGCGCGACCTGGCGGTCTCTATTCTCGACGGCGAGGCGCTCCCCGTGGTGGAGGCCGCGCCCGAGGGTGACGCCTTCTACGACTTCCAGGCCCGTTACGAGATCGGGCGAACCCGCTTCATCTGCCCCGCCGATCTGCCGGCCGGT
>Ga0307320_10000903_pt1 | contig 10732 bp, 10 predicted proteins | sample ER_DNA_369_FD_194495 | JGI IMG/M metagenome (GOLD analysis project Ga0307320, IMG submission 194495) | Bulk soil microbial communities from the East River watershed near Crested Butte, Colorado, United States - ER_DNA_369 | ecosystem: Environmental > Terrestrial > Soil > Floodplain | place...
ACCCACGCCTTTGAGAAGCGGGTTGAGGATCGCGCCGATCGGACCGGGATAGACCGACCCGTATGCGTGTCCGCCGGTCCGCTCGTAGACCGGGCAGGCGTTGAGGCACGCCGAGCACCGGATGCAGCGCAGCGCCTGCCGGCCGACCTCGTCGGCGAGGACGTTGGTGCGCCCGTTGTCGAGGAGGACGACGTGCACCTCCTGCGGCCCGTCGCCGGGCGTCACGCCGGTCCACATCGAGGTGTACGGGTTCATCCGCTCCCCCGTGCTCGAGCGCGGCAGCAGCTGGAGGAAGACGTCCAGGTCCTCGAACGTCGGCACGAGCTTCTCGATGCCGACCAGGCTGACCAGAACCTCGGGAAGGGTCAGGCACATCCGGCCGTTGCCCTCGGATTCGAGGACCACCAGGGTCCCCGTCTCTGCGACAGCGAAGTTGGCGCCCGACACGGCGACCTTGGCGCGGAGGAACTTCTCACGGAGGTGCTGTCGGGCGGCGGCGGCGAGCTTGACCGGCTCGTCGGTCAGGTCGTCCGGCGCGGGACGACCGGCGTCGGCCATCCGCGACCGGAAGATCTCGCGGATCTCCGCACGGTTCTTGTGGATCGCGGGGACGAGGATGTGCGAGGGGAGGTCGTCGCCGAGCTGCACGATGAGTTCGGCCAGATCGGTCTCCCAGGCCGAGATCCCTTGCACCGCAAGGGCTTCGTTGAGCTCCACCTCCTGCGTCGCCATCGACTTGACCTTGACGACCTCGTCGACGCCGTGGTCGCGCGCGACCTGCGCGACGATCTCGCAGGCCTCCGCGGCGTCCCTCGCCCAGTGCACGACCGCACCGCGGGCGACCAGCGACTCCTCGAGCCGGACGAGGTGGTCGTCGAGGTGGGCCAGCGTCTCGTCCTTGATGCGTGCGCCCTTGGTGCGCAGTGCCTCCCATTCGTCGATCTCCCCGACGACCCGCGCGCGTTTGTCCCGGATGGTGCGCGTGGCGTGGGCGAGGTTCGCGCGAAGCTGGGTGTCGGCGAGCGCCGCGTGCGCTGCCTCCGGGAACGGCGGCATCCCGACGAAGGTGGCGCCCATCAGGAGGCCTCCGTGGAGGCGAGCACCTCGGCGAGGTGCATGACCCGCATACCCGCCAGTTCGCGAGACAGGATCCCGCCGAGGTGCATCAGGCACGAGTTGTCGCCCGCGACAAGGACTTCCGCGCCGGTGGCGCGGGCGTGCAGCACCTTGTCGAACCCCATCGCCACCGACGTCTCCGCGTTCTTCACCGCGAAGGTCCCGCCGAACCCACAGCACTCCTCGGCCTCCGGCAGCTCGACCAGCCGGATCCCGCGGACCGCCCGGAGCAGCCGGGTCGGCCGGTCCCCGACGCCCAGCATCCGCAGCGAGTGGCACGTGGGGTGGTACGTGACGCGGTGCGGGAAGTAGGCCCCGACGTCTTCGACGCCGAGGACGTCGACGAGGAACTCGGTGAGCTCGTAGGCGTGGGGTCCGGTTTCACGAACCGCCTCCTCCAGCGCGGGGTCGCCGGAGCGGCGCGCCACGATCTCGTGCTGATGCCGGACCGACCCGGCGCACGACCCGGATGGCACGACGATCGCGTCGTACCCCCGAAACGCCGAGACCCATTGCCGCACGGCGGGAACCGCCTCATCGAGGTACCCCGTGTTGATCATCGGCTGACCACAGCAGGTCTGGGCCGTCGGGAAGTCGACGTCGACGCCGAGGCGGCGCAGGAGTCGGACGACCGCCTTACCGGTGTCCGGAAAGAGGGCGTCGTTGATGCAGGTGAGCATCAAGGCGACCTTCATGGCCCGACCCTAAGGGACCATCCAGGACAGCGCCGGAGTGGACTGGAGGTAGACGAGCAGGCACATGAGGGCGAGGAAGCCGATCGACCAGGCTACGACCTTCCGGAAGATGTCGCCCTCCTTGCCCGCCATGGCGACGGCACCGGCGGCGATGGCCAGGTTCTGCGGAGAGATCATCTTGCCCAACACGCCACCGGATGAGTTCGCCGCCGCCATGAGGACTTCCGAGAGGCCGGTCTGCCTCGCCGCCGACACCTGCAGCGCCCCGAAGAGCGAGTTCGACGACGTGTCGGAGCCGGTGACGGCGACGCCGAGCCATCCCAAGATCGGAGACAGGATCGCAAAGAACCCTCCCGAGTTGGCCAGCCACCGCCCCAACGTGGCGGTCTGGCCGGACGCGTTCATCACGTAGGCCAGCGCGAGGACGGCCATCACCGTGACGATGGCGAGTGCGAGCTGCCGGTAGGTGTCCAGGTACGTCTTGAACGCCTTGCCCCAGGAGATCCCGATGACCGGGATGGTGATCAGGCCGGCGATGATCATGAGGGTGCCGGCGGCCGAGAGGATGTTGAACCGGAAGGTCGGGATGGTCGACGGCTTGCCGTCGGGCGTCTGCAGGTCCAGGCCCGGCCACGTGAAGGACGGGTTCGCGAACGAGGCATTGAAGAAGTCCTTGATGCCCGGCAGCTGCGCGAGGACGAAGAGCGCGACGATGATGAGGTACGGCGCATAGGCCTTGACGACGTCGGACGTCGTGTCGTGGGCGAGCCGGTCTCGTTCCGCCAGCTCGTCGATGGTGCCGACACCCTGTCCGAGCGGGTGGTCCCCGTGGTCTCGGGAGCCTCCGCCACCGGCGGTCGGTGAGCCGTGCTCCACACCGACGTCGGAGGCGCTCGCCATCGACGCGGAGCCGGGGGCCGAGGCGGAGCCGGGGGCCGAGGCGGTGCCGGCCGCCGAGCCGGTGGCCCTCGTGCCACCGACCTCGGCCACGGTGTCGGGCACGTCGATATAGCGCCCGCTGGGCCTCCACACCCGAAGCAGGAGGACGACGGAGGCCGCGGCCACCAGCGACGCGACGATGTCGGTGAGGGGCGTGGAGATGAAGTTCGAGGTGACGAATTGCGCGAGACCGAACACCACTCCGCAGGTCAGGGTGGCTGGCAGTGTCTCGCGCACGCCCTTGCCCTTGTCGAGGATCCACACGAGAGCCATCGGAACGAAAATGGCCAGAATGGGGGTCTGCCGGCCGACCATTTGCGACAGCGAGTGCTCAGGGAGACCGCTGACCGTAGCCAGCGTCGTGATCGGAACGGCGAGGGCGCCGAACGCCACGGGAGCGGTGTTGGCGACGAGCGCGACGACTGCGGCCTTGAGCGGCCGCAGCCCGATGGCGATGAGCATGACGCTCGTGATGGCGACAGGTGTCCCGAACCCGGCCAGCGCCTCCAGCAGGGCACCGAAGCAGAACGCGATGATGACGGCCTGGATCCGGCGGTCGTCGCTGACCTTCGCAAAGGACCGCCGGAGTACGTCGAAGTGGCCGGTGACGACGGTCATGTTGTAGACCCAGATGGCGTTGATGACGATCCACAGGATCGGGAAGAAGCCGAAAGCCGCGCCCTCCGTGGCCGCGAGCACGCTCTGGCCGATCGGCATCGAGTAGGCCAGTACGGCAACGAGCATGGAGACGAGCAGCGAGATCAGGGCCGCCTTCCATGCCGTCATCCGCACGACACCCAACAGGATGAACAAGGTGAGCAACGGCAGCATCGCCACCAGCGCGGTGACGAGGAGCGAGCCGGCGACTGCGTCGAGCACTGGCCTGTACATGGGCAACACCTCGGTGTGTTGTAGGGGGCCCCGCCGCTAGGGGCCGACGAGATCGGCTGGGGACAGACCTCGGATCGAGGCGTCGAGCACCTCGACGGTGTGGGCGAGCGCCACGCGTCCTCCGGAGCGCTCGATGGACGAGGCCACCTGCATGAGGCAGCCGGGGTTGGCGGTGACGAGCATCTGCGCGCCGGTCGCCATCACGTTCTTCGCCTTGCGGTCGCCCAGCTCACGGGCGGGCTCCGGGTTGAGGATGTTGTAGATCCCGGCCGACCCGCAGCACAGCTCGGCCTCGTTGATCTCCTTCAGCTGCAGGCCCGGTATGCCTGTGAGCAGCTGTCGCGGCTGAGTCCGAATCCGTTGCGCGTGGCCGAGATGGCAGGCGTCGTGGTAGGCGATCGTGACGTCGAACGGGTGCCGTTCGGCGACCGGACCGACCTCGACGAGGAACTCGGCGACGTCGCGGACCTTCGCGCTCAGGGCAGCGGCCCGGTCGACCCAGTCCGGCTCGTCCGAGAACAGGTGGACGTAGTCCTTCATGGCGGAGCCGCACCCGGCGGAGTTGACCACGAGGACGTCCACGCCGGCCCGCTCGAACTCGTCGATGAGCGCGCGGGCGAACCGCTTCGCCTCCTCCTCGCGCCCGTTGTGCGACGACAGGGCGCCGCAGCATCCCTGGGATCTCGGGGCGATGACGTCGAAGCCCTCGGCGGCCAGCACTCGGGCGGTCGCGGCGTTGACGCCGGAAAAGAACTCCCGCTGGACGCAGCCGAGGAGCATCCCGACCACTCCGCGGCGGGTGCCTCGCGCGGACGTGCGCTCGAGGACGCGCTCGGCCTTGCCGAGGTCGGGCGCCAGCCCCTCCATGGCTCCGAGGGTCGGTGAGACCCGGTCCAGCAGACCGGAGCGGCGCAACACCGACGGCAACCCGGTCTTCTGGTAGAGCCGCAGCGGGCCGCGAGCGGCCTTGAGCCGCTTCGGATACGGAAACAGGGCGAAGATGCTCTCTCGCAGTGCCCGGTCGGCGATCGACCGGTGGTGGCGCCGCTCGACCTGGGCCCGCGTGTCCTCGATGAGCCGGTCGTACTGCACGCCGGAGGGGCACGCGGTCACGCAGGCCATGCAGCCGAGGCAGGCGTCGAAGTGGCCCACCATCGAGTCACTCAGCGGCTCGCCGCCGAGTCCCTCGTTCATGAGGTAGATCCGGCCGCGCGGGGAGTCCATCTCCTCGCCCCAGAGCACGTAGGTGGGGCAGGTCGGGAGGCAGAACCCGCAGTGCACGCAGTCGGACACGAGCTCGGCCGACGGTGGTTTGTGGTCGTCGAAGGCGCCCGGACCTCGCGGTGCGACGTCCTCGTCGGTGGGCCCGTCGTCTCCGCGAGCGCCGGCGGGACTGGTGACGGCTTCGGTCATCTAGATCCCTCCCACGAAACGGCCGGGCGAGAGCACCCCGGTCGGGTCGAACTGCTCCTTGACGCGGCGCATGAGCTCCAAGCCGCGCACCGGGCCCCACACGTCGACGGCCTCCTTCACCTCTGGCGGCGCATCGAGGATGACGACAGCGCCGCCGAAACGGTTCGCGGCGCCTCGCAGCTGCTCGACGAACGCCGGCGCGGCGGTGGCCGGCAGGGACACGTAGACGGTGCCGACGACCACACTGCCCCGGGTATGCGCGTCGGCCCCGGCCGCGGAGGCCGCCCGGTCGACGGTGTCCAGCAGGGCGCCGAGCGACGCAGCCTCGTGGGTCACCTTGAGCAGGACGTCGCCCCCGTCCGGCTCGGTGCCCCACCAGTCCGGAGGGCTCGCGGAGGACTCGGCTCCCGGCCCGAGCCGGTCCAGCGCCGCGGCGATGCGGTCCTCGACCCCGTGCACCAGCCCGTCCATCCGGATGGCCAGCACGCCGGAGCCACCCCGCCAGTCCAGCTCGCAGCCGGAGGGGGTGAGCTGCGAGTGCGCGACCCGCAGCGCGACGTCCTGGGCCGCGGTGGTCGACCCGACGGGCACGCTGGCCCACCGGCTGGACTCCGCCAGAGGGTGCAGCCGGAACGCGACCTCCGTGAGGACAGCCAGCGTGCCGAACGACCCGGTGAGCACCTTGCCGAGGTCGTACCCGGCAACGTTCTTGACGACCTTGCCGCCGGACTTGGCCCGGACGCCGTCGGCGCGGACCACCGTGGTCCCGATGACCAGGTCGCGGACCGGACCGGCAAAGAGGCGGACGGGACCGGTCGTCGCGCTGGCCACGAGGCCGCCGACGGTGCCGCCGCGTGGCGGGTCGACGGCCAGCCGCTGTCCCGCCTCGGCCAGGTCGCGCTGGAGGTCGTCGAGCCGGCGGCCGGCCTGGGCGATCGCGACGAGGTCGCCGGCGGTGTGCTCCACCAAGCGGTCCAGCCCGGTCAGGTCGAGGACGACGTCGCAGCGCTCGGGCGGCGCCCCCCACGCCAGCTTGCTGCCGGACCCGCGCGGCACCACGGCGAGACCAGCCTCGTGGGCGAGAGCCAGCACGGCGCATACCTGCTCGGTCGTCGAGGGTGAGACGACGAAGCGAGGAGCGACGCCGGCGACGGCGTCGGCGTCAGTGGCCGGTCTGAGCGCTCCCTGGGCCGCCTCGGTGAGCCGGGCTTGGACGTCCGTCGCGGTGACGCTCATCAGAACTGCTCCGCCAGACCGGCCTCGACCAACGGGTGCGCGCCACGCTTCGGTCCGGGCACTTCGCCGCAGAGCCGCGGTGTTGGAAACACCTTGCCGGGGTTGGAGATTCCGCCTGGGTCGAACGCGCACCGGACCAGCTGCATGGTGTCGAGGTCGTTGTCGCCGAACATCTTCGGCATGTACCTCGCCTTGTCGGAGCCGACGCCGTGCTCGCCGGTGATCGAGCCGCCGTGCTCGATGCAGAGGTCGATAATCGCCCCCGACACCTCCTCGGCGCGCTCGCGCTGCCCGTCGACGGCGCCGTCGAACAGCACGAGCGGGTGGAGGTTGCCGTCGCCGGCGTGGAACACGTTGGCGACGCGGATGCCCTTCTCCTCCGAGAGCTCGCCGATGCGGCGCAGGACCTCGGGCAGCACGGTCCGCGGGATGACGCCGTCCTGGACGATGTAGTCCGGGCTGATCCGGCCCACCGCGGCGAACGCGGACTTGCGGCCCCTCCAGAACAGCGCGCGCTGGGCGTCGTCCTCCGCGATGCGCATCTCGAACGCGCCGGCCTCCGTGCAGAAGTCGGTCACCTGCTCGAACTGCCGGTCGACCGTCGCCTGGGCGCCGTCGAGCTCGACGATGAGGACGGCGCCGGCGCCCTCGGGGTACCCGCACTGGACGGCCGCCTCGGCGGCCTCGATGGCCAGCGCGTCCATCATCTCGATGGCCGCCGGGATGACGCCGGCGCCGATGATCGCGGAGACCGCCTGGCCGGCGGAGTCGGTGTCCGCGAACGCCGCGAGCACGGTCTGGACCGTCTCCGGCAGGCGGGTCAGCCTGACGGTGACCGTGGTGGCGATCCCGAGCGTGCCCTCGGACCCGACGATCGCGCCGAGCAGGTCGTACCCGGGAAAGTCGACCGCCTTGCCGCCGATCTGGACCAGCTCACCCAGCGGGGTCACGAACTCGACGCCGGTCACGTGGCCGGCGGTGAAGCCGTACTTGAGGCAGTGGGCGCCGCCCGAGTTCTCGGCCAGGTTGCCGCCGATGGAGCACACCTGCTGGCTGGAGGGATCGGGAGCGAAGTAGTAGCCGTCGGGCTGGGCGGCCTTGGTCAGCTGGAGGTTGATGACGCCCGGCTCGACCACGGCGCGCTGGTTGTCGCGGTCGATCTCGAGGATGTCCCGCATCTTCGACATGACGATGAGCACGCCGTCGGCGTGCGGGAGAGCACCACCCGACAGGCCGGTTCCGGACCCGCGGGCGACGAAGGGTATGCGTCGGGCGGCGCAGGCCTTGACCACGGCGGCGACCTGGTCGGCGGTCTCGGGCAGGACCACGAGGGCCGGGATGACGCGGTAGTGGGCCAGGCCGTCGCACTCGTAGGTGCGCAGCCGCTGGCGGTCGGTGATGACGGCGTCCTTCGGCAGGACGGGAGCGAGCTCGGCGGCGAGACCAGCGACGTCCATGCTTGCCATCATGTCCCGTCCGGCCCGAAGACGGCAGGTCGTCAAGGCCCCGGGTTTCGCGGACGACGGCCCGCTCCGTCGGTCAGGGCAGCCGGCGGTACATCACCCGGAGCCCCACCAGTCCGTGAGTGCGCGAGTCGAAGGCCTCGGGCACGATGCCAACGGTCTCGAATCCCAAGGTCTCCCAGAGCCGGACGGCCGTGACGTTGGTGTCGACCACGGCGTTGAACTGCATGGCGTGGTAGCCGGCGTCCGCCGCCCACCGGATCGCATACTCAGCGAGGTACCGTCCGACGCCGCGCCCTCGTGCGGCGGGCGAGACCATGAAGCTCGCGGTCGCCACGTGCGAGCCGCGACCGGGCCGGTTCGGGCCGATCGTGGCCGCGCCGAGCACCTCCTCGGTGTCGAGGGCAACCACGGTGGTCGCCCGCGGGCCGAGGTTCCACAGCGCCTCGGCCTGCTCCGCCGTGAGGTCGTCGGGATAGGCGTACGTCTCACCGTCCGCGACGATGTCGCGGAAGAACGGCCAGATCTGCGACCAGTCGTCGTGCCGCGCCTTCCGGATCTCCACCACGGCACCCTGCCACAGCGAGGGCCGCCCTAGACACATAACCAATTGGATATATGATCGGGGCTATGTCCAGAGCGCCGGCAACAGCGGACGTGTTCCAGGCGATCGCCGAGCCGAGCCGCCGACGGCTGCTCGACCTAATCGCCGGCCAGGAGCGATCGGTCACCGACCTGGTCGACCAGCTGGGGGTGGTTCAGCCGTTGGTGTCAAAGCATCTGCGGGTCCTGCGCGAGGTCGGGGTCGTCCGGGTGCGTGACGACGGACGCCGACGGCTGTACCGGCTCGACGCGGATGCGCTGCGGCCGGTGCACGACTGGCTCGGCAACGTGGAGTCGTTGTGGGCCGAGCGGTTCGGACGGATGGAGTCGATGCTCAGCGAGCTGGTGAACCAGCCGGAGGGAGGGAGTGATGGGGATGTCGGCTGACGCGACGGAGGTGACCTACCCGTCCGAGACGGAGATCCGCATCACCCACTGGGTCGGCGTCACCAAGGACGTGGCCTACCGGGTCTGGACCACCGCCGACCTGGTGCGGCGCTGGTGGGGCGGCGAGCGAGGGACGGTGACGGCCATCGAGATGGACCTCCGGGTCGGAGGCCGCTGGCGGTACGTCCTGACGACCCCCGAGGGATCCACGTTCGCGTTCCGCGGCGTCTATCGCGAGATCGTCCCCCAGGAGCGGATCGCCTACAGCGAGGTGTTCGAGGACGAGCCCGAGGCGGAGGCGCAGACCACGGTCACCTTCGAGACCGAGCGCGACGGCACGCGGCTCGCAGTGCTGATCCGGTACGGGAGCCGGCGCGAACGCGACAGCCACCGCGGCTACATGGCCGATGGACTGCACGACGCCCTCACCTTGCTGGAGCAGGTGGCCCGGGCCGAGACGGCGGCCACAACAAAGGAACGACCATGACGCTTCTGGTGATCTACTCCATGAGCGTGTCGCTCGACGGCTTCATCGCCGGGCCGGACGGCTCCATCGACTGGGCGGCCCCCGGCGAGGAGTTGATGGCCTTCCACAACGAGCAGACCCGTGAGCTGGCGGGGCACCTGTCCGGCCGCGGCCTGTACGAGGACATGCTGCCGTGGGAGAGCCGAGACGACGCCGGCCAGGATCCGCGGGCGCGCGAGTTCGCCCAGCTCTGGAAGGCCGTCCCGAAGGTCGTCTTCTCCACCACGCTGAGTGAGGTGGAAGGCAACGCGCGACTCGCCACCGCCCCGGTGGCGGACGAGATCGTTCGGCTGAGGGAGGGGTCGGACGGCTTCCTGTCCGTGGGTGGCGCCGGCCTAGCCGCGACTTTCGTCGAGCAGGACCTCATCGACGAGTACCGGCTGTTCGTCAACCCGGTCGTGCTCGGAGGTGGCACGCCGTACTTCCCCGAAGGCCGCGATCGGCTCGACCTCGAGCTGGCGGAGACGCATACCTTCGACTCTCGCGTGGTCTACCTGCGTTACCGGCGTACGCGTTCAGAGTCAGCGGGCGAGCGGAACGGTTCGCGCTGATCCCGTATGCGACGGGCCGCCGCGGCCGGGACGGGCCGGAACCACCGGGGCAAGCGGCGGACCAGGGTGGGATCGCCGAACGCCTTGACCGAGCCGTCCTGCAACGCCTCCGACCAATCGCCCCTCCCTCGAGCCAGCGCCAGGACCGCCGGCATCGAGCACTCGAGGTACACGTAGCGGGTCTCTTCGAGAAGAGGGTCCGTGAGACAGCCGTAGGGCTCGGTTCCGTGCTGCAGCACCAGCCAATACCTCCGGTCGAACCGATGGTGCAGCCGGATTTCGAGGACGACGCGCCGCCTGGGCGTCCGCATGGGAGACACCCGTCCCGCCAGCCAGCCCAGCACGACGTCCGGGTCGCGCTCCAGCATCTCGGGATCCTCAGGGAGCCAGGTGTCCGCCCACGCGCGCAGCGAGCCGAACGTGGCCATGAGTCCTTCACCGACCGTCGTCAGCTCGTAGGCGGGATGCGGCGCCGATCCCTCGGGGCGGGAGACCAGGCCCAGGGTCTCCAGCCGGCGCAGCCGGTCGGCGAGCACCGAGCGTGAGACGCGGCCCGGGAGCCCGGCAACGAGCTCGTTGAAGCCCTGGGGTCCGAACGTCCCCAGCTCGCGGACGATGAGCAGGCTCCATCGGTCACCGAGGTGCTCGATGGCCTTGGTGAACGAGCAGTACGCAGTCAACTCGCTCGAGCCCACGACATCAGTCTCCTCCCTGTCTGCGGCCGCGCGTAGTTCGGAGGACGAACTAGCCACCCGGCAGCCGGTCCGCAGATCCTGACCTCAGCTGGAGCTCGCATCGAGGAGGACCGATGTCCACTGATCTGGGCGGCGGCGCGCCGGTCCACCCGGCCGCGGTGACCGAGAGATACGACCGGATGGTGCAGGCGGCCGGCGCGCTGAGCCGCTTCGTCCA
>Ga0307320_10000904_pt1 | contig 10732 bp, 10 predicted proteins | sample ER_DNA_369_FD_194495 | JGI IMG/M metagenome (GOLD analysis project Ga0307320, IMG submission 194495) | Bulk soil microbial communities from the East River watershed near Crested Butte, Colorado, United States - ER_DNA_369 | ecosystem: Environmental > Terrestrial > Soil > Floodplain | place...
GGGGGCCGAGATCGTCCTCACCTCGTTCGGGCGCGCGATGGGGCTGACCGAGAAGTCGGCGCGCCGGCTTCCCGATCCCGTCGACGTCCTGGAGATGGACGCGAACGATCCCGCGCACATCGAGTCGGTCTCGGCCGAGATCGGGTCCCGGTGGGGACGGCTCGACGGCTTCCTGCACGCGATCGCGTTCGCGCCGCAGGACGCGCTGGGCGGGAACTTCCTGCACACCCCCTGGGCGAGCGTCGCGACCGCGATCCAGACGAGCGCCTACTCGCTGAGGGCGATCGCGGCGGGGATGCTTCCGCACATGCGGGAGCACGGGGGCGCGATCGTGTCGCTCGATTTCGACGCCCGGGTCGCGTGGCCGATCTACGACTGGATGGGCGTGGCCAAGGCCTCTCTCGAGTCGATCACGCGGTACCTCGCGCGGGACCTCGGACCTCACGCGATCCGCGTCAACACCCTGTCGGCCGGCCCCCTGCGGACGATCGCCGGCAAGGGGATCCCCGGGTTCCAGGCGCTCGCCGACGGCTGGGGCGACCGGGCGCCGCTCGGATGGAACCCCACCGACGCGACGCCGGTCGCCGACACGATCGTGTTCCTGCTTTCGGACCTCTCGCGGGGGATCACCGGCGAGATGGTCCACGTCGACGGCGGGTACCACGCGATGGGCTCGGCCCCGGCCGTCGAGAGCGGCTCCGCCGACCATGCCTCCGGCTAGCGCATCTTGATCCCGGCCGCGAGGGCCAGCTCCTTCTGCGCCCTCGCGATGATCCGGAACGCCTCCTTCAGGCCCTGACCGGCGACCCCGCCGAGGGCCTTGGGGTCGACGAAATCGTCCGGCGGCTCACCGGCCCGCATCTGCTCGACGTGGTGTCGCAGCCGAACCTCCCAAAGGAACCGGAAGGCCTCCTCGAGCCCCTCACGGGTCTCCGCATCGACGGCCCCTGCACCCTCGGCCGCCCGCAGCCGGTGGAGGGTCCGCTTGGCCGTGACGCCGGCTCGGGTCGCCCACGCCCGGGCGATGTTCCCCACGATCAGGATCCCGCCGTGCTTCAGGTCGACGGTGCCCGGGTGCTCCCCGCGGTGGTCGACGATCAGACCGCGCACGAAACCGATCGGCGGCCGCAGGTCGAGCGCCCGCCGTGCGAGGTGGGCGAGGAAGATCGGGCGGTTCACGGCCGTTGCCATGATCTCATCCAGCGCCGTCTCGGCCTCGAGCTTCCCGGCGACACGGCGGAAGTCGAAGATGATCGAAAGCTGCTCGCTCGCCTTGGGGCTCTGCTCGCTCATCCAGAAGTCGAAGCGCCGAACCCAGTCCTGCAGCGGGAGGCGCAGGGCGGGGTTCGTCGCCATCACGTCGCCGTTGCACCGAGCGATCCCCGCGGCCTCCAGACCTGCGGTCACGAACTCGGCCAGAGGCGCCAGAGACGCGTCCGCCTGGCCGGGGTCTCCCTCGAACGCCAGGGCATGGTCCTGATCGGTCCGGATGGCCTGCTCCTGTCGGGCGGCGCTGCCGAGCGCGAGCCAGGCCCAGGGGAAGGGCGGCTCACCGTGTTCGGCGATCCCGAGCTCGAGCAGCCGGCGCGTGGCCGCGTCGATCGAGAACGCGATGATGTGACCCACGTCGACCGGATCCGCGCTCGAGTCCACCAGGGCGGTGATCACGTTGGGGAGCTCGGCGATCGCTCCCGCGACCGCCTCGCGGTCCCCGGCGCGCTCGATCGCGCTCTTGAGCGCGAACGGCGTGTTCCGCCCGATCCCCATCAGGTCGGTGTCGGTCACGACGCCGGTCACCCGTCCGCCCGCGTCGGCGATCGGGAAGTGGTGGAACCCTCCCTCGAGCATGCGGAGCAAGACCTCACCGACCATCGTGTCGGCGGGAACGGTCTCGGCTCGTTGCGTCATCACCTCGGCGACCGGCGTGTCGCCGCCGCGCCGCGCCGCGACGACGCGTGTTCGAAGGTCCCGGTCGGTCAGGATGCCGACGTCCCCGTTCCCGGACGGGATCAGCAGGCTCGAGACGCGTTCGCGCGCCATGAGCTCGGCGGCGTCGGCGACGGCGGTGTTCGGGTCACAGGTCACCGGCGGCCGGCGGACGAGCGCACCGACCTCTCGGTACCGCACGAGATCGACCTCGGCCTTCAGCGTCTCGTCGACTGCCGCGATCCGTCGTCGGACGCTGGCGGTGATGAACGCGATGCCGGCGCGTGACCGCAGGACCTGGTGGGCGACCTCGGCGTCGATCAGGTAGCAGAGCGTGTCCTCGGACGCCCGCACGGTCGCGGTCGGCGCGACCTGGTCCAGCAGCGACCACATCCCGAACACCTCACCCTCGCCGATCTCGTCGATCACCCGCCCGTCGTCCACGATCTCGGCCTCGCCCCGGCGGACGACGAACAGGTAGCGCGCCGGGGCGCCGGCCTGCTGCAGGATCACGGTGCCTGGTGCGAAGTGCTCGATCTGCACGCTCGCGACGACCCGATCGAGCCCGTCGGGGCCGAGCGCGTCGAACGGTGGGTGGTCGGCGAGGAACGAACGGACGTCCACGGCCGGAGCCTACGCCGGGCCGCTGCACGACCGCGACCTAGCGCTCGAGGTCGGTCGCGGAGAGCTGGTTCCCGTACGGCCCTCGCCCGGCAGCGCACCATGCCCCGCACCGCGCGGCGAGTGCGAGGGCCGACCGCGTGTCCATCCCCGCGCCGAGCGCGAACGTGAGTCCCGCGGCGAACGAGTCGCCGGCGCCGTAGGTGTCGATCACCGGCCCCGGGGGAGGGACGGGGTCGTACGGCCCGCTCCCGCCGTCGTCGGTCTCGTACCGCCCGCCCCGCACGCCCTCCGTCCGGACGATCAGGCGGGGGGGATGCGCGAACGAGCCGGGATCGATTGCTTCCGCCGGATCGGCGGTGCTGCCGACCACGGCGTCCAGGCGCACACCGGTCTCCTGGAGGAGATTCGCGATCCGACTCGTGGCGACGAGCACCCGAGCGCGGCGCGCCTCGCGGAGGGCGCCCGGGTCGCCGGCCGTCACGTAGACGGCGTCGGAGCCGTCGAGAACGCTCCAAGGCAGGTCGTCGGCGGCGTTCGGGGCCAGGCGCTCGCCCAGGGTGGTGATCGTCCGCTCCCCGTTGGCGTCGACGAACACGACCGCCCGGCGGGTCGGTTCGGATCGGGTCGCGGCCTCGACCCGAACGCCGAAGCCCTCGAGACGGCGTCGCGACCACCCGCCACGCTCGTCGTCGCCGAGCGCCGTGAAGAAGGAACACCTCCCCGACAGACGCGCGAGCTGCACCGCGGCCACCGCACCGCCTCCACCGGGTTCCTCCCATGCGTCCGTCGCGTGCACGATGTCGCCGGCGGCCGGCACGCGCTCGACGTGGCCGAACTCGACCCACTCCGTATGCCCGACGACGGCCGTCCTCATGTCGTCGTCTCGCGCAGGCCCGGGATGACGTCTGCGCAGACCCGCTCGAGGATCCCGCCGGTCGTCACCGCCATCACGGTAAGGGTGGCCGGCCCGTCGAACATCGTCGACCGCGGCAGGTCGGGGTCGACCACGGTGTCGACGATCCACAGCACGTCGAAGCGCAGCTCCTCGGCCCGCCGCCACCGTCCCTCGAGCTCACGGAGCGGGAGGTTCTGAGACTGGTACGCGCAGAAGCGGATCGGCATCGTTCCTCCCTGCCGCCGTATCCTCGCTCAGATGCAGGAGACGCGGCGACTCACGAGCTTCAGCCACGGGGCCGGGTGCGGGTGCAAGCTCGGGCCGGCGGAACTGGAGGCGGTCCTCGGCACCCTGTCCCTCCCCGAGGTCGGGGCCGACGTGCTCGTCGCTGCGGACACGGGTGACGACGCGGCGGTGGTGCGGCTGCCGGACGGGCAGGCGCTGGTCGCGACGCTGGACTTCTTCACCCCGATCGTCGACGACCCGTACGACTGGGGCAGGATCGCGGCCACCAACGCGCTCTCCGACGTCTATGCGATGGGCGCGCGGCCGTTCCTCGCGCTGAACATCGTCGCATGGCCGGTCGACGACCTGCCGCTCGAGATGCTCGGCCGGGTGCTGCAGGGCGGCGTCGACGTCGCGAGCAAGGCCGGCGCGGCGATCCTGGGCGGCCACACGATCACCGACCCCGAGCCGAAGTACGGGATGGTCGCGCTCGGGCTCGCGGATCCCGAACGCATCACCCGGAACGCGACGGCGCCGCCCGAGGCGCACCTCTTCCTCACCAAGCCGATCGGCGTCGGGATCGCGACGACCGCGCACAAGCGTGGCGTCGCCGAACCGGCCCTGCTGGCGGCGGCCATCGAGCTGATGACGACCCCCAACGATGCGGCGGCCGACGCGATGGGCGAGGTGCATGCCGAGGCCGCGACCGACGTGACGGGGTTCGGCCTGCTCGGCCATCTGCAGCGGATGCTCGCGGCCTCGGGAGTGGGCGCGAGGATCGACGCGTCCTCGGTGCCGGTGCTCCCCGGCGTCCTCGACCTCGCGATGCTCGACGTGGTCCCGGGCGGCACCAAGCGCAACCACGCGTACCTGCGCCCGAACGTGCAGTGGGGCAAGCTCTCGATCCCCGAACAGCTGGTGCTCGCGGACGCGCAGACCTCGGGCGGGCTGCTGATCGCCACCCTCGATCCCGAGTGGATGGGCCAGGAGCTCACCGGTCGAGGCATCGGTTGGGCCGACGTCGGGGTCACGGTGGAGGGCCGGCCCGGGACGATCGCCGTCACCGGCAGGCTCGCCCGAGGTGCCTGAACAACCGTCCGGGGAATACCACCTTGCTGGTACGGTTGTTGCACCTGCAATGGAACTCGAACGCGCCTTCTTCGACGAGATGGTCGAGCACGGACTCGCCGCATTCCCCAACGAGGCCTGCGGCTTGCTGGCAGGCAAGGAAGGCCGTCCGGTCAAGTTCTTCGCGATGACCAACCAGGACGCGAGCCCCGCCAGCTACCGGCTCGATCCCACGGAGCAGCTGCGAGCCGAGAACGAGATGGAAGACGAAGGCTGGGAGACGTTAGCGGTCTTCCACACCCACACGCACAGCGAGGCCTATCCGTCGCCAACCGATCAGGAGCGCGCCTTCTGGCCTGCGGTCAGGTCGGAGGCCAGCATGGCTATCTTCCCGGGGGCGTACTACCTGATCATATCCCTGTCTGACCGATCGAACCCCGACCTGCGAGCGTTCCGGATCAAGGACACGGGCGTCACCGAGGAGGAGGTGGCGATCGGATGACGACACCGGCCTTCACCGAAGAGCAGGTTCGCCGGTACGCCCGGCACATCATCCTGCCGGGGATCGGCGGCGAGGGGCAGCGCAAGCTGCTGGACGCGAAGGTCCTCTGCATCGGCGCGGGCGGGCTCGGCTCTCCGGTCGCGATGTACCTGGCCGCCGCCGGGGTGGGGACGCTCGGCATCGTCGACTTCGACAAGGTCGACGAGTCCAACCTCCAGCGTCAGATCGTCCACTCCACCGCCGACATCGGGCGGCCGAAGGTCGAGAGCGCGGTCGACCGCCTGCGGGCGATCAACCCGACGATCGAGATCGTTCCGTACGACACGATCCTGTCCTCACGCAATGCGATCGAGATCCTCGACCCCTGGGACGTGGTGGTGGACGGGACCGACAACTTCCCGGTGCGCTATCTCGTGAACGACGCGACGCAGTTCCTCGGCAAGCCGCTCGTGTACGGGTCGATCTACCAGTGGGACGGCCAGGCCACGGTCTTCATGCCCGGTCGGGACGCGCCGTGCTACCGGTGCCTGTTCCCGCAGCCGCCGCCGCCCGGCACGGTCCCGAGCTGCGCGGAGGGTGGGGTGTTCGGCGCGCTGCCCGGGATCGTGGGCTCGATCCAGGCGACGGAGGCCGTCAAGCTCATCACCGGCAAGGGCAACCCGCTGATCGGCCGGCTCCTGATCTTCGACGCGCTCGAGATGGACTTCCAGACCGTTCGCGTCCGATGGGACGCGGACTGCCCCGTCTGCGGCAAGGAGCCCACGATCACGGAGCTGATCGACTACGAGGCATTCTGCGGGCTCACGCCCGGCCAGGCGCCACCCGAGGCCGAGCACGGGGTCGCGACGAGCTGAGGATCCAGACGAAAGGACGTTCAACGTGGCTCGCGTGAAGCTTCCGACGATCCTTCGCTCCCACGCCGGTGGCGAACGTGCCGTCGATGCGGAGGGAACGACGCTTCGCGAGCTGCTCGAGGACCTCGAGACCAAGTACCCGGGGATCACGGAGATGGTCCTGACCGACGATGGCGCGCTCCACCGGTTCGTGAACGTCTACGTGAACGACGAGGATGTGCGCTATCTCGGCTCGCTCGAGACCGAGGTCGATCCGGAGGACACCGTCTCGATCCTGCCCGCGGTGGCCGGCGGCCGCTGAGGCTTGGGGAGGAGACACGCGGAAGGTCTCCCGACGCGATATCCTCCGCGCCGCCAGGGGCATCGGCCCTGGATGACCCGCAGGTGCCGCGAGAGGGGGATCGTGCCGTGAGAAGGATGGCCCTCGCGATCGCCGCGGTGGTGGCGATCGCGGTCGTGCCCGTCGTGACGTCCGCGGCCCCACGCGCTGCGGGCCCGGCGGGCGGATCCGACGTCAGGCTCGACCCGAAGATCCGAGGCAGGCTCACGATGTCCGACCAGGCCACGAGGCAGGCGCGGGCGGCCCTGGCCTCGGCGCCCCGTCCGAACGCGCCTCCGGCGTTGGGGGAGCAGCGGGTCTTCCTGGGCATCGACGACGTGCACGGCCTGCTCCTGTTGAAGCTGTTCACCCTTCGGGGCGTCGGGACTCACAGCGAGGTCTGGGTCGCGAGCGACCAGGACAAGGTCTCGGTCGGAACGGACTTCCCGGCCGGTGACTGTCGCAACGACGGCGTGCGCAACGTGGTCACGGACGCTCAGGTCAACTACCTGATCGCCCAGTTCGACGGCAAGATGTACCCGATCGAGTCCGACGCGTTCAGCGTCGCGCCATCACTCGACGGCTCCGATGCACCGCTCGTGTCGGTCCTGCGGGACGAAGGCCTGGACGTGCCGGATGACTACTACGGGGGTCCGGGCGACCGGGTCGTCGTCCTCGTGGACAACGTCCGGGACGAAAACTTCTTCGACACGGACAACCGGAAGGGGTTCAGCTACATCGCCGGCTTCTACACCTCGCTGTTCGACTTCTTGTTCAACCGGCAGACGATGACGATCGATGCGTTCGACTGGCTCCACCGGACCGGGGCGAACCCGCCGAACCAGCCGTCGAGCGACCTGTGCCTCAACGCAACGGCGCGTCCGTTCCTGTACGAGGGCGTGTTCGCGCACGAATACCAGCACCTGCTCGAGAACTACGAAGACGCGGACGAGACGACATGGGTGAACGAGGGGCTCTCCGATCATGCCGGCGCGATCACCGGATACTTCGACCCGGCAGCCCCCATCACGGACCTCGGGTTCGACAGCCACGTCCAGTGCTTCCTCGGGTACCTGAACCAGGTCACCCCCGCCAACCCGATCCCCGACGAAGGCGGACCGGAAAACTCGCTGACGCTCTGGGGTGACCAGACCGACTTCGAGTCCGAGGTTCTGTGCGACTACGGTGCGGCGTTCTCGTTCATGGAGTACCTGGCCGGTCGGTTCGGCGCCGGCTTCATGCGAGATCTTCACGTCGGTTCGGAGAACGGCCTCGACTCGCTCGCCGAGCTCCTGAACGGATCGGGCGTTTCGCCGCGGGACGTGATCGAGAACTGGGCGACGATGGTCGCGGTCGACGCGGCGTTGGGCGACGGCTTCTCCCTCGTCGGCGGGGACCCCGCCGACTTCAGCACGCCGACGCTGGACGCCTCGATCAACTGGGACAACCACCAGGCGTACGCGGGCCCGGGCGTCCCGCAGAACGGCTCCGACTACGTCAGGCTCCGAGACGCGGCGGACGGCTATCTGGGCGCGGGCGACGTCGGGAGCGTGAGGTTCGATGGGGCCAGCAAGCTCGCGAAGCTTCCGGTCGAGTGGAAGGTCGTCAAGAAGGCCGGACGGAGGGTGCTCTACTCGGGCAAGGGCGACAACCTCGACCGGGCCATCGTGCAGAAGGTCAGGGTCGGGGACGGCAAGCTCGAGATCGACGCGGCGTGGGACACCGAGGAGGGCTACGACTACGCCTACGTCCAGGTGTCGACCAACGGCGGGAAGACGTACAGGAGCGTCCATTGCAGCGACTCGATCCGCGCGCCGCTCGGGTCCGGATTCGAGGGGAGCTCGAACGGGTTCGTCACCGAGAGGTGCAACCTGAAGAAGTACGCGGGCCAGCGCGTGCTCCTCGCCTTCCGCTACGTGACGGACCCGGGAGTGCAGCTCAAGGGCTTTTGGGTGGGCGCGGTGGTCCTGGACGGCACCTCGATCTCGGGCGGAAATTCCCTGCGGGGGTGGAAGTCTCCGACGCAGATCCATCCCGTCGACGTCAAGGGATGGTTCGTCCGGCTGGTCGCGATCGACGAGACGACCCACGAGGTTCGGATCGGCGAGATCCCGCTCGATGCCGGCTTCGACGGATCCCTGTCGGGCGCCGACCTGGACGCGATCATCGGGACCACGGGCGGCACCGTGTCGGCGATCGTCACGTTCCTGGACCGTAGCGAGACCGTCTTCCAGACGGCTCCGTACACCCTCACCGTGAACGGCGTCGCCCAACCGGGCGGCTAGGGAACTCGAACCGACGGCCGCCGGGTGCGCGGGTGGACCGACCCCCGACCCCGTGCGCTGGGATAATCCGCTGCGATGAGGTTCGACGACGTCCTCGACGCGATCGGCGACACGCCGCTCGTCGGCCTGCCGAGCCTGAGTCCCCCGGGCGTTCGGATGTGGGCCAAGCTCGAGGGGCAGAACCCGACCGGCTCGCTCAAGGACCGGATCGCGAAGGCGATGGTCGAGGCGGCCGAGGCCTCGGGCGAGCTCACCCCGGGGCGCACGATCCTGGAGCCCACCTCGGGCAACACGGGCATCGCGCTCGCGATGGTCGCCCGGCGCAAGGGGTACGGGCTGACCGTCGTGATCCCAGACAACGCGAGCGAAGAGCGGATCCGGCTCCTCGAGCTGTTCGGCGCCGAGATCGTGCTCTCGCCGGGGGACAAGGGAACGAACGGCTCGATCGAGATCGCGCGACGGCTCGCGAGGGACGACCGGTACTACATGCCGTTCCAGTACGGGAACCCGGCGAACCCTCGAGCGCACGAGGAGGGCACCGGCGAGGAGATCGTCCGGGACCTGCCAGGGATCACGCACTTCGTCGCCGGTCTCGGGACCGGCGGGACCCTCACCGGGGTCGGCCGACGCCTGAAGCGCCACGACCCGAAGGTGAAGGTGATCGCGGCGGAACCGGAGCTGGGGGACCTGGTGTACGGGCTCCGTTCGCTCGACGACGGGTTCGTGCCGCCGATCTTCGACGAGTCGTTGTTGGACAGGAAGTTCCTGGTGAACGTGGCGGACTCGGTGCGCGCGACGCGCGAGCTGACCGAGCGCGAGGGCATCTTCGCCGGCATCTCGTCGGGGGCGGTGCTCCACGTCGGCCTCCGGGTGGCGTCCGAGCTCGAACGCGGCGACGTCGTGTGTCTGCTCGCCGACGGTGGGTGGAAGTACCTGTCGACCCAGGCGTGGGCGCCCGAGCTCGAGCGGGCGGAGAAGAACGTGTCCGAGACCCTGTGGTGGTAGACGGGGCGATGCCGATGGTGACTGCGTGAGCGGACGACGCGTTCGGACGGTCGGATGAGCGACCCGCGGCCGATCGGCATCTTCGACTCCGGCGTCGGCGGCCTGACCGTGGCCCGCGCCGTCTTCGACCTGCTGCCGAACGAACCGATCCTGTATCTGGGCGACAACGCCCGGTTCCCGTACGGTCCGCGGCCGCTCGAGGAGATCCGCACGTTCGCGCTCGAGATCGCCGGGTACCTGACCGAGCGCGACGTCAAGATGCTGGTGGTCGCGTGCAATTCGATCGAGGTCGCGGCGATCGCCGACGTCGCGGACGCCCACGGCGTGCCCGTCGTGGGCGTGATCGACCCTGGGGTCCGGGCCGCGGTGCACGCGACGCGCAACCATCGGATCGGCCTGATCGGCACCGAGGCGACCGTCGCGAGCGGCGCCTACCAGCGGGCGATCGCCCAGACCGGCGCGGACGCCCGGCTCTTCTCGGCCGCGTGCCCGGTCTTCGTCGAGCACGTCGAGGCTGGCGATACCTCGAGCGATGAGTTGCTCGAGGCCGCGCGAGGGTATCTTGTGCCGCTGGATGAGGAGGGGATCGACACCCTGATCCTGGGGTGCACGCACTACCCGATGCTCTCGGGGCTGATCCGGATGGTGATGGGGGAGGATGTCCTGCTGGTGTCATCGGCCGAGGAGACCGCGAAGGACGTCTACGCGACGCTCCGCGCGTCCTCGTTGCTCCAGGCGGCCAAGGACGGGGAAAGCGGCGAGGCTCGGCTCGAGTTCCTCACGACCGGCGACCCCGCGCAGTTCCGACGGGTCGCGCACCACTTCCTCGGCCCGGTCGTGGGCGGGGTCGCCCCCGTCGACGTCCGGGTGGTCGAGGGGGTCTCGTGGAGCTGACGGTCCTCGGCTCCAGCGGCACCTGGCCGAACGCCGACAGGGCCACCTCGGGCTACCTCGTGCAGCACGACGGGTTCAACCTGTGGATGGACGCGGGCACGGGAACGCTCGCGAACCTGCAGCAGTACATCGACA
>Ga0307320_10000905_pt1 | contig 10724 bp, 10 predicted proteins | sample ER_DNA_369_FD_194495 | JGI IMG/M metagenome (GOLD analysis project Ga0307320, IMG submission 194495) | Bulk soil microbial communities from the East River watershed near Crested Butte, Colorado, United States - ER_DNA_369 | ecosystem: Environmental > Terrestrial > Soil > Floodplain | place...
GATCCTCGGCGAGAACTTCGTCGGCGCATACCTGCAGGGCTCGTTCGCCGTCGGGGACGCCGACGAGCACAGCGACGTCGACTTCCTCGTCGTCGTGCACGACGAGCTGACCGACGCTCAGCAGGCGGCGCTCAAGGCGCTGCACGAGCGGCTCTACGCGATCGACACCCCGTGGGCCCAGCATCTCGAGGGCTCTTATGTCCCCGAAAGACAGCTGCGCCGCGTGAGCCCAGAACGGCAGCCGTGGTTCTACTTCGACAACGGCGCCACCGAGCCGATCTGGGACAACCACGACAACAGCGCCGTCGTCCGGTGGTCACTACGGGAGCGCGGCGTGCTTCTTGCCGGCCCCGAGCCGAAGACCCTGGTCGACCCGATCAGTGCGGCGGAGATTCGAGCCGACGTGCTGGTGGCCCTGGCCGAGTGGGAGGAGTGGCTTCCCACCCTCGACTCCTGGAGTGCTCGCCTCCAGCCGCTCGTCGTCCTCTCGTATTGCCGGATTCTGAACACGCTGGAGAGCTGCGTCGTGATGTCAAAACGTCAGGCCGGCGAGTGGGCGCTCGGCGCTCTGGACGACCCGTGGCGTGAGCTCATCCAGCAGGCACTCGACGACCGGTCCGATCCCTGGTCCAAGGTTCGCCGGCCCGCAGACCCCGAGGCTGTCGCGCGTACGCGCGCCTTCGTCGAGTATGCCTCCGGCCTGGCTAGACGTTACGAAGGAACTCGGTCAGCAGCTCGTTGAAGCGGTTCCGCCGCTCGACGTTCGTGAAGTGCCCGGCGCCCTCGATCACCTCGAGGCGGCCGTTCGGTGCCGAGGCGACGATCTCCCGGGCCTCGTCGACCGGAAGAAACGGGTCCGCGTCTCCGACCACGACCCAGAGGGGACCCTCGAATGCGGCGGCGACCTTCGTGGCGTCTCGCCGATCGCGGAGCGCCTCGGTGGCCCGGATCAGCTCCTCGACGGTGCGCTCCGGCGGTGGCGGGGCCGGCGCGTTCGGCGCCCAGGCCTCGATCCCGTGTTCCCGAAGTGTCTCGATCGCTTTGTCCCTGGCTGCCCGACGCTCGGCATCGTCAGCACCCACCCGCGCGCCGGCGAGAAAGAGCCCGCGGGCGCTCTTCGGTGCGAGTCGAGCGAGCGCGAGGGCGACGTAGCCGCCCATCGAAGCGCCGACCGCGACGAACTCCCCGTCGATCTCTTCGAAGATTTGCTCGGCCCACTCGTCGATCGAGTTCCCGCCCAGCTCGTAGAGGTTCGGATTGACGACGTCAAGGCCGGTCAGAGCGTCGCGCTGAGGGGCCCACATCTCGGGCCCGAGCGGAAAGGCGTGTAGCAGGACGACCTTCATGCGTGCTCGACGACCACGGCCCCCGGGATCCCCCGTGCCTGCTCGAAGCCGTAGTCGGCACCCTCGAGCCCGAGCGCCGCGGCAACCCCGGCGATCAGCTCCTCGGCGGGCGGGAGCTCGTCCGGCGACTCCGCGGTGCGCGCGACCACCCGGATCCGAGCCGGGTCGGCTCCGGTCAACCGCGAAAGGACCGTCGGGTTGGCACGGAGCGCAATCGCATCGCCCGGAGCCACCTGCCGTGAGCTCGGAACTGAGACGTACTCGTCCATGAGCCGCCCTCGCTCCATGGCGATGAGGTGAACGATTCGGCCGTACTCGACGCCGATGATGAGGGTCACGTAGCCCGAACCACTGGAGAGCTCGCGGCCAAGGGCTCTGAGCTTGGCCGGGTCGCGGTCGGCGACCTCGTCGTAGACCGCGATCCATCCATTCCGAGGCGGCGAGATAACCGTCGTGCCCGAGGCCTTCACGCGAGGTAGCAGACGCTGGGCGAGCTTGACGACCGCTCCCTGGTCGTCCGTCTGCAGGTGCACCGAGCCAAACGACGGGAGCCTCTCGTCCGGCTCCTCGTCCGGCGTGTCGGCCGCCGCCGCCCGGAGGAGCGCCAGCGCGACGCCCTCGCGCGACTCGCGGAGCTGCAGGACGACGCCCTCGGGCCCCACCTGGAGCGACCCGACCACCTCGCCGTCCTCCTCCGCGACGAAAACGTCGCCCTCGCGGCGGACGTTCATCCGGGGTTCCGGTGGGCTGCCAAGAGATAGTGGGCGGTCAGGTTCTGGAAGGGTTCGAAGCGGGCGGCGAAGTCGCGCACCTCCTGGATGGAGAGCACGCGACCGTCACCATAGAAGTCGGAGACCGCGTGGCGCAGGGCGAGGTCGCCAGCCGGCCACGCGCGTGGCCGGGCGAGGTGGCGCGCGAGGAACCAGTCGGCCGTCCACTCACCGATCCCGGGGAGTCGGACGAGCTCTGTTTTCACGTCGTCGTCGGGGAGCTTCGCCAGGGCCGCGTAGTCGATGTCGGCACGGGCGAGGCCCAAGACGTACTCGGCTTTCCTCCGGGAGAAGCCGAGTGCCGTCAGCTCTTCCGGCGTCGCGGCCGCGACACGTTCCGCCGCCGGAAAGGCGTTGGCCTGCTCTGCCCGTACGCCGAAGCGCTCGACGAAGCGGTTGCGCACCGCGAACGCAGCCCGGAGCGAGATCTGCTGAGCAGTGATCGCCCCCACCAACATCTCGAAGGGATCCGGCGCGAGCGCCGGGCGCAGGCCCCGGAGCCGCGCAACCTCGGGGGCAAGGACGGGGTCAGTCGGCTCGAAGCCCGCGAGGTCGAACTCGGCGCCGAGTAGCTTGAGGGCCACGCGCTGGGTCTCGCCGTCAAGCGGTTCCACATCGACCCCGCAGGCTGCCCGCTCGATCCGAACCTCACGACCGCCAACCACCCGATGGAGGCCGCCCTCGCGCCAGAGGTTCGCGAGATCGCGCCCAAAGACGCGAAAGCGCTCGGTCGTGAGCTCGAAGTCAAACGGCTGGGGTACGGCGACGAAGGCCAATTCGTAAAAAGTTTGTTAGCTGTTCGCGACCGATGCCCAGACAGCGTGTAAGTGCGCCAGAAAAGAGGACCGTACTACGGCGTTGCGTGCTGCTGATCCGCAGGTTTATTCGTCGGTTGGGCGGGTACGAGCCGTGCGTCTGCCAGGACGACAAACAGGGCGCATATGCGCCCAAAAGGAGGAGAGGCAATGCGCAAGATTCTCGTAACACTGGTGGCGGCCATCTGCATGGCCCTCGCAGCGACCGTCTCACCGGCGACCGCTGCGACCCAGAACGGGCTCGTGAACCTCAACCTCGAAGGCGTCACCGTGCAGGTGCCGGTCGCCGTCGCAGCCAACGTCTGCGACGTCGACGTGGCGGCGATTTTGGCCGGGATCAGGGACAACGGCTCCACGGACTGCGACGCGACGGCGTTGCCACTTAGTGAAGCGACAATCACCAGCCCTGACGGCGGCAACACGAGGCAGAACGGCCTCATCAACGTCAACATCGAGGACACCATCATCCAGATCCCGATCGCGGCTGCCGTGAACGTCTGCGACGTGAACGTCGCGATTCTCCTGGCTGCGATCCTCGATCAGGGTGCAACGGGGTGCACCGCGGACGCAGGCGCCACGGGCATCGTCTTCCCCCCCGCGTAGCGGACGAGGTAACGACCAGCGGCGGACAAGCCGGGCGGGAGATGCTCCCGCCCGGCGTCCTTATCCGCAGGCCGAAAAATAGGTGGGGGCAACCAGCCCGCGTCGTCTGCCAGGACGATCACGAGGAGGGCGCCCCCAAGGGCTGAAGGAGGCCCTTCGGCCTTGATTCTTGCACTCTCTGGACCTTGGCCCGATCTCCTCCGGGGGGTTACCGTCTACGAGAGTGGACGTCGAGCAGATCGCGCCTCACCTCTGGCACTGGAGCACCCAACACCCCGACTGGAAGCCGGAGGACCGGGGCGAGAGCGGACTTGGCTGGGATGAGATCGTCTCGTCCTACGCCCTGGTCGCCGACGACGCCCTCGTTCTCATCGACCCGCAGGTTCCGGCCGACGGGGCCGAGGCGGGACGCTTCTGGGAGGCGCTCGACCGGGATGTGGAAGGACACGGCGCGCCCGCCATCCTGATCACGATCTTCTGGCATGCGCGTAGCGCTGAGGAGATTGCGGGTCGTTTTCCCGGCTCGACGCTCTGGGCGCCGGCGGACGCGCCGGAAGGGCACGTTCGTTCCACACATACGTACTCCGCCGGAGACGACCTCCCGGCCGAAATCCGCGCACACGACGTCGGCCAGCTGGGCGAGCTCGTGCTCTACCTGCCCTCGCACAAGGCGGTCGTATTCGGCGACGTCGTTCTCGACGGCGTCCGCCTTCTCCCCGAAAGCTGGCTCCGGAACGACATGACGAGGAAGGACGTTGCGACCGCGCTCCGGCCGCTGCTCGACGAGGAGATCGACCTGATCCTCCTGACTCATGGCGGCCCGGTCGCGAAGGACGCCCGCCAGAAGCTGGAGCGAGCTCTAGAAGTGTGAGGTCGCGCCAGCGGGCCGCATCGAGTTGACGCACCACCCTGTCCAGTAGTTGTAACGACGGTGCGCCGGTTGTGTGACGATTGCCGCCGTGCCGGCCGCACGGCGCTTCCAGCCTCGCGACGTCCTCCGTCAGGTGCTGATCTCGCATCCGACGGTGTCGCCGGACGGGGAGCGCGTCGCCTATACGAGGCGGACGATCGAGGGTGGCGAGTACCGGTTCCGCATCTGGTCGGTGCCGTGGCGCGGCGGCCGTGCGCAGCGATTGACCGCCGGCGACGTCGACCTGCGGCCGCGGTTCTCGCCCGACGGCGAGCGGCTCCTCTTCCTTTCGAACCGTTCAGGACGCATACAGCCCTGGGTACTGCCACTGGCCGGCGGCGAGCCCACGCAGCTAGTTGAGTTGGACGGCGACGTCGGAGCCTCCGAGTGGTCGCCGGACGGCCGTCGCGTGCTCCTGCTCGCGCCAAGCGGCGAGCAGCGCTTCGTCGTCGGTGACCCGGAGAAGCCGGTAGCGCGCCACATCACGGACATCACCTGGCGTCTGGACATGCTGGGCGTACGGGACCAGTTCACGAGCGTGTGGCTCGTCGACGCCGTCGGCGGCCGCCCGCGCAGGCTGACCGATTCGGCCTACGAGGTCGCCGACGCGTTCTGGCATCCCGACGGGAAGCGGATTGGGCTACTCGCCGACCGCCGACCCGAGGCCGGCGTCCTCGAGCTTCCAGAGTTTTTCATCGTCCCGGTGGACGGTGGCAGCCCTCGGCGGGTTGCGGGGCTTGCCCAGTACGTCGCGGCTGCGCGCTGGTCGGAGGGCGGACGGCTCGCGCTGCTGGGGAACGATGGTGAGTCGCCGGCCGGCTGGGTCAACCACACGCTGCACCTGGCCGAGCGCGGCAGAACGCGCAGGCTGGCCCCCGAGCTCGACCGGACGCTCTTCAATGCCACGACCGGCGACATGCTCGACGTGACCGCCCAGGAGCCGCCTCCGCTCTTCTGGCTCGACGAGCAGACGCTCGTGGCGCTCGTCAACGATCAGGGCCGGTCGATCCCACATCGCTTCGTCGCCGACGGCTCGCACGAGGCGCTAGCCGAGGGCGAGATTGTCGCCTACGCTCTCGCGGCCGGCGGCGGTCGAGCCGCAGTCGCTGCATGCGTGGGCGGGCATGCCGGGGACATCTATGCCGTCGAGCGAGGCGCGCTGCGCTCGCTCACCCGCGACGGCGGCCGCTGGTTCCGGCAGTTCGCGCAAGAACCCGAGCGGGTGCGCGCGAAGGTTCGAGGCGGGCCTAACCTGGAGGCGTTCTTGTGGCGCGCGCGAGGCCGGCCGCGAGGGCTGGTCCTGCACGTCCACGGCGGCCCCTACCTCGCACACGGCCCGATGCCGTGGATCGAGATGGTCGCGCTCGCCGACGCGGGCTTCCACGTGCTGGCGCCGAACCCCCGCGGCTCGGTGGGCTATGGCGAGCAGTACGCGAAGGCCATCCACGGCGCCTGGGGCGAGGTCGACCAAGCGGACTTCCTGCGCCTCGTCGACTGGGCGATCCGCGAGGGCCTCGTCGAGCGCGACCGCGTGGGCGTGCTCGGCCTCTCCTACGGCGGCTTGACTGTCACGTACCTGCTCGGACGGCACCCCGGCCGGTTCGCCGCGGGTGTGGCCGAGAACCCGGTGACGGACTACCTGGCCGAGTACGGCAACGCCGACGTCGGCCCGCTCATCGGCACATGGGCTACGGGGGTGGAGCCGTGGGAGGACGGCGAACGCATGCGCGCAGCATCACCGGTCGCCGAGATCCACCGGAACAAGGCGCCGCTCCTGCTGCTCCAGTGCGAGGGCGACCTGCGCTGCCCACCCGTGAACGGCGAAATCGTCTTCGCCATCCTGCGCGCGCTCGAGCGTCCGGTGGAGATGGTGCGCTACCCAGAGGAGTTCCACCTCATGTTCGCGGTCGGGCGCCCGGATCGCCGCGTCGACCGCATCGAGCGTATCGTCGACTGGTTCCGCGAACACCTCTAGCGAGGGCGGCCGGCTGGTGACGGCCCCTCTCTAGAAGTGTGAGGTGGCGCCCGCCGGGTCGGCGTCGTACGTCCCTGGCACGCCGTCCTCCGTGTACCAGGAGTAGGCGTACTTCCCGTCGTCGAGCTTCTTCGCGAGCTTCGACAGCTTGAGCGGATTGAAGGTGTCGCACATGACGGCGAGCTCGTGCGTCTCCGCCATCCCGATCGACTTCTCGGCCAGACCTGGATGCGGCCCGTGGGGAATCCCGGAGGGGTGCAGCGTCACAGAGCCGACCTCGATCCCCTTCCGCGACCCGAAGTTGCCCGAGACGTAATAGATCATCTCCTCGCTCTGGAGATTCGAGTGGTGGTACGGGATCGGGATCGCCATCGGGTCGTAGTCCAGCTTGCGAGGACAGAACGAGCAGATGACGAAGTTCGGCCCCGCGAAGGTCTGGTGTGAAGGCGGCGGCATGTGGATGCGCCCGGTGATCGGCTCGAAGTCGTTGATGTTGAACGTCCACGGGTACAGGTACCCGTCCCAGCCGACGACGTCGAACGGGTGGTAGTCGATCTCGTAGTCCTGGTAGCCGTCGCGGACGCGGATCTTGAGCTGGAACTCGCCCCGCTCCCGGTAGGTTTGGAGCTCCGCCGGCGGATGGATGTCCCGGTGGTAGAACGGCGCGTGCTCCATCAGCTGCCCGTACTGGTTCCTGTACCGCTTCGGGATCTCGATCAGGCCGGGCGTCTCGAAGAGCAGGTACCGCTGCGGGCCTGACGGCTCGAACTTATACGTGGTGCCGCGCGGGATGACGACGTAGTCGCCCTGCTTGTAGGGCAGGTCGCCGAAGGTCGTGTGCAGCGTCCCGGAGCCCTCGTGGACGAAGTAGACCTCATCGCCCTCGCCGTTCCGGAAGAAGTAGTCCATCGACCCGGATGGCCGCACGAGCGAGATCTCGACGTCGTTGTTCCACATCAGGAGCTTCCGACCGGAGACCTCGTCGCCCTCAGGCTCGATCCCGATCGTCTTGAAGTGCCGGTGGGCGTGAGCGTCGGGCACCCACTCCTCACGTTTGATCGGCTGGAAGTCGCCGAGCTCCTTGATCCGGCAGGGCGAGGTCAGGTGGTACAGGATCGACTCGTTCCCGGTGAACCCCTCGAGGCCCATGACCTCCTCGGTCAGGAGGGTGCCGTTGTCCCGGAACTGGATGTGGCGCTTGCGCGGAACGTCGCCGCGAACCTGGTAGGTGGGCATGGCGGAAGGTTAGCGCGGGCCGACGGTGTTCCTGAGCGTCCCGATCCCCGCGACTTCCAGCTCGACAGCGTCGCCGGGCTGTAGCCACCGTTCGTCGCCGAGCTCCAGGATGCAGCCGGTCCCGACGGTTCCCGAACCGAGGATGTCCCCCGGGCAGAGCTCCGTGTTGCGACCGGCATGCGCCACGATCGCCTCCCAGGTGTGGTGCATGTCGGCGAGGTTCCCCCGTGACCGCTCCTCGCCGTTGACGCGGGCCACCATCACAGCCTCCGACCCGTCGAACTCGTCCGGGGTCACGACCACCGGGCCGAGACTCGTCGCGAAATCCTTCCCTTTCGCCGGCCCGAGTCCGACCTTCATCTCCGCGCGCTGGAGGTCCCGCGCCGACCAGTCGTTCATGACCGTGAAGCCGCCGACCTTCCCGTCGGCGCCGATGACCGATGCGACCTCGAGCTCGTAGTCCAGCTCGCTCGTCCCTTCCGGGTACGGGATCTCGTCCTCGGGGCCGAACATCGCATTCGGGTTCGAGAAGTAGAAGACCGGGATCCGATACCACTCCTCCGGCACCTCGAGGCCCCGGCGCGCCCGCGCAGTCTTGACGTGCTGCTCGAAGGCGTAGAAGTCACGTACCGAGGGTGGCCTGAGGACGGGAGGCCGCAAGTCGACCTCGTCGAGCGTGTACTCGGCATGCTCGCGCGCCCGACCGCCGCCCGTGAAGAACGACTGGAGCGTCTGCGCCGCGAGCTGGATCACGCGGTCGCCCTCGATCCGGCCCGGCCACCCGCGGTGGAGGTTCTTGCCCTTCGGACTGAACATGACCAGTTTCACGGCTCGGTGTGCACGACGACGTCGGCGATCTCCGGTCGATCGGCGCGGATTCGCTCCTCGATCTCGCTCGCCTGCTGGTGAGCCTCGGCCAGCAAGGCGCCTGCGACACGAACGGTGACGAAGAGCAGCAGACCCTCGTCCGTCTGGATAAAGCGGATGTCGCGTGGGGGCTCGCCGGTCAGCTCACGCACCACCTCCACAATCGAGCGCTCGTCAGGCCTGCTCGGTCGCTCACCGGGCTTCACCTCGCGAAGAGGCTCCAGATGCGTTCGCACGGAGACGACAGACGGCACCGCCTGGCCGATCGCCTGCTCGACCTCGGACGCCACCTGATGGGCATCCGCCAGCGGAAGCTCGCCCGGCAGCTTGATGTGAAGGCCGACCTCGACCCCGCCGTCCACGGTCACCACCCTCACGTTGTGCACCTCGCGCACGCCGGGGACGGCCAGCGCTGCCGCGTGCACGCGCTCGCGCAGCGCCTCCTCGTCGGTCCGCGGCTCCACGTGGACGACAACGTCCGACTCCGGCAGTGCCCGATGGACTGCGTCCTCGACGGCGTCGGCTGCAGCATGCCCCTGGCCGACCGCCGCTCCCGGCGCGACGCCGATGACGACGTCCGCGAAGTGGCGCCCAGCCGACTGGCGAAGGCGGAGCCGACGCAGTTCCACCGGCGGATCGACCGCAGCAATCGCCTCGCGGGCCGCCTCCTGCGCGTCGTCGGGCGTCCGGTCCATCAAGACATCGGCGTTCGTCCGGATCAGCCGCGCCGCGGCGAGAAGCACGAGGACGGCAACGAAGAGCGCGGCGAGCGAGTCGGCGCTCGGGTAACCGGAGGCGACGAGCACGAGACCGAAGAGCACGGCGATCGAGCCGGCGAAGTCGCTCGCAAAGTGGAGCGCGTTGGCCTGGAGCGCCGCGCTCGAGTAGCGCCGTGAGCCCCGGAGCGAGACGAGCGTCCGACTGGCGTCGACGACGATCACGATTCCGATCACGACGAACGCGTACCAGGTCGCCTTCACGTCGGGCTCGGAGGACCCGACGAGGTGGGACAGCGCCCTGTACGAGATGAAGAGGCTGGCGAGCACGAGGATCGTCGCCTCGCCGAGGGCCGCGAGATGCTCAGCTCGGCCGTGACCGTAGGGATGGCCCGGATCGGCCGGCCGACCGGCGACCCCGACGGCGAAGAACGTGAGGAGCGCGGCAACGAGATCCGTTCCCGAGTGAATCGCCTCGGAGACCAGACCGAGGCTTCCGCTCGCGAGGCCGGCGCCGAGCTTCAGTGCGATCAGCGCGAGAGCCGCGAAGACGGAGACGAGCGCTGTTCGCCGCTGCGGAGACACGCGGGAAGGCTAAACGGGACTGGAACGACGAGAGCCCGCCGAAGCGGGCTCTCGATGAATCCGAACGGACTGACGCTACGCGTCCGCGATGTCGCCGTGGAACCCTTCCTTGAGGAAGGTCCCGGCACCCTTGCCCTTGTCCTGCCAGTGGCGGAACAACAGCTGCTGCCGCGGTGCGGTGTAGTTGAAGTTGAACTTGCAGGCCGTGCTGTTCTCGAAGCACGAGAACGTCGCACCAGGCCCGAAGAAGGTCGTGAGGAACACGTCGGTGAACCCACAGTCGGGGCCGGTGCACGTGGCAGTCGGGTCGAAGGTCCCGCCCGTCACCTTGCCGCGAAGGAAGCCGACCATCCGACCGGTCACGCCGGCGCGGACCGTGTGGCCATGGCGCCCGGTCGTGTCACACGCGCCCGGGCTGACGCCACCGATCGTCGTGAAGCGACCGCGGTCGGACCGCGTCAGCGTGTAGGAGCCGTCACGATTCTTCTTGACCCTGAACGTCCGCTTGACGACGTCTGTCGCCCACGGCGTGCTGCACGAGCCGTTGTCGGTCGTCGTGACTGTGAAGGTGTATTTCGAGTGGTGCGTCGACTTCGACTTCGTCCCGCCGGGGCCCGGGTCGGCAAGGCCTGTCGCGGCGAGCGGAAGCGCGCCCAGTAGCAGGACGGAAAGAACGATCAAGCGTCTCAAAGAAACCCCCTTGTTGTCTTTGTCCTACTAAGTCTTTCGATCCACGGGCGAAAAGCCTGCTGGACAGGCACTGTTTACGCACTCTTTACGCGCGCAGTGCGGCTTTTGCGGCGAAGTACCCGCACATTCCGTGGACGCCTCCGCCGGGCGGCGTCGACGACGAGCAGATGTAGAGCCCGTCCACCGGCGTGGAATAGGGGTTCAGCCGGAT
>Ga0307320_10000906_pt1 | contig 10722 bp, 9 predicted proteins | sample ER_DNA_369_FD_194495 | JGI IMG/M metagenome (GOLD analysis project Ga0307320, IMG submission 194495) | Bulk soil microbial communities from the East River watershed near Crested Butte, Colorado, United States - ER_DNA_369 | ecosystem: Environmental > Terrestrial > Soil > Floodplain | place: USA...
CCTGAACTGCGTGGCCAACTCCTACCTTGCCGAGCACGGCCCGTTCGAGCACCTCTGGGTGCAGCCCGCCGCCGGCGATGCCGGCACCGCCCTCGGCGCCGCCCTGCACCTCGCCAAGACGCTCGGCGACCGGGTCGCGCCCATGCGCACCGCGGCGCTCGGCCGCGGCTGGAGCGACGAGGCGCTCGAGGCCTGGCTGGCCACTGCCAGGGTCTCCTACGAGCGCCCGCCCGACGTGGCCGGAGCGGTCGCCAAGGCGCTGGCCGACGACGCCGTCGTGGCCTGGTTCGAAGGCCGCAGCGAGTACGGCCCGCGGGCGCTGGGGCACCGCAGCCTGCTGGCCAACGCCACCCGCGCCGAGAACCTGGAGCGGCTCAACGACGTCAAGGGCCGTGAGCAGTTCCGGCCGGTCGCACCGATGGTCCTGGCCGAGCGGGCCGCGGCCGTGTTCGAAGGTCCGCTGCCGAGCCCGTACATGCTGTTCACCCACCGGGTTCGGCCGGAGTGGCGCGAGCGCATCCCCGCCGTCGTCCACGTCGACGGCAGCGCCCGGATCCAGACCGTCGACCGCGCCGACGAGCCCCTGATGGCCAGGGTCCTTGAGCAGGTCGAGGCCAGGACGGGCGTGCCGGTGGTGGTCAACACCAGCCTCAACACGGCTGGCCGGCCGATGGTCGACGATCCGAGGGACGCGCTGGAGTGCTTCGGCTCGGCACCGGTGGACCTGCTCGCCCTCGGCCCGTTCATCATCCGCCGCAGGGAGTTCACCCGGCCATGACCACGGTCACCCGGTTCGATGTGGTCGTGCCGACGCTCGGCCGCCCGTCGCTGGCCACCCTCGTGGACGCCCTGGCCGCGCAGGCCGAGCACCTGCCAGGCCGGGTCGTGCTGGTCTGGGACCGCCGTGACCAGGACCCGCCAGCGCTCCCCGGGTGGTCGCCGTCCCTCGCCGGGCGGGTGACGGTCGTCCGCGGTCCCGGTGCGGGGCCGGCGGCGGCCCGCAACGCCGGCTGGCGGGCGGCGACCGCGCCGTGGGTCGCCTTCCTGGACGACGACGTGGTGCCAGGGCCCACCTGGGCGGCCGACCTGGCCGGCGACCTCGCCGGCCTGCCGCCGGAGGTGGCCGGGAGCCAGGGCGTGCTGCGCGTGCCCCTGCCCGCCGGGCGGCGCCCGACCGACTGGGAACGGAACGTCCACGGGCTCGAAGGCGCCCGCTGGATCACCGCCGACCTCGCCTACCGGCGCACGGTCCTTGGCGAGCTGGGCGGGTTCGACGAACGCTTCCCGCGCGCCTACCGGGAGGACGCCGACCTCGGCCTGCGCGTGGTCCGGGCCGGCTACCAGATCGTGGCTGGCAGGCGCACCGCCACGCACCCGGTGCGGCCGGCCGACTGGCTGGTGAGCGTCCGCCTCCAGGCCGGCAACGCCGACGACGCGCTGATGCGGGCGCTGCACGGCCCTGGCTGGAGGTCGGCGGCCGGGGTGCCGCGCGGGCGGCGGGCACGCCACCTCGCGGTCACCACCGCCGGCCTGCTCGCCCTCGGCGCGCTCGCCGCCGGGCGGCGGCGGCTGGCCCTCGCCGCCGCGGCCGGGTGGGCGGCCGGCACCGGCGAGCTAGCCTGGGCGCGCATCGCTCCCGGCCCCCGCGCCCCCGGCGAGGTGGCCACCATGCTGGTCACCAGCGTCCTGATCCCGCCGGCGGCGTCATGGCGGTGGTTCGCCGGGCTGGCCGCCGCGCGGCGGCGGCCGGCGGGCCGTCACGCGGCCGGCAAGCCCGCCGCGGTGCTGCTGGACCGCGACGGGACCCTGGTGGAGGACGTGCCCTACAACTCCGACCCCGAGCTGGTGAGGCCGATGCCGGGCGCCCGCGCGGCGCTGGCGCGGCTCCGGGCCGCCAGCGTGCCGACCGCGGTGGTCTCCAACCAGAGCGGGATCGGCCGGGGACTGGTCACCCGCGCGCAGGTGGAGGCCGTCAACCGCCGGGTCGAGGAGCTGCTCGGCCCGCTCGGGCCATGGCTGCTCTGCCCGCACCGGCCGGACGACCGCTGCCGCTGCCGCAAGCCCCTGCCCGGCCTGGTGGAGCAGGCCGCCGCCGCCCTCGGGGTCGACCCGCGCGACTGCGTGGTGATCGGCGACGTGGGCGCCGACATGGGGGCGGCCCGCGCGGCCGGCGCCCGCTCCGTGCTGGTACCCACCCCGGTCACCAGGCCCGACGAGGTCGCCGCGGCGCCGGCCGTCGCCGGCGACCTGGCCGCGGCGGTCGCCATGGTCCTCGACGCGGGGACGGTGCCCCGGTGAGCGGGCCCGCCCACGTCCTCGTCGCCAGGCAGGACAGCACCGGCGACGTGCTGCTCGCCGGGCCGGCGGTGCGTGCCGTCGCGGCCGGCGCGCGCCGCGTCACCTTGCTCTGCGGCCCGCGGGGCCGGGCGGCGGCGGAGCTGCTCCCCGGCGTGGACGACGTGCTCACCGCGCCGGCTCCATGGATCGACGCCCCCGCGCCGCCGGTGAGCCGGGCTGGCATCGAGGCACTGGTCGCCGACCTGGCCGCGCGCGAGATCGACGAGGCGATCGTGCTCACCTCGTTCCACCAGAGCCCGCTGCCGCTCGCCCTGCTGCTGCGGCTCGCCGGGGTGCCGAGGATCGCGGCGGTCAGCGTGGACTACCCCGGCTCCCTGCTCGACGTCCGTCACCTCCTGGACGAGGACATCCACGAGGTGGAGCGGGGGCTGTCGCTGGTCGCGACGCTTGGCTACCGGCTGCCCGACGGCGACGACGGCCGGCTGGCCGTGCGCCGGCCGCGTGCCACCGAGCCGCCGCCGCTGCCCTGGCGAGGCGCCGGCTACGTCGTGGTCCACCCGGGCGCCGCCGTGCCAGCGCGCGCCTGGGCGCCCGAGCGGAACGCCGCCCTGGTCCGGGCGCTCGGCCGGCAGGGACGGCGGGTAGTGGTCACCGGCGGGCGTGCCGAGCGGGACCTCACCGCGCTGGTCGCCGGCCCGGGCCGGCCGGAGGTCGCCGACCTCGGCGGGCGGCTCGACCTCGCCGCGCTGGCCGAGATCCTGGCCGGGGCGGACACGGTGGTGGTCGGCAACACCGGGCCGGCGCACCTGGCCGCCGCGGTCGGTACCCCGGTGGTGTCGCTGTTCGCCCCGGTGGTCCCGGCGGTGCGCTGGCGGCCATGGAAGGTGCCGCACCTGCTGCTCGGCCAGCAGGACGCCGCTTGCGCCGGCTCGCGCGCGCGCATCTGTCCCCTGCCAGGCCACCCGTGCCTCAACGAGGTCACGGTGGAGCAGGTCGTGACCGCGATCGAGCGGCTCGCCCCCGGCACCGGCGTGCAGGCGGTGCCGGCATGAGGGTGCTGCTCTGGCACGTCCACGGCGCCTGGACGACCGCGTTCGTCCACGGCCGCCACACCTATCTGGTCCCGGTCCTGCCCGGCAGGGGACCAGACGGCCGCGGCCGGGCGCGCACCTACGCCTGGCCCGACACGGCCGTCGAGGTGACGCCCGAGGAGGCGCTAACGGCAGCGGTCGACGTGGTCGTCCTGCAGCGCCCCGAGGAGCTGGACGGCCTGGCCGAGGCGTGGCTCGGCGGGCGCCGGCCGGGCAGGGACCTCCCGGCGGTGTACGTCGAGCACAACGCCCCGCAGGGCCGGATCGCGGCGCTCCGCCATCCGGCAGCCGGCCGCGAGGACCTGGTGATCGTCCACGTCACCCACTTCAACGACCTGTTCTGGGACACCGGCGGCACGCCCACCAGGGTGATCGAGCACGGCATCCCCGACCCGGGTGAGCGCTACACCGGCGAGCTGCCCCGCGCGGCCGCGGTGGTGAACGAGCCCGGGCGGCGCGGCCGCGTGACCGGCACCGACCTGCTCCCCCGCTTCGCCGCGGCCGTCCCGGTCGACCTGTTCGGCATCGGCAGCGACGCGGTCGGGCCGCCGGTGCGGGCCGCCGGCGACCTGCCCCACGAGCGGTTGCTCGCGGAGATGGCCCGGCGCCGCCTCTACCTCCACCCGGTCCGCTGGACCTCCCTCGGCCTGTCGCTGCTGGAGGCGATGCACCTCGGCATGCCGGTGGTCGCCCTGGCCACCACGGAAGTGGTCGAGGCCGTCCCGCCCGCTGCCGGTGCGATCTCCACCCGGGTCGACGTGCTGATGGAAGCCGCGCGCGAACTCGCTGCCGATCCCGAGGCCGCCCGGGTGGCCGGCAAGGCGGCCAGGGCGGCGGTGCTGAACCGCTACGGGCTCGGCCGGTTCCTGGCCGACTGGGACCGACTCCTCGAGGAGGTGGTCAGGTGAGAATCGCGATGGTGAGCGAGCATGCGAGCCCCCTGGCCGTGCTCGGCGGCGTCGACGCGGGCGGCCAGAACGTCCACGTCGCCGCCTTGGCGACCGCCCTGGCACGGCGGGGCGCCGAAGTCGTCGTCCACACCAGGAGAGACGACCCGGCCCTACCTCATCGGGTGCGGTTCGCCCCGGGCGTGACCGTGGAGCACGTGACCGCCGGCCCGCAGGAACGTTTGCCCAAGGACGAGCTCCTCCCGCACATGGACGAGTTCGCCGCCCGGTTGCGGCGCTCCTGGCTGACCAGACCGCCCGACGTGGTCCACGCCCACTTCTGGATGTCGGGCCGGGCCGCCCTGGCCGCCGGCCACCCGCTCGGCCTCCCGGTGGCGCAGACCTTCCACGCGCTCGGCGTGGTCAAGCGCCGCCACCAGGGCGCCAAGGACACCAGCCCGCCCGAGCGGATCGCGGTCGAGCGGGCCATCATCCGCCAGGCCGACGCCATCGTGGCCACCTGCTCGGACGAGGTCTTCGAGCTGGTCCGGCTCGGCGCCGACCTGCACCGCACCACGGTGGTGCCCTGCGGCGTCGACCTCGACCGGTTCACCCCGCACGCACCGGCGGCGCCACGCCCGTCCGACCGGCACCGCCTGGTGGTGGTGAGCCGGCTGGTGGAGCGCAAGGGCATCGGCAACGTGATCAGCGCGCTCGCCTCCGTCCCCGGCGCCGAGCTGGTGGTGGCCGGCGGCCCGGAGGCGAGCCGGCTGGCCGGCGACCCCCAGGCCCGCCGCCTGGTCGCGCTCGCCGAGGAGCTGGGCGTCGCCGACCGCGTCCGGCTGCTCGGCCGGGTCGAACAGGCGCACCTGCCCGCGCTGCTCCGCTCGGCCGACGTGGTCGTCTGCGTCCCCTGGTACGAGCCGTTCGGCATGGTCCCACTCGAAGCCATGGCCTGCGGCGTGCCGGTGGTCGCCTCGGCCGTCGGCGGGCTCGTCGACAGCGTCGTCGACGGCGTCACCGGCCTGCACGTGCCCGCCCGCGACCCGGACCAACTCGCCGTGGTCCTGGCCGCGCTGCTGGCCGACCCGGGCCGCCGGGCCGTACTCGGCCGAGCCGGCGCGCGGCGGACGCGACGCCGCTACGGCTGGGACCGGATCGCCCGCTCAACCCTCGAGGTGTACGGCAGCTTGGTGGCCAGAGCGGCGGACCCGGCCGGAGAGCCGGCAGCGACCGGGCAGCTCACCTGGGAAGGCCGAGGATGAGCGGCCCGCTGGTGGTGGTGGGCGACACCCTGCTCGACCGCGACCTCGACGGGCGGGCCGAGCGGCTCGCCCCTGACGCGCCGGTCCCGGTGGTGGACGAGCCCGAGGAGCGGTGCCGCCCGGGAGGAGCCGGCCTCGCCGCCGCGCTGGCCGCCCGCGACGGCCGGCGTGAGGTGGTGCTGATCACCGCGCTCGCCGACGACCCGGCCGGGCGCGAGCTCGCCAAGCTGCTCGCCGGCGCCGGCGTGCGGGTGGTCGACCTCGGCCTGAGCGGTCCGACGCCCGAGAAGATCCGGGTCAGGGCTGAGGGCCGTTCACTGCTGCGGATGGACCGGGGCGGCGAGCCGGGCGCGGTCGGCGCTCTCGGAGCGGACGGCCTGCGCGCCCTCGCCCGCGCCGGTGCGGTCCTGGTCGCGGACTACGGTCGCGGGGTGGCGGCCCAGCCCAGCGTGCGGGAGGCGCTGCGGCGGGCGCCCTCGCGGGTCCCGGTGGTCTGGGACCCGCATCCCAGAGGCGCCACCCCGGTCGCCGGGGTGCGGCTGGCCACCCCGAACCGGGCCGAGGCGGCCCGGCTGGTACCAGGCGTCCGCGGTGAAAGCCTGGCCGCGGTGGCCACCAGGGCCCGCGCCGTGCTGGAGCGCTGGAAGGCGGCCGGGGTGGCGGTCACGCTCGGCGCCCGCGGCGCGCTGCTGCTTGGCGGCCCCGGCCCGCCGCTGATCGCACCGGCGAGACCCGCGCCAGGCGGCGACCCGTGCGGTGCCGGCGACAGTTTCGCCGCCACCGCGGCGATGCTGCTCGCCGACGGAGCCGTGCCGTCGGAGGCGGTGGTCGGTGCGGTCGCCGCCGCCTCGGCGTTCGTCGCGGCCGGTGGCGCGGCCTCGTGGAACCAGCGGGCCGACGCGGTGCGGGCGGGTGCGGATCACCGGGTCGACGGGCAGCCAGCGGCACGCACCCACGAGGTGGCGGCCGACGCCATCGGCTGGGAGCGGGCCGAGGCGGTGCTGGCGGCGGTCCGCGCGCGCAACGGCACGGTGGTGGCCACCGGCGGGTGCTTCGACCTGGTGCACGCCGGTCACGTGGCGACCTTGCGGGGCGCCAGGGAGCTCGGCGACTGCCTGGTCGTCTACTTGAACTCCGACGCTTCCGTGCGCCGGCTCAAGGGGCCGGACCGGCCGCTGGTCGGCCAGGCCGACCGGGCGTCGGTGATCGCCTCGCTGGCATGCGTCGACGCGGTGGTCGTCTTCGACGAGGCCACCCCGGAGGCGGCCCTCGACCGGCTGCGGCCCGACGTCTTCGTCAAGGGCGGCGACCGCGCCCTCTCGGACCTGCCCGAGGCCGCCCTGCTGGCCTCGTGGGGCGGGCAGGCGGTGATCCTGCCCTACCTTCCCGACCGCTCAACGACCAGGCTCATGAAGGAGGTCGCTCGACGTGCCAACCATTGATGCGGCAACTGACCAGACCCCACGCGACGGGCTCGGGGTGGTGCTGGTGACCGGAGGCTCGTCGGGCCTCGGCGCGGCGATCACCGCGACGGTCGCCGCCCAGCGGGGTCGACCGGTGGTCCTCGACCGGGTCGAGCCGGCCTACGGGGTCGAGCACGAGCTGGTCGACCTGGCCGACGGCCGGGCGGCCGAGGACGCCGTCGGCCGGGTGGCGGAACGTGCTGGCCGCCTGGACGCCGTGGTCAACGCGGCCGGGGTGGACAGCTGCGGCCCGCTGGCCGAGGTGCCCGCCGAGGCGTGGGAGCGGGTAGTGAAGGTGAACCTGCTCGGGACCGCCGCGGTCGTGCGGGCCGCGCTGCCATGGCTGGAACGGACCCGCGGGACGGTGGTCACGGTCTCCTCCACCCTCGGGTTGCGGGCCGTGAGCGACGCCACCGCCTACTGCGCCAGCAAGTTCGGCGTGGTCGGGTTCACCCGCGCGCTGGCCGCGGAGACGGCCGGGCGGGTCGGGGTGACCCTGCTCGTCCCCGGCGGCATGGACACCGCCTTCTTCGACAGCCGCACCGAGCAGTACAAGCCGCCGCCCGACGCCAAGCTCAACCGGCCAGAGGACGTGGCCGCCGCGGTGCTGTTCGCGCTCTCGCAGCCGCCCGGCTGCGAGGTCCGCGAGCTGGTGGTGGCGCCATCGCGCGAGAGCTCATGGCCGTGAGCACGTCCAGGGCGGCGCGGCCGCCGGTGGTGGTGCTGCGAGCCCTCGGCCTTGGCGACCTGCTCACCGGCGTGCCCGCGCTGCGCGCCCTCGCCGACGCGTTCCCCGACCATCCCCTGCTGCTGGCATGCCCGGCGACGCTCGCGCCGCTGGCCGATCTCAGCGGCGCGGTCGACGAGGTGATCCCGACCGCGGGACTGGCGGACGGCCCGCTCCGCCCTCGCCTCCACCACGCCGCCGTTGCCGTCAACCTCCACGGCCGCGGGCCGGAAAGCCATCAGCTCCTGCTCGCCACCGCGCCGGAGCGGCTGGTCGGGTTCGCCCATCCCGACGTCCCGGCCAGCGCCGGCGGGCCGCGCTGGCGGGCCGACGAGCACGAGGTGACCCGCTGGTGCAGGTTGCTGACCGAGAGCGGGATCCCGGCCGAGGAGGGCCGCCTCGACCTGAGCCCACCGCCCGGTCCCCCGCCGGCCGGCGCGGCCGGAGCGACCCTGATCCACCCGGGCGCCGGCAGCCCGGCGAGGCGCTGGCCACCCGAGCGCTTCGCCGCCGTCGCCAGGGCCGAGCGTGCCAAGGGGCGGCAGGTCCTGATCAGCGCCGGTCCACGGGAGGCGGGGCTCGCCCGCACGATCGCCGCCGCCGCCGATCTGCCGGCGGCGGCGGTCCGCGCCGGCGGTGACGTGCTCGCGCTGGCCCGCCTGGTCGCCGCGGCAGGACGGGTGGTCTGCGGCGACACCGGCGTGGCGCACCTGGCGACCGCGTTGGGCACCCCCTCGGTGGTGCTCTTCGGGCCGGTCTCCCCCGCCCGGTGGGGACCGCCACCGGGACGGCCATGGCACCGGGCGTTGTGGGCCGGCCGGTCCGGCTCCCCGCACGGCCAGGTGCTCGACCCTGGCCTGGCGGCCCTGACGGTCGACCAGGTCCTCGAGGCCCTCGCCGACCTCCCGGCCGCCACCCGGCTGGCGCGTGCCTGACCGGCTTGCGGCTCGGCGCCAGCGATGCGAGGTTGCGGCAGGCCGCCCGCCACGTACGAAGAGGTGGCCGAGGCATCGCCGTGCCATCACGAGGTGGCCCGGAGCCAGCGCATTTGGCGGGCGGAGGCCACCGAGCGTTTGAACAAGGGAGACCCGCTGATGCGCCGTGTGCAGGTGTTCGACGTCAACGAGACCTTGCTGGACCTGGCCGGACTGGACCCGCACTTCGAGCGGGTGTTCGGCGACGCGGGGACGCGCCGGGGCTGGTTCATGCAGATGATCCAGTCGGCGCTGGTGGCCACCGTCACCGGCGCCTACAGCACCTTCGGGCAGATCGCCATGGCGGCCCTGGCGATGACCGCCGAGCAGGCCGGGGTCGAGCTGCGCGACCAGGACCGCGAGGCGATCGCCGGGCAGCTGCAGAGGCTGCCTGCCCACCCGGAGGTGCCGCGGGAGCTGGAGCGGCTGCGGCAGGCCGGGTTCCGGCTGGCGGCGCTGACCAACTCGACCGAGGAGGTCGCCAGGGCACAGCTGGAGAACGCCGACATCATCGCCCTGTTCGAGCAGGTGCTCTCGGCCGATACGGTGCGGCGCCTCAAGCCGGCGCCCGAGCCCTACCTGATGGCGGCCGAGCGGCTGGGCGTACCGGTCGGCGAGGTGCGGCTGGTCGCGGCGCACGCCTGGGACATCGCCGGTGCGGCGCGGGCTGGCTGCGCCACCGCGTTCGTGGCCCGCCCAGGCAAGGTCCTGGACCCGCTGGTGGAGCGGCCGGACGTGGTCGGCGCCAACCTGACCGAGGTCGCCGAGGGCATCCTCGCCGTCGACGTGTGACCTACGAGGGCGCGACCGTGACCTTGACCCGGTGGAGGTCGTTGTCGGCGTAGCCGCCGAGGTTCCACTGCGGCTCGGTTGGCTGCTTGCGGCCGGTCGCGTCGGTGGCCCGGCAGCACAGCTCGTAGTCCCCAGGCGTCTGGGAATCCCAGCGGAACGACCACGCCTGCCAGGCGTATGGCGCGGGCGGGTCGGCCACCTCCGCCGCCTGGAAGGTGCGGCCGCCGTCCACGCTCACTTCGACCGCCACGATCGGCCCCCAGCCTGACCAGGCCCGGCCCTCGAGCAGACACGGTCCGGGCTCGAGCATCCGCTGGCGGGTCAGGAAGTCGGGGATCCCGGGCGGGACCAGCAGCGACCGGGGCACGATCCGGCTGACCGGCTCCCCAGGCTCGTCGGGGTCGTGGCGGTAGCGGTACGCCTTGACCTGCTGGTAGCCGTCGAACGGATCGGTGACGGCGGTGATGCGCGCCAGCCATTTGACGCTGGTCATCCCGTACCAGCCGGGCACGAGCAGCCGCAGCGGGAAGCCGTGCTGGGGTGGGAGCGGCTGGCCGTTGACGCCCCAGGCGAGCAGGACCTCCTCGCGGCGGGCCTCGGTGAGCGGGAGGCTGCGCGCGTAGCGCTGCTCGACGCCGCCTTCCACGCCCCGGTCGAGCCCGGCGAACACCAGCTCCACTGCCGCGTCGGCGATACCGGCCTCCTCCAGCAGCGGCCACAGCGGCGTCCCGCTCCACTCGGCGGTACCGACGGCCTCCAGCAGCCACGGCTGGCTGATCGCCCGCGGGGCGAGCCGCGCCCGGCCGTTGCCGGCGCACTCCATCGTCACCGGGCGGGTGACCACCGGGCGGGCGCGGAGGTCGTCCAGGGTGAGCGTCAGGGGATGGCGCACCGCGCCGTCGACCCGCAGCCGCCAGCTCGCCTCCTCGACGGCGGGGATGTCGTAGTGGATGAGGAGATAGTGCAGCCCCACCGGGGTGACCGGGTAGCGCAGCGCCTCCAGCGGCATACCGTGGTTGCGGGTGGCGAGCTGCAACTCCTCTCGGGTGATCTGCTCCGAAGCGGTGAGCCCTGGAGGAAGTTCGCCGACCGAGCCGCTCATGCGTACCCCCTATAGAGCCGTCCGCCCGCCAAGCCTGTCGAGTCGCCCTGCCTGCGGGGCAGTCGTTGGGTGTTCACCCTGCCAGCGAAGCGGCACCACGGCCCCTAGCCGCCCGCCACCACC
>Ga0307320_10000907_pt1 | contig 10718 bp, 7 predicted proteins | sample ER_DNA_369_FD_194495 | JGI IMG/M metagenome (GOLD analysis project Ga0307320, IMG submission 194495) | Bulk soil microbial communities from the East River watershed near Crested Butte, Colorado, United States - ER_DNA_369 | ecosystem: Environmental > Terrestrial > Soil > Floodplain | place: USA...
GACGTCGGTCTGGCCGATCGCCAGCAGCGCACCGTAGAGGACGGAGATCACCGCGAGCGCGATGACCACCGGGGTGGCCCACTGCGACGCCTCCGGGAAGAGCTGGAGGCAGAACCGGATCATCCCGTAGGTGCCCACCTTGTCGAGCACGCCGACGAGCAGCGTGGCGGTCGCCGGCGGCGCCTCGGTGGCCGCGTCCGGGAGCCAAGTGTGGAACGGCACCATGGGCGCCTTGACCGCAAAGGCGAAGAAGAAGCCGAGGAACAGCAGCCGGCCGGTGGTCGGGTCGAGGTTGAGGCCGGTGAGCCGCTCGACGAGGAAGCCATCCGCCCCGCCGGGACCCTGGGTGTAAAGGCCGATGACGGCGGCCAGCATGATCAGGCCGCCGACAAGGGAGAAGATGAGGAACTTCACCGCGGCGTACTGCCGCCGCGCCCCGCCGTACTGCCCGATGAGGAAGTAGACCGGGATGAGCATCGCCTCGAAGAAGACGTAGAACAGGAAGACGTCGGTCGCGGCGAACACCCCGACCATGAACGTCTCGAGGACGAGCATCAGCGCGAAGTAGCTCTTCTCACGTCGGTCCGGGCCGTCGCTCCCCGCCGGCAGGTCACGCCAGGCGGCCAGCAGGCAGATCGGCGTGAGGACGAGTGACATGAGGATGAGGGCCAGCGCGATGCCGTCGACGCCGAGCGCGTAGCTGACCCCGAACTGCGGGATCCACTGGTGCTGCTCGACGAGGCGGAACTGCCCGGTGGTCGACGAACCCGCGTACGCGACCGTTGCGAGGATGCCGGCGACCAAGGTGACCAGCGAGAAGCCGAGCGCGACCTGCTTGGCGCGAGCGGCCGCGCCGGACGGAAGCAGCCAGACGACCACCGCACCGACGAGCGGGATGGCACCGACCACCGTGAGCCACGGGAACGACGTCATCACTGCATCACCCACACCGCGCCGACGAGGAGGACGACCCCGACGAGCATGGTCAGGGCGTAGGACCGGGCGTAGCCGTTCTGGACCTTGCGCCATCGTCCGGACGTACCGGCCACCAGCCGCCCGAGTCCGGTGGCGGCGCCGTCGACGCCGGCGTTGTCGGCGAAGACCAGCGACCGGGTCAGGTGGATGCCCGGCCGCATGAACACGCCTTCGTTGACGGAGTCCTGGTAGAGGTCGTTGCGGGCGGCCTGGGTGAGGATGCTGCCGGCCGGGGCGGTCTGGGGGACCTCGTCGCGGATGTAGCGAGCCCATGCGAGCACGACACCGGCGGCCACGAGCAGCAGCGTCACGACGGTGATGGCGAGCGGCGCGATGACGGGGTGCTCCTCGACGGGCTCGTCGATGCCGAACACCGGGTTCAACCAGCTGGTGATGATGCCCGTCGGCCCGAGGATGAGGCCGAGGAAGGCCGAGCCCAAGGCGAGAACCATCATCGGGATGGTCATGGTCAGCGGCGACTCGTGCGGGTGCACGTCGTCGGTCCACCGCTTCTTGCCGAGGAATGTCATGAAGTAGAGCCGGGACATGTAGAAGGCGGTGATGCCGGCACCGATGAGCGCTACGCCGCCGAACACCCAGGGGTGCCAACCCTCGCCGACGAACGCCGACTCGATGATCTTGTCCTTGCTCCAGAAGCCGGAGAACACGGGCACCCCGATGATGGCGAGGTAGCCGAGCCCGAACGTGATCGCGGTGATCCGGATGACCGCCCAGAGGGCGCCGAACCGTCTCATGTCGACCTGGTCGTTCATCGCGTGCATGACCGAACCGGCCCCCAGGAACATCCCGGCCTTGAAGAAGCCGTGGGTCAGCAGGTGGAAGATCGCGAACGCGTACCCGACCGGCCCCAGTCCGGCGGCCAGCATCATGTAGCCGATCTGGCTCATCGTCGAGGCGGCCAAGGCCTTCTTCATGTCGTCCTTGGCGCAGCCGACGATCGCCCCGAAGAGAAGGGTCACCGCGCCGACGAGCGCCACCGCGACCTGGGCGTTCGGGGAGGCGTCATAGATGACGTTGCTGCGGACGACGAGGTAGACGCCGGCGGTGACCATGGTCGCCGCATGGATCAGCGCGGACACCGGCGTCGGCCCGGCCATGGCGTCGCCGAGCCAGCTCTGCAGCGGGAACTGGGCGGACTTGCCGCAGGCGCCGAGCAGCAGGAAAAGGCCCATCGCCAAGACCGCGCCCTGGCTGGCCTGGCCGACGCCGGCGTTGACCGAGGCGAAGTCGACGGCCCCGAACTGCCAGAACATGATCATGATGGCGACGGAGAGCCCGAGGTCGCCGACCCGGTTGACGACGAACGCCTTGTTGGCCGCCGTCGCATACGCCGGCCGATAGTTCCAGAAGCCGATGAGCAGGTAGGACGCCAGACCGACGCCCTCCCACCCGACGTAGAGCAGCAGGTAGGAGTCGGCGAGGACGAGCAGCAGCATCGCCGCGACGAAGAGGTTGAGGTACGCGAAGAACCGTCGCTTCTCGGGATCGTCCGCCATGTACCCGAGCGAGTAGACGTGGATGAGCGATCCGACGAAGGTGATGAGCAGGACGAAGGCCATCGACAGCTGGTCGACGAGCAGGCCGGCGCTGAGCTGGAACTGCCCGGCGGGCAGCCAGTCGTAGAGCGCGATGTGCATCGGCCGGGCCTCGTCGCTGCGGCCGACCATCTGCAGGACGATCAGCAGCCCGACGACGAAGGACGCCCAGGAGAGGCACACCGCGAGCACCGGGCCGAACCGGTCCGTCCGCTTACCACCGACGAGCAGCACGAGAGCACCGAGCGCGGGGAAGACGATGAGCAGCCACGCGTATGCGGTGATACCGGTCGCGGCGGCAGCCGCCCCTTCGGCGGTGGCCAGGGTCAGCACAGCGCTTCTTTCACAGACACGTGGCTCCTCTTACAGCTTCAGGAGGTTGGCGTTGTCGACCGAGGCCGACCGGCGGGAGCGGAAGATGGCCATGATGATGGCCAGACCGACGACGACCTCGGCGGCCGCGACGACCATGACGAACAGGGCGATGACCTGGCCGTCGAGCGTGCCGTAGATCCGCGCGAACGTCACAAAGGCGAGGTTCGTCGCGTTGAGCATCAGCTCGACGCCCATGAACACCACGATCGCGTTGCGCCGCAACAGGACTGCGGCCGCGCCGATCGTGAACAGGATGGTCGCGAGGTAGACGTAGTGGACGAGGTTCATCGCTCCGACCCCTCCTCGATCTCGCTCTCGATGGCCTGCTCGGCGGCGTGGTAGGTGCTGGGCGACTCGATCTGGTCACGGGACCGCAGCACCCGCGACACCGACAAGGGCGTCGGCGTGCCGTCCGGGAGCAGGGCAGGCGTGTCGGTGGCGTTGTGACGGGCATACACACCCGGCACGGGCAGACCGGCGACGAACTCGTTCTCGCGGATTCGGCGCTGCGACCAGTCCTTCTGGGTCCGCTTCTCGCCGATGCGCTGCCGGTAGGCCAGGACCATGGCACCGACCGCGGCGGTGATGAGCAGCGCCGACGTCAGCTCGAAGACCCAGACGTACTTGCCGAAGACGAGCTCGGCGACACCACTGACGTTCCCGGGGCTCTCGTTGACCGCGTCGAGGAACTTCGGCTCGGGCAGGGTGAGCGAGCCCAGCGCGAAGAACATCACCAGGGCCAGGCCCAAACAGAGCAGCAGGGCGGCGACCTTCTGGCCGCGGATCGTCTCGATGAGAGAGTCGGACGAGTCGACCCCGACGAGCATGAGGACGAACAGGAAGAACATCATCACGGCGCCGGTGTAGACGAACACCTGGGCGATGCCGAGGAAGTCGGCCTGCTGGACGATGTAGAGCACGCCGAAGTTGACCATCACGAACGCGACACAGAGGGCGGCGTGTACCGCCTTGCGGGCGAAGAGCAGGCCGAGTGACGCGGTCACCATGAGCGGCCCGAGGATCCAGAAGATCACCGCTTCGCCGGTCGAGGTCATTGCGACCCTCCTGTCGCGTTCTCCGGCGTCGACACGAGGCGAGTCTGGAGCGCACCGGCCTGCGCCTCGGCCGGAGCCGGCCCGCGGGTACCGGTGTTGCCCAGGCCCACCGGTTCCTCCGTGACGTCGCCCGCGGTGCCGGTGAGCTCCTCGGTCTGGCGGCGGTGAGAGCGGACCCACTCCTCCTGCTCGGGCGTTGCCCGGGTGACCTTGCCCTGGTAGTAGTCGCGCTCCTCCATGTCGGCGACCATCGGGTGCGGCGCGGGCAGCATGCCCTCCTGCACGGGGGCGAGCAGCTGGTCCTTGGTGAAGATGAGGTCGGCGCGGTTGTTGTCGGCCAGCTCGTAGAAGTTCGTCATGGTCAGCGCGCGCGTGGGGCAGGCCTCGATGCAGAGGCCGCAGAAGATGCACCGCAGGTAGTTGATCTGGTAAACGCGGCCGTAGCGCTCGCCGGGCGAGAACCGGCCGCTGCCGCCCTCGCTGTCGTCGTTCGCCGCGCCCTCGACCAGGATGGCGTCGGCCGGGCAGGCCCAGGCGCACAGCTCGCAGCCGACGCACTTCTCAAGGCCGTCGGGGTGCCGGTTCAGCTGGTGCCGGCCGTGAAACCGCGCTTCGGTGGGGCGCTTCTCCTCGGGGTACTCCTCGGTGAGCACCTTGCGGAACATCGTCCCGAAGGTGACGCCGAAGCCCGCGACCGGGGCGAAGAGGCTCTGGACGAAACCCGGCTCCTCGTCGGCGCGCCGTTCGGCCGCCGATGGCTTCGCGGGCGCCCGCGGGGGCACTCGACGGGCCGGGGTCTGCGACCCACCTTCGGCGTTGGAGGGGCCGCCCTCGGAACGCGGCTGCTCGCCCTGGGGCTGCGAGAAGTCGCGCCCGGTGGAGTCGTCAGTCACGGGCGTTCTCCTCGGTATGCGTGTCGTCCCCGGCGCTCGCCCCGCCGGTCCGGGCGCCGACGGCGACCGGTCGTCGCGACGGCTCCTTGAGCGTCTGCCCGGGTAGCGGCGGAACAGGGTACCCGCCCGCGAAGGGGTCGACGGCCCTCGGTGGGCCGGCGGCCGCCTCCGCCTCCTCCTTGTCGGCGCGGCGCATGTCGTAGAGCCAGGACCCGCCGAGCGCGACGATGGCGATGACCGCGATGGCGACGAGGATGGGCACCGGGAAGTTGCGGCCGGCGATGGTCACGGCGTTGTCGCCGAACCAGCCGTTCTGGGCTCCGCGGATGAACGCCACCAGGACCACCCAGAGCAGCGTCACGGGGATGAGGAACTTCCACCCGAAGCGCATGAACTGGTCGTAGCGCGTGCGGGGCAGCGAGCCGCGGAGCCAGACGAAGACGAACATGAACGTCCACATCTTGGCGGTGAACCACAGCACACCCCACCAGCCGCCGCTGAACATGTTGTCGTTGATGAGCGAGACGAGTGGCGGGGCCTGCCAGCCGCCGAGGAACATCGTCGTCGCGAGCGCCGAGACAGTGAACATGTTCACGTACTCGGCGAGGTAGAACATCGCGAACCGCATCGAGCCGTACTCGGTGTGGAAACCGCCGGTCAGCTCGCCCTCGCCCTCAGCGAGGTCGAACGGCAGTCGGTTCGTCTCGCCGACCATGGTCACGACGTAGACGGCGAACGAGAAGAGGCCCGGTGCGATGTACCAGAGCGACGACTGACCGTAGACGATCTGGGACGTCGACATCGAGCCGCTGTAGATGAACACGGCGACCAGGGCGAGACCCATGGCGATCTCATAGGAGATCACCTGCGCCGTGGAGCGCACACCGCCGAGCAGCGGGTACGTCGACCCCGACGACCAGCCGGCCAGGATGATGCCGTAGACGCCGACCGAGGCCACGGCGAGGACGAGGAGCACGGCGACCGAGAAGTCGGACAGCTGCAGCGGGGTCATGTGGCCGAACATGGAGGCCTTGTCGCCCAACGGGATGATCGCGAAGGAGACGAACGCCATCGTGGCGGCGATGAGCGGCGCGAGGGTGAAGATGATCTTGTCGGCGGCGGCCGGGGTGACGTCCTCCTTGAGCATCGACTTCATACCGTCGGCCAGGGTCTGGAGGAGACCGAACGGGCCGGTGCGGTTCGGGCCCGGACGCTGCTGCATCCGGCCGATCACGCGTCGCTCGAACCAGATGACGAGCAGCGTGCTGATCAGCAGGTAGACGAAGATGAGCACCGCCTTGATGAGCGAGAGCCACCACGGCGTGTCGGAGAAGTCGGCCTTGGGGTTGTCCACCGCCGGGACGGCCAGCTCGGGCAGGACGGTCAAGAGGGTCGTCATTGCGGCAGTCCTTCGTCGAATCCGCCACCGGGTGGAACGGTGCGCGCAATGGAAGCCCGGTTCTCGACCGACCTGGCCGCCGAGGGGGAGACGGTCACACCCTGCGTTTCAGTGCTCGGCCCGGAGCTCGGAGTCACCTCGACCGGCGCGCCGGACTCCTCGCGCAGCGCAGTGCGCACCGAGCAGCCGGCCGAGTTGGTCGGCAACCAGACGACGCCGTCGACCATCCGGTCGGTCACGAGGACGGGCACCCTCACCGCCCCGTGGTCGCTGGACACCGAGACCTCGTCGCCGTCGACGACTCCGAGACGATCGGCGTCCCTCACCGACAGCCGGGCGACCGCACGCGGCGCGGTGCCGGCCAGGAACGGCTCGCCGTCCTGCAGCCGTCCGGCGTCGAGCAGCGTCGGCCAGGTCGCCAGGACGAACTGGCCCCCGGCGTCCCGTGTCGGAGCGTCCGGTGTCGGCGCGTCCAGCGAGGCGGCCGCCCCGTTGCCGACGCCGCGTTGGCCGGACCACGGCCCCAGCTCGGCGAACTGGTCGTGGACCTGCTCCTGGGTCCGGGTCTCCAGGAAGTACCCCATCTCGGCGGCCAGCATGTCGAGCACCCGGTGGTCGCTCATCGCGTTGGTGTCGAGGGCGGTCTCGAAGGGCCGGACCCGGCCTTCCCAGTTGACGAACGCGCCCGCCTTCTCGGCGTGCGGGGCCACCGGAAGGACGACGTCGGCGACCGCCGTCACGGCGGAGTCGCGCACCTCGAGCGAGACGACGAACGTCTTCGCCAAGGCCTCCTCCACGCCGGGGTCGCCGAGGTCGGCCGGGTCGACGCCGCCGACGACGAGGGCGTCGATTCCGCCGGAACGGGCCGCCTCGATGATGCCGCCGGTGTCGCGGGCGGGTGTGTCGGGGAGGCCGACCACGTCCCACACCTCGGCCACCTCGGCCCGCGCCTCGGCGCTGGCCGCCGGGCGGCCCCCCGGCAGCAGGGCGCCCAGAGCGCCGGCCTCGAGGGCACCCCGCTCACCTGCGCGGCGCGGGATCCACGCGAGCTTGGCGCCGACGCTGTCGGCCAGCGCCGTAGCGGCCGTGAGCGCCCCCGGTACGGTGGCGAGCCGCTCGCCGACCAGGACGATCCCACCGTCTCCGAGCGCGTCCTGCGCGGCTCGGCCGGCTTCGGACCCACCGAGGTCGCGCAGCACGGCCGTCTCGCCGCCCGGGCGCGTGGGCACGAGCCGGCCGACCAGCTTGTCGAGACCGCGGGAAGGGAACGGCGCCACCGCATACACCTGCGTCTTGTGCCGCCGGACCGCCTTGCGCAGCCGGAGGAAGACGATGGGCGACTCGTCCTCGGGCTCGAACCCGACCAGGAGCACCGCCTTGGCGTTCTCGAGGTCGGCGTAGGTCACGGCGCCGCCCTCGGGGCCGGTCGCGACGACCTGCTTGGCCAGGAAGTCGGCCTCCTCGGCCGAGTGGGGCCGGGCTCGGAAGTCGATGTCGTTGGTGTTCAGGGCGATTCGCGCGAACTTGGCGTATGCGTAGGCGTCCTCGACGGACACCCGTCCGCCCACGAGGACGCCGGCGCCCCTGGCCCGGCGCAGCCCCTCGGCCGCCTTCTCGAGGGCCTCTGGCCAGCCCGCGGCGCGCAGCTCACCTTCGGCGTCGCGCACGAGAGGCAGCTCGAGCCGGTCGGGCAGGGTGGCGTACTGGAAGGCCCAGCGGCCCTTGTCGCAGTTCCACTCCTCGTTGACGTCGGGGTCGTTGGTGGCCATCCGCCGCAGCACGACGCCGCGACGGTGGTCGGTGCGGATCGCACAGCCGGACGCGCAGTGCTCACAGACACTGGGCGTCGACACGAGGTCGAACGGCCGCGAGCGGAACCGGTAGGCCGCACCGGTGAGGGCGCCGACGGGGCAGATCTGGACGGTGTTGCCGGAGAAGTACGACTCGAACGGCTGGTCCTCGTAGATGCCGACCTGTTGCAGCGCCCCCCGCTCGACGAGCGCGATGAACGGGTCGCCGGCGATCTGGTCGGAGAACCGTGTGCAGCGCGCGCAGAGGACGCACCGTTCCCGGTCGAGCAGCACCTGGCTGGAGATGTTGATGGGCTTGGGGTAGGTGCGCTTGACGTCCTCGAACCGGGACGTGGCGCGGCCGTTGCTCATCGCCTGGTTCTGGAGCGGGCACTCACCGCCCTTGTCGCAGACCGGGCAATCGAGCGGGTGGTTGATGAGGAGCAGCTCCATGACGCCCTGCTGCGCCTTGTCGGCGACCGGAGACGTCAGCTGGGTGTTGACCTTCATGCCTTCCGTCACGGTGATGGTGCACGAGGCCTGCGGCTTGGGCATCGCCCGCATCGAGCCGTCCGGGCCGGGCGTCGCGATGTCGACGAGACACTGCCGGCACGCGCCGACCGGCTCGAGGAGCGGGTGGTCGCAGAACCGCGGGATCTGGATCCCGACCTCCTCGGCGGCCCGGATGACGAGGGTGCCCTTGGGAACCCAGGTCTCGATGCCGTCGATGGTCAGCGTGATGTCGTCCGGGCCCTTGGGCCGCCGCGCGTCGCCACCGGTGCTGACGGCGTTGCCGCCGGAGCTGGGGCTCGAGATGGTCGGATCGACGGTGGTGGTCATGCCGACGCCGGCTCCTTCACGTCGGAGGAAGCAGTGGCCGAACCGGTCGCGAACACCGTGGACGCGTCGCGGTCGAACGGGCACCGGCCGAGCCTGAGGTGCTCGAGGTACTCGTCGCGGAAGTACTCGACGCTGCTCGTGATGGGGGAGGTCGCGCCGTCACCGAGGGCGCAGAACGAGCGACCGAGGATGTTGTCGCAGATGTCGACGAGCTTCTCAATGTCCTGCTCGTCGCCCTGTCCGTGCTCGAGGCGCTCGAGGATCTGTGCCAGCCACCAGGTGCCCTCGCGACAGGGGGTGCACTTGCCGCACGACTCGTGCTTGTAGAAGTCGGTCCAGCGTTCGGTCGCGCGCACGACGCAGGTGGTGTCGTCGAAGATCTGCAGCGCACGGGTGCCGAGCATCGAGCCGGCGGCGGCGACCGCCTCGAAGTCCAGCGGGACGTCGAGGTGCTCGTCGGTGAACAGCGGCGTCGACGACCCACCGGGCGTCCAGAACTTCAGCGGGTGCTGTGGGTCGCGCATCCCGCCGGCCATGTCGAGCAGCTCGCGCAAGGTGATGCCGAGCGGGGCCTCGAACTGCCCTGGCCGCTTCACGTGGCCGGAGAGGCTGAAGATGCCGAAGCCGGTGGACTTGTCGGTGCCCATGTCCTTGAACCAGTCCGCACCGTGCAACAGGATCGGCGGGATCGAGGCAATGCTTTCGACGTTGTTGACGACGGTCGGCCGCGCGTAGAGGCCGGCCACCGCGGGGAACGGCGGCTTCAAGCGGGGCTGTCCGCGACGGCCCTCGAGGGAGTCGAGCAGGGCCGTCTCCTCGCCGCAGATGTATGCGCCGGCCCCCGCGTGGACGGTGACCTCGAGGTCGAACCCGCTGCCGAGGATGTTCTTGCCGAGGAAGCCCGCGGCATACGCCTCCTCGACCGCGTGGAGCAGCCGCCGGTAGACGTGGACGACCTCGCCGCGGATGTAGATGAACGCGTGGTTGCAGCCGATGGCGAACGAGGTGATGGCGACGCCCTCGATGAGGAAGTGCGGCGCGGCCATCATCAGCGGGATGTCCTTGCAGGTACCCGGTTCGGACTCGTCGGCGTTGACCACGAGGTAGCGCGGGCCACCGTCGGGCGGCGGCAGGAACGACCACTTCAGGCCGGTCGGGAAGCCGGCACCGCCGCGACCCCGCAGGCCGGAGTCCTTGGCCATGTCGACCAGCGCGGTCTGCGACATCCCGAAGGCCTGCTTGAGGGCCTGGTAGCCCTCATTGTCCTCGTAGGTCTTGAGGGACCAGGACTCGGGCGCGTCCCAGAACTTGGTGAGGATCGGGGTCAGCTGGACGCTCACGCGGTCCCACCCTTCTCGGTCTCGGTCGTTTTCGTGGCGGCGGGCGTCGACACCGTGGCGTCGGCCGGGTGCTCGTCGGGCTCGTTGCTGGGTGAGTCGGTGGACCCCGTCCGGCGTTCCGAGTCGACCGGCACCTTGCCGGGACCGGGGCTGGTGGCTGCCGTGCTGGAAGGCGTCTCCGGCTGGTGCTCCTCGCGGACCTCGTCGGCCGATCCCGGGGCCGTCCAGCCGCGGCGGTGCGCGAGGCGCAGGCCGACGAGCGACGCGTCGCCGGCTCCGACGCCCTCGTTGGCGCGGCCGTCGTCGAAGCCGGCGAGAACGCGCGAGACCTCCTTGAACGTGGCGACGCTGTCGGCCCCCCGCGTGGGCCGCACCGCCTTTCCGGCCCGGAGGTTGTCGACCAGCGCGGTGGTCGACTCGATGGTCTGGTTGTCGAAGAACTCCCAGTTGGCCATGACGACCGGGGCGTAGTCGCAGGCGGCGTTGCACTCGACG
>Ga0307320_10000909_pt1 | contig 10708 bp, 9 predicted proteins | sample ER_DNA_369_FD_194495 | JGI IMG/M metagenome (GOLD analysis project Ga0307320, IMG submission 194495) | Bulk soil microbial communities from the East River watershed near Crested Butte, Colorado, United States - ER_DNA_369 | ecosystem: Environmental > Terrestrial > Soil > Floodplain | place: USA...
ACTGTTGCGCCGCCCTCATGATCCGCGGTCGTCCCGAGGGACACCACACCGACAGTTTCCATCACCTCGACAGACGCAACGCCGAACTCTGCGGGTGACACGAGAAGTCGACGGATTTCCGCCCGAGGTTTGGGTCACCCCACGGCGCCGCGTCGCCCGTCAGTGCCGGTATCAGCGGTGCTCCGCCCTGCGTCTTGCGAGGGCTCACATCGAATCCGTTGACCAACAAGGGGGAACCTTCTCATGTCCAAAACACACGACGAGACCACCGCAACCTCGTCCCGACACACACGTCCATCGCGCGGAACCGCCGCCGCCGCACTCGGCGCCGTCGGCCTCGTCTCGATCGCCGGGCTCGCCGCGGCCGCTCCCGCTGAGGCCCGCGGTCACGCCGGAGCCCGCGCCGGCAATCACGCCGCGGCACACGTCTTCCAGGGGAGCCTCCGGGACTTGCAGCCATCCAGGAGCGACCCGCTCGACGGCGCGCGCGCTCGGCTGGTGCTCGCCCAGCACGGGGGCTCATCGACGTTCGTCCTCGTCGTCTCTGGTGTCGCCGCGGAGGGAACCGGGAAGACCTACGGCGCGCATCTGCATACCGGACCGTGTGTGACTGGTGACGGCGCCGCCGCCGGCCCCCACTACAACCAGTCCACCGTCAACGGCGTGGTGCCTCCCGTCGTGAGCGACCAGACCGAGGTCTGGCTCGACGTCACGATCGGACCCGACGGCAGGGCCGTCGCCGTGACCCACGTCCCGTTCGTTCCGTCACCGGGCAACCGCGCGCTAGTGCTGCACGAGAAGGCCACCGACGACCACGGCACCGCCGGCGCGCGGCTCGCGTGCCTTCCGGTGAGCTGGTCATGAGGACGCTTCGGTATGCGTCGCTGGGTCTCCTCCTAGGAGTCACCTGGGGCGTCGTCGCGAGGGTGTGGATGCGGCTCATTTCGACCTCGCCCGAGTTCTCGTGGGCGGGGACGCTGGGCATCGTGGTCGCGTTCGGCATCGTCGGCATCGCACTCGGAGTGATTGACGCGGTGCGGCGACGTGGCGGAAGCGGCTGGTGGCGACTGCTGTATCTGCTCGTCCCACTGCCATTTGCCGGAGCCGGCCTGCCCCTCCTGCCCGCCGTGGTCCTTGGGGGCTGGGGACTCCGCCGCGGCGCGATCGGGAGGACGGTCGCCGCACTCGCCGTCCTCTCGGCCCCGGCGATCCTCCTGGCGATGACGTGGGACGAGATCACCTACTGGCTGACTCCGTATCCGGAGAACGTCTACCGTGCGATCCTCGCCGTCGGCGGTCTCGTGCTCAGCGGCACAGCGGCGTGGGCGTCGAGTATCGCCCTGGGACCGTGGCGGCGCGGGACGACCACCGCGCTCGAGCCGAATCAGGCGGCCGTGTCGGCCTGAACCGTCGCCGGGCGCATACCGATCCGGTGACGCGTTCCTTTACCGGTCGACAACCTCGGGGCCGACGGGCAGGCTGTACCCGTGCTGCGGACCCAGTCGCCCGTGCGCGCCCTGACCACGGCGGATCGCGACGAGGCACTGCAGCTCTGCGCCCAGGACCCCGCCGCCAACGTCTTCGTGGCTGCACGGATCGAGGAGGGAGCCCTGCGCTCGTCGCCGGGCTCCCTCCTCGGCTTCCGGAGCGAGGGTCGCCTGCGCTCGATGTGCTGGGTGTCCGCCAACGTCGTCCCGGTCGAGTGCGACACCGAGGCCGCGGAGGTGTTCGCCGCTCGGATTCGTCGATGGCACAAGGGATGTGCGTCCATCTTCGGCCCAAGTGAGCAGGTCCTCGCGCTGTGGCAGGTCCTCGAACACTCCTGGGGACGGGCGCGTGCGGTTCGGGCACACCAGCCGCTCATGGCCACCGCCCAGACGTCGGCCAAAGCCGGCGTGCCGGCCGACTCTCGGGTGCGCTTCGCGCGGCTGGAGGAGGTCGACATCGTGATGCCGGCGGCGGCGGCGATGTTCACAGACGAGATCGGGTATCCGCCGTACCGCGGCTCGTCACGGGGGTACCGGGCACTCATCGCGGGCCTCATCGCGGACCGCCACACGGTGGTGTGGGTCGAGAACGACGAGGTGATGTTCAAGGCCGACGTCGGCTCGGCGGCGGTCAACGCGGCGCAGATCCAGGGCGTCTGGCTGACGCCGCGGCTGCGCGGCCAGGGACGGTCCGAAGCGCTCATGGCGGCGGCCACCGACCTCATCCTCGAGCACGTTGCGCCGCTGGCCACGCTCTACGTCAACGACTTCAACGAGGCGGCCCGCGCGACCTACCGCGCCATCGGTTACCGCGAGGTCGGCGCCTTCACGACCATCCTCCTGTAGCCGACCGCGGCCCGAGTAACTCGGATGCCTGAGCGGGCCCGCCCCAGAAGGGAGCGGGCCCGCGAACAAGGTCGTGCGAGGTGGGCTGGATCAGCCGCCGGCGACGATCTTGGACAGGGTCGGGTCGTTCGCGTAGGCCTCCTTGGCGTTGGCCTTGGTGACGATGACCGGTGGGAGCAGCTGGGCCGGGACAACCTTGACGCCGTTGTTGTACGACTTCGTGTCGTTAATCCCCGGCGGCGGCTGCTGACCCTTCTGGAGGGCCTGAACCATCTTGATGGTGTCATTCACCAGGTTGCGAGTGTCCTTGTTGATCGTGGAGTACTGCTCGCCCGCCATGATCGACTTGACCGACTCGACCTCGGAGTCCTGGCCGGTGACGATCGGGATGGGCTTCCCGGCGGCCTTGACCGACGTGATGATCGCGCGGGCGAGGGTGTCGTTCGGAGACAGGACGCCGTCCAGCTCAGTGCTCGTGTAGTTGGCCGACAGGAGGGTGTCCATACGCTTCTGGGCGTTCTCCGCCTTCCAGCCCTGGGTCACGACCTGGTTGAACTCCTTCTGACCCGAGACAACCTTGAGCGTCCCGTCGTCGATCTTCGGCTTCAGGATGTCCATGGCGCCGTCGAAGAAGACCTTCGCGTTGGCGTCGTCGGGGGAGCCGGCGAAGAGCTCGATGTTGTACGGCCCGTTCGGCTTCTTCGCCTTCATCCCGTCGAGGAGGGCCTCGCCCTGGAGCTGACCGACCTTCCGGTTGTCGTAGGCGATGTAGTAGTCGACGTTCGGGCTGTTGAGGAGCAGCCGGTCATAGGCCACGACGATGGCACCGGAGTCCTTGGCCGCCTTGAGCTGCGTGCCCAGCTGCGAGCCGTCGATGGCGCCGATGACGATGACCTTGGCCTGCTTGGTGATCATCGCCTGGATCTGGTTCTGCTGCTCCGACACGCCGCCGTTGGCGAACTGGACGTCACCCTTGAAGCCCGCCTGCTTGAGGCCGTCGTTGAAGAGTGACTCGGCGAGGACCCAGTTCTCCGAGGTCTTCTGGGGAAGCGAGACGCCGATGACGGCGTCGGCCGGGAAGCCGCTCGAGCCGCCGGTCGCACCACCGCCGCCGCCGGAACCACCCGAATCGGAGCCGCGACCGCAGCCGGTCAGGGCGAGGGCGGCCACCGCAGTGACCCCCACCACCTTGGCGAAGAGACGCATGTGCATGTTCCTTTCTGCTCACGCCCCGGCGGGACGCGGGTCTTGGGTGCGGCTGGTTGCCGCTGGTCAGCTGGACTGACCGAGGGTTTCGTCGATCCTGGACGTTTCCGTGGCGGCGCTCGGCATCTCCGGCGCGTCGGCCGCGGTCTTGGCCCCCCGCCTCCGCGTCAAGAAGGCAATCAGCGACGGCCGGCCCTGGGACTTGTTGTAGATGTCGAAGGCCACCGCGACGAGCAAGACCAAACCCTTGATCATCTGGGTGACGTCGGCGCCGGCGCCGAGGAGCTGCAGGCCGTTGTTGAGCACCGCCATGACCAGACCGCCGACGATCGAGCCGATCACGGTGCCGACCCCGCCGCTTACGGCGGCGCCACCGATGAAGACGGCCGCGATGGCATCGAGCTCCCAGCCGACGCCGTCGAAGGGGCCAGACGCGTTGGAGCGTGCCACGAACATCATCCCGGCGAGGGCGGCGAGCAACGACATGTTGGCCATGACCAGGAAGTTGACCCGCTTGCTCCGCACGCCGGAGAGCTCGGCGGCGTGACGGTTTCCACCGACGGCGTAGATGTGCCGGCCGATGATCGTCTTGCTGGCGATGAACCCGTAGAGCAGGACGAGCGCGATGAGGATCAGCCCTGGGACCGGGAAGCCCTTGCGACCCGAAGCGATGAGCAGCATGGCGCCGAGGACGACGATGCAGATGAGGATCATCCGGGTGTAGGTGATCCAGGCGTCCTCGACGGTGGCGCCGATGTTGATGAGCTGCCGACGACCGCGAAGGGTGCCCCAGATGATGCCGGCACAGGCGAGGATTCCCAGGAGGACCGTGAGGTTGTTGTACCCGGTGCTCGGTCCGACCTCCGGCAGGGTGCCGGCTCCGATCACCTGGAACTCGGGGGGGACTGGGACGGTGTTGGATTTGCCGACGAACTGGTTGGCGCCGCGGAAGAAGAGGAAGCCAGCAAGAGTCACGATGAAGGCGGGGATCCCCACGTAGGCCACCCAGAAGCCCTGCCACATGCCGACCACAGCGCCGAGGGCCAGGCCGAGGAGGATGCCGGCCCACCAGGGCACGCCCCAGTCGCGCATGGCGATGGCGACGACGATGCCCACGAACGCCGCGATCGAACCCACGGACAGGTCGATGTGGCCGGCGATGATGACGAGCACCATGCCGATGGCGAGGACCAGGATGTAGGCGTTCCCCTGGATGATGTTGTTGACGTTGTCGGGTTGGAGCGTCAACCCGCCCGTGAGGATCTGGAACAGGATGATCAGCGCGACCAGCGCGAAGATCATGCCCAGCTGACGGGCGTCGCCGCCGAAGATCTGCTTGATCTTGTTCATCGAGTTTCCGGCTTCCTCTGAGAGCTTCGGTGACGTCAGGCGCTGGCCTGGGTAGGGGCATCCGACCTTGACGAGGTCTTGGTCATGAGTCGCATCAGCGACTCCTGATCGGCGTGGCCCTTGTCGAGGACGCCGGTGATCGCTCCTTCGAAGATCGTGTAGATCCGGTCGGAGAGGCCGAGGAGCTCCGGGAGCTCGGAGGACACGAGGATGACGCCCTTACCCTCGGCCGCCATCCTTTGGATGATGCCGTAGATCTCGAACTTGGCGCCGACGTCGATGCCCCGGGTGGGCTCGTCGAGGATGAGCAGCTCCGGCTCGGTGAAGAGCCACTTGGACAGCACGACCTTCTGCTGGTTTCCGCCGGAAAGCTTGGACACTCCCTCGTCCACCGTAGGGGCCTTAGTCCGCAGGTCCTTGCGGTACTGCTCGGCGTACTTGTACTCGTCGCGCTCATTGACGACGAGGCCGCGAGTGATGCGGCTCAGCTTGGCGGACACTGTCGTGCGCTTGATGTCGTCGAGAAGGTTGAGGCCCAGCGACTTGCGGTCCTCCGTGACGTATGCCAGCCCGGCGTCGATGGCGGCCGGTACCGATCGCAGCTGAACCTGCTTGCCGTCCAGGTAGACGGTGCCGCTCTCGTAGATGCCGTAGGAGTGGCCGAACAGGCTGCGCATGAGCTCGGTGCGGCCCGCTCCCATCAGGCCGGCGAAGCCGACGATCTCGCCTCGGCGGACGAAGAAGCTCTCGCTCTTGCATACGTAGCGGTCGGCCACGCTCGGGTGGCGGACCGTCCAGTCCTTGACCTCGAAGAACGTGTCGGTGATCTCCGGAGTGTGGTCGGGGAACCGGGACTCCAGGTCGCGACCGACCATGCCCCGGATGATTCGGTTCTCGTCGACGCCGTGCTCCTTCACGCGGAGGGTCTCGACCGACTTGCCGTCGCGGATGATGGTGATGGAGTCGGAGATCTGCTCGATCTCGTTGAGCTTGTGGCTGATCATGATGCAGGTCACGCCGTGGTCGCGCAGGCCCTCCATGAGCCCGAGCAGGTGCTGGGAGTCACCCTCGTTGAGGGCGGAGGTGGGCTCGTCCAGGATGAGCAGCTGGACGTCCTTCGATAGCGCCTTGGCGATCTCGACCAGCTGCTGCTTGCCGACGCCGATGTCCTTGATCTTCGAGTCGGGGTTCTCGTTGAGCCCGACGCGCGTGAGCAGCTCGCCGGCGCGTTGGCGCGTGGTCATCCAGTTGATGACGCCGCTCCGGTTGACCTCGTTGCCGAGGAAGATGTTCTCGGCGATCGACAGCTCGGGGATGAGCGCAAGCTCCTGGTGGATGATGACGATCCCGGCGTGCTCGCTGTCGCGGATGTTGTGGAACTCGACGAGCTTGCCGTTGTAGTAGATCTCGCCGTCATAGGTGCCGACCGGCCAGACGCCGGACAGGACCTTCATCAGGGTCGACTTGCCGGCGCCGTTCTCGCCACAGATGGCGTGGATCTCGCCACGGCGCACCTCCATCGAGACGTTGGAGAGGGCCTTGACCCCGGGGAACTCCTTGGTGATGTTCCGCATGTCGAGGATCACCTCGTCGGTGGCCCGGTCGGCCGGCGCCGGCCCGGGGCGGGAGACGTCTTCCTGGGGACGGGAGTCGGTGCTCATCTGACCGTCATCACTTCCTCGTGACCAAGCGGGACTGCGGTGGGACGTGGGGCCGGCAGGACCTACGAACCGCGGCAGCGCCGCAGGCACTGGGGGCCCAGGGCGCTCGTTGATTCTGGCCTACGGCCGGTCGGTTTCGTGCGGAGTTCGCCGCCACGGAGTCGTCACAAGGGCGTAACGATCCCCGCGCCCGGGATCGGGGTTGCGCCGCGGCGCTCGGCCAACCGACATCGTTGTCTGACAACGTGGTCAACTGAACCTCATCGGCGGCTCCGCCGTCAAGCGGTCGCTCTGGTGGTGCTGCGGCGCCTGGTATGCGTCATTTGTTGCCACAAGGACGGATTGGCTGGCCTCCTGTTGACGGTCCCGGTCCGGCCACGGTAGGGATGATCCGTGCCAACGTTGTCACCGCACGGGGCATACCTGTCGTCGGACGAAGGGCCAGACCGCCCAACGATGGCGGACGTGGCGCGCCGCGCGGACGTGTCGATCAAGACCGTCTCGCGAGTCGTCAACGGTGAGCCGGGGGTCAGCCCGGCCACCGCCGCGCGCGTCCGGGAGATCATCGACAAGCTCGGATTCCAGCGGCATGCGGACGCGACCATGCTCCGGACCGGACGCTCCAACCGCATCGGCCTGGTTGCTACCGACCTGGTCAACCCCTTCTACGGACAGCTGGCCGCGGGCATCGAGCGTGAGGCCCGGCTCCGCAGGCATCTGCTGATCAGCACCTCCTCGCAGCAGTCGGCCGTCAACGAGGCCGAGCTCGTCGAGGCCCTCGTCGCCCAGCGAGTGGCGGGACTGGTCGTCGTGCCGGTCGAGACCCGGCCCTCGGAGGCGCTGCGGGCCGCGGCCCGATCGGTGCCGGTGGTCTGCGTGGACCGCCCGCAGCCGGACCTCGGCGTCGACACCGTGCTCAGCGACAACGAGGGCGGGATCCGCAGCGCCGTGGAGCATCTGGCCGCGCACCGCCACGAGCGCCTTGGCTTCCTGGGCGACGACGGAGCCATCTGGACCGCTCGGGTGCGCAAGACCGCTTTCGACTCGGCCGCGGCGTCGCTCGGCCTGCGCGGGCCGCTGCGATCGCGCGTCGGACCTTACACATCCGGCGAGATCGGCGGGCTGCTGAGGGAGTGGACGTCCGGACCGGACCCGGTCACGGCGGTCGTGACCGGCAACAACCGGGTGACGGTGGCGGTCCTGCACGCCATGCGCGAGGCCGGGCTCACCCTGGCGCTCGTCGGGTACGACGACTTCGAGCTGGCCGACCTGATCGACCCACCGGTCACCGTGGTCCATCAGGAGCCCCTGGAGCTCGGTGAACGGGCGGTGCAGCAGGTCTTCGCCCGGCTGGCCGCGGGCGCCGGCGAGCCGCGGACGGTCATCGTCCCGACGCGGCTCGTCGTCCGCGGCTCGGGCCGGAGCCAGCCGGTCCCGGTCGCGATGGTCTGATGGGGGATGACCTGTTCCCCGCCCGCACCCCTGACGCGCGGCATGGTCGGTCTTGTCGTCCTCTTCGTCGGCTCCGGGACGACCCATCTGGTGCGGCCCCGGATCTTCGAGCCGATCGTGCCGCGCTGGCTCCCCCGGCGGCGCGACATCGTGTATGCCTCGGGGGTCGCGGAGCTGGTCTGCGCTGGGGGACTGCTGGCGCCGCACACTCGGCAGCTGGCCGGATGGAGCTCCGCGGCCTTGCTGGCGGTCGTCTTCACCGGCAACATCCAGATGACCATCACCGCGGCCCAGCGGTGGCGACGACGGCCGGGTGACCTGGGCCGGGCGGTGTTCCTCGCCGGGACGGTCGCGCGGCTGCCGCTGCAGTGGCCGCTCGTCAAGGTCGCGTTGAGCGCGGCCGGCCGCGACGTCCAGGGAGGGCGCTGAGGGCCAAGAGGCTACGGCAGCGGTCGGGGCGGCCGGCGTGCGACAGGTGAGACACATACCGAAGCCTGGTGAGCCGCATACCGGGGCGCGGATATCCTTCCGAACGCACCGTTCCGCTCCAGGGGCCAGCCCCTGCCTGCTCTATCCCGGAGTACCACACCGTGGCCATGCGCATGTCGTCGCTGTTTTTGCGAACCCTTCGCGAGGACCCTGCCGATGCCGAGGTGCCGAGCCACCGGCTGCTCGTCCGGGCCGGTTACATCCGCCGGGTCGCTCCGGGCATCTACACATGGCTGCCGCTCGGCCTCAGGGTCCTGCGCCGGGTCGAGCAGATCGTCCGGGAGGAGATGGACGCGATCGGCGCCCAGGAGCTGCTCTTCCCCGCCCTGCTGCCGCGCGAGCCGTACGACGCGACCGGCCGCTGGAGCGAGTACGGCGACAACATCTTCCGGCTCAAGGACCGTAAGGACGCCGACTACCTGCTCGGGCCGACCCACGAGGAGCTGTTCACGCTCGCGGTCAAGGACATGTACTCGTCCTACAAGGACCTTCCGGTCACGCTCTACCAGATCCAGAACAAGTACCGCGACGAGGCCCGTCCGCGGGCGGGCATCCTCCGTGGCCGCGAGTTCGTCATGAAGGACGCGTACTCCTTCGACGTCGACGACGCCGGGCTGCAGAAGAGCTACGACCAGCAGCGCGAGGCCTACACCCGGATCTTCGACCGGCTCGGCTTCCACTACGTCATCGTCCAGGCGATGGCGGGCGCGATGGGCGGCAGCAAGAGCGAGGAGTTCCTCGCGACCGCCGAGAACGGCGAGGACACCTACGTGCGGTGCCCGAACTGCGGGTATGCGGCCAACGTCGAGGCCGTGCGGGTGCCCGTCCCGCCGGCTGAGGACTGGTCCGACGCGCCGCCGGCCCACGTCGAGGACACGCCTGACACCCCGACCATCGCCACGTTGGTCGACCACCTCAACGCGCACCACCCGCGGGACGACCGGCCCTGGGAAGCGGGGGACACCCTCAAGAACGTGCTCGTCACGGTGACCGCGCCCGACGGCACCTCTGAGGTGCTCGCCATCGGGGTCCCTGGCGACCGCGACGTCGACGAGAAGCGGCTCGGCGCTCAGCTGGACCCTTCCGTAGCAACGGTGTTCGAGGACTTCGAGGCGAATCGGGCACTGGTCAAGGGCTACATCGGTCCTGGGGTACTCGGCGAGGGCAAAGCGGCGGCGGTGCGCTACCTCGTGGACCCGCGGGTCGTGGCCGGAACCCGGTGGGTCACCGGGGCGGACACGCCGGGCAAGCACGTGCTCGACCTCGTCGTGGGTCGTGACTTCACACCAGACGGCACCATCGAGGCGGCCGAGGTCCGGGCCGGAGATGAGTGCCCGAGCTGCGGCCACCGCCTGGAGGCGGCCCGCGGCATCGAGATGGGCCACATCTTCCAGCTGGGAAGGAAGTACGCCGAGGCGCTGAACCTCAAGGTCCTCGACGAGACGGGGAAGCTCGTCACGGTGACGATGGGTTCGTACGGCGTCGGGGTGTCCCGGGCCGTCGCCGCGGTGGCCGAAGGCAACCACGACCAGCTGGGCCTGTGCTGGCCGCGTGAGATCAGCCCGGCCGACGTCCACGTCGTGGCCACCGGCAAGGACGACGACGTCTACCTGAAGGCCCAGGAGATCGTGGTCGAGCTCGAGTCGGCCGGGCTCGAGGTGCTCTACGACGACCGCCGCCAGGTGAGCCCTGGAGTGAAGTTCAAGGACTCCGAGCTTCTCGGCATCCCGACGATCGTCGTCGTGGGCCGTGGGCTCGTCGACGGGACGATCGAGGTGAAGGACCGGCGCTCGGGGGACCGCCGCGTCGTCGACGTCGACTCGGCGGTGGCGGAGGTGGTCGCGGAGGTCCGCGGCCTCCGCCATCCCCCGCCATGATCGGGGGCGCGAGGGGGGACTGGGGAGCAGCGGGAGCGGACGGCACGTCGAGTGCGGTCGGTGCGGTCATCTTCGACTGGGGCGGCACCATCACGCCGTGGCACACGGTGGACGTCGACGAGCAGTGGCGCGTCTTCGCCCGGGAGTACCACGTCGACGAGATGGACCCCGGCCTGGCCGAGGAGCTGGCCGGACGGATCTGGGAGGCCGAGAGCGCGGGATGGGGCCGCGGTCGCGCCGAGGGCGCCTCCGCCCGGCTCGAGGAGATCCTGGCGGAGGCCGGCGTCGTCGCCGACGACCCGCGCGCGGTGGCGGGATTGGCGGCATACACAGCGTTCTG
>Ga0307320_10000910_pt1 | contig 10703 bp, 9 predicted proteins | sample ER_DNA_369_FD_194495 | JGI IMG/M metagenome (GOLD analysis project Ga0307320, IMG submission 194495) | Bulk soil microbial communities from the East River watershed near Crested Butte, Colorado, United States - ER_DNA_369 | ecosystem: Environmental > Terrestrial > Soil > Floodplain | place: USA...
CGGGTGGTACCTATCACATTCCGCAGGTCGCGGGCCACCCGCCCGACGACGGACGGATCCTGCCGACCGTCGTGAAAGGTGTACGGAAGCGGGAGCACGCGCGGACTGCACGAGAAGCCGAACAGGTGCCTACGACGGCGTCGCCGCTCGGAACGCGCGGGCGAGCTCGAGGGCGGTTGCCGTGTCTCCGTCGAGCAAAGGGCGGACGAGGGCGCTCCCCACCACGACGCCGTCGGCGAACGCGCACGCCCCGGCGGCGTGCGACGGCTCGGCGATCCCGACCCCAACCAGGAGCGGGCGCGGCGTGAGCGGGCGGAGCCGCCCGACGAGCTCGGCGGCCGTCTCGGCCAGCCGGTCCCGAGCGCCCGTGACCCCGTAGGTCGCGACGCAGTAGACGAACCCCCTCGACGCATCGCCGATCGCGCGCAGCCGATCGTCCGAGGTGCCGGGCGCCGCCAGGAAGACCGGGTCCACCGAGGCTCGGCGGCACGCGGTGGTCCAGTCGCGGGCTTCATCGACGGGGAGGTCGGGCACGATCACACCCCTGACGCCGGCGTCGACGCACGCGGCGAGGAACGCGCCGTGGCCCGCGCGCCAGACGGGGTTCACGTACGTCATGACGGCGACGGGGACCTCGAGCCCGGCCTCCTTGATCGAGCCGAGCACGCTCGACGGCGTGGCGCCATCCTCGAGCGCACGACGGGATGCCTCCTGGATGACCGGCCCGTCCATGACCGGGTCCGAGAAGGGGATCCCCACCTCGATCGCATCGGCCCCGGCCTCCTCCAGCCCCCGCAACAGCTCCGCGTCCACGCCCGCGAGCCCGCCGGTGACGTAGGGGACGAAGGCGCGACCGCCCGCGTCCAGCCGCGATCGCAGAGACGGCTCGAGATCAGGCACGCGGCGCCCCCGGCCTCGACCCCACCGCGGCCCGCACCGTCTCGAGGTCCTTGTCGCCCCGACCGGACAGGTTGACGAGCACGAGCGAACCCTCCGCGAGCGGACGCCGGAGGAGCCAGCCGATCGCATGGGCGGGTTCGAGCGCCGGCAGGATCCCCTCGAGCGTCGCCAGCGCGTGGAAGCCCTCCAGCGCCTCCTCGTCGGTGACCGAGACGTAGGTGGCGCGGCCGGCATCTCGCAGGTACGCGTGCTCCGGGCCCACGCCCGGGTAGTCCAGCCCCGCCGAGATCGAGTGCGTCGGCACCACCTGCCCCTGCTCGTCCTGCAGGAGGTAGGAGTACGACCCGTGGAGCACCCCCGGCTCGCCCAGCGTGAGCGACCGGCAGTGCTCACCGAGCCCGTCGCCACGGCCTCCGGCCTCGACGCCGACGAGCCCGACGCTCGGTTCGGGGAGGAACGCCTCGAAGATCCCGATGGCGTTGCTCCCGCCGCCCACGCAAGCCACCACCACGTCCGCGTCGCGACCCTCGCGCTCGCGCAGCTGCACCCTGGCCTCGTCGCCGATCACGCGTTGGAGATCGCGGACGAGCGCGGGGAACGGATGGGGTCCCGCGACCGAGCCCAGGACGTAGTGCGTGTCGACCACGCTCGCCGCCCAATCCCGCAGCGCCTCGTTGAGCGCGTCCTTCAACGTTCGGCTGCCGGAGGTGACCGTGACGACCTCGGCGCCGAGCAGCTGCATCCGGGCGACGTTCGGCGCCTGCCGGATCGTGTCCTCCTCGCCCATGTAGACCACGCACGGCAGGCCGAAGAGGGCGCACGCCGTGGCCGTCGCCACCCCGTGCATCCCCGCGCCCGTTTCGGCGATGATCCGTCCCTTGCCGAGACGGCGAGCGAGCAACACCTGCCCCAGGGTGTTGTTGATCTTGTGCGCGCCGGTGTGGTTCAGGTCCTCGCGCTTGAGGTAGATGCGGTAACCGGTCGCCTCCGATAGCCGCGGCGCGAAGGTCATCGCCGAGGGCCGGCCGACGAAGTCCCGGAGCAGCGCGTCGAGCTCGCCCCGGAACGCGGGGTCGTCCCGGAGGGTCGACCACGCCGCCGCGAGCTCGTCGAGCGCCGGGATCAGCACCTCCGGCACGTACCGCCCCCCGTACGCGCCGAACCGACCACGTTCGTCGGGAAGCGTCGCCGGCGCGCTCACGACGGACCCCGCAGCGACCGGATCGTGAGCCCGGGGTCGGGGGACCGCATCAGAGTCTCTCCGACCAGCACGGCTCCGGCGCCGGCGTCGATCGCGCGCTCGACGTCTTCGCGTGTCGAGACCCCGCTCTCGAGCACCGCCACGCGGTCCGACGGCACATCGGGCAACATCGCGAGAGCCCGCTCGACGTCGACCTCGAGCGTCTCCAGGTCCCGCGCGTTCACGCCGATCACGGGCGCATCGGTCGCCAGCGCCTTGGCGAGATCCTCCTCCGAATGGGTCTCGACGAGTGCGTCGAGCCCGAGGTCGGCCGCGACCGCCAGCATCCCCTTGAGCTCGAGCTCCGACAGGGCCGCGGCGATCAACAGGACGGCGTCGCCGCCCGCGGCTCGAGACTGGATCACCTGCGCGGGGTGGACCAGGAAGTCCTTCCGCAGCACCGGGAGGCTCACGGCGAGCCGAACCGCGCGGAGGTCCGCGAGCGCGCCGTCGAACCGTGTCGGCTCGGTCAACACCGAGACCGCCGCCGCTCCCCCCTCCTCGTAGGCGCGCGCCTGGCTCGCGACGTCCGGCTCGGAGATCGCCCCCGCCGACGGGGACGAACGCTTGTACTCGGCGATCAGCGCCGGCGGTGCCGATCGAAGCGCGTCCTCGAACGGCCGGGGCGGCGGGAGGTGCATCGTCAACGCCAGCAACCCCGGCTCGTCGAGCGGGTCGCGTTCGAGGCGACGCCGGAGGTCGTCGAGGAGGTCGGTCAGGAAGCCCATGGAGCCGCAAGTCTACGCACGCGAACGGCGCCGCCCGCGACGTCAGGCGACCGCGGCCATCACGGCGCGCAGGTCGAGCCCCTCGTAGAGCGCCCGGCCGATCACCGCGCCCTCGATCCGGCCGTCCAGCGCGGCGATGGCTCGCAGGTCCTCGACGCCCCGGATCCCGCCCGCCACGACGACCGGCACGGGCGAGTGCTCCGCGAACGCCCCGATCGCGTCGAGATCGGGACCCTGGAGCTCGCCGGCCCGCCGCACCGCGGTGAACAGGTACCGGCGAACCTCGAGACCGGCCAGCCAGACGAGGAGGTCCCGCAGCGACAACTCGAGGTCGGTCCCGCGCGCCCGCACGGTGTCGCCGTCCGCCTCGATCCCCACGACCAGCCGATCGTCGAACCGCCGGACGAGCCCCTCGGCCCCGCCGCGATCGTGCAACGCGGCCGAGCCGAGCACGACCCGGTCGGCCCCCCGGGCGAGCAGCGCGTCGACCTGCTCCCCGGTGCGGACGCCGCCGCTCGCCTGAACGGGCACACCCAGACCGCACACGGCAGCGAGAACGTCGGCGTTCCCGGCCTCGCCCGAGCGCGCGAGATCGACGTCGACGACGTGCAGACGCGCGGCACCGGCGCCCACGAACGCCTCCGCGGCCGCTGACGGATCGCCCCCGAACGCCGCCGCGGCGACCTCGGCCGACCCCATGACGTGGACGAGTCGCCCGCCGGCGACGTCGAGCGCCGGGATGACCTCGAAGGGCATGGGTCCGAACGCTACCCGGTGGGGGCGGGGACGCCGGACGCCGGCAGGACGACCACGTCGTCCGCTTCGAGCGACGCCAGACGAACGGCCTCGGTGCCGAGCAAGACCCGCAGCTCGGAGAGCAGCCCGGCGCCGGGTTCGACGCGGAAGGTGCCGACGTCGAACGGCCGCACGCCCGCAGAGGAATGGAAGCGCACCTGGACCGGCGACGACCCCTTGTGCGCCGCGAGCAGCTCCTTGAGCGTCGCGATCACGGTGCCGGTGCAGCTCTGCGCGGTGAGGTCGATCACCAGGCGGCCGCTCGGAGGGGTCGGCCGCCCGCCGTCGCCCAGATCGGGTTCGGAGACCTCGACCGCGCGCAGCTGCAGCTCCTCGCCGCGACCCCGGCGGTCGGCGCGACCCTTCACCAGCAGGATCGAGTCGTGCTCGAGCAGGTGCTGCAGGCTCTCGTACTGGCCCGGGAACACGACCACCGTGACGCCGCCGGCCAAGTCCTCGAGGCGGAACTGCGCGTAGGGCTCCCCCTTCTTCGTGTAGCGGCGCGAGACCGAGGCGACGATCCCCGCGACCGTGACGAGATCGCCGTCGCCCAGGCCCTCGGTCTCGGCGATCTCCATATCAGCGAGCGCGGCCAGCCGCTCCTTCACGCCCAGAAGTGGGTGGTCGGTCACGAACTGACCGAGCACCTCCTTCTCCAAGCGGAGGAGGGTCCGCCGGTCGTACTCGTCGGACGTGATCACGCCCTCGTCGATCTCGTTCGCCGCCTGCTCGCCACCTCCGAAGAGCGAGAACTGCCCCGCGGCCTCGGCCTTGCGCTCGGCCGAGATCGGGATCGAGATCTTGTCCTGGTTCTCGAGGAGTCCGCGTCGCCGGTACCCGAGCGAGTCGAACGCGCCCGCGTAGATCAGGCTCTCGAGCACCTTCTTGGTCAGGACGGAGGGATCCACCTTGCGGCAGTAGTCCGCGTAGCCGGTGAACGAACCCTTCGCGCGACGGGCCTCGATGATCTGCTGCACCGCGCCCGAGCCCACGTTGCGCACGGCGGAGAGCCCGTATCGGATCCTGGGCTCGCCGCTGGTCACCGGCGCGAAGTCCTGTTCGGACTCGTTCACGTCGGGAGGCAGGACCTCGAGCCCCATGAGGCGGCACGCGTTCAGGTAGAAGGGCTTGCGGTCCTTGTCGTCGCGGACGCTCGTCAGGATCGCCGACATGTACTCGACGGGGTGATGCGCCTTGAGGTACGCCGTCTGGTACGCGATGAACCCGTACGCGCACGCGTGCGAGGCGTTGAACCCGTAGTCGGCGAACGGCTCCATCAGGTCGAACAAGTCCGTGCCGAGCCGGTCCGGGTATCCGTTGTCGACACAGCCCTGGATGAACTTCTCGCGGTGGACCATCAGCTTGGCGCGGATCTTCTTGCCCATCGCCTGGCGGAGCATGTCGGCCTCGGCCATCGAGTACCCGGCCATCCGCACCGCGATCTGCATCACCTGCTCCTGGTACACCATGATCCCGTACGTGGGAGCGAGGATCTCCGCGAGATCCGTGTGCGGGTACGACACCGGGCGGCGCCCGTGCTTGCGTTCGGGGGCGAGCTGCTTGATCAGGGAGCGCATCCCGCCGCCCTCGAGCTGGAAGACGCCGGTCGTGTCGGCCCGGCACAGCATCGCGTAGGTGTCGGCGTCGTCGAGCGGCACGTGGTCGATGTCGAGCTCGACGTCCCTGCGCCGCAGGTGCGAGAGCGTGTCCTCGATCACCGACAGCGTTCGCAGACCGAGGAAATCCATCTTGAGCAGGCCGAGTTCCTCCACCCCGTGCATGTCGAACTGCGTGACGATCCGGCGGGAGTCGTCGCGGGAATCCTTGGAGAGCTTGAGCGGCAGGTAGGTCACGAGCGGTGCGTCGCCGATCACCACACCGGCCGCGTGGACGGAGTCCTCGCGCCGAAGACCCTCGAGCGCCCGCGCCGTGTCCACGATCTCGCGGGCCTCGGGCTCCCGCTCGTAGGCGTCACGGAGCTCGTGCGAGAGCCGGAGCGCCTTCTCGATCGGCTCGTCGCGCCCCATGATCGCCGCCGGGTACATCTTGCAGAGGCGGTCGCCGACGCTCGCGGGGAACCCGAGGACGCGCGCGGCGTCGCGGATCCCCTGCTTCCCCTTGATGGTCTGGAACGTGATGATCTGCGCCACACGGTCGGATCCGTACTTCGAGGCCACGTACCGGATCACCTCGTCGCGCCGGCGCTCGTCGAAGTCCATGTCGATGTCGGGCATCTGGATCCGCCCGGGGTTCAGGAATCGCTCGAAGATCAGGTCGTACCGGAGTGGATCGAGATCGGTGATCAGCAACGAGTACGAGACCACCGAGCCGGCCGCCGAGCCGCGTCCGGGTCCGACGCGGATGCCGTTCTCGCGCGCGAACCGGATCAGGTCCCACACGATCAGGAAGTAACCGGAGAAGCCCATGGACGTGATCACGCCGAGTTCCTGCTCGATTCGTTCGAGGATGGGGGGCGTCAGCGTCCCGTACCGCTCCCTCGCACCCTGCATCACGAGCTCGTGCAGGTAGGCATCGCGGTCCTTGCCCTCCGGCGGCTCGAACCGCGGGACGTGGAAGCGGTCCTCGGGCTGCGCCGAGCTCCCGTAGACGAGCTCCAGCTCGCACATCTCGGCGATCTGCAACGTCGCGTCGCACGCCCCGGGCAGCTCGCGGAAGACCTCGCGCATCTCCTCCGCGGTCTTCAGGTAGAACTCGGCCGAGTCGAACCGCAGCCGGTTGGTGTCCGACTGCAGCTTCTGCTGCTGGATGCAGAGCAGGACGTCGTGGGGCTTCGCGTCCTCGCGCTGCGTGTAGTGCAGGTCGTTCGTGGCCACGAGCGGCAGGCCGGTACGGCTCGCGAGCTCCACCAGCTCGGGCAGGATCTCGCGCTGCTCGGAGAGGCCGTGATCCTGGAGCTCGATGAAAAAGTTCCCGGCCCCGAAGATGTCGCCGTAGGTCGAGGCCACCTCGTCCGCCTTCGCGGGCTGACCCCCGAGGAGGAGCTGCGAGACCTCGGACGCGAGGCATCCCGAGAGCCCGATCAGCCCCTCGCCGTGCTCGGCCAGGAGCTCCTTGTCCACGCGGGGACGGTGGTAGAAGCCCTCGAGGTGCGCGTCCGTGACCAGCTTGAGGAGGTTGCGGTACCCGGTCTCGTTGCGGGCCAGGATCGTGAGGTGGCGGTACTTCTCCTCGCTCTCGCCCGGCGCCCGCTCGAATCGGGAGCTCGGCGCCACGTAGGTCTCCACGCCGAGGATCGGCTTGACCCCCGCCGCCACCCCCGCCTCGTAGAACTGGAGCGCCCCGAACATCGCGCCGTGATCGGTGAGCGCCAGCGCCGGCATCTGGAACTCGGCGGCCCGCTCGAACAGCGCCTTGATCCTGGCGGCCCCGTCCAGCAGGGAGAACTCGGAGTGCACGTGGAGGTGAACGAAGCTCTCCGACATGGCTCCCTCGGTCCCGCTCGTGGAATCTCTGGGGATTCAGTGTGAATAACAGCTCTGTGATTCGAGGGGCCGAGAGTATCGTCGTCGCGGCTCAGGGTCAATACGACAGATCTCAGATCGACGTGGAATCAGTCGTCAACCATTGGAGCAAGCTGTCCAAGCGTCCAGCGCGATCGCAGGGAAGGTCGACCACCGGACAGCCACCCTTGATCAGGCGCGGAAGGGGATACCATGTGAATAACTACACGCTTGTAATTGCCGGTTCCGTGGCCGTACACTCGGGCGCTGACCTACAGGCCTCGGAGGGCAGATGCGGCTCTCGTACTCGAGCATCAACACGTACGAAACGTGCCCCGCCAAGTTCAAGTTTCAGTACGAGGACCGCGTGCCGCAGGCGCGTTCGGCGGCGCTCTCGTTCGGCGACTCCCTCCACCGGGCCCTGTACCTGTTCCACAACCGGCCGGTGCCGGTCCCGCCCTCGATCGGCGAGCTACACGACATGCTCGAGGCGTCCTGGGTCTCCGAGGGGTTCGGCGACGCGTCGGAGGAGCAGACCTACCGCGACCATGGCCGGCAGGTCCTGTCGCTCTACCACCGCGAGAACGCCGACGCGTACCGGATCCCGGCCGCACTCGAGTTCCGTTTCACGATCGAGGTCGAAGGCGTCGCGCTGTCCGGCGTGATCGACCGGATGGACCGGATCCCCGGCGGCGGGTACGAGATCGTCGACTACAAGACGAACCGGCGCTTGCCGCCGCAGTCGAGGATCGACCAGGATCTGCAGCTCTCGATCTACCACATGGCCGCGCGGCAGATCTGGGGCATCGAGCCCGAACGCCTGACGCTGTACTACCTGCTCCCCGGCCAACGGATGACGACGGTCCGAACGCCCGCCGACGTCGACGAGCTGCGCCGGAGGATCGCGGTGGTCGCCGAGCGGATCGAGGCCGGAAAGTTCGAGGCGCGGCAGAACCCGCTCTGCGACTGGTGCGAGTACCAGGCCCTGTGCCCGTTGTTCCGCCACCGATACGAGAAGGAGCGGGGAGACCCGACCCCGCGCGTGACCGAGATGGTGGACGAGTGGATCAGGCTGAAGCGTGAGACCCGCGCGGCGTACCGTCGGTTCGACGAGCTGGTCCCGCTGATCAACGCGTTCGCCGACGAGCACGGATACCGGCGCCTGTTCGGCTCCGACGGCGCGGCGATCGACCGGCGGGCGCAGCACGTGACGGCCCCGGTCGAGGAGAAGGTGCGCGAGATCCTCGAGCCGCTCGGGCTGTGGGAACAGGTGCTGTCCGTCGACCCGACGAAGCTGAACGCGCTGATCGAGTCGCGGTCGCTCTCCCCCGGCGTCGAGGACGCCCTGCTCGCCTCGCGCGAGGAGGTCCGGACGCAGCACGCCCTCTACCTCCGCGAGGCCGAGCGCGCCCGACGCTGATCAGCCCTGGCGACTCCTCGCCCGCTCGAGCGCGCGCAGGAGGTCGGGTGGCAGCGGGTCCTCCAGGTCGATGCGCTCGCCCGTGATCGGGTGGTCGAACGCGATCTGCCACGCGTGCAGGAACGGGCGCTCGAGCCCGAGCTCGCGCGCGTCGGCCCCTCCCCCGCCGTAGCGCCGGTCGCCCAGGATGGGGTGACCGATCGACGAGAGGTGGACCCGGATCTGGTGCGTCCGCCCCGTCCGGGGCTCGGCCTCGACCAGCGTTGCCCGGTCGAACCGCTCGCGCACCTCGAAGGCCGTGGACGCCTCGCGGCCGGCGGTAGCATCCACGCGGATCCTCGCCCCGGACCGGCCGAGGGGCGCGTCAACCTCGAACCGTTCGTGAGGGATCGAGCCGCGCACGAGCGCGAGGTAGGCGCGGACGGCCTCGTGACGCTTGAACGTCGCGGTCAGACGATCGAACGTCTCGTCGTCGCTCGCCACGACCAGCAGGCCGCTCGTCCCCGCATCGAGCCGATGGACGATCCCCGGGCGCAGGGGGCCGCCGCGCGGCGCCAACGGGATCCCCATGCCCAGGAGCCGGTTGACCACGGTACCGCCGCGGCGGTTCTCGGTCGGGTGGGTCGGCAGCCCGGCGGGCTTGCGCACGACGAGCAGGTGCTCGTCCCGCCAGGCGAGATCGAGGGGCGGCCCCTCGGCGGGGAGCTCCGTTGAGGGCGCGAGATCCACCTCGATCCGCTCGCCGCCCGAGAGGCGGTGCGACTTCTCCCGCCGAGACCCGTCGACGAGCACGGCACCGGCGGCGATCGCGCGCTGCGCCTCCGCCCTGGGAACGCCAAGCCGAGCCGACACCACCGAGTCCAGGCGGCCGGGCTCGGCCTCGAACGCCTCGCTCAAGGCTGGACGCCGCCGGATCCGGTGGCCGCCGGCCCGGATGCCCCCGACGGCTCGACGTGGTCGTCGGTGCCGTCGAAGCTCGCCACCGCCAGGATCGCCGCCCCGAGCACGATGGCGGTGTCGGCGAGGTTGAAGATGGGCCAGACCTGCAGGTCAATGAAGTCGGTCACCCGCCCGCTGAAACCGGGACCGTTCGCGACCCGGTCCGCGAGGTTCCCCAGGGCGCCACCGAGGATCAGGCCGAGCGACACGGCGATCCATGGGCGCACCGGGCGGGTTGAGACCACGACGATCACCGCCGAGACCACGATCGTCGCGCCCGCGAACAACCACGGCGCGCTCTCGCCGAACCCGAACGCACCCCCGGAGTTCGTGGTGTAGGTGAGCGAGAGGACGCCGGGGATCACTCGGATCGGGGGCCTGCCGGACAGCGCGTCTTCGACCCACGCCTTGCTCAACTGGTCCAGCAGCAGCGCCGCCCCGGCGACCGAGTACAGCATGATCGCCGAACGCCGAGCGGCGCTCACACGTCTACCGCCGGGATTGGGCTTGCGCGTCCTTGATGCAGAGGTCGGCGTACGGCAGGGCGTTCAGGCGTGCCTTCTCGATGGGCTTGCCGCAGCGCGAGCAGATCCCGTAGGTGCCGTCCTCCATCCGGGCGAGCGCGCGATCGATCTTGCCCATGAGGTCCCGGACGTTGTTCTCGATGGAAAGGTCCCGTTCCCGCTCGAACGTGAAGGTGCCGGCGTCGGCGTTCTCCTCGTCGAACGACACCTCGCCCGAGATGTCCGATTGCGAGGTGGCGAACGAGGTCTCCTCGATGGTCGTCAGTTGCACCTGCAGCTCAGCGCGTTCGGCCTCCAGGCGCTGGCGCAGCTCGTCCAGTTCCTTCTTGCTGTGGGTGATCTTCCCGGCCATGGTCGGAGGAACCTAGCATCGGCGGCTCAGGGCGGCAATCAGTGGCCTTCCGTTGTCCGAAGGCGCATCTCCGCCTCGGTTGGCCGAGGCGGAGATGCGCCTTCGGAAGCACGCGAACGGTGACCAGGCTCGTCCCGCCGTGTAGCATCGCTCCCGAAGGCGATGACGGGAACGAGTACGAGGGATCCCGAGCCCGAGCGAGCCGGGGACGGTGTGAGCCCGGCGGCGAGGCCCTCCGAACATCATCCCCGAGCCGCCGCCCGAACCGGGCGCGCGCCACGCGCCCGCAGTAGACGCGGCCGGGTCCGCCCGTGACAGCGGTGGGCTGTGGATGCAGCCGATGA
>Ga0307320_10000912_pt1 | contig 10693 bp, 8 predicted proteins | sample ER_DNA_369_FD_194495 | JGI IMG/M metagenome (GOLD analysis project Ga0307320, IMG submission 194495) | Bulk soil microbial communities from the East River watershed near Crested Butte, Colorado, United States - ER_DNA_369 | ecosystem: Environmental > Terrestrial > Soil > Floodplain | place: USA...
ACTCGACGACGACGACGCCGTCCGGCCGCCCGACCCGGCCCTGCGCGATCTGGTCGGCGAGCCACTCGGTCGACACCAGTCGCTCGGGATGCGCGTACTGCGTGAAGTCCTTGTCTTCGCTCACCGTTCCATCGTTTCACGCATTGTCCGACCGCATGACGTCGGGGAGGATCGACTCGACCGAGCCAGGGAGCCTGGGCATGTCTGAACGGGCCAGGCGTTCCCGGACTCGCGCCGTCGTCTCTCCGCGCTGTGGGTGCAGGAGCTCAACCGACATCGGCGCCGGCGTCGACGAGCAGCTGCTTCAGCACGCCACGGTGGCAGCGAGAGTCGTCCGCGCAGTAACAGCCAACCGCTAGCTGGGTGCGGTGTGAGAGCGCTGCGAGGACGTCGATGACGTGGCGCACCTCCGGACGGCTCATCTCACGCCGGTATGCGTGGACGAAGCGTTGCCACTCCCGGTCCGTTTCGGCTCGTTGAGCCTGTCGCACGAGTTCCTGGCTCGGCGCGAGTTCCGGGAGCCAGACGTCGTAGAAGTCCCGGCTCGCGAACTCCTCTTTGGGCACGCCTCGCGGCGGGCGGCGGACGGTGCCGATCCGCATACCCTCGTCCGGCGCTCGGGGAGTGCCGAGTCGGACGACGCGGATGCTCACCGCAGCCGGTCCAGGTCGGCTCGGCAGCTCTCCTCGAACGCGTCCAGCTCCTTGAGGGCGTCGTCGAGGTCCCGGCGCCGCTGCTCGAGGTCGGCGCGCCGGTCGTCGATCTGCCCGAGGACGTACTCGAGCTGAGAGGCCCGACCCCGCGGTGCGTCGTAGAGGTCGATGATCGTGCGGATCTCTTCCAGCGGGAAGCCGAGCCGCTTGCCGCGGAGGATGAGGTTCAACCGGGTGCGGTCCCGCCGGTGGTATACGCGCTGTTGGCCGCGGCGCTCGGGAAAGAGCAGCCCGAGGTCCTCGTAGTGCCGGACCGTCCGGTGGGTGACGCCGAACTCGTCGGCGACCTGGGCGATGGTCCATGTCTCCGGCTCGGTTGCCACGACGCCCAGAATGCTTTACCTTTACGTAAACGTCAAGTATGCGAATGAGGGGTTTGCGGTGTTCGAGCTGAGCAAGGAGCACGAGGACTTCCGTGCGGTCGTACGCGAGTTCGCCGAGGCGGAGGTGGCGTCGCACATCGCGCAGTGGGACCGGGACGCGTACTTCCCCGTCGAGCTGATCCCGAAGATGGGCGATCTCGGGCTCTTCGGCCTCGTGGTACCGGAGCAGTACGGGGGAGCGGACGCCGACTTCATGTCCCTCGTCGTCGCCATCGAGGAGCTCGGCCGCGTCGACCAGTCCATCGGGATCACGCTCAGCGCCGGGGTGGGTCTCGGCATCAACCCGATCCTCAGCTTCGGCAGCGAGGAGCAGAAGGACCGGTTCCTGCCAGACCTCGTCGCCGGCCGGGCGCTGGCCGCCTTCGGGCTCACCGAGCCGGGCGGCGGCTCGGACGCCGGGGCCACCCGCACCCGGGCCGTCCGCGACGGCGACCAGTGGGTCATCAACGGCGCCAAGGCGTTCATCACCAACTCCGGCGCCAGCATCACCTCGGTGGTCACCGTCACCGCTCGCACGGGCACGAACCCCGACGGCTCGCCGCAGATCAGCGCGATTCTCGTGCCGTCGGGTACGCCCGGATTCACGGTCGACCCGAGCTACCACAAGCTGGGGTGGCACGCCTCCGACACCCACGGGCTCACCTTCGACGACTGCCGCGTCCCGGCCGAGAACCTTCTCGGCGAGGAGGGTGAGGGCCTGCGCCAGTTCCTCAAGACCCTCGACGACGGCCGCATCGCCATCAGCGCGCTCGCGGTCGGCTGCGCCCAGGCCTGCCTCGAGCTGGCCACCGACTACGCCAAGGGCCGGGAGGCGTTCGGCCGCCCGATCGGGGCGAACCAGGGCGTCGCCTTCCCGATCGCCGACGTCGCGGTGGCGGCTGACGCGGCCCGGACGCTCACCTACAAGGCGGCGTGGCTCAAGGACGAGCTCAACGCGGGCCGACGGACGGTCAAGGAGGTCAAGCAGGCCGCCGCGGTGGCCAAGCTGTTCTCGACGGAGGCGGCGGTCACGGCGGCGCGCACGGCCACCCAGGTGTTCGGCGGCAACGGGTTCATGGAGGAGTACCCCGTCGCCCGGTTCTACCGCGACGCGAAGATCCTCGAGATCGGCGAGGGCACCTCCGAGGTCCAGCGGATGGTCATCGCCCGAGGGCTGGGCCTGCCGGCATGAACGAGCCTGACCCGCGGGTCGGTGACGTCCGCGCGCGGCTGCACGAGGCATACGAGGCCTCCGGCAAGATCACCGACAAGGCTCGGGCGAAGCTGGACAGCCAGAACAAGATCTACGTCCGCGACCGCATTGGCCTCCTCTTCGACGAGGGCTCCTTCGTCGAGGACGGCCGGTATGCGAACGCGACCGCAGCAGGGCTGCCGGCCGACGGCGTGGTGACCGGTCGTGGGACCGTGGACGGCCGCCCGGCGATCGTCGTCGCCAACGACCCCACGGTGAAGGCCGGCTCCTGGGGCGCCCGGACCGTGGAGAAGATCGTCCGCGCCACCGAGTCGGCGCTGCGCGAAGAGCTTCCGGTGTTCTGGTTCGTCGACTCCGCAGGCGCGAGGATCACCGACCAGGTCGAGATGTTCCCCGGCCGCCGCGGCGCCGGGCACATCTTCCACAACCAGGTCGCGCTCTCCGGCAGGGTGCCCCAGATCTGCTGCCTCTTCGGGCCGAGCGCCGCGGGCGGTGCATACATCCCCTCGTTCACCGACATCGTCATCATGGTGGAGGGCAACGCCTCCATGTACCTCGGCAGTCCGCGCATGGCAGAGATGGTTGTCGGAGAGCGGGTTTCGCTCGAGGAGATGGGCGGCGCTCGGATGCATTGCACCGTCTCGGGCTGTGGCGACCTGCTCGCGCAGGACGACCTCGAGGCCATCGAGCTGGCCAAGCTCTACTTCTCCTACCTGCCGGGCTCGTGGCGCGACGCCGTCCCCGCATACGACCCCGAGGAGCCGGCGGTCGCACTGACCCGCGAGGTCGTGCCGGAGCGGGAGTCGGTCCCGTTCGACGTCCACGAGGTCATCGACGGGCTGGTCGACGACGGCTCGTTCTTCGAGATCAAGCCGCTGTTCGCCGCCGAGCTCGTCATCGGGTTCGGGCGGATGGGTGGGGAGACGGTCGGCTTCGTCGCGAACAACTCCGCGGTCAAGGGCGGCGTCCTCTTCTCCGACAGTGCCGACAAGGCGTCACGCTTCATCTGGCTGTGCGACGCGTACTCGATCCCGATCGTCTACCTCGCCGACGTGCCCGGCTTCATGATCGGCACCGAGGTCGAGCGCGGCGGCATCATCCGGCACGGCGCCAAGATGGTCTCCGCCGTGGCCTCGGCGACGGTGCCGCAGTTCTGCGTCGTCGTCCGCAAGGCGTACGGCGCCGGCCTGTATGCGATGGGCGGCCCGGGGTTCATGCCCGACGCCACGCTCGCCCTGCCGACCGCCCGGATCGCCGTGATGGGCCCCGAGGCGGCAGTCAACGCCGTCTACGCCAACCAGATCGCCGAGGTCGAGCGAACCCAGGGCGCCGAGGCGAGGGACGCCTTCGTGGCCGACAAGCGCCGGGAGTACGAGGAGGACGTCGACCTCGAGCGGCTGGCGGCGGACCTGGTCGTCGACGGAGTGGTCGAGGCCGACGAGCTGCGGGCCGAGCTGCTGCATCGGCTGAGGTACGCGTCGCGTCGGGACCGAGCGTTCAGCGAGCGGCGGCGCGGCATCCCGCCGGTCTGAGCAAGCCCTCGTCCGCCGTGGCGTGCGCGCTTACCGAGCGGATCGTGACCAAGGCGCGATGAACGCCGACGGGCCGTCTCTCCGGCCCTGACCTACGCTGGAGGGCGACATTCCCGGCATACCCTGCCGCCGCCCGCCCGAGCCCGACTTCGAGGTGCGTTCTGACCAGTCTGCTGACGCGCGCGCGCGAGGAGATTCTCGAGTCCGAACGTGAACCGGGATCCCGCCCGGCGACCTCGGCGGACCCCCGGATCCCCTGGTGGCGGCGGTTCGAGCTCTGGTTCCCGCTGGCGGTGTTCGCCGCGACCCGGATCTTCACGGTCATCGTCGTGCTCATCTGCCAGCGGGCGCAGATCGCCCTGCCGGCGCCCAACGGCATCCTCCGGATCATGTACCCGACCGGCGAGGCGCCCGGCTACTGGGTCGTCATGGCCAATTGGGACGGGCAGTGGTACCAGCAGATCGCGGACGTCGGGTACCCGAACCCGCTGCCCCTCGACGACACCGGCCACGTCGACATGAACGCCTGGGCGTTCTTCCCGCTCTACCCGATGATCGTCGGGGCGCTGATGCGGCTGACCGGCGGCGACTTCTACGTGGTCGGCGGCGTCACGGCGATGCTCATCGGCGCGGCCGCGATGCTGCTGCTCTTCCGCCTCGTCGACCGCGCGGTCGGCCGGTGGGAGGCGATCGTCGCTGTCGTCGGGGTGTGCACCTTCATCAGCGCGCCGATCCTCCAAGCGACGTACACCGAGTCGCTCGCCCTCCTGCTCGTCATCGTCAACCTCATGCTGATCCGAGCGCGGCGGTACTGGTGGACGGCGGTGGCGCTGGTCTTCCTCGCCCTCACCCGCAACGTCGTCGTCGCCATGGTGCCGGTACTGCTGGCGCACGGGTTCGTGCGGTGGCGGAAGGAGCGAGACGAGTTCGGGGTGCGGGACAAAGTGCTCCTCGGGGCGCTCGTCGTCGAGGCCGGCGCGCTGACGTTCCTCTGGCCGGCGATCATCGGGGCGGTCACCAAGAACCCAGCCGGCTACGCCGACACGATGCAGGCGTGGAAGATCGGCACCGACATCAAGATCTCCTCCTGGTGGAACTACCTCGACTTCGCGTACGGCTGGTGGGGGATCGTGGCCGGGATCCTTGTGGTCATCGGGTTCGGCTGGTTCATGCTGACCAAGCGCTCGTGGCGATGGGGCCCAGAGCTGTGGGGCTGGGCCGGGGCGTACCCGGCATACCAGCTGCTCGTCACCAATACGGGGCCGTCCCGGCTGCGGTATGCGCTGCTGGCCTTCCCCTTCGCGCTGTTCATCGCGTGGTTCCTGCGGTTGAAGTGGTGGCGACGCTGGGAGGTCTGGGGGCTGGTCGGCGTCGCGCTGCTCGGCCTCGGCCAGCAGGTGTGGTGGATCCAGAACTACCTCATCGTGAGCCACCTCGACGGCCCCATCTACTTCCCATGACGCCGCGGCCGGCTGACCCGTGGCCGCAGGTGCCGGTCCTCCTCGCGCTGCCACTCGTCGTCCTCGCGCTGGTCGGCTGGCTGGAGGTGCAGCCGTTCACCGGACTGCTGCGGGCCGCCACGAGCGATGCGGACGGCAGCCCCACTCTGCTGGGAATGGTCTTGATGTTCGGGTCGCTGGCCGCGTTCCTGGCGGCGACCCTCCTCAGCCTGGCGGAGGTCATCCGGGCGTGGCGGGCCGGACGCGGCTGGCGGGCCCGGCCGTACCACCTCGGCCTCGCCGTGGTGCTGGTGCTCGCGGTGTGTGGCGTGGTCGGCGGGATCGTCGTCGACCAGGCCCCCTGCTGGCAGGGCGTGCCCAACTGCGACTAGTCACCCCACGAAGTTCTCCGCTCCGATACTTCGCGGGGACCCCGACTAACGCGGTGGCATGCCGGCGACGTCGAACCAGCCGATTCCAACCTCCCTCAGCAGCTCGCGCAGCAGAGGCAGTGAGAGACCGACAACGTTGTGGTGGTCACCCTCGATGCCCTCGACGAACGCCCCGCCGAGCCCGTCGACGGTGAACGCGCCGGCCACCCGGAGCGGCTCCCCGGTGGCGACGTACGCGTCGATCTCGTCGTCCGTGAGCCTGGCGAAGTGGACGGTGGTCGAGGCGGTGGCGCCGAGAGTGGCGCCCGTGCCTCCCTCGTCCGCCGGTCGCTCGTCGCGAAGCCAGTGGCCGGTATGCAGCGTGCCGGCTCGGCCACGCATCCGCCGCCAGCGGTCGGTCGCCTCAGCCGCGCCGCGCGGTTTGCCGTGGGCCTCGCCGTCCAGCTCCAGAACCGAGTCGCAGCCGAGGACCACGGCGCTCGTGGTGAGATCCGTGGCGACCGCCTCGCACTTGGCGCGCGCGAGGAGCAGGGCGACGTCGGCCGACTCGAGCCTGCCGTGCCGGCTCTCGGCGTCGGCCACCGCGATCGTCTCGTCGATGTCGCTGACGATGACGGTCGGGTCGATGCCGACTGCGCGCAACGTCGCCCGGCGAGCCGGTGAGGCGCTCGCGAGGACGAGGTGCACTCGGGGCGTCGGCATGGCCGCGAGCCTAAGTGGTGGTCCCATCTGAGCAGGATCACGCGGCATCATGAGTCCATGGCCGGTGCTCCGGTTCTGGTGGGCAGGGACGCCGAGCTACATCAGCTCGACGCCGGAGCCGACGCCAATCGCCACCTGCTAGTCGTCGGCGACGCCGGCGTCGGCAAGAGCAGTTTGGTGGCTCGGTGGGTCGCCGGCCGACGCGGTCTGCACCTCGAGGGCCGCTGCGCACCTCTGTCAGACGCCATGCCCCTGCTGCCAGTCATGGACGCCTTGGGTTCGCGAAACTTTGCAGTCCGGCCCGCGGTCGCCCGTGCACTGGGCTCTCTGAGACCTTCTCTTCGCGCCGCGCTTCACGCGATGCTTCCTCAGCACGATCTGCCAAGCGAGGGTGTCGAAACCGCAGAGGAAGAGTTGTTTCTTGCGATCGGCGAGTTGCTCGCTGAGATGGCTGACGCAAGGCCGGTCGTCCTTGTTGTCGAGGACGTGCATTGGGCCGATCCCAAGACGCTGAACCTGTTGTCCTACCTCATGCTGGGCCGCGCCGACGCGGACCTGCTGCTCGTGGCGACCTTCCGCAGCGACGAGTCGGACCTCGGCATCCCGGCCCGGTCCTGGTTGTCCCGCGTCCAAACGTCGTCCCGGATCGCGGAGGTCCGGCTCGAACCGCTGGACCGCCAAGCCTTTGAGCAGCAGCTTGGTCAGCTCGGGGTGGCGGTCCCTGCGGAGGCCGCCGACTCGATCTTCGCTCGCAGCGAGGGAAACCCGTTCTTCACCGAGCAGCTACTCGCGGCCCTGGGCTCGTCCCACCAATCGGCACTGCCGGAACGGGTGGCCGGCCTGCTGGGCGCGCGGCTGGATTCCGTGTCCGGCCACGGCCGGTTGTTGATGACCCTTCTCGCGTATGCGGGTCGTCCGCTGACCGTCGCCCAGCTTGCCTCCGTCAGCGGGATGGGTGACGACGGTCGGACGGGGGTGGAGGAGCTCGCGACAGCCGCCTTGGTCGTTGTGGAGCGTGAGACCGTCAGGCCGCGACACGCCCTGCTGCGGGAGGCAGCCATTGCTCGGTCCACCGGACTCTCCGCCGACCTGCACGAGCGTCTGGCGGCGGTGCTGGAGAGCATCTCGCCGCGTGACCTCGCTCCCGAGGCGGCCGCGCACTACCGCGCGGCCGGCTTGTGGCGCGACGAGCTGCGGACGGCGATCGTGGCCGCCGACCGAGCGTGGGAGCTCACCGCCTTCGACGAGGCGGGGAACTGGGGCCAGAGGGTCATGGACCTATGGGACCAGCACCCGGAGACGCGTCATCCGGGAAAGGGACAAGGAAAGTTCGCGACCCGTACTCTCTCCGCACTCGACGGCGCCGGTCGTCGGGGCGAGCAAGTCGAGCTGGCCGAACGACTGTGGGAGACGTTCCACGGCTGGCCGGATTCGGCGGAACGCGGAATCGTCCTTGCCGACTCGGCGCGAGTACGGATCTTCTCGTCCGACCCGGATTCACTGTCGCGCGCACAACAGCTCGTGGACGACCACGCCGTCCCGGAGAGTGAATCTCAGGTATCGCTGCTCCTTTACCTGGGCATCGCCGCCGCGCGTCGTGGGGACCTGACCGATGCTGAACGCTGGTTCCAACAGAGCGAGGCGATGGCCGAGCGGTGCGGGTGGTGGCCCCGAGTCGTCGACGCCCTGGTGTGGAGGGTGGCCATCGCGCAGAGAGCGGGGGACTTGGATCGCAGCGACTCTTTGGCCGCTCGAGCGGAGGACATCACCTTAGACATCGGCACCGTCCGATGTCGGCTGGCGTACGTCTATGGGCTGTCGGACATCTGGCTTAAGTCAGGACAGCTCGAAGACGTCCTGGAAGCCTCTCGCCTCGGGCTCGCTATGGCGGTAGAGCATGGACTCGCTTCGGCATTCCGTACCCAGGTGCTCCAACTCAACGGGGCTGAAGCGGCTATTGAGCTCGGCCGGATAGCGGACGCGATTGCCACGGTGGACTCCATGTACGCGCAGCCCACATGGGCCGGGGCTGTGTCGATTCGATCAGCCATCGCCCAAATGCGCGCTCGCGTCGATTTACTCAGGGACCATAAACCGACGCCGCGGGAGGGGAACTGGGGCGGGTTCGACTCCGACCGCGAGCAGGCGGTGCTAGATGCGGAGCACCACCACTGGTCACGGCAACCCGCGCACGCCTACGAGGCTGCTCTATCGGGTCTTCACCACCTGATGGTCGTCGAGGCGGCCTTTGAACACTGTCTATGTGGTGGTTTGCTCACGCTGGCCATGCGAGCGAGCGCCGACCTCGCCGAGACGGCTCGTCGTCAACGCGATTCGGCGGGCGTCGACGATGCGGTCAGGAGACGGGAGGCGCTCGAGGGACTGCGGAAACGCTTCGTCGACGAGTTCGACGAGGACCCCTTACGTCCCCGAGACACGATCGCCCCGATCCGAGGCGACTTCGCTGGTTGGGAGGCTGAACGCAAGCGCGTCACCGAGGATGACACGTTCGACGACTGGGTGCAGGTCGCCGACGTCTGGTCGAGCATGAACTACGTGCACCGGGCCGCCTACGCCTGGTGGCGCGCCGCGGAGTGCGCTGCGCGCGGCCCCCTCGACCGGTCCGCCGTCACGGAGGCGCTGCGACACGCATACGTGCTGAGCGAAGGCCATGTGCCGCTGCGGCGCGAGGTCGAGGACCTGGCTCGCCGCTGTCGGGTGGCCGGCCTGGGCCGGGCGGCCCGGCTTCGGGGAACGGGTGCGGGATCGCTGACCGACCAGGAGAACCGGGTGCTCAGGCTCGTTGCTCTGGGCCTGACCGACGGCGACATCGCCAATCAGCTCTTCCTCAGCGTGCGAACGGTCAACGTGCATGTCTCGAACATCCTGCGCAAGCTGGACGTCCCGAACCGCGGCGCCGCGGCGCGCTGGGCCCACGCCCACGGGTTGATGGCCGACTGACGAACGCTCAACCGAGCAGTTCGTCGACGTAGCACCAGCGCCAGGCCTCACCCGGCTCGAAGCTCCGCATCACCGGGTGCTCGGTCTTCTGGTGGTGCTTGGTCGCGTGGTTGCCGATCGACGAGTCGCAGCAGCCGACGTTGCCACAGTCGAGACACATGCGCAGGTTGACCCAGACCAGTCCCTCGCGCAAGCAGTCCTCGCACCCCTCCGGTGTGTTCGGCCGGGCCTTGCGCGGCGCGTCACGCAGATGGTCGCAGTCGCCACGCTGCGACTCCGGCGTGAGGATCACCCGGTTCTCGTACCGCTCGTTCCGGTTGTCGGCGATGGTGAGCATCGACTCCTCGAGGTCGAGCGTCCGCATCACCTCGTCGAGGACGTCGTGGTCGACGGAGCCGGTGTCGCGGATGCGCAGCACCTCCTCGCGTTCCGCCTTGAGCATCTTTCGACGCAGGCGGCGGTATGCCTCGTTCGGGCTCGGTTCGTCGTCTCGGGTCTCGCCGAGCCGCTCCCACGCCAGGTGCGTGCGGCGTTGGCCGACGGCCCGGAGCTGGTCGACCACCTGGGGCGGGGTGGTGTCGTCGGCGATGCGCTCGAGCTCCTCGTTGCCCTTGGTCACCGCGTGCTCGAGAACCGAGGCCGATTGGAGGGCGTCCTCTCGAGGATCGGGGCCGTGCACGTCGAGCGCCTTGGCCAAAGCAGGCAGCGTCAGGCCCTGGATGAGGAGGGTGCCGACCACGACCGCCATAGCGACGAAGATCAGCACGTCACGGTCCGGGGTCTCGTTGGGCAGCAGCAAGGCCGCCGCCAAGGTCACCACACCGCGCATGCCGGCCCACGACAGCACAGAACCGTTGCGCCAGAACGCATCCGGTCGGCTCAGGCCAGGCGTCAGCTGCAGGATCACCCCGAAGGACAGGATCCATACCGGACGCAGGATGACCACGGTGAGAAAGACGACGACCGCCACGAGGATGGCTCGGGGCAGCCCCAGCGACGAGTTCACGACGCGCTCGACGATGGCGTGCGTCTGAAGGCCGAGAATGAGGAAGACCGCGTTCTCGAGGAGGTACTGGATCGTCGTCCAGTTGATCCGCTCGGCCAGCCGGGACTGCGCCGTCTGGATGATCGGCGCCTTGTGGCCCAGAAGCACGCCCGCGATGACGACGGCCAGCACGCCGGATCCGTGGACCAGTTCGGCCGGCAGGTAGGCCAGCCACGGCGCCATGAACGAAATCGCCGTATCCGTCATGGTGTCGCTGACCCGCCGCCGGACGTAGGCGAGGATCCACGCGACGGCGAGCCCCACGAGGATGCCGAAGCCCGCCTCGCGGAGGAACTCGATCCCCACGTCGAGGGCGGTCACCGCCCCTCCGATG
>Ga0307320_10000915_pt1 | contig 10679 bp, 10 predicted proteins | sample ER_DNA_369_FD_194495 | JGI IMG/M metagenome (GOLD analysis project Ga0307320, IMG submission 194495) | Bulk soil microbial communities from the East River watershed near Crested Butte, Colorado, United States - ER_DNA_369 | ecosystem: Environmental > Terrestrial > Soil > Floodplain | place...
AAGGTACGAGCTGGGGTCGTCGGTCACTTTCCTGGAGCCGATCGTGACCGAGGTTATGTCTGGACGTGCAAAGGGCTTCAGGGTCTTCGCGAGAGCGGCCAGCCTCGGCTCATCGAGGGGCGCCCAGGCGACGCCCGTTCGCTCGTCGACCGTGGCGAGCCGTTTGGCGGACGGGACGTACCAGGACGACCACTGGCTGCTTTCGCCCTCGGCGTCGATGGTGTAGCGGATCTCGTAGAACGGCGCCGGCGCGGCAACGCTGCCGTCCGGCTCGCCGCTCCCGCCGAAGTTGTGCAGATTGGTCTCGCCGGTGATCGCGGCGCAGCCGTCCGTGCCGCACACTTCGACCTTCGTCAGCTCTTTCGCCATGGCCGGTGCCGGCACGGCCAGGAGAGCGAGCAGCGCGAATGCGAACACGAGTCTCTTCATGGAAGCTCCTTCTGACGTCGTTTGCGCTTATACACCGGTTGCGGCCGTAAGGTTCCCGCAGTGATCGACCCGAAGATCTTCAAGGCGTACGACGTCCGCGGCATCTACCCGACGGAGCTCGACGAGGAGGGCGCCTACGCCATCGGCCGCGCTTACATCGACCAGTTCGGGCCGAAGCAGATCGCCGTCGGGCGGGACATGCGGCTCTCCTCACCGTCCATGGCGAAGGCGGTCATCGAGGGGGCGGCCGATGGAGGCGCGGACGTGCTCGACATCGGCCTCGTAGGGACCGAGATGGCTTATTTCGCGGTCGGCGAGCTGGAGCTCGACGGCGGCGTCATGGTCACCGCGTCGCACAATCCGAAGGAGTACACGGGGATGAAGATCGTCCGCGCCGGAGCCTTGCCCGTCGGCGGAGACTCGGGCTTGATGGAGATCCGCGATCGGGCGCTCGTCGGCTTCGGTGAGCCCCAGCGACGAGGCGAGATCCGCGAGGAGGACATCTGGCCCGGCTACGTCTTGCGCGTCCTGTCGTTCGTCGATCTCTACGCGATCAAGCCGCTGAAGGTCGTGATCGACGCGGCGAACGGCATGGCCGGCGTCATGCTCCCGCCGATCCTCGAGCGCCTACCGATCGAAGCGATCCCTTACTTCTTCGAGCCCGACGGGACCTTCCCGAACCATGAGCCCAATCCGCTGCTCCCGGAGAACCGAGAGTTCATCATCGAGAAGGTGCGGGAGCACGGAGCCGACCTCGGCGTGGCCTTCGACGGCGACGCCGATCGCTGCTTCTTCGTCGACGACACCGGCGAGTTCGTCCCCGGCGACTTCGTGACGACCCTGCTCGCCGAGAGCACCCTTGAGAAACATCCGGGCGCAAAGATCATCTACGACGTGCGCGCCAGCTGGGCGGTGCCCGAGGCGATCGAGCGCGCCGGCGGCGTGCCGCTGATCAACCGCGTCGGCCACGCGTTCATCAAGCAACGCATGCGGGAGGAAGACGCCGTCTTCGGCGGCGAGGTCTCGGGCCACTACTACTTCAAGGAGTACTCTCAGGCGGACTCGGGCGTCGTCCCGTTCCTGCTCATGCTCGAGCTGATCTCGAAGCGGGGCCGGAAGCTCTCCGAGATCCTGCGGCCCTTGCGCGAGCGCTACTTCCTGACCGGCGAGCTGAACACGCCGGTCCCCGACGTGGCGCAGAAGCTCGAGGAGCTCCAGCAACGGTTCGCCGACGAGGGGCGGATCTCGCACCTCGACGGCATCTCGGTCGACGCCGACGAGTGGCACATGAACGTGCGGCCGTCCAACACCGAGCCGCTTCTCCGCCTGAACCTCGAGGCGCGCTCACGCGATCTCATGGAACGCAAGCGCGACGAGGTGCTGGCTGTGATCCAGGAGTGAACTGGGGCCACGCTACGGGGCGGCGGCCGCCCTTCAAATACTCGGCGTTCACGCGTGTCGGCTTCTCGGACACGGATGCTCAGGGCATCGTCTACTACGGCCGGTATCTCCCCTACTTCGACCTCGCCCGGGTCGAGTACCACCGGCACCTCGGGCTGCTGAAGCTCGAGACCGACCACGAGTTCGTGATGCGCGCTTCGGACATCGAGTACCTCGCGCCGGCCCGCTTCGACGATCTCCTCGAGGTCTTCATCCGCGCTTCCCGCCTCGGCCGCACGAGCGCGACGTACGAGATGGCGGCCTACCGAGTCGAGGACGACGAGCTGATGGTGACCGCGCACCAGACTCTCGTGCTCGTCGACCTCGAGGCCCGAGAGTCCGCGCCGATCACGGACGAGTTCCGCGAGAAGATCCGCGGCTTCGAGGGCGACGACTGCGAGCAGTGACGGGCAAGAAAATAGGCCTGGGCAGCCCAGTCGTCGAGTCCTCGATCAACGACCGGGCGCCGCAGGCTTCTTGCCCTCTCCCCCGTTATCTCGTTGTAGTCAGGACCGCGCCCGCGTCTATCCCTCAATGGAGTTACCCCCCGTGTTCGGAAGACGATCCCTCGATCGAAGGATTCTCGTTTCGCCCGATTAGCAGGGAGTTTTGGTCGCGGCTGCCGCAACGACTGCGGCGGCCTTCGGAGGCTTCATGACCTCGGCACCCCTCGATCGAGGGTCGACGTTGGCGATTCGATTGGCAAAACGCCTCACGCGCTGTCGAGGACGACCAGCACGACGATGAAAAACACCGCGATCAGGGTCACTGCCGCGAAGCCGACAACGAAAAGACCGCTCGCTAAGCCGGGCCTACGGCTTGCCAGCGCCCAAAAACCGAGCGCGGCAGCGAGCAACCCGAGCACGAGCAGGGCAATTGCGGCACTGATCAAGTCCACGCTCGCACTGTAGGGCGACAGCTACGCCGCTAGGGGTGATCTTCTACGACGGCGTGACGCGATACGCGTCGAAGACGGCCTCGACGTTTCGTAGCGCCGAGAGCAGAGCCCGCAGCGCCTTCACGTCCCCGAGCTCGGCCGTGTACCAGTTCTTCGCCAGCTGATCCTCGACGGTGCCGCCGTACGAGACGATGTTCGCGCCGTGCTCGGCGAAGGTGCGGGCCACGTCCTCGAGCAAGCGCGGCCGATCCCAGGCGTCGACTGCGATCTCGACCCGGAAGCTGTGCTTCATCTCGCCGTCCCAGTCCACCTGGGTAAACCGCTCCGGGCTCGACATGAGCGTCTTCACGTTCGGGCAGTCGTTGCGGTGAATCGTGATGCCCTTGCCCAGCGAGATGTAGCCGACGATCTCGTCGCTCGGCACGGGCGTGCAGCACTTCGCGAGCCGAACCAGGACGTCGTCGACGCCGTGGACGGTGATGCCGAGCTGATCGCTGGACGTCGGCTTCGTCTTCGGCTTGAGCGGGACCGTCTCTTCCTCGGCCACCTCGGCCGTCTTCAGGCGCGTGAGCACCTTCTTCACGATCTGCGACACGGGCAGCTTCCCCGAGCCGAGCGCGATGTAGAAGTCCTCGGCCTTCTTGAAGCCGGCCTCTCGGATTACCTGGGCGAGCACCGCTGAGCCGGCGAGCTTGCGGTACGGAAGCTTCTGCGCCTTCAGCGCCTGCTCGAGCGCCTCGCGGCCCTTCTGCTCCGTGTCCTGGCGAGTTTCCCGCGAGAACCAGGCGCGGATCTTGTTCCTCGCACGCGAGGAGCGCGCCAGGTTCATCCAGTCGCGCGAGGGCCCGCGGCCGCCCTTCGAGGTGAGGATCTCGACGAAGTCGCCGCTCCGCAGGGTGTAGTGCAGCGGGACGATGCGGCCGTTCACCTTCGAGCCGACCGTGCGGTGGCCGACGTCGGTGTGGACCGCGTACGCGAAGTCGATCGGCGTCGAGCCGGCAGGGAGAGTCTTGACCTCGCCCTTCGGCGTGAACACGTAGACCTCGTCGTCGAAAAGGTCGGTGCGAAAGCTCTTCAGGAACTCGCGCGGATCCGCTTCGTCCTCGCCCCACTCCAGCAGGCGCTCGACCCAGGCGAGCCACTCCTGGTCGGCGGGGCGCTTGCCATCGCCGCGCTTGTAGAGCCAGTGCGCAGCGATGCCGAGCTCGGCCTCGCGGTGCATCTCGCGCGTGCGGATCTGGATCTCGAGCGGGCGACCCTGCGGCCCGATCACGGTGGTGTGCAGGGCGCGGTAGCCGTTGAACTTCGCCATCGCGATGTAGTCCTTGAAGCGGCCGGGCATCGGCTTCCACAGCGAGTGGATGAGGCCGAGCGCGCCGTAGCAGTCGCGCGTCCCTTCATCGCCCCCGCGTTCGCAGATGACCCGCATGGCCGTCAAGTCGTAGATCTCGTTGAACTCGCGGCCCTTCTTGGCCATCTTGTCGTAGATGGAATAGAAGTGCTTCGCGCGGCCCGAGATCTCGGCCGGGATGTCGACCTTGTCGAGCTCGCTCAGCAGCTCTGCGGAGGCCTCGTTGACGTGCTCCTCGCGGTCGGCCCGCCGCTCGGCGACCATCGCCTTGATCTCCGCGTACTTCCGCGGGTGGAGCGCCTCGAACGCGATGTCCTCGAGCTCCCACTTCAGCTTGTGGATCCCGAGGCGATGGGCCAGTGGCCCGTAGACGTCGAGCGTCTCGCGCGCCTTCTGCACCTGCGTCTGGCGACCCCAGTACTCCAGCGTGCGCATGTTGTGGAGCCGGTCGGCCAGCTTGATGAGGATGACCCGCACGTCGCGGGCCATCGCCAGGATCATCTTGCGGTAGTTCTCCGCCTCGGCGTGCTCGCGACTTTGGAAGCGGATGCCGGTCAGCTTGGTGACGCCCTCGACGAGCTGGGCGATCTCGTCGCCGAACTCGTCGCGCACCTGCTCGATCGTGACGTTGGTGTCCTCGACGACGTCGTGCAAGAGCGCGGCGGCGATCGTCTCGTCGTCGAGCCTCAGCTCGGCGCAGATCTTGGCGGCACCGAATGGGTGGTGGATGAACTCTTCGCCGGAGCGGCGCTGTTGGCCTTCGTGCGCCTTCGCGGCGAACGCGAACGCCCGTGCCAGAAGCTCCCGGTCAACGTCCGGGTTGTAGGCAGAAACCTCGGCGAGCAGTTCCTCGACGAGATCCTGGTGTCGCTCTGGAGCCTCGAGAACCGCCATACCCAAATTGTACTTCGGCCCCCCGAAGCCACCGTCCCCGTTTCGGGGGCCGTAACTTCAGGAAAGGAGTAAGCGTTCCGATAGAGAACCTATGCCGTCCATGTTCAGACGATTTCGCCGCAAGAAAACCGTTACGGACCTCGCTCGCATGCTGACCGCGCTGGAGCAGAACTCGCGTTCCGGCCGCCCCTCGGCGACTCGGCGCGCGCGTGCCTCGCTAGGCCGCGCGTACTAGCGGCTCCTCCAGCAGGTCCCTGAACCGCTCCGACTCGTAGAGCTGGCGACGCGCCGGCCCGGTGCCGTCGAGCTCGAGCTCGGAGAAGATCTCGCGCGCCGCAGCTTCGCGTTCCGCCTCTGAGAGCTTCCACTGCGCCGCGAGCCAGCCGCGGAGCTCCTCGTACCGGTCTGCCGAGTCGAAAATGCGCCTGACGACGAGCTGTGGCGCGACCGTCCCGTTCCAGTGGTTCGCCTCGAGCCGGAAGACGACGTCGTACCGGCCCTCTCGCCGGTAGCGATCCATCTGCCCTCCGATTCCGAAGGCGATCGCGCTGCCCGCGTCGCGCCCGCGCTCGTTGACGCGGAAGCGCAGGTGCTTCCCCTCCCCCACGGCGCCGAGCTCTCGGAGCTCGCAGGCGGGCAGGAGCAAGGTCACGCCCGGGTTGCCGAGGCCGAACGGGGCCAGCCGATGGAGCTCCTCACACAGGTCGAGCGTCAACTCGGCGCCGGCGACGACTGCGTCCACCTTTGTGACCGGCTGCAGATCCTCGTCGGCCAGGTGCTCGTCGGCGTGCGCGGCGAACGCATCGGCGAACGCCTCGACGTTCTCGGGCTTGATCGAGAGCCCGGCGGCCGCCCGGTGCCCACCGAAGCGATCGAGGTGGCTTGCGCACGCAGCCAGGCCGCCGTGCAGGTCGAACGCAGAAGTGGAACGGCCCGAGCCTTTCCACTCCCCGTCGGTGCCCGCGATGAGCACGACGGGCCGGTGGAAGCGCTCGACGAGCCGTGACGCGACGATGCCGATCACGCCTTCGTGCCAGTCCTCGTCGGCGAGGACGTAGCCGCGCCGTCGTCGCTTCGCCTCCGGCCACTCCTCCACCTTGGAGACTGCCGAGCGGAGAATTCGGTCCTCGACCTGCTGCCGCTCGCGGTTCAGCTCCTCGAGCTCGTGGGCAAGCCGGCCGGCGACGTCGGAGTCCTCGGTGAGCAGCAGCTCGAGCGCCGCCTCGGGGCGGCAGAGGCGGCCCGAGGCGTTGATCCGAGGGGCAAGCCGAAAGCCGACCGCGCCCTCGTCCACGCGCGCAGGATCGACGCGGGCGGTCTTCATCAAGGCCCGCAGGCCGGGTTTCTGCGTTCGCGCCAGAGCGCGGAGCCCCGCCTGCGCCAGCGCGCGGTTCTCGTCGACCAGGGGCACAACGTCGGAGATGGTCGCCAGAGCGACGAGATCGAGATGGCGTGCGAGCACGTCGCTGTCCTCTCCGAGCAGCGCCTGGCCCAGCTTGTAGACGACTCCGGTGCCGCAGAGCTCCGGGAACGGGTAGTCCGAGGGACGCGTGGCAACGATCGGGCAGTCGGGCAGCTCTCCGCCGGGCCGGTGATGGTCGGTGACCACGACGTCGATTCCCAGTGCCTTCGCGTGAGCGACCTCTTCGACGGCAGTGATTCCGCAGTCGACGGTGAGCACGAGCGCGCACCCGTCCTCGGCGAGCTTCGCCAGCGTCTCCTTGCGGAGGCCGTAGCCCTCCTCGAAGCGGCTCGGCAGGTGCCACGTGACGTCCGCGCCCAGCTCACGCAGGACGAGGATGGCCAGCGCGGTGGCGCAGATGCCGTCGGCGTCGTAGTCGCCGTGCACGCAGATGCGCTTGCCGTCGGTGACGGCTTGCAGGATCGCCTCGCAGGCCTCGCGCATGCTCCCAAGCAGGAGCGGGTCATGCCCGGGCAGGGCGCCTTCGAGGAAGGCGCGCGCCTCCTCCGGATTCCCGTACCCGCGCCGGACGAGGACGCGAGCAGTCGTCTCGCTGACCCCGAGCGCTCGAGACAGCTCGCTCGAGTCCCGGTGCAGGCACGGACTTATCGTCCAAATGCCTTCGTACATCGGATGGATGAAGGTACGGAGGGGATCGGACGGAGCCATGCGTATCCTTGGAGCGATGACGGTCGCTCCGAACTACAGCTCCGGCGAGGACTACGTGATCGAGTTCCTTCGTTACAGGTTTGCCTTCAATTCGTCCGACTTCGAGGAACGCGTGACGGCGGCGGCCGTGAAGCTCGGCCTCGTCGAGGACAACGACCTGGACGAAGACGAGACCGCGGATCTGGTCGAGCTCACAGCCGACGGGGTAATCGACGAGCCGCGGAGCACTCTGGGGCGGTACCTCGTCCGGCACTGGGAGGTACTCGCCCTCGTCAACGGCGAGTCGCTCGTTTACTGGCTGCGGAAGCTCGTGTTCCGGGGGGCCTGGCTCGACCAGCACGTCAAGGAGGGCCTGCTGGACGTGGACTTCGACGACCGGGCCGCCGAGTTTGGCTATCGCGACCCGCGCGGCGACCGGCCTTTGCTCGAGCTCGCGCCCGTGCCGAGTTGGCACGAGCTGCAGTTCCGGCGCTAGCTCAGCCTGTGTCCGATCGCACGCCCGAGTTCTCTTCTCCTGACGACCTGGCGGCGCCCGCTGGTTACAGCCACGTCGTCAGCATTCCGGCCGGACGGCTCGTCTGGACCTCCGGGCAGGTGCCGATGGACGCCGATCGAAGCATCGCCTCGGGCCAGGGTTGGGAACGCCAAACGCGCCTGGCCTTCGAGAACGTAGGGAAGGCTCTGCGAGCGGCCGGCGCCGGCTGGAAGGACGTCGTCAAGCTCACCCTGTACGTCGTGGACGTGGCGGAATTGCCGACGATCCGAGCGGTCCGCGACGAGTTCGTCGACACCGCCCACCCTCCGACGAGCTCCCTCATCCAGGTCGCCGGCCTCTTCCACCCGGACGTGCTGATCGAGGTCGAAGCAGTGGCCTGGAGACCTGCGGACTAAAGAGCTGTCGTCTGCTACTTTTTCCCCTGTTCGAGAGGGGGCAATTGCCTGAGGTGGCCGATATGACGGCTGCGGCGATGGTGAGCGGGGCACGTAGCCTCGTGGAGAGCGGTTGGTGCCAGGGAGCGCATGCTCGCGACGGAGCCGGGTTCGAGGTTCCCTCGTGGAGTGAGGAGGCCCGTTCGTGGTCCCTCCTGGGCGCATTGCTCTCGAGCTGGCACCACCAGGACTCGCAGAAGGACGCCAACGTCGTCGCACACCTTGTCGACGCGCACGCGCTCGGTGAGGCTACGGAGGTGCTCGGCGAGGTCGTGGGGACGGCCGCCCTCGACCGCTGGAACGACGCCACCAAGCGAACAAAGGAAGACGTGGTCGCCGCTATGGATGGCGCGTTGAGCGCGTTAAACGGCAGCTCCTCCTATTAGCGGTCGCGAAACACGACTCGCTCGAAGGGCCAGACCTCGTCGATCCATCCGCGCACGGCCTGCTCGAGCAACGGATCGAGACCTTCGCTCCACGCGTCACCGCGCACCCACATAAGAACCTCGACGTCGGCCTCCTCGTGCGGATACAGGTAGACACATCCGAGCACCCTGCTCTCGTCGGGCACGACGACCGTGTACGTGAACGAGCGCCGTAGCTCAAACTCCTTCTGGTGCCAGCCGAGGTCGACCAGGTTCTCGTCCCGAGTCGTGTCGAGCCAGGGTTCCGGGGTCCCGTCGGGCAGGACGCGCTCACGAATTGCGTCCAGATCCTCGTCGACGTCGTGGATCGTCAGCTTGCGCAGCCGGAAGCGCGGGTGCTCGAAGGTTTCGGGAACCGCGAAGTCTTCTGGAACGAGCTTGTCGTGCCAGCTCATCGTCTAGAGAGCGGTGTCAGGCACCGGCCCGGGTCACTAGAAGAGCGCGCGTTCCGTCTGCGTCGCGCCGACGTGGGCGCTGCCCAGCTTCGTCACGATGCGACCGCGCGGCGTGCGCTGGATGAAGCCGAGCTGCAAGAGGTACGGCTCGTAGACGTCCTCGATCGTGTCGGGCTCGTCACCAAGGGCCACGGCCAAGGTCGACAGCCCTACCGGGCCTCCGTCGAAGCGCTCGACGATCGCGCGCAGCAGGTCGCGATCCGTCTTCTCCAGGCCCATTCCGTCGACCTCGAGCAACTCCAGGGCCTCCGCAGCCACTTCCGTCGTCACCACACCTTGATGGCGCACCTGCGCCACATCGCGCACGCGTCGCAAAATGCGGTTGGCGACTCGCGGCGTGCCTCGTGAGCGTTCCGAGATGCGATCCGCAGCGTCGTCGGAAATCTCCACGCCGAGAATCCGCGCCGAGCGGCGGACGATGATCCCGAGCTCCTCGGGCGCGTAGTAGTCGAGACGGAAGGTCATGCCGAAGCGGTCGCGCAATGGAGTCGTCAGCAGCCCCGTGCGTGTGGTGGCTCCGATGAGCGTGAACGGCGGCACATCCAGGGTCAGCGTTCGCGCGGCGGGCCCCTGTCCGACGATGATGTCGAGGCGGAAGTCCTCCAGAGCCGGGTAGAGAATCTCCTCGACGGCACGGCTCAACCGGTGGATCTCGTCGATGAAGAGCACGTCTCGCGGCTCCATAGCGGTGAGGATTGCGGCCATGTCGCCCTTCCGCTCCAGGGCCGGGCCGGCTACGCAGCGGATGCCGACGCCGAGCTCCTCGCGCACGATGTAAGCGAGGCTCGTCTTCCCGAGACCCGGGGGGCCGACGAGCAGAACGTGGTCGAGCGCCTCACCACGGGCGCGGGTGGCCTCGAGGGAGATCCCGAGCTGCTCTTTGACGCGCTCCTGGCCGACGAACTCGTCGAGGCTCCGCGGCCGCAGGGAGAGCTCGAGCTCGTCCTCGTCTGGGAGCACAGCGGGCGCGAGGAATTGTTCGCTCATGCCGCCTTCAGCGCCTGCCGGACGCGTTCCTCGGGCGAGAGCTCCGGATCAGTCGTGGCGAGCGCGCGCTCCGCCTCGGTCAGCGAGTAGCCAAGCTCGACGAGCGCGTCCCGGGCCATCAGCTCGGGCACGGCGCCCGGGCCGACCTCCTCCAGCACGCCGAGCTTCTCCTTCAACTCGAGAACGACGCGCTCCGCCGTCTTCTTACCGACGCCTGGAATCGCGACGAACCTGGTGATGTCTTCGAGAGCGATCGCGCGCCGCAGATCCCTCGGCGTCGAGCCGGACAGGATTGCTAGCGCGACCTTCGGCCCCACGCCGGAGACCGACAGCAAGTGCTCGAAGATCTCACGCTCGGCAGCCTCGGCGAACCCGTAGAGCTGCAGCGTGTCCTCCCGGACGTGCAGGTACGTATCCAGGGTGACCTCCGCGTCACCCTCGATCTTGCGCAGCGCACGAAGCGTCAGGCGCAAGGCGTAGCCGACGCCCCCGACGTCGAGCACTGCGCCGTCGAGCGTCCGCGCAACGGGTCGGCCGCGCAGGCTCGCGATCACGCCGACGCGACCTTCAGCAGCGGCGGCGCCATCGCGTGGCAGATCGCCACGGCAAGCGCGTCGGCCGCATGGTCCGGCGTCGGCGGCGCGTCGAGCCTGAGGATCGCCTGCACCATTTTCTGCACCTGCACCTTCTCGGCGCGACCGTAGCCGCACACCGTCTGTTTCACCCGCGAGGGTGCGTA